>Ga0134125_10010176_pt1 | contig 10568 bp, 11 predicted proteins | sample KB31751_FD_96464 | JGI IMG/M metagenome (GOLD analysis project Ga0134125, IMG submission 96464) | Terrestrial soil microbial communities with excess Nitrogen fertilizer from Kellogg Biological Station, Michigan, USA - KB3-175-1 | ecosystem: Environmental > Terrestrial > Soil > Unclassified ... | reverse complement strand
TTCGGGCCGGAGATTCTGAATTCCGATAAAACCGTCGATCGAGCGCGTCTGGCTGAGCTGGCATTCGATCAGAAGCGTCCGCGAATTTACGAACTCAACAGCCTTATTCATCCCGGCGTTATCGAGCGATATCAGAAGTGGATGGAAGACATCGGTCGTCGCGAGCCCAATGCAATAGTGATGCTCGAAGCAGCGCTGCTGCTCGAAGCCGGATTGCGAAGGAGCTTCGATAAAGTCATCGTCGTGAGTTGTAAGCCGCAACAACGAATCGAACGCTGGGAAAAGCGACTAAAAGTCGATGCCGAAACCGCCCGCCGCGAAGTCACCCGCAGAATGATGGCCCAGGCGCCAGATGAAGCAAAAATTCAAGCCGCAGATTTCGTGGTCGATAACAGCGGCAGCGTCGAAGAAACGCAAAAACAGGTTAAGAGAATCCACGAAGCACTGGTCTCGCAAGCGCAGGTGAAGAGCGCATGAGGGCAGGAATGAGCGCTCAGCTCCATTTCGAATCAGGTTATAAACGATGACACCTGTTGCCGACAATCCTCCTGGACATGATGGGGTGAATAAATCAAAATAGCCGCTGTGATATTTCTCAAGTTCCTTCCAGTGGTTGGGGTGCTGGCGCTGGTGGTTGGCTTGGTTAGAATCAGTTTGTTGTTTCGGGCCCGAGCAATGCGCGCCTTCGCTGCTCGATGGGGTCTCCAGTACATTGGGCCCTCTGCTTTCACATGGCGGTTTGCTCCGGGCCGGAGTTGGCTCACATTACGAAAGCTCAAGCCACCTGTTCCCATCCCGTTTTCACTCGCCTGGTGTCCCGCGAATGAAATTAGACAGGTGTGGAATTTAATAGAGGGACAGCAAAGTGGAGTGTCGGTTGTCATTTTCGACAGCTTTATTGAGGGATACCACGATGTATACCGCACTTTTTTCGCGTGCCAGACCGAACAGAATTCCTTCGAAATAAATAAGATGCGAGATAACGTAGTTCACTCACATGGATGGACAATCGTTTATCGAGTTCCATTCCCTCTGCTTGCCCCGTGGGCGACGTGGTCAATGGGCACACAGCGTCTCGAAGAACATCTGAACACGTTGCGGGTTGGCTCTGATGGGCGAGCCTAGTTGTAGCTAAGTCGCTAGATCACTCACAATAGTCCGTATTACTTTCCTCAGTATGAATATTGGTCTCTTGTGCTGAATGCCGCATGCCACTTTGCGACTCTCCGCTTCAGCGCGTAGCATCTAAATTTACATGTCCGTCACGACTGCAGTATCGGAGCTGACCCCGAAGCTCGCCTTCAGCGAGATCATGAGCTTCGCCTTCGATACGTTCTGCGCCAACAAGGTCCGCTTTCTGCTGACCGGGCTGGGCATGGTGATCGGGACAGCGTCGCTGATTCTCGTCGTCACCATTGGTATGACGGGCAAGCAATACGTCTTGAATCTTATTCAAGGAATTGGTGCCAATTTAATCTATGCCGAATATGAAGGTGGAGCACAGCGCATAACCAATACCGCTCCCGACGCGCTGACGGTCGAGGACATGAAAGCCGCTCAGGCAGAGGTTCCCGGAATTACGAGCGCTTCACCGGTGCTTGACCTGAACGAGCGCGTGCCGGTCGGTAACGGCAAAGAGCGCGATCTGCAGATTCTCGGCGTGTATCCCGAATACCGCATTGTGCGAAATCTGGTCGTGGTCTCCGGTCGATTTTTCGATGCCCAGGACGAGCAGGCTCACAACAAAGTCGGCCTGGTAACCGACACTCTGGCGAAGCAGCTCTATGGTTCGCCCGAAGCCGCCGTCGGAAAAATTATTCCGCTAAGCCATTTACCATTCACCGTAATTGGGACTTTTCGCGAGCGAGTGAACACGTTTGGCGAATCAGAGGTGACCACAAGCACGTTCCTGATTCCCTATAGCGTGGCCCGGTACTTTACTGAGAATGCGACGGTGAAACTGATTTATTTTTCCGTGTCCGATCCATCGATGATCGAGCCGGTAACCAATGACATCAAGCAGGTGATCCAGTCGCGGCATAGAGCCGAGTCGGTTTACAACGTCACCAACCTCACGCAGTTGGTCACGGTCGCGGACAAGACCGCCAACGCGCTCACCATGGTTCTGCTGGCCGTGGCAGCGATCGTTTTGCTGGTAAGCGGAATCGGAATCATGAATATTATGCTGGCGACTGTGAGCTCTCGAATACGCGAAATCGGGATTCGCAAGGCATTGGGGGCCACCAACCGCGAGATCCGCTTTCAGTTTTTGTCAGAAGCCATTGTGATCTCGGTTGGCGGCGGGTTGATCGGGGTTGTTCTTGGCCTCGCGCTACCTTACTCCATTCGGTTTCTAACCGAGTACCGCGTGCCTATTTCAGGATTGTCGGCAATCGTGGCGATTGTGGTTTCATCGCTGGTGGGAATTTTGTTTGGCACCGTTCCGGCGGCACGAGCGGCGAAGCTGGATCCGGTTGAGAGCCTCAGGTACGAGTAGGCAGTGGTCAGTTGTCAGTGATTAGTGAAGGCGCGATCTTCCCGTCAGCGGACTACAAGCCACCGCCTCTAGTATGCGTAGGCTCTGAGGAACAGAAAAACCACAACTCCCGTGATCGAAACATACAGCCAGATGGGAAAAGTTATGCGCGCGATCCGGCGATGGATTGCGAACCGGCCAGTTAAGGAAAAAAAGAATGTGGCCAACACCATCGGCAGCGCGACGATAGAGAGGACCACGTGACTCGCCAGAATCGAAAGATAAACGGCGCGCACCGGGCCGTGGCCAGGAAAAATCGTATCGCCGTGAAGCGCGTGGTTTGCGACGTAGCTGACCAGAAAAGCGGATGAGAACGCCAAAGCCAGCAGCATGCTTGCGCGGTGTGCCGCGATGTTACGGTGCTTGATGAAGTAAAAACCTACGCACAGCGTCACCGCGCAAAGTCCATTCAACAGGGCATTCAACGCGGGCAGAAACATCCAGCGTCCCGCGAAATCAGCCGATGCGTGATGAACGTAAACCAGCCATAACAGGAATGAGATAGCCAGCCCACTTATCACAATGATGGTTCCGACTACTGATCTTGGGCCCATTCCAACTTGTTCCATGCGGTAATTTAATCACAAAGTCGTGAAGCCAAAGTCGTCGTTTGCACCCGAGACGATCACGCGAGCAGCCGCGCGGCTCATCGGCAAGATCCGCCGTCCGGACTTCTGCTGCGACTTCTGCAACTAGGTCCCACTCTGAGTTTCGGCGGACGGCAAAACTGCTGGTACGCTCCAGGCATCCTAAGGTTTTGTCGTTCATTTTAAGGAGAGATCAAATGCCTGAAGCTATCGCCTCCGCCGACGGAACCCAGATTTCACGTGACCGCCTTGCAGAGTTGTTAAACGAAGATCTTGCCCGCGAATATCAAGCGATTATTGCCTACGTGGTCTATTCCCAGGTACTCAGCGGCGCGCAATACATGGACATCGCCAACCAACTCGAACTCCACGCCAAGCAGGAGCTCGACCACGCTCTTACCCTTTCGCGCCAGATCGATTACCTCGGCAAAATGCCGTCCGTCACTCCCAAGCCGGTACGCACCTCGAAAGATGCAAAAGAGATGCTGCGATTCGATCTCGATAATGAAAATGAAACCGTGCGCAACTACCGCGACCGTATTCGCCAATGCGAGGCACTGGGTGAATACGCGATGGCCGAGCAGATCCGGCAAATCCTGGTGCAGGAGCAGGACCATCAAATCGATTTAGCGACCGCACTGGGCGAAGATGTGCCGGACCTCAGCGGTCCCGTGGGGCGGAAGCGGTAAACGCTTTTCGCAAACCTTGGAGATTCTCACCTTTGAAAGCCGCAAAGGGTATGGCAGCCGGCCAGCCCTGGTTTCCCAAGGCAGGGATCGGGCGCATCGTTTTATGTTGGCCAAATTGCGCGGCAGACTGCCACGCAATTTCGGGCGGCCTCTACACGCACGGGCTCCGTCGCGCACGCAGCTTCTTGGTGCCGACAGCGCTCTCAAAAGCTCGGGTCGGACAGCACGAACGGGAAGGGCACGGCTTCAAGAAGCCTGCCCTGAGCGAAGTCGAAGGGTGCCGTTGGGAGCGCGGTTTGATAATCCGCGACGAAGGAGCGGCAAGCGCGGACGAGTGGCCTATCCTTTTGCGCGGATTCTTATTTGCGTTATCTATGCTTATGGCGCCCCATCTCTTCGGCCGCGCTCAGAGCAGGCTCTTGCATTTTCTTGCCGAGATTCCAGGCGATGCTACCGACACAACTTTTGTCCTTACACGCAAATCCGGTTGCGCATGCTTTCGTAGTTTCCGCCCCTTCGCAAAACCCGCGAAAAACGTGGCACCTACGGTTAGCGATGACGGCGATAGCAAAGCAGGCACCCGCCACGTACAGCGCGAGCATTCAATAGCAGGACATGCACAACGGTGTACCTGCTGGGCTGTTTTCGCTAATGATCTGTACAATGGGCAGTACACTTTCTTAGACTCCCTGTGAGACATCGATACCGGAAGCCGCCGATTGCCGAAGCCGTGTGTGAGTTCCAGTTTGTGGGAACGAGAGAGTGGGATTGGACAATACCCGGTTTGGTGTATCAGGAAATAAAATCAGAATTTCCGGAGAAGAAGCAAGAGAAAGCGTTTGAAATCAACATCACCCCGCAGGAGGGCCGAATCCAGCAGAATCTCGCGGGAACGCTGTCCAAAATGCGATTTCTTAGTCGAGACGGCTCTGCGATGGTGCAGGTCGGGCCCGATCTCTTGGCCGTAAATGTTTCAGCCCCGTATCCCGGCTGGGAGGTGTTTGAGGAACTTCTGCGTCGTCAATTTGAAATCTACAAAAATATTGCGGAGCCCGGCGGATTCAAGCGGATCGGCCTTCGATATGTGAATAAGATACAGTTTCCTAGCAACGCAATAGAAAGTACCAAATATTTTAATTATTACATTCACTTACCTGAAACTTTAGAACAGAGGCACGGGCCGTTTTCAATGCGCGTTTTACACGAATTCGACGAACAACGCGACATACTGAATTTGCAAATGGGGCATTTGCCGCCAACTGGTGACAGCCTCACAATAGCCTTAGACCTTGACTATTACTTGGGGAAACCCGAATCCATAGGCCTGAGTGATGCGTTGCCGTGGGTTGCAACCGCACACTCACGAATCGAGGACATGTTTGAAGCATCTATTACTGATGAGACAAGAAAGCTGTTTGAGGTGATTGAATGACGATGGCCCTTCTCGAACAAGAAGAACTCGATTCCACCCCAACTGCATTTTTTGACTGGTCCATTTATGCTCCGAAGTCTTCAGCCCAAACAGATCGGTCATCGCCCATGACATTCATCAACTTCGGCCCACAAATAGTGCTGAGCGCCACCGAGATCTTTGCTTTGGGGCAGAGTGTCACAGATGTGAGCGTACAAGATCGGTTTTCCTTGCCCCTGGTCGGCGACTTCTCTGCCAAGAACCTTAAACATCTGTCTGCGATCGCCAAGTTGCTGATTCCTGAGCTCCGAGAAATGACATCAGGGGAAAGAAGGAATTTGCACAGCTATTACAAGAAGGTGTACCGAAAGGTGTAGCGGTGTTTGGCGATGACATTTTTCCGTACCTCCCGGAAAACATAAAGCCGTTTTCACAACAGCTGAAGCAGTTCCCTGAAAATTATGAGAAGTGGGTTTACGCCGCAGCTTATCGTTCGGAGACTTACCAGGGCGACGTTTTTGCCGATGTACCCTTTGTCTTTGTAGATGAGGACGGTGATCCAGCCCAAGCCCAGCTTGCCGGCATGGTGGTCTCGAACACGTGCGATACGCAGCCGAATCAGGGAGAGTTTGTTGTGTTGGCTCCGCTGATCGATTTAGAGACCTACCGCCAAAGCAGCGAATTAGAAGGGGAAGAGCTCGCGAATCACGTTCGAGCTGTAACTGAAAACAAGATATCCAATCTCATGTTCTTGCCGCGCAGCGAAACTACTTTAGATTCCTTAGTGGATTTCGGAAACCTGTGCTCGGTGTCAGGCGCATATTTTCATCAGAAAAAAGGCAAAAACCGTATAGTCTCGCTTTCATTGGTGGGGCACTATTTCATGCTGGTCAAACTTGCGTACCACTTCACTCGACCCGAAGCGGCTGACGCGTTGCGTGACTCCGTTGTTCAGCCCGGCGGGGATTAGAATCCTCTTTTGGTGGTTGCCCACCTTTTCGAGCTGTTTTGCGTGCGCAGTTCCCGCCGAGGCGTGCCCCATCCTCTCGCGTCTGTGCGAAAGGGTGGGTAGAACAAATCTCAACTCCAAACAGAACACTGTAAAGAATAGGTTCGAGGTTTCCACGCTTGCAAAGAACGCAAGTGTGGAGCACCCTCACTGGTGGAGAACTACTAAAAAAATAAAGGCTGGGGCATCCGCCAACTTGAATATAAGCGGGATTATGTACCCTGACAGAGGGCATAATTTCCCGTTTAGCTTGGAGGTATACCGCAAATGCTGAAGAAAACCCGGGTGTGCGTAAATATTGTGGTTGGTGTTCTTGCATTATTGCTAGTTACATTCACGATTCCGGATATGCGCCTAAACATAGGCCTACTCATACTGTTCTGGGTAATTGCGGTGGTCACTACTGCTGCCTCGGAGGTGTTAGAGGATAAGCCAGGCAAGGTCATTATTAAATGGACAGCAAGCGCGGCAATTGGATGGGCCATCGTGTTTGTGTGTGCATATTTTGTCATTGCGTATGAAGACTCACCTCATTTGTCGGCTTATTTCACTTTCGTGTCGGTTGGAGACACGACGGAAGACCCCATGAACTCCTATTTCAATTTGGCACTGACTCTCAGGAACGACGGGATTCCTACGACTGTAAAAAAGTGGTATCTCGACGTTACCCCGCCGGGACAGCCGGTTCGGCATGCAGGTTGGTTGCTAATTGCGCGCGGCGTCCATCGATTGGCGCGACGAGATGGAGTGGTGATTACATTTTCAGGTGACGAGGATGATTTAGCACACAAAGTGCAAGAGACTCCTTTTGGCGTGGGCGCTAGACCGTGGGGCTATCTTCAATTTGTCGTAAGGAATATGCCTTTTAAAACGGCTGGGCAAGCGGGAACGCTACTTCATCTCGTATTAGCAGACGACGATGGTCATCAAGGCGTAGTGGACTATGTCATGAGCGGCGAGCAAGAGCAGTTAGCTCCGGGAACGTATGCGCAGCCCGGAACAAAGATGCCCCTTGATTAGGCTTGGGGGTGGCCCAGCCTTTCAGATTGAATTCCCATTTGGGGTTGCCCCACGCTCAGCTGGCGAGCGTTTTGGGCTTACCCTGCTTCGGTTTCCAGCGTGCGACCATGCAGCCGTCCGGAAAGACTCTGGCGATGTAATCGATGGGAATCTCTTTCCCGTCTCGATGCCGAAGAACGTAGTCTCCTTGTTGAAGGCCATCGGCTAGATATTGCTGAAACAATCGTGTGGTCTTTGAATATATGGAAGGAGCCGTCACGTCATCTATTCGCATGCCGAGCAACTCGGCTCGGCTGTAACCGAGAAGTTCACAAACTCCGTCCGTCACGTCCAAATAGAATCGCTGCTCATCGACGAATGCAACGTATCTTCCCTCCAGCTCTTCATGGGAATGGCCGGGTGCCCCTCGATAAGAGCGAAGGCGTTGTCAAGGCGTAGCTGTCCTGGCGGTGCGAAGCACCGGTGATTTTTGCCAGAGAGGTTGAAGGACCAAGACTCTGGAAAATCTCACGCTGAATCAGTTCTCGGTGAAACATCGTTTCACCAACCATCGATTCGGCCAAAGCATCGACCATGATTCTTCTATGCGAACATCCCGTCTGTACGGGATGCGAGAGCGCCCAATCAATATTCGCGGTCTATCCGCTTTGGCGGACGACCAGGGGCACCCGCGGGCTGCTCTCGATGCGAACGATCTCTGGATATGCGGTCTGGGTGCGCAGCATCCAGTAGAGTCGTACCGCTAATTTTCTTGCCGCTGCCACTTTGGCCACGGCTTTCGGCTTAGAGTGGCAGCGATGCAGATACTGCTTGCAAAATCCGGGATCGTAGCGCACCGCAATCTGCGCCGCTTCGACCAGCAGCGAACGCAGCATGCGATTGCCTTGCTTGGTGATCGATCCCAGCTTCTGGCGTCCGCCCGAAGAGTGCTCGCGCGGAATCAATCCCAGATAACTGGCCACCTGCTTGCCGCGAGGAAACCGGCTTACCTCGCCGATGGTCAGCACGAACGCCAGTGCCGTGTTCGGACCCACTCCCGGTTGCGTCATCAGCAACTTGGCTTGCGGGTTCTCTTCCGCCGCGTGCTGCACCGCCAGGTCGAGGGCGCCGATCTGCTGGTTCAACATCACCAGCAGTCCCAGCAAATCTTCCCGCCGGCACGCCGCCCAGGGTTTTAGCGGCAGCTCCCGCAACAACTGCATTCCGGTTTCGCTCCACAGTTTGCGCTTCCTCTGCATTCCCTTATTCAGAGAAAGGTGTTGCAGTTCGTTTTTCACGCGCGTGCGGATCAACACCAGCTTATGCCGATGCAGCACCAACTGGCGCAAGTCGCGCACCTCCCGGTCCGGCGACCACAAGCGCGGAAACCGCCCTTCCACCACCAATCGCAGAATGTGGGCGGCGTCCCGCTTGTCGGTCTTCTGCTTGCGCACGTAACTGGCCCGGATCTCGGCCGCATCCCCGATCCACATCGCGTGCCCCAGGTCCTCAACCAGTTCGATGAACCACTGACTGTTGCCCGTCGCTTCCATGCCGATCAGCACCGGCCCCGCCAGTCCCTGATAAAACTGCTGCGCTTCTCCTTCGGCGTGCACCAGCTTGCGCTCCCCCGTTTCTCCTGTCTCTGTGTCCAGCCAGCTCACTTGCTGCCAGCTGGGATGAAAATCACACCCTATAATCATCATCTGCGAAGGCTCCTTCTTTCCCCAGCGTCTTTGGTCCTTCAACCGAAAGACTAGCTCGGGAACCAGTTCGAGCCTTCGCTCTTATCCAATCAATTTCTCGCGTTCTTTGCGAGAAGTGGGCCTCCAGAGGCGGCCTGTGGAAAATTCTTGTCAAGCCCCCTTTTCACTCAAATCCCGCTCAAGCCACTGATTGCAATCCAAATATAAACGGGATTGTGCATTTCACGCAGGTGCGCGTATGATTAGCGCAATTCTGTGGAGGTGCCTAGATGATCATGGATATTTCCATTGCAGTCGGCGCAGCGCTGGCCCAATTTGTTACAGCGTATTGGGGGTGGCAAGTGGCTGCTACTGACCCAGCGCTCACCGCGAAAGAGAAGAATAAGTACACCATAAAGTTCATGATCACAGGGCTGGTCGGCATCGCGCTTGTGGGAGTGGCCGCCTATCGAGGGGAGCGTACCGAGCGTGCGCACTTTGCGATACAAGCTAGCACCGCATTGCAGCCGATCCCGTTCATCGCGGATAAGAACCTATTGCTTGATATTAATTATCACAATGTAGGCACAGGAACTGCTTACAACTTCCTCCATGCGGAACGTGCATACATAGAAAACGATGACTCACTCATAAGCCAAAAGAAGGCGGTTGAAACCTTTAAGTCGGACCTGACAAAACCTACCGCGACTGGCACTACTGTTTCTAAGGATGAGCAGGGCTTCATTACGGCTTGGGGGCCGATGCTTTCGCCGGAAGACGTTGACAACCTACAGCGCGGGCGTCGTGTGGCCTTGGCCGTGGGCGAGATGCGATATGAAGATGACTTCGGGTCCCACGATAAAACTATTTGCTTTATGGTTCAGCCGCCGCCAGGGTCGCCAATAATATTCAAGAATTGCGATGGTCAATACAACCAAGAGCATTAGGCTATGCCGCTCGCGTGAGCGTTCTGTATTCCAAATTGTCGGAAGCGATGAGTCTCAGCATGGTATCGCGGAACAAATAGGGGTTTTTACGATTATCAAATCGCCACGTCATCTCGTTCAAATAGGCTTGCAGATGCTTTGCGCTAACCCGATGCCACGTACCAATGATGCCGCGCTTCAACAGCGAGAACGCGGATTCTACCGTGTTAGTGTGAATGTCGGTTCCGATACGGACATATTCCTTCTTGGAATGATTCACCGCCTGATGCTTTTTACGTGGTACTCCGGCGCTCTCCATTGCATGAGGATATGCGGCGAAGTCATCCGTCACGATCACATCCACGTCACCGCTGACGTTCTCGCTGATGTACTTGGCCAGTGTTCCCGACTTGGAGTCTGCGGCATGGAAGAACCGCAGATCGCCGCCGCGCTCACGGATACCGATCACAACCTCTTTTGCCTTTTTGCCAGCGTAAACGCCCCATCCGATCTTTTTGCCGCCTACGTAGGTCTCATCTACTTCAACGGTGCCATCCAATTTGGGAGTGGTGACCTGTTCAACAGCATGACGGATGCGATGACAGAGATACCAAGCAGTGCGATAGTTGATTCCCAGCATTCGCTTCAATTGATTTGCGCTGACACCCTTGCGGGATTGGCACATTATGAAAGTAGCAAGAAACCATTTTGTCAAAGGCAGGTGCG
>Ga0134125_10010175_pt1 | contig 10568 bp, 12 predicted proteins | sample KB31751_FD_96464 | JGI IMG/M metagenome (GOLD analysis project Ga0134125, IMG submission 96464) | Terrestrial soil microbial communities with excess Nitrogen fertilizer from Kellogg Biological Station, Michigan, USA - KB3-175-1 | ecosystem: Environmental > Terrestrial > Soil > Unclassified ... | reverse complement strand
GGCCAGGGAGGCGCGCGCGAGATCCTTACCCCGCTGCTCTCGGCCGAAGAGGAGAGAGCGCTCCAGCAGAGCGCCGAGACCTTGCGAGAGGCGCTGGAGCGGGTGACGTAGCGCGGCAGGCGCGACGCGTCCTCTCCTGCTACCCTCGCGAATGAGCTTGCGGGGAAGCGATGGGACAGAGCATCGTGCGTCCTTCGACTGCGAGCTTCGCTCGCGCTCAGGATGAGGCAGATTTTCTTCGTGCCACGATTAAACTTATCTCGTCCTGAGCTGGTCGAAGGACGCAGGGCGGAACCGCTTGTAACGCGCTTACCGCGCCAGCTCTTCCTCGACCGCGGCGCAGATCTGCTCGAGGGTGAAGGGCTTCTCGACGACGCGGTGGATCAGCGCCTCGAGATTGTGCGCGCGCTGCCGCTCGCTGGCGAAGCCGGTCATCAGCAGGATGCGCATCTCGGGGTGGTCCTTGCTCGCCTTCAGCGCCAGCGCGATGCCATCGAGATTGGGCATGACGATGTCGGTCAGCAGCAGCTCGAAACGCTCGCCGGCGAGCGCCGCCAGCGCCGCCGAGCCGTCCGGCACGACCGTCACCGCGTGCCCCCGATGCTGGAGCGCGCGCGAGACGAAGGCGCTCACCGCCTTGTCGTCTTCCGCCACGAGGATCTTTGCCACTCGGCCTAACCCGTCAGCCGCCGTTGGAGACGGAGACTTTGATCATGGTCGCCGCCTCGTTGGGCTGGGCGATGCTGGTGCGAAAGGGCGCGGCGGCGCCGGGCAGCAACCGGTCGTCGTTGACCGTGAATTCCCAGGACTGGAGCGGGTGATTGCTGCCATCGAGCAGGGTCACCTTCAGCTTCGGCACCCGTCGCGCGACGTTCGAGACATTGACCACCTCGCCCTGAATGACCAGGGTCGGCAGGCCGTTCTCGGTGTCGCGGATCGGCGTCACGTTGTGGAAGTCGAAGCTGCCCTGCGCCGTCTCTACCGGGATGCCGAGCATTTGATAGTAGTGCGCGGTGGCGGGCCAGCGGCTTGCCACCTCGTCCCGGGTCCACCACAACCCGCCGGCGACGATGCCGGCCAGCACCACGACATAGGCCGCCCAGCCTGCGACCGATAGCCGCCGGGGCGGCGGCGACACCGCCGGAAGCTGCACCCTTCCCGTGCTGCGCAGCGCGGGCTCGGCCAATGGCGGCGGCTCGGGCGGGGCCAGGTCGACTCGCCGCGGCGCATCCTCGGCCGGAGCCTGATGCCAGGTATTGGCGCAGCTGGCGCAACGCACCACCCGCCCGGTCTCGCCCAGCGCAGCCGGGTCGACAAGGTAACGGGTAGAGCAGGAAGGGCAGGTAACGATCATCGCTCGGGCAGCGCCTTTGGCCCCTTATAAGGCTCAATCGAGGCGCGAAGCAAAGGAAACCTCGTACCCTTCCCGCTGGGGCTGGTGGTGGCGCCGCCCGGACCGCCGGCGCCGCCGGAGCGGAAGCGCCCGCGCGGCTGGACGCGAACCGGCGCATCGTGCCATCTTGCCCGGGCGGCGCGTGGTGGCTTGCGCCGCGGTGCGACGGAGAGCGCGCTCCTTGGTTCGTTTCGAGAATGTCGGCATGCGGTATGGCGCGGGGCCCGAGGTGCTGCGCGACATCAGCATGGAGCTCGCAGCCGGTTCCTTCCACTTCCTCACCGGGCCCAGCGGCGCCGGCAAGACCAGCCTGCTGAAGCTCATGTATCTGGCCGAGCGGCCGTCGCGCGGCCTCATCTCGCTGTTCGGTCGCGACATCGCCACGACGCCCCGGCGCGAGCTGCCGGCGCTGCGCCGCAAGATCGGCGTCGTGTTCCAGGATTTCCGCCTGATCGAACATCTCTCCGCCTTCGACAATGTCGCGCTGCCGCTGCGCGTCGCGGGCCTCGCCGAGGAGCAGATCCGCGAGCACGTGACCGAGCTGCTGCGCTGGGTCGGCCTCGCCGACAAGCTCAACGCCCGACCGGCGACGCTGTCGGGCGGCCAGCAGCAGCGCGTCGCCATCGCGCGCGCGGTGATCGGCCGGCCCAGCCTGCTGCTCGCCGACGAGCCCACCGGCAATGTCGATGACGAGATGGCACTGCGTCTGCTGCGGCTCTTCGAAGAGATGAACAAGCTCGGCACCACGCTCGTCATCGCGACGCATAACGAGGCGCTGGTGACGCGCTTCGGCCATGCCCGGCTCCATCTCGAAAACGGCGAGATTACCCAGCTCCGCGCCCGCGAACGCCAGATGGTCTAGACCGATGCTCGGCCGCCGCCTCGACATTCCGCTGAACCGCGACAGCTCGGTGCGCTTCCTGCCCTGGATCATTGCGCTCATGGTCTATCTCGCGGGACTGGCGCTGGCCGGCACGCTGGTGCTGCAGGGGGCGCTGGAGCGCTGGAATACGAGCCTCGCCGGCACGCTCACGGTGCAGCTTCCGCCGGCCAAGCCCGGCGGGACCGACCCGCTCCCCGCCGCCCTCAACCTGCTGCGGGCGACACGCGGCGTCATCAGCGCCGAGGCGCTGACGCGCGACCAGACGGCAAAGCTGATCGCGCCCTGGCTCGGCACCGCGCTGTCGCCGGAGGAGCTGGCGCTGCCGCGGCTCGTCGATCTGCGCGTCGATCCCCGGGCGGCGCCCGATCTCGCCGATCTGCGCACCCGGCTCGCCGCCGCGGCGCCGGGCGCCCTGCTCGACGACCACCGGCTCTGGCTCGACCGGCTGGCCGGGGTGGTGCTGTCGATCGAGGCGACGGCTCTCGCGATCGTGCTGCTAATCGGCGGCGCGGCGGTGCTCACCGTGGTCTTCACCACGCGCGCCGGGCTTGCGGTCCATCATGCCGTCGTCGAGGTACTGCATCTGATCGGCGCGCGTGACGGCTACATCGCCGGGCAGTTCCAGCGCCAGGCGCTGGCGCTGGCCTTGCGCGGCGGGCTGCTCGGATTGCTGCTGACGGTGGCGACGCTGCTCGGCATCGGCCATGCCGGGGCCGCGACCGCGCTCTTCGGCGAGCGCGTGCGGCTGCTGCCGGCGCTGGCGCTGGCGCCTTGGCACTGGCTGCTGCTGGCGGTGCTGCCGCTCTTCGCCTCGCTCATCGCCATGCTGACGGCGCGCGTCACCGTGCTGCGCGCGCTGAAGCGGATGCCATGAGGCTGGGCGGCGAGGCGCGCGCGGGGGCGTTCCGCCTGCGCCGGCTCGGGTTACCGGCGGCGCTGCTGGCGGTGCTTGGCGTGCTGTGGCTCGGCGGCCTCGTCTGGTTCACGCGCTCCATCCCGACCGAGATCGTCGACAGCGAGACCAAGACCGACGCCATCGTCGTGCTGACAGGCGGCAGCCTGCGCGTCCAGAGCGGGCTCGCGCTGCTCGCCTCGGGCAAGGCGAAAAAGCTCTTCATCTCCGGCGTCTACCATTCGACCGACGTCGCCGCGCTGCTGCGCGTCTCGCGCCAGTCGCCGGAGCACATCGCCTGCTGCATCGTGCTGGGCCACGAGGCCGACAACACGCTCGGCAATGCGCTCGAGACGGCGCAGTGGATGCGCAGCGAAGGATTCCACTCGTTGCGGCTGGTGACGGCGAGCTACCACATGCCGCGCAGCCTCTTCGATTTCTCGCGCACCATGCCGGATATGCAGATCATCCCCAATCCAGTTTTCCCCGAGCGCGTCAAGCAGCGCTGGTGGGCCTGGCCGGGCACGGCGAGCCTGGTGCTCGGCGAGTATCACAAATACCTGCTGGCCCTGGCGCGCGCGGCGCTGCTGGGCGAGAGCGCGAGCGTCGCCGAGGACGATCGATGACGGCGCTGCGCTCGCTCGCCTTCAATGCCGCGCTCTATCTCTTCACCGCCCTCCAGGCGATCGCGGGGCTCCCGGTGCTGCTGCTGCCGCGGCGCACCGCCTACCGCTTCGGCCGCGCCTGGGCGGCGGCGATCCTGCGGCTCTGCGCGATCATCGCCGGGCTCGACTACCAGGTCCGCGGGCGCGAGCACCTGCCGAAGGGCCCGGCGATCATCGCCATGAAGCACCAGTCGGCCTGGGACACCTTTGCGGTGGCGGTGGTGTTCGACGATCCGGCGATCGTGCTCAAGCAGGAGCTCATGTGGATTCCCTTCTATGGCTGGTATCTGCGCAAATCCGGCATGATCGCCATCGACCGCAAGGCCGGCGCCCAGGCGCTGCGCAAGCTGGTGGCGGCAGGCGCGCGCGCGGCGCAGCAAGGCCGGCCGCTGGTGATCTTCCCCGAAGGCACGCGCTCGGCGCCCGGAACACACCGGCCCTATCAGCCCGGCGTCGCCGCGCTTTATCGCCAGCTCGACCTGCCGCTGGTGCCGGTGGCGGTGAACAGCGGCGTCTTCTGGGGGCGGCGCAGCTTCCTGAAGCGCGCCGGACGCATCACCGTCGAGATCCTGCCGCCGATTCCAGCCGGCGGCGAGCGGCGTCAGGTGATGGAAGAGCTTGAGCGCCGCATCGAGACGGCGACGGAAAGGCTGGTGCGCGAGGCGTCGGCGCCGGCTAGGGCTTGATCTCGGCTTCGGAGGGCGCCGGACTGGCGAGCGGCTTCTGCGGCGCGCGGGGGATGCGGGCGCCCGGCTCGTCCTCGATCCGGCCGACCATCGGGGCGCTGCGCCGGTCCTCGCGCGCGGCTTGCTGCGTCGCGTTGAGCCGGCCGGAGATCGTCCCGCCGCGCTCGATCTCGATCGAGGCATAAGCGACGTCGCCGGTGATGCGCGCCGAGGCGCGCACCTTGAGCGTCGCCGCGACCAGCCGGCCGGCGAATTGGCCGGAAATCTCCGCCTCCTCGACCTCGGCATCGCCGTCGAAAGCACCCTCCGCCTCGATCTCGAGTCGCTTGCAGCCGGTCAGCGTCGCCTCGACCCGCCCCTTGATCGACAGCAGATCGCAGGAGGAGATGGCGCCGCGGAGCGCGACGTCAGGGCCCACGAAGAGCTTGCGGGTGTAGTTGTTCGACGCACGAGCGGCGTCGCCGCGCGCCTCACCCGGGCGCAGCCGCTGCGCGTTGCCCGGTTCGATATCGGAGAGCATGGTCATGAGGGATCATATTGTCGCCGACCATCCCGGCGCAACGAATTATCGACCGCCCCTCCCTTCGGGTGAAGACTGGTGCCGAGTGTGACGGTCGGGCCACAGAAATTCCCGTGCGCGCCGGCGGGCCCTTGGCTTAGCGGGCTGGTCTTTCGGGCTCTCTGGAACCGGCGCGATTCGCGGCAGCTCTCGGACGCTGAGCGGACTTGGCGGGCGCGGCTAAGGATGCCGCGGGACGCGAGCAGCTGCTGGGCGCGAACCCAGCAATGGCGCGTTACCACCGGCTCATTGCGCGCATTCAACGTCCGGAAGGGGTCATCAGACAGTTCACGCGGTCGGTCGGCTAAGCACGATGAAGCAGACCTTCAAACGCCGCTTCCGTTCGGCAGCTCGGCGCCAATTCCGGATGCGATCGGGGCGCGTCAATATCAAGGCTGGTCCAGCCCGCGCGGCAGACTAATCCAGATGACTGTCTGTTCGCCCGACGAATGCCGCGTTTTGTGTCCTTTGCCAAACGTATCCTCGAACAAAACGAAGCCGCCGGCTGGCACGCGCCTCTCCTCTCCGTCACTCGTCTGGTATTCGGCCGATCCGTCGAGCCTCACCGTGAGCACACGCTCCGGCACGGTATGCCAATCTACCTGTTGCGCGTCCGATGGAATGCGCGTGAAACGGATGCGCGTCGCCGCATAATTTGCCGACACCTCGAACGCCGTGGCGCTCGGGTGAACCCGCCGGGAACTGGTCGGAATTTCGACTTCATCGAAGTGCGATTCACCATCCGCTGTGGAGTAAATCCGAAAGCACTTCATCGAGACCTCCATGTCCGGACTGTACGTTAGCCTAAGGAAGGATCAGGTCGCTTGGGGTCAAACAAGGAAATACCGATCAGCGCCCGGGACGACCGATGAGGTTTCGAGAGCGGGCTGAGCGCACCGGGAGGGGGATCTTGCGCCGCTCTCCGGCCTCGTGACACTCTCGCGGCGGAAAAGACGGAGGCGAGGCATGAGCGAACGGCCCTTCACGCGCGAGGATCTCGAGAGGCTGCGGCAGTGGGACGTGCCGACGATCTGCAATGCGCTCGAGATCGTCATGCCCGAGCGCCGCGCCTTGGGCTTCACGGTCGAGCCGATGGTGGCGGTCGATCCCAAGCTGCCGCCGATCGTGGGAGTGGCGCGCACCGGCACGATCCGCGCCAAGGAGCCGCCGCGCGGACGGGACTGGTACGACTATGTCGCCAAGGCCGAGCTGCCGACGGTGGTGGTGCTGCAGGACATCGACCATCCGCCCGGCTTCGGCGCGTTCTGGGGCGAGGTGCAGTCGACAGTGCACAAGGCGCTGGGCGCGCTCGGCTGCGTCACCAACGGCTCGTTCCGCGACCTTACCGCCTGGGCGCGCGACTTCCAGATGATCGGCGGACGGATCGGCCCGAGCCACGCCTATGTGCACATGGTCGATTTCGGCGGGCCGGTGACGGTCTTCGGCATGCAGGCAGCACATGACGACGTGATCCATGCCGATTACCACGGCGCGGTGGTGATCCCCGCCGAAGCGGTGAAGCGGCTGCCTGCCGCCGTCGACCTCGTCGCGCGGCGCGAGAAGGTGATCCTCGACATCTGCAAGAGCGCGGATTTCTCGGTGGCAAAGCTGCGCGACGCGATCAAGCGCGCCGGCGAGATCCACTGAGCCCTTAGCCCAGCGCCGCCACGACGCGCTCGAGCGCTGCGAGGAAGCGCTGCCAGCCGTAATTTGCGCCCTGGTAGTTGGCCTCCTCCTCCGGGCGGAAGCCGGATTGCTCGAGACGCAACAGGACGCCCGACCTGGTCGGCGTCAGCGTCCAGGTGACGACCGTCTTCAGCCCCGCCGCGGCCTCCGCGCCCGAGGCATTCCAGCTATAGGAGAGGCGCCGCGGCGGATCGACGGCGAGCACCTCGCAATCGACGATGCCGTTCCACTGCGGCATGGGCGGGGCGCGAAAATTGAAGCGGTGACCGACGACCGGCTGAAAATCGTTCTTCATCAGCCATTCCCCGATCAGCGCGCCCTCCGTGAGGGCGCGCCACAGCTTCTCCGGCGGATGCGGGATCTCGCGTTCGAAGACAAGGGAGCGTGTGGCAGCGGCGGGCTTGGTCATGGCTGGGCCATCCTCCTGAAGAGTGATTAGTGTTCTGCGATCGCGCGGATCGCCGTCATGGTCCGGTCGTGCCGCGCGATGCCTGCTCCAGCCGCTCGACCACGCGCGGCCAGCCGCCGGACATCGCCTCAAAGGCCGCGCGGTTCTGCGCGCCGAAGCCGGAATGCTCCATCCGCACGCGCGTGCCGCCCGGCTCGGGCGTGAGCGTCCACTGGACGACGCTGTCGAGCACAGCGCCATAGGCGCGGTTGGTGCGCGAGCCGCCGCGCCAGGCATAAGCGAGCCGCGTCGGCGGATCGAATTCCGTCACCTCGCAATGGACAACGCCGTCCCAGTCGCCCATCGGCTTCGCCGCAAAAGTAAAGCGGGCGCCGAGGCGCGGCACGAAATCGTTCTTCATCAGCCATTGCTCGATGAGCCGCGCCTCGGTCAGCGCGCGCCAGATCTTCTCCGGCGGATGCGGCATGACGCGCTCGACGACGATCGAGCGGAGGGCGGCTTCGTCGCTCACGGGTCCATCCTGTTCAGCAGGGCTTCGAGGCGGTCGAACCGCTCGCGCCAGAAGGCAGCGTAGAGGCCCATCCAGTCGATCAGTGGCGCGAGCCCTTGCGGCTCGGCGCGATAATGGGTCTCGCGGCCGGCCGGGCGGTCGCGCACCAGGCCGGCGAGCTTCAGCACGCCGAGATGCTTCGAGATCGCCGGCTGCGACACGCCCGAGCCCTCGGTCAGCGCATGCACCGTGAGCTCGCCCTCGCGGGCGAGCCGCTCGAAGAGCGCGCGGCGGGTCGGATCGGCGAGACTCCTGAAGACGGCTTCGGTGGCGGATTCCATCGTCAATTCATAACCATACAGTTATGAATGAGTCAAGCCCTGTCGGCAGCGCCTGTGGATCATGGGCAGGGGAATCCTGGGGAAAGCGAGGATAGGCTTGATGGCGCGAGAAATATTAACCATTTACAGGCTAGTCCTGGTGTGGATGGCGCGAGGACAAACCAGGAACATTTCTGTTGTAGCCGCCGCTACGCACTGCTAGGGGTAATCCCTCCGCCCGCGCATTGCCGAGGACCCGCTTCCATGGCCACCGTCGCCTCGATCTCGCAGCAGATCTGGGACATGAAGTACCGGCTCAAGGGGCCGGATGGGACGCCCGTCGACAAGACGATCGAAGACACCTGGCGGCGCGTGGCGACGGCGCTGGCCGAGCCGGAGCAAGACCGGGCGCTCTGGACGGAGCGCTTCTATGAGGCGATGGCCGGGTTCAAGTTCCTCCCGGCGGGCCGGGTGGTCGCCGGCGCCGGCAGCGCCCGCAACGTCACGCTCTTCAACTGCTTCGTCATGGGCACGGTTCCGGACGACATGTCCGGCATCTTCACCCATCTGCGCGAGGCCGCGCTCACCATGCAGCAGGGCGGCGGCATCGGCTACGACTTCTCCACCCTTCGCCCCAAGGGCGCGCCGGTCAAAGGCGTCGGCGCCGACGCCTCGGGCCCGCTCTCCTTCATGGATGTGTGGGATGCGATGTGCCGCACCATCATGAGCGCCGGCTACCGGCGCGGCGCGATGATGGCGACGCTGCGCTGCGACCATCCCGACATCGAGGCCTTCATCGATGCCAAGCGCGAGCCCGGGCGGCTGCGCATGTTCAATCTCTCGGTGCTGGTTACCGACGCCTTCATGCAGGCGGTCATTGAGGACGCGCCCTGGGAGCTCAAATTCGCCGGCACGACCTTCAAGGTGCTGCCGGCGCGCGAGCTCTGGGAGCGCATCATGCGCTCGACCTATGCCTATGCCGAGCCGGGCGTCATCTTCATCGACCGCATCAACCGCCGCAACAACCTGCATTATTGCGAGTCGATCAGCGCGACCAATCCCTGCGGCGAGCAACCGCTGCCGCCTTACGGCGCGTGCCTTCTGGGCTCGATCAACCTTGCGGCGCTGGTGCGCGATCCCTTCACCCGCGAAGCGCGGCTCGATCTCGCCGAGCTCGACCGCCTGGTGCCGGTGGCGGTGCGCATGATGGACAATGTCGTCGATGTCTCGCGCTTCCCGCTCGACGAGCAGACGCATGAGGCGAAGGCGAAGCGGCGCATCGGCCTCGGCGTCACCGGGCTTGCCGATGCGCTCATCCTGTGCGGCGCGCGCTACGGCTCGACCGCGGCGGTCGAGCTCACCGAGCAGTGGCTCAAGGCGATCGAGCGCGCGGCCTATCTCGCCTCGGCCGAGCTTGCCGCCGAGAAGGGCGCCTTCCCGCTGTTCGACAAGGAGGCTTATCTCGCCGGCGAAACGGTGGCTGGGCTCGATGCCGATCTGCGCGAGGCCATCGCCCGGCACGGCATCCGCAACGCGCTCCTCACGTCGGTGGCACCCACCGGCACGATCTCGCTCTTCGCCGACAATGTCAGCTCCGGGCTCGAGCCGGTGTTCAGCTTCAGCTACACGCGCCGCGTGCTGATGCCGGACGGCACGCGCAAGGAGGAGGAGGTGAGCGACTATGCCTATCGCCTCTTCCGCCGGATGAAGGGCGACGGCGCGCCGCTGCCGGACTACTTCGTCGACGCGCAGCAGCTCACACCTGGCGATCACCTCGTCATGCAGGCGGCGGTGCAGAAACATATCGACAGCTCGATCTCGAAGACGATCAACATCCCGGCCGACTTCCCCTTCGAGCGCTTCAAGGATGTCTACCTGCAGGCCTACGAGCTCGGCTGCAAGGGCTGCACCACCTATCGGCCGAACGAGGTGACCGGCGCGGTGCTCGAGGTGAAGAAGGAAGCCGCCGCCGGCCGCCAGCCGGAACTGCCGCTGCCGCGGCCGCAGGCGGCGGCCAAGCCCGCCGATGCCTACGATGCCGGCGTCGTCTACATGACGCAGCCGCTGAACCGGCCGGAGGAGCTGCCGGGCAAGACCTACAAGATCCGCTGGCCCGAGAACGAGCACGCGCTCTACATCACCTTGAACGACATCGTGCAGGACGGCCGCCGCCGCCCGTTCGAGATCTTCATCAACTCGAAGAACATGGAGCATTACGCCTGGACGGTCGGGCTGACGCGCATGATCAGCGCCGTCTTCCGCCGCGGCGGCGATGTGTCCTTCGTCGTCGAGGAGCTCAAGGCGGTGTTCGATCCGCGCGGCGGCGCGTGGATGGAGGGACGCTATGTGCCCTCGCTGCTGGCGGCGATCGGCGACGTGATCGAACGGCACATGATCGATATCGGCTTCATGCCCGCCAAGCGCAGCGCCACGCCCGAGCTCACCGAGCGCAAGGTGGTGAACCTGGCGCCGCAGGAAGGCGGGCAGCGCCCACGCCTCGCGCAATGCCCGAAATGCGGCGAAGCGGCGCTGATCCGCGTCGAGGGCTGCGACCAGTGTACGAGCTGCGATTACTCGAAGTGCGG
>Ga0134125_10010174_pt1 | contig 10569 bp, 5 predicted proteins | sample KB31751_FD_96464 | JGI IMG/M metagenome (GOLD analysis project Ga0134125, IMG submission 96464) | Terrestrial soil microbial communities with excess Nitrogen fertilizer from Kellogg Biological Station, Michigan, USA - KB3-175-1 | ecosystem: Environmental > Terrestrial > Soil > Unclassified ... | reverse complement strand
GACTCGTAGCCGAGCCGCTCGATCACCGCGAGCGCGTGCGACACCGAGTCGTGCTGCGCGATGCCGTTGCGCGTGTCGGCCCAGGCCAGCACGGCCTTGCGCAGGCGCGGGCCGCGGTTGCCGCGTGCGGCCACCTGCCCGGAGCCTGTCGAAGGGCGCCCTTCCGGGGGCTGCGCGAACAGCCACAGGCTGCACAGCAGCACCGCCACCGACGTCAGCGCGACGCCCATCCTTCGCGAATCGTGTCTCACTCGTGACTCCAGGGATCTACTTCAAGGCGTAGGCGACCACCGTATCGGAGGTCGGACTCTGCAGGAACCCGCCGCCGCCCGCGGCAATGACCACGTACTGCTTGCCGTCGCGGCCCATGTAGGTCGAGGGAATCGCGTGCGCCGGCGCTTCCACCTTGTCGCTCCACAGTTCCCTGCCGTTGCGCGCGTCGAAGGCGCGGAATTTACTGTCGACGGTGGCGCCGATGAAGACGAGATTGCCGGCCGTCGTGATCGCGCCGCCAAGACCCGGCGTGCCGGTCTTGATCCCCTTCGCGTCGAGCGCGTCGAACGAGCCGAGCGGCGCGCGCCACGCGATGTCGCCGGTCTTCGTGCTCACGGCGATCAACTCGCCCCACGGCGGCGCCTGGCAGGAATACATCGTCTTCGGGTCCCAGAAGCGGCGGCCTTCCGGCGTCACCTTGCGCCACGTCTGCGCGGGCGGGGCGGTCTCGTCATTATGAGTGACGGCGCCTCGCCCCGCTGCGGGCTGCGCGCCGCCACGCCCTTCGCCGCGACGGCCGCGTCCGCCGGCGCCAAGCTCGAGGTGGCCCCACTGCCCGGCGTTCATCACGTTGGTGATCATCAGGCCGAGCGGCGTGTTGACCGTGACGCCGTTCCAGTTGCCGCCGCCGACCGCACCGGGAAAGAGGACGATGTCCTGCTTGTCGTTCCACGGCTGGTAGGGCGCGGAGTCCTGCAGCTTGTACTTGTCCCACAGCGCCTTGCAGTAGGCCTCGTGCTCCGGCGTGATCGTCGCCAGTTCCGCCTTCGTCATGGAATTGCGCGCGAGCGGCGGCGGCTTCACCGGGAACGGCTGCGTCGGGGCGGTCTTCTCGCCGGGCGCGGTGGTCTGCGGAACCGGGCGCTCTTCGATCCCCCACACCGGCTCGCCGGTCGTGCGATCGAGCACGAACATCAGCCCCATCTTGGTGATCTCGGCGACGGCCGGGATCGTCCTGCCGTTCTTCACGACATCGACCAGCGTCGGCGCGGCGCCGAGGTCGTAGTCCCAGATGTCGTGATGCACGAGCTGACGGTACCAGCGCAGCCTGCCGCTCGCGGCCTCGACCGCGACGACGCTCGTGCCGAACAGGTTGTCGCCGTGATGGTCGCCGCCGTAGTAGTCGTTGTTGCCCGGCATCGACACCGGCAGGAACACCAGCCCGCGGGGCGCGTCGAGCGAGAGCAGCCCCCAGACGTTCGTGCCGCCGGCTGTCTTCCAGCTCTCGCCGTCCCAGGTGTCGTGCCCCTTCTCACCCGGCTGCGGAATGAGGTTGAAGGTCCATTCGAGCTTGCCGCTGCGTATGTTGAAGGCGCGGATCCACGGCTTGTTGCCCTGGACGATCGCCAGGTCCTTGTAGATCGCCGCGGGGGAATTCATCGAGTCGTCGAGCTCGACGCTGCCCTCGTCGCCGAAATCGGCGATCGCGGCGCCGGTCTTCGCGTCGAGCGCGAACAGTTCCGTGCCGGCCGACGCGATGATGCGCGGCGGCGTCTTTGCGTCACCCGCCCAGTACGACACACCCCGGCGCGTCGTCCGCACCGCCGGCACCTTCCAGATCTGCTGGCCGGTCACGGCATCGAGCGCGAAAAACGCGCTGCCCGAGGCAAAGTACATCACGCTGTCGATCACCAGCGGCGTGCTCTCGAAGAATCCCGATGTGTCGCCGGTATGGAAGGTCCAGGCGCGCGTCAGGGTCGTCACGTTGTCGGTCGTGATCTGCGCGAGCGTCGAGAAGCGCGTCGCCCCCTGGTCCTGGCCGTAGTAGGCCCAGTCCTTCTGCGCGTGGATGGAGACCGAGGCGGCCGAGAGCACGAGCGCGCCGGCGACGAGTGTCTTCTTCATCGTGTCTGTGTCGGGCGAGGCCGCGGCGTGGTGTCGCCCGGCGTCAGCCCGAGCGCCCACTTCATGGCGTTAAAATACATCTGCTGCAGGACGGGATCGTCCCAGGACTCGACGACGTGCCCGAGCGTTGAATAGAAGACGCGGCCCTTGCCGTAGCCCTTCGCCCAGGCGACCGGGAAGTCGCCGTCAGTGCGATGGACGAGCGGTTGGTGCAAATCGAGCTTCGACGCGTCGAGGTGCGCGAGCACGCGAAGTTTCTCGCGAGAGAAGTCCTTCAACTGGTAGTGCTCGTCGAGGCGAACCGATGTCGCCGGAAAGCCTTTCATCGCCGGGAACGCCGGATCGTCGACGACGACGGTCGCGTCGGTGATCCCCCAGGGGTGCTCGTCGAAGCGGCCGCCGAGCATCTCGCCGAACTCCGGCCACGAGAAGAACGCCGTCGCGCCGGAATGCGCCGCGACGAACCCCTTCCCGTCGTCCTTGACGAACGACAGGAGGTCGGCCTTCTGCTCGTCGGTCAGATCGATCTCGCGTACGCCGAAGAAAAAGATGGCGTCGAAGTAGTCGAGGTTATGGGCGAGGAACTGTTCGCCCGTGGCGATGCCGGTGCCGGTCTTGAAGGTAATCGGGTGCTTGGTGACCAGCTGCGAGTCGGTGCGGATGTAGGTGTCGTAGAGGCCCGACTCGCGGCCGAGGCGCTCGATCGTCGCCATCGCGTGCGAGATCGCCTCGTGCTGGTAGCCGTTGCGCACGTCGGCCCACGCGAGCACGTGCTTGCGCGGTGCGGCCCTGGCCGGCAGCGCGAACGCGACCAGCTTCGTGCCCGACGGCGATCCCAGGTAGCTGCCGCCGCCGGCGGCGACCGCGATGTACTGGCGGCCGTCCCTGCCGAGATAGGTGATCGGGAGCCCGTGCGCGCTCGCCTCGAGCTCGGTGTCCCAGAGCATCCTGCCGGTCTTCGAGTCGAACGCGCGAAAGTGCGCATCGTTGGTGGCGCCGACGAAGATCAGCCCCGACGCGGTGGTGATGCTGCCGCCGAGATTCGGCGCGCCGGTGTTGGGGAAGCCCGCGCTCTTCAGCTCTTCGATGAACCCGAGCGGCACCTTCCACGCAATCTCGCCGGTGTTGACGTTGACCGCGACGAGCTCTCCGAACGGCGGCGCCGAGCAGGGGATCTTGTCGGCGGGATTCCAGAATCGTCCGACCGGGCCGCCCCAGGGCGTCGTCCGCAGCCACGACGCCTGTCCGCCGCGATCGGTCCCCTTCTGCATCTTCCCCACCTGCCCGATGTCGAGCACGTTGGTGAAGACGTAGCCGAGCGTCGGGTCGTAGGAGAGGCCGTTCCAGTTGCCGCCGCCGATCGTGGACGGGAACGTCACCATGAAGCCGTCGACGCCGGCCGGCGTGAAGATGCCCTTCGTATAAAGCTTGTTCTTCGTCCAGAGGTCCTTGCAGAAGGCCTCGACCTCGGGCGTCAGCGTGTTGAAGTCCTTCGCCGGATCGAAGGTCGTACGGCCGAGCGGCGGCGGCTTCATTGGGAACGGCTGCGTCGGCCAGGCGGCCTCACCGGGCACGTCGCTGGCCGGCACCGGCCGCTCCTCCATCCCGTAGATCGGCTCTCCCGTTTCGCGGTTGAAGATGAAGAGCGTCGACATCTTGGTGATGACGCCGACGGCGGGAATCGTGCGGCCGTTGCGTTTCACGTCGAACAGCGCCGGTGCCGCGGGCAGGTCGAAGTCCCACAGATCGTGGTGCACGAGCTGCTGGTACCACTTCAGCCTGCCCGTGTTCACGTCGAGCGCGACCACCGAGTTGCCGTAGAGATTCTTTCCCTTGCGGTCGCCGCCGTAATAGTCGGAGGTCGGCGATCCGATCGGCGCGAAGAGCAGGCCGCGCTGCTCGTCGATCGTGAAGTACGACCACATGTTCGTGCCGGATCGGTTCTTCCAGCTGTCGCCTTCCCATGTCTCGACGCCGGGCTCGCCCGCGCGCGGCACGGTGTGGAACGTCCACAGCAGCGTGCCGGTCCTCGCGTCCCACGCGCGGATGTCGCCGTACAACCCGAGGCTGGGCTGCTGCTCGCCGTTGTTGCCGCCGGCGATGATCATGTTCTTGTAGATCATCGGCGGCGACGCGAGGCTGATGTTTCCGGCCACGTCCCCCTTGATGCCCGCGGCGAGATCGATCGATCCGCCGTCGGCGAACCCGGTGATCGGCTTGCCGCTCTTCGCGTCGAGCGCGATCAGCCGATCGCCGGCGCCGGTGAAGATGCGCGCCGGCAGCGTGCCGTCCCCTTCCCAGTAGGCGACGCCGCGGCGGCTCACCGGGCTCTGCGCGGTGTACTTCCAGAGCAGCTTTCCCGTTTCCGGCTCGATCGCGAAGACGTTGCGTCCGCCGGTCAGGTACATCACGCCGCCGGCGACGATCGGGATCGTCTGCAGCGGCCCGGCCTCGGTGTCGAACGACCAGGCCGTCTCGAGCGTCGCGACGTTCGCGGGGGTGATCTGCTTGAGCGGCGAATAGCGCTGTCCGGTGAGATCGCGATGGCTGGACGGCCAGTCGTTGCCGTCCGCCGCCGCGAGCACGAGAGGAACGGCGAGCACCAGGGCGGCGCACGAGCGGAACGGCATGTTCATGATGAGACGGCGGGCGCGCCTGCCACGCGCCCGCCCGCGAACCTCACTAGAAATCGTACTTCAACGCGAACTGCATGATCCGCGGATCGCCCGCCGAGAGGATCCGCCCGAAATTGGTGCTGTTGAGCGCCGACGTCGGGTTGTTGAAGTTCGCCTTGTTCAGCACGTTGAACACTTCCCAGCGGAACTGCAGCCGGTGGGCCTGCAGCTGGAAGTTCTTGGTCAGCGCCAGGTCGTTCTGGAACCGCGACGGCCCGTAGAACGCGTTCGGCTTGAGCGTGCTGTAGGTGCCCGCCTGCGGCGAGGTGAACGCGTTGATGTCGAGGTAGTTGTTGACCGAGCGATCGCCGTAGATGTCGTCGCTCACCTGGACGGCGCGCTGGTTCCCCATGCCGCTGAGCGCGTTGTCCACGCCCGTCGTCACCGAGTACGGGCTGCCGCTCTGCCACCGGATGAGCGGCGCGATCTGCCAGTCGCCGAACACCGCATCGAGGGCCTTGTTCGAGAACGCGGGCGAGAGCCACACCACCGACGTGTTGACGACGTGGCGGCGATCCGAGTCGCACGCCGAGTAGTCGAGATCCGGGTTGTTCGGATCGGTGATGGTCGGGCCGGTCAGCTCGGTCGTCGCCGGATCGCTCATGCACTTGGACAGCGTGTAGTTGGCCAGCACGCTCAGCCCGGTCTTCAGGCGGCGCTGCGCCGACAGCAGCATGCCGTGGTAGTTGGCGCGGCCGCTGTCGTCGAGCTGGCCGATCGTGCCGTAGAAGGCGCCGTAGGCCGGGTTGCGCAGCACCAGCACGCGCCGCGCGTTGGTCGTCGCCGTGGTCGCGCCCGGCGTGAAGACGGCGTAATTCAACTCGGTCGCCCGCCACAGGTGCGACGAGTGGTTGCCGAGATAGCTGGCGGTCAGCAGCCAGCTCGAAAGCTGGTGCTGCAGCCCGACGTTCCACTGCTGCAGCGTCGTCGGCTTGGTGTCGATGGGCGCGTCCACGTAGACGCCCGCGGTCGGGAACGCCTGGTTCTGCCAGCCGGTCAGCAGGCCCGGGAACGGATTGCCGCCGGGATACGTGAGCCACGGATTGCTGAGCCCTCCCGGAGGGCTGGTCAGCGTGATCTGCGCGCCCCACGGCGGGTTGTTGGCGAACCGCGTGTTGAAGAACAGCTGCGGCGTGTCGAAGAACTGCCCCCAGCCGGCGCGGAGCGCGGTCTTCTCGGTCGGCTGCCAGATGACACCGGTGCGCGGCGCAAACTGGGCCCACGTGTTCTTCATCGCGGCGGAGCCGGGGAACCCCGGGTCGCCGGGGAAGTACAGCCCGGGCGGCGCCTGCGGATACACGGTGCTGCGGACGCCGGCGTCGAAGCGCGCGAGATCGAAGTTGCTCACGTAATCGAGCGAGTTCTTGATCGGCAGGTACGGCTCCCAGCGCACGCCCGCGTTGATCGTGAGGTTCGCGCGCGGCTTCCACTCGTCCTGCACGTAGGCGCCGACGTAGTTGTTGTGGTCGTAGTCGAGGACCGGGTTGCCCTGCAGGAAGTTGCTCAGCCGTCCCAGCATGAAGTCGGCGAGCCCGAGGCCCGTGGACTGTCCGTTGAACGTGAACTGCCCGTTGCTCGGGCGGTTGTTCACCGTTTCGATGTTGGTGTGGATCCAGTTGGCGCCGAACGACACCTGGTGCTTGCCGCGCAGCCAGTCGAGATCGTTGGCGATCTGGAAGCCGTTGGAATTGAAGAAGCCGGGATTGGTGCCGCCGGTCCCGAAGTTGAAGCCGTTGGTCACGCTGACGCCCATGAACGCCGGCACCGCGCCGACGACGGTGGACCCGACGTCGGTCGGCGAGAAGTACGACGGCATCGGCCGATCGTTCAGCGTCTTGTTCCAGGTGACGTGCAGCGCGTTGACCATGCTCGGCGACAGGATCCAGTTGTGGCCGGCCACGAGCGAGTGCACCTGGTTGTTCTGGCCGGTGCGGCTCAGCGTCAGCGCGTTCGAGCCGTCGTACGTCGCCGGGTTGTCGTAGACCGCATAGAGATACCGCGCGAACAGGCTCTGCGACCGGTTGATCGTGTAGTCGGCGCGGCTCAGGTTCTGGTGCTCGGTGTTGTTGTTCGGGATGCCGTACTGCAGGCGGCCGCACGGATCGCTCGAGACCGGGATGTGCTGCAGGATGTTCAGCGCCACCGGGTTGAAGAGCGACGGATCGATCCGGTTGTTCACGAAGCCGGCGGCCGGCGACAGCGTGATCTGGCGGCCGCTGCACGAGGCCGCGGTCACCTGCGTGAAGTCCCCGGCCAGCATGGCGGCGGTCGGCACGAAGCTGGTGCTGGTCGGCGGATTGCTCTCCTCTATGCGCCCCTGGTAGCCCTCGAAGAAGAACAGCCGATCCTTGATCACCGGTCCGCCGACCGTGCCGCCGAACTGGTTGCGCTTCAGGCTGTCGCGCGCCGGCGCGAAGAAGTTGCGCGCGTTGAAATGGTAGTTGCGGACGAAATCGAAGGCGTTGCCGTGCAGCGCGTTGGTGCCCGACTTGGTGACGAGGTTCACCGCCGAGGCGGCGTGATGGCCGTAGCGCGCCGGCAGCGAGCTGGTCTCGACCTTGAACTCCTGCAACGCGTCGGGGAACGGCGTCGGCAGGTTCAGGTTGTTGAACGGATCGTTGTGCGTGCCGCCGTCCATGATGTAGGTGATGCCGTTGGCCTGGCCGCCGGCCACCGAGATCGTCACGGTCGGAAAATTCTTGTTGGTGTTGAGGTCGCCGGCCGGCGCGCTGGTGGCAAGACCCGACAGGAAGATCAGCTCGGTCGCCTGGCGGCCGTTGAGCGGGATCTCGGTGACCTGCTGGTTGTCGATGACCTGGCCGACGCCGGTCGACCGCGTCTCGACGGTCGTCGTGTTCGCGGTCACGGTGACCTGCTCGCCGACGCTGCCGACGGCGAGCGCGACGTCGATCGTCGGGTTGGTGTTGACCTGGAGGACGATGCCTTCCTGCACGTAGGTGTTGAAGCCCTGCAGCACGGCCTTCAATTTATAGGGGCCGACGGGCAGGTTGGGAATGACGTAGGCGCCGTCGGCGCCTGTAAAGACGGTGCGCACGGTGCCCGTGTCGGTCTTCGTGATCGTGACCTCCACCCCAGGCAGCACGCCGCCGCTCGAATCCTTGACGACGCCAGAGACCTGCGAACCGGCTACGGCCTGCGCCCAGCTGGTCCCTGCCGCGATCAGCCACACCAGGCCGATGCTGAGCAATGTGCGCCACGTTCTCACCTTCGCACCTCCGGGCAGTGTTGTACGCATGCGTCAACCGGATGGCTGACATACGCAGGCGGGACGGTAACACCTTCGTGGCTGGAGGCCAATTTCGTTACGGTGGCGCTACCGTAACAACCGCGTAACCCGCCACCGCTCTGTATAATCCGAGCCTCATGGAGCCCTGGCGCACGGCGATCGTCACGTCGGACGCGACCAATATCTGGGTCCGCGGCCACGACATCGCGTCGCTGATGCGCGGCGCGACCTTCACCGACATGGTCGTGCTGCTGCACCTCGGGCGCATGGCCACGCCGGGAGAACGCCGGCTGCTCGACGCGATCCTGATCGGCGTCGCCGATCACGGCGCCGGCGCCCCCTCCTGCGCGACGGCGCGCCTCGCCGCGTCCGGCAATCGCCAGTCGATCTCCGCGGCGGTGGCGGCCGGCGTGCTCGCCATCGGCGACGAGCACGGGGGAGCCGGGTCCAACTGCATGGAGCTCATCCGCGAGGGGCTGGCGCTGGCGCGCGAGCAGGGAATCGCCGCCGACGAAGCGGCGCGGCGCGTGGTGGCGCGCGCCATAGAAGCCAAGCGGCGGCTGCCCGGGCTCGGCCATCGCGTCCACACCCACGACCCGCGCGTCGACACGCTGTTCGAGCTGGCGAAGGTCGAAGGGCTCGCCGGCGACGGCGTGGCGTTCATGCGCGCGCTCGAGAGCGAAGCGCGCACGCGCATCAAGCCGCTGCCGATGAACGTCGACGGGGCGCTGGCCGCGGTGCTGCACGACATGGGGTTCCCGCCCGCGGCCGGCAAGTTCATCTTCATCATCGGCCGCGTCGCCGGGCTGACGGCGGAAGTCGCCGAGGAATACGCGCGCGAGCGCCCGATGCGCATCAAGGTCGACGTGGAATACGACGGCGTCCCTCCGGTCGAGGACCACGCGCCCAAACGATCCTGACGAGTGCATCAATGGCCCGAACCATCACCGCTGAAGAGACCGACGTCGTCGCCGCGCTGGTGAGCAACGCGCGCGCGGCGATGCGCGCCATCGAGGACTACGACCAGGCCACCGTCGATCGGCTGTGCCGCGCCGTCGCCTGGGCCGGCGGCAACGAGCAGGCGGCAATCCGGCTCGCCAGCATGAGCGTGGACGAGAGCGGGATGGGCCGCCGCGAGCCGACCCGCCGCGCCAAGGTCCTCGGCATCCTGCGCGACGCGCTGCGCCAGAAAAGCATGGGCGTCATCGAGGAGGATCCGGTGAAGGGCCTCGTCAAGTACGCCAAGCCCGCCGGGGTGATCGCCGGGTTGATCCCGGTCACCAGTCCCTACGTGACGCCGGTCGGCATCGCCATCTATGCGATCAAGTGCAAGGACGCGGTGATCTTCTCACCGCACCCGTCCAGCCGGAAGACGACGATCGAGACCGTCCGCATGATGCGCGCGGCGCTGAAGAAGCAGGGAGCGCCGGAGGACATCCTGCAGGTGGTCGAGCGGCCGAGCATTCCCGCGGCGAACGAGCTGATGGCGAAGTGCGACCTGACCATCGCCACCGGCGGGCCGGCGATGGTGAAGTCGGCCTATGGCTCGGGCAAGCCGGCTTACGGCGTCGGCGCCGGCAACGCCACGATGGTCATCGACGAGACCGCCAACGTCGAGGAGGCGGCGCGCAACACCCGCATCAGCAAGACCAACGACAACGGCTCGGGCTGCTCGGCCGACGGCAACCTGCTCGTCGACTCGCGCATCTACGACGCGTTCCTCGCGCAGCTGCAGACGGAAGGCGGCTACCTCGTCGACGAGGAGGAGAAGGGCAAGCTGCAGGCCGCCTACTGGGATGCCGAGGGACGCCGCACCGCCGACACCATCGCGCGCGAGGCGTCGGTCGTCGCCGCGAAGGCCGGCATCGACCTGCCGGCGGGCAAGACCTTCTTCATCGTCCCCGAGCGGCTGATCGGCCGGGACCATCCCTACTCGACCGAGAAGCTGGGCGTGGTGCTGTCGATCTTCAAGTACCACGGCTTCGACATGGCGCTCGACATGGTGCGGCAGATCTTCGAGACCGGCGGCCGCGGCCACTCGTGCGGGATCTATTCCTTCGACGACGGCCACATCCATCGTCTCGCGCTGGTCGCGCCGGTGAGCCGGATCATGGTGCGCCAGGTGCAATCGAGCTCCAACGCGGGCACCTTCACCAACGGCATGCCGATGACCTCGAGCATGGGCTGCGGCATCTGGGGCGGCAACATCACCAACGAGAACATCTCGCTGAAGCACTACATGAACGTGACCTGGGTCAGCCGTCCGATCCCCGAGGACCGGCCGTCGGAGCAGGAACTGTTCGGCGAGTTCTACAACTCGGAAGTCTTCTAAGGCGCGGTAAGGACCGATAATGAGCACAGCCATCCACGTGATTCCGGATCCGCTGCCGACCACCACCGAAACGCGCCTGGCCGCGTACCTGCTCGCGGAGTATCTCGAGCGGCTTGGTGTCGAGGTGGTTTTTGGTCTGACTGGCTACATTGTTATCGGCATGCTCGACGCGCTCGGTTGCAGCAGCATCCGCTACG
>Ga0134125_10010173_pt1 | contig 10570 bp, 7 predicted proteins | sample KB31751_FD_96464 | JGI IMG/M metagenome (GOLD analysis project Ga0134125, IMG submission 96464) | Terrestrial soil microbial communities with excess Nitrogen fertilizer from Kellogg Biological Station, Michigan, USA - KB3-175-1 | ecosystem: Environmental > Terrestrial > Soil > Unclassified ... | reverse complement strand
TCACCGATTTCGGGCGCATAGCAGCCGGCCGCGGCCAACAGGTTGGCCGCCAGCAGGATGCCGAGGATGCGCGGGAAACGCGCGCTCATCGCGCCGCCTCGGCCGCCGGGTGGCCGCCGCCGCGGTGCCGGGCCCACAGGTAAAGGCCCACGCCGGCCGCGACGGCTGCGGTACCGACGGCCAGGAACACGGCCTCCAGTCCCTGGTCGCGCTCGCCGGACGCTTGGCGGTCGGGCGTGAACGTGGCGCGGGTTTGCGATTCACTCGTCACCGCGTCGCCGTTGCTATGCGCCGCCAGGCCGAACGCGACGCCGACGCCGATGGAGACGACACCGAAGGCCGCGGCCGACAACGCCCAGGGGTGCGCCCAGCTCGCGGAGCTCGGCGGCGGGGGCGCCGGCAGGACCTCGACCGCAGCCGCCGGACGCGGCGGGTCGGCGGCCGGAGGCGGCGCGAACGCCAGCGACGGCCCATCACCGGCCGGTGCGCCCGCGGCGGACGGGGTCGCTGGCGGCAGGTGGACCGCCAGGGTGAGGGTCTCGCCGGCCACGCAGGTGATGGTCGTGGTCTGGGTCGCGCCGCCGGCGTGCGCGACGACCTGGTGCGACCCGGGCGCCAGGTAGAGGCGCCGCGGAAACGACACGCGCCCGCCGCCGAGCCCGTCGACCGTCAAGTCGGCGGTCCCCACGTCCGCCTCCAGCGCGACGATCGCGACGTGCGGGCGCAAGTCTTCCCGGTAGCGCTCGGCCTTGTGTCGCTTGTCGGCCGGCGCGTCGGGCGCCTCGGCGAGAAACGTGTCGAACGACTCGAGCGCGCGCGCATCGTCGCCCAGCCCCAGGCGGGCGAGCCCGAAGTCGTAGAAGATGAGCGGGCTCGGCACGAGCGCGTACGCCTGCTCGAAGCGTGCGAGCGCCTCGCTGAAGTGGCGGGTCTTGAGCAGCTCCACCCCTTCGGTGAGCTTCGCCTCCGCCGCCGCCTTGGCGCCGGCTCCGTCGGTGGCGGGGCCGGACGCCGCCCGCGCGGGCCAGGGGGCGGCCAGCAGCGCCAGCGCCGCGACGACGCGAACGGCTCGGCGCCGATTACAGGTTGACGATGCCATCGGCGTCGACGTTGGTCGGGTGGTTGGCGCGCGCGCGTGTGGATTCCCGGACATGCCGCCGCATCGGGGGTACCGGCGCGGCCGGTGCTCCTGCCCTGGCGGTGCGCTCGGACAGCGACGCGCGTGTCGCCGGCGTCGCGGCGGCAGCCTGAGCCGCCGGCTCGGGCGGCGCCCCCGCCGCGGCGATCGGCGGCCCGACGATCACGCGTGGCGCGGCGACGATCGGGGCCTGTCGCGTCGGACCGTGGTGGGCCGCGCGGACCACGAGACCAGTCGCTGCCGCCAGCCCCACCGCGGCGAGGGCGGCGGTCAACCATCGCCCTCGCGCCGGCCGGCTGTCTCCGGGCGGCGGTGCTGGCACCTCCGGGCGCCCGGGGCGCGTGGTCGGCGCCGGCGGCGCCTCGACGGTGACTTCGTCGGGCCGGGCCAGCAGGTCGTGAAGCGCGCGCGCCACGCTCTCCATGTTCGGCGGACGATCCTCCTGCCGCTTGGCGAGCATGCGCGAGATCAGCCGATCCAGCGCCAGCGGGACCTCTGCCGCGGACGCAGCGGCGGGGGGCTCGCGCCAGCGGTGCGCCACGATGAGGTCGTTCAGGTTGTCCACGGGGAACGGCGGATTTCCGGAGACCATCTCGTAGAGCACGCAACCGAGCGCATAGATGTCGGTGCGCGCGTCGACCATCCCCGCGCCACCGCACTGCTCGGGGGCCATGTACTCGGGCGTGCCGAGCAGCTTGCCGGGATGCGTCCGCGCCCCCGACTGGCTGTCTTGCAGCAGCTTCGCCACGCCGAAGTCGAGGACCTTGATACTGGACAACGGCGCGGCGCCGGGTGGCGCCTCCGGATCGTGACATCGCATGACGTTGGCGGGCTTCAGGTCGCGGTGGACGATGCGGTGCCCGTGCGCGGCGCCCAGCCCTTCGGCCATCGGGACCGCCATCGCGCAGGCCTTCTGCCAGGGGATCGCACCCACCCGCTCGAGGAGGTCGGCCAGCGTCTCGCCCTCGAGGTACTCCATCGTGATGTAGGGCTGTCCTCCCGAATGCATACCGCAGTCGAGGATCTCGACGATGGCGGGGTGGTGGATCAGTGAGGTGGCCCGCGCCTCGTCGAGGAACCGCGCCAGGATCTCGGGGTTGCTGGCGAACTCGGGCGCCAGGACCTTGATGGCGGCGCGGCGCGCGATCCGCTCGTGCTCGCCGAGAAACACCGTCCCCATGGCTCCGCTCCCCAGGCGGCGCACGATTCTGTAGTTGCCGAACGTCTCGCCAACCATGGCGCGAAAGCTTCCGCGCCAACCTGGGTCAGGGGGAAGGGCTCGTCAAGACACTGATTTTTGACTTCCTGTACGTTTTCGACGCACGGAGTTCTTGTTTCCCAGAACTGCGGGCGCCGTGGTTACAACTGCAGCGCGAACCGATCGGCGCCGCGCTGGATGATCAGCGTCGCCCGCTCGCCGCGCGAGAGGCGCGCCTCCAGCGCCTTGAAGCGCGCCAGCGTGATCGCCTTGCCGTCGAGGGCGAGCAGCACGTCCCCTTCGGCCAGGACGCCGCTGGCCGGCCCGCGCGGGTCGACCGCCACCACGGCCAGTCCGGCGCCGCCCGGGAGGCCCAGCGCCGACGCCTCGTGCGCCTCGAGCGGGCGCAGCTCGACGCCGAGCACGCTCGCCTCGCCGCCGCCGCGCGGCCCGGTCAACGTCACCGAGGTCTCGATCCGCCGGCCCTGCCGCAGATAGACCAGCTTGGCCCGCTCGCCCGGGCCCGAGAGCGCCACCACCGACGACAGGCGCCGCTGCCCGTCGATCGGATGGCCGCCAAGCTCGACCACCACGTCGTTCGACGCCAGGCCGGCGGCCGCGGCCGGCGAGCCCCGCGTCACCACGTTGACCAGCGCGCCGGGCGTGAACGGCACGTGCATCTCGGCGGCGCGCTCGGCGGTGAAGTCCTCGGCGCTCACGCCGAGGTAGCCGCGCGCCACGTGACCGGCCTTGCGGATCTGCCCCGCCACCTGCGACGCCAGATCGATGGGGATGGCGAACCCCATGTTCATCGCCACGCCCGGGTTGATGATGGCCGAGTTGATGCCGATGACCTGGCCGCGAAAGTTGAACAGCGGGCCGCCCGAGTTCCCCTGGTTGATGGCGGCGTCGGTCTGGATGAAGTCCTCGAAGCGCGGGTCGACGGTCCCCAGCTTCTCGCCGAGGACGCGGTTCTTGGCGCTCACGATGCCCATGGTCACGGTCTGCCCGAGGCCGAGCGGGTTGCCGATGGCCAGCACGTAGTCGCCCACCCGCACCCGGTCCGAGTCGCCCAGCGTGACGACCTGCAGGTCGGCGGGCGGGTGGTCGAGCCGCACCACCGCCACGTCGGTCGGGGGATCGCTCCCCAGCACGCGGGCCGGGAAGCGGCGGTTGTCGGCCAGCTTCACCACCACCTCGTCGGCGCCCGCCACCACGTGGTTGTTGGTGAGGATGATCCCCGCGCGATCGACGATGAACCCCGACCCCAGCGCCTCCTGGCGCTCGCGCGTCGGGCGCGGCCGCGGCAGCCCGAACTGCTGGCGCAGCATCTCCGTCCAGGGGTCCTGGACCGCGAAGCGGCGGATGTACTTGGTGCTCTGGATGGTGACCACCGCCCCCTTGACGCGGTCGACGAGCGGCGCGACCGAGCCCGGCTCGACGCCGGTCCCGGCGGCGCCCGGCGGGGGGACGGCGGCGGCCGGCGCCGAGACGAGGAGAGCGGCCGCGGCGACGGCCCGGACGAGGAACGATCGAAGGGCAGAGGTTGGGCGGACGTCCATGTCTATGACGGCTTTTGCCCGATCGGCCTCGGTTCCGTCAATCCAGCATTTGAGAAGGACAGGATGTCGTAGTGACGATCACGGACCGCGGCGCGCCGAAGGGAGATAGTGAAGGACGGAGGTGCCAGCCATGAATCACACGCGTCTTCACCGTATCGCCGGTCTCGCGGGCGTGCTGTTCGCGGCGGCCTTCGTCGCCGGCGCGCTCCTGCCCGTCGCCTGTGACGGCTCCACGACCAAGTCGGGGATCTCCTGCGGCGGCAATGGCCAGATCTGCTGCGACAACAACGTCTGCGGCGGCAGCGGCTGCTGCGACCGCGGCATGTGCGTCGCTTCGGGCAGCGCCTGCGGCAACCTGGGCGGGACCTGCGGCGCGACGACGGCCGGCGCTTGCGGGACCTGCGGCGCGGCGGGCGAGCCCTGCTGCAACGGCAGCTGCACCGCCGGCAACGTGATGTGCGCGAACAACGTCTGCGCCGCCTGCGGCGGCGTCGGCCAGCCCTGCTGCTCGGGCGGGACCTGCTCGGGCACCGCTTGCTGCGGCACCGGGCACCTCTGCGTGGGGGCGGGGACGACCTGCGGCGGCGCGCTCGGGACCTGCCAGTCGTCGGGGAGCTGCGACGGCTGCGGCGCGGCGGGGCAGCCCTGCTGCCTCGGGCGCTACGCCTGCCTGGGGAGCGGCGCCGCCTGCATGGGCGACACTTGCGCCGCCTGCGGCGCGGCGGGCGAGCCCTGCTGCGGCGGCGACAGCTGCGACGGCAACGGCTGCTGCAACGGCAGCCTGTGCGTCGCCTCGGGGGCGGCCTGCGGCGCCGGGACCTGCGGCGCCAGCCAGTCGTGCGGCGGCTGCGGCGCGGCCGGCCAGGCCTGCTGCACCGGCGCCAGCGGCGGTGGTGGAGGGCGCTTCTGCTCGGCGCCCAACACCACCTGCGACAGCTCGGGCGGCGGCAGCGGCACCTGCGCCACCTGCGGCGCCGTCGGGCAGCCGTGCTGCGACGGGAGCTTCTGCACCGGCAACGTCGCCTGCCGCAACGGCGTTTGCGGGTAGCGCGCGTTGCGCGCGGCGCGGGGCTACAATCGACGGGTCGTGAGGCTGACGCTCAAGCTCGCTCTGGCGGTGCTGCCGGGCGCGTTGTTGGTGGTGGCCGCCGCGGCGTTGCTCGAGCTGCGGCGCGACCGGGCCGAGTTCGAGGCCGATCAGCGCTCCGACGATCAGGCGACCGCGGGCGCCTTCGCCGACAGCATGGGGAAGATGTGGGACGCCGTCGGTGAGCAGCCGGTCCGGCGCGCGATGGACCGGCTGGCGACCTTCGAGGCTCGCTACCGCGTGGGCTGGATCGATCTGGCGCGCGCCGACGGTGCGCTGCCGGCGCGCGAGCGGGCGGCGGTCGCGCGCGGCCAGGCGATCCTCTGGCGCGAGACCGACGGCGGCCGGCCCGGCTGGCTGCACGCGGTCAGCCCGGTGCGCGCCGACGGCCGCGTGGTCGGCGCGGTCGACGTCTCCGAGCCGCCGCCCGATCTGCGCGCGCACGTCCGGCGCACCATCCGGGCGACGCTGGTGGCGACGCTGGCGCTGGCCGCGACGATGATGCTCATGACCCTGCTCGTGGGGGCCTGGGTGGTCGGCGGCCCAATCGCCGGGCTCATCAGCCAGGCCCGGCGCGTGGCGGCGGGCGATCTGGGCGCCCGCTCGGTCCCCCGGCAGCAGGACGAGCTGGGCGAGCTGACCCGCGAGCTCAATGGGATGCTCGATCGCCTCGAGGGGGCGGCGGCCGAGGTGCAGGCCTCGACGCGCCAGCGGTTCGACGCGCTCGAGCAGCTCCGCCACGCCGAGCGCCTCACCACCGTCGGGCGCCTGGCCTCCAGCGTCGCGCACGAGCTGGGGACGCCGCTCAACGTGGTGACCGGGCGGGCGCGCCTCATCGTCGAGGACGAGCGCGAGGCCAAGACGCACGCCCGCATCATCATCGACCAGGGCGAGCGCATGACCAAGATCATCCGCCAGCTGCTCGACTACGCGCGCCGCCGGCCGCCGCAGAAGGGGGAACAGGATCTCTCGCAGCTGGCCGCCGACGTTCTCCCGCTGCTGTCGACGCTGGCCAGCAAGAAGCGCGTGCGGCTCGAGTTCCACGCCGAGGTGGCGAACGCGCCGGTGACGGCGGACGCCACGCAGGTGCAGCAGGCGCTCACCAATCTGATCGTCAACGCCATCCAGGCCAGCGCCGACGGCGCGACGGTCGACGTCACGCTGCGCGCCGCCGGCCCGCGCCGCGCCACCCCCGACCGCCAGGAGGATGGCGATGGCCCAAGCGGCAGCACGGGCACGTTCGAGCTGGCCGTGCGCGATCACGGTCCGGGGATGCCGCCCGAGGTGTTGGCCCGCGTGTTCGAGCCGTTCTTCACCACCAAGCCGATCGGCGAGTCGACCGGCCTCGGGCTCTCGGTCACGCACGACATCGTCGACGAGCACGGCGGCTGGATCGAGGCCGACAGCGCGCCGGGGCGGGGGAGCCGCTTCTCGATGTTCCTGCCGCGGAGGGCGGCGTGAGCCCCGCCGGCGCGGCACCCGACGCGGCGACGCCCGCGGCCGGACGCCTGCTGGTGGTCGACGACGAGCCGGAGATGTGCGCGCTGCTCGAGGCGGGCCTCGGCAAGCGGGGGTTCGAGGTGACCTCGCGGACCTCGGGCGACGCCGCGCTGGCGCTGCTCGACGAGGCCGACTTCGAGGCCATCGTGGTCGACCTGAACATGCCGGGGACCTCGGGGCTGGATCTGGCCGCCTGGGTGGCGGCCAACCGCGCCGACACGCCGGTCGTCCTCATCACCGCCTTCGGCAGCCTGGAGACGGCGGTGGCCGCCATCCGCGCCGGCGCCTACGACTTCGTCACCAAGCCGTTCGAGATCGAGGCCATCGCGCTGACGCTCGGGCGGGCGGTCGGCTACCGGCGGCTGCGGGCCGAGGTCCGGCGCCTGCGGCTGGCCGCGGGCGGCACCGGCGACGGCGCCGCCACCGAGGGGCTGCCGGGGACGCCGCTCGTGGGGAAGAGCCCGGTCATGCGGCGGATGTACGACACCGTGCTGCGCGCGGCGGCCACCGACGCCTCGATCCTGGTGACGGGCGAGAGCGGCACCGGCAAGGAGCTGGTGGCGCGCGCGCTCCACGACAGGGGGCGGCGCGCCGGCGGGCCGTTCGTGGCCATCAACTGCGGCGCGCTGCCCGAGTCGCTGCTCGAGAGCGAGCTCTTCGGCCATGCGCGCGGCTCGTTCACCGACGCGCGCACGAGCCGCGCCGGGCTCTTGCTGCGCGCCAGCGGCGGGACGTTGTTCCTGGACGAGATCGGCGAGGCGCCGGCCGGCCTGCAGGCGAAGCTGCTGCGCGCGCTCGAGGACCGGCGGGTACGCCCGGTGGGGGGCGACGACGAGCGGCCGTTCGACGCCCGGCTCGTCTGCGCGACCAATCGCGATCTGGAGGCGGAGATCGAGAACGGTCGCTTCCGCTCGGACCTCTACTACCGGATCAACGTCATCCGCATCGACCTGCCGCCGCTGCGCGCGCGCGGCGACGACGTCCTCCTGCTGGCGCAGCGGCTGGTGGCGCAGCTCGCCGCCGCGACCGGCAAGAGCGTGGCCGGCATCGCCGCGCCCGCGGCAGAGAAGCTCTCGGCCTACGCCTGGCCGGGCAACGTGCGCGAGCTGCGCAACTGCATCGAGCGCGCGGTGGCGCTGACCCGCTTCGAGGAGATCACGGTCGCCGACCTGCCGGAGGCGATCCAGGATTACCGTCGCTCGCGGCTGGTGCTGGACCTCGACGATCCGGAGCAACTGCCGCCGCTCGAGGAGGTCGAGCGGCGTTACATCCTGAGGGTCCTGGAAGCCGTCCAAGGGCATCGGACGCGGGCTGCCGAGGTGCTGGGGCTCGATCGCAAGACGCTGTATCGCAAGCTCGAGCGTTACGGCGTCGGCGAGGACTGATTGACCTCGGAACCCGCGGCGGGTTCCGAACCTCCCGCGATGCGCTCGGGCGAGCAGAGCGCGTCCTCCCGCGACGCGAACCGCGCGGGGAGGCGAAATGCCCCTCGGGGCATTACGCCCCGAGACGACCGGGGGCCGCGCACGGATTATCGGGCCTTCCGCTGGCGCGACCATTGCCTATTGGTGAGGGCATGCGGACCAGCGACCGGCTCCTCGCCTCGTACAGCGACTTCGCCGCCGATCTCGTCGCCGACGGGATCCTGACCGACCCCTGGGTCGACGGCGCGCCGCGCTTCCAGATGACGCCCGTGGCCATCGATCGCCCCACCCAGCGCCAGCTCTATGCCGTCGCCGAGGAGGTCGCCGCGGTCCACGCGGAGGCGGCGGCGCTCTGCGCGCGCGCGCCGGCGCTGGTGGCTCGCTTCTTCGATCTGCCGCCGGCCTACGACCTCATGTGGCGGACCAGCGCGCCGCACTGGCACGGGATCGCGCGCGCCGACGTGTTCCTGACCGCGGCGGGCCCGCAAGTCTGTGAGTTGAACTCCGACACGCCGAGCGGCGAGCCCGAGGCGGTGGCGCTCAACCGCAGCGTCGACGGGCCGGGCGCGCTCGCCTTCGACGATCCGAACTGCCGCCTTCCGGACCAGGTGTTCGACATGGTAAGGGCGGTGGCGCCGTCCGACCTGCCGCTGACCGTCGGCATCGTCTACCCGACCGAGATGACGGACGACCTCTCGGTCATCTCCCTCTACGCGCGCTGGTTCGAGGCGCGCGGGGCGCGGGTGGTGCTGGGGTCGCCTTTCAATCTACGCCCCGACGGGCGGGGCGGGGTGGCGATGTTCGGGGTCTCCTGCTCGGTGATCTGGCGCCACTACAAGACCGACTGGTGGGGCGAGCGCCGGCCCATCTGGCGCTCCGAGCCGCCGTACGCCGACGCGGCGCCGCTCACCGGTCCGCTCGAGCTTTTGGCCGGGGCGATCGCGCGCGGGCGCTGCGCGGTGGTGAACCCGTTCGGCGCCGTGCTGACCCAGAACAAGCGGATGATGGCGCTCTGCTGGGAGGAGCTCGACCGCTTCTCGGAGGCGTCGCGCCGGATCATCCGCCGCGCCGTCCCCTTCTCGGCGCGGCTCGAGACGCTGTCCGTGCGCCAGCTCTGGAACGAGCGCGCGCGCTGGGTCTTGAAGTCCGACTACGGCTGCGAAGGGGAAGAGGTGGTCATCGGCGCCGAGACGACGCCGGCGGCCTGGGCGGACGCGCTGGCGGACGCGCTGCCGAGCCGCTGGATCGCGCAGCGCCGGTTCGAGCCGCTGCGCGACCGGCGCGGGCGCTCGGTCAACTATGGCGTCTATCTGGTGGGCGGTCGCGCGGCCGGACTGTTCACCCGCCTGCAGGCGCGGGGGACCGATCGGACAGCGACCTGTGCACCGACGATGGTTCGCGCCCCGGGGAGGGTGTCATGAGCGACTCTTGGTGGAAGGCCTCGCTGCGCGCGCACCCGCTGGCGCGTCTGCTGGCCGGGTCGACCCCGCTGGTCTGGACGGGCGCCGCCAGTCTCACCCTGGGCGGCTGCGCCGAGGTCTGGGCGGAGAACGAGACGGACCAGGCGCAGGCGGCGTTGGAGGCGCAGCGCGAGGATGGCTGGAGCGTGGGCGACGAAGGGCAGCCGCTGGCGTTTCCGGGCGGGCAGCCGGCCGACGTCTCGGGCAGCGCGGGCTGGCGCGATGCGCTGACGACGCTGGCGCCGCGCCTCTCGCCCGCGCAACCGCTCTGGCAGCCCTACTACGCGCCGGCGCTGTTCCAGTCGCTGGAGGCGCCGCTCAACACCGACCTGCGCGCCGCCATCCAGCCGGTTTTCACCTCCGAGATGGCGGTCGCCTCCCGGCGTGGCGAGGCGCTGCTCTCGCTGTTTCTCGACAACGGCTTCTGTCGCAACGACGTGGCGCTGGTGCTCGACGTTCCGGGGCCGGAGGCGGTGGCGCTGGCCGCCGCGCTGGCCCCCTGCTTCGAGCCGGTCTTCATCTTCGACAACTGGCCGCACCCGAGCGGCATCGTGCCCGCGCACATGACGTTGGGGGCGACGCTCTACTTCTTGCCGTCGTTCGAGCGGGCGCGGAGCGGACGCGCGCCGACCGCGGCCCCGATGTTCGTCCTCGACCGCCAGCGCCTCATCCCCTACGAGGACGACGCCGGGCGCTTCGACAACCGCTACTTCGCCGGGCTGCCCTCGCGCGAGGCGCTGCAGGCGGCTGGGATCAGGCACCTCCTCTACGTGACGCCCGATCCGACGGCGCTCGACGCCGACGACCTGAACGGCGATCTGGTCGCCCTCGACCAGGGCGGGATCGACGTGAAGCTGCTGGCGCTCTCCGACTTCTCGCAGACGCCGTTGCCGGGATGGCTCGACGAGCCGGACCCCGTTTGCCCGCCCGTGCCCTCGCTCGGCCCGGGCCCGGTTTATTACTTCGGCGGCTCGCCGGCGACGCACGGTTGCTTCGCCAACTGGTACGGCTTCCGCTTCCCGCGGCTCTTCGCCGGCGGCCACGCTCGGCCGATCCCGGCGGCGCTGGCGCCGCGCTGCGGTTTCCATCCCACGACGCGCGCCCCGGCGCCCGCGCTGGCGGGCCACGGCGGCTGGCACCCCGCGGGCGGCTGGCACCCCGGCGGCTGGCATCCCGCCGGGCGCTGGATGAACGCCGCGGG
>Ga0134125_10010172_pt1 | contig 10570 bp, 8 predicted proteins | sample KB31751_FD_96464 | JGI IMG/M metagenome (GOLD analysis project Ga0134125, IMG submission 96464) | Terrestrial soil microbial communities with excess Nitrogen fertilizer from Kellogg Biological Station, Michigan, USA - KB3-175-1 | ecosystem: Environmental > Terrestrial > Soil > Unclassified ... | reverse complement strand
GTCAAAATCGGTCCAACCTTCAACGTGCGTCGAGCAAATCACGCGCTGCTGCCCGAAATCGACCGGCCCTCCAAATCCAATGCCGCACGTGCCAATCGGGTTTCTGCGGGACCACGGCATCGCGATGCTTTCAATCTGATCCACCATCCAGCCAGGACCGCCGGCGCGGTCGGTTGCGCAACTGCTTCGCTCTATCAGAACGTCGTCTTGAAAGAGCCCAAGCGTTAACTTCGTACCGCCAATATCAATTGCCAGTGTATGCATGCAGAAGCGAACCAGATCGTATCATGCCGCCACAAGCCGCTAAAATATCGATTGGAACTACCATCGCTCGATTCCCTCACGCGCGCCGCTGAAATTGTAGGTGCCGCCATGCGCCCAACTCCGCAATACACCTGGCCGCTGATCAATGTGCGCACGGGCGCGGAAGTGTGGGTGAAACACGAAAATCACTCTCCTGTCGGGGCGTTCAAAATTCGCGGCGCTTTGGTCTACATGCATTCTCTGGCCGAAACGCAGCCCCAGGTGAAAACGGTTATCGCGGCAACGCGCGGCAACCATGGCCAGGCAGTTGCGTTCGCAGCGAACCGCCACGGCCTTAAAACGGTCATAGTCGTTCCGTTTGGCAACAGCCGTGAAAAAAACTCCGCGATGCGCGCGTTGGGAGCCGAGCTGATCGAGCACGGGCCCGATTTCCAGTCCGCGAGCGAGTTCTCGGAAGGGCTGGCACGGGAACGCGGCTATCATCGCGTGCCTTCGTTTCATGAGCTGCTGGTGCGCGGCACAGGCACGTATGCGCTGGAGTTTCTGCGCGGCGCTCCGGAACTGGACACCGTATACGTTCCAATCGGGCTCGGTTCATCCATCTGCGGTATGCTGGCTGCCCGCGCGGCACTCAATGTGCGGACGCGCATTGTTGGCGTGGTTGCGGCGGCCTCTCCCTCCTATGCCATTTCGTTTCGCGAACGAATGCCGGTGACCCATCCTGCCGAAACGCATTTTGCCGACGGCCTGGCCTGCTCTGTGCCCGATCCGCAAGCTCTGGAGCTGATTCTAAAGGGTGTGGAGCGCATCGTGGAGGTCTCGGAAGGCGAAATCGCGGATGCGATGCGGACTTTGTTTCGGGACACTCACAATGTTGCCGAAGGCGCCGGAGCAGCCTCCTTTGCAGGCCTTTTAAAGGAGAATCAGTCGATGCGCGGCAAGCGAATAGGCGTAGTCCTTACCGGATCGAACGTGGATAGCGACGTATTTGCCCGGGTGCTTCGAATTTGAGAGCAAGACCCGGAGTGCTTCCGGGCAAATCTTTCTCCAATATGGTTTGCAGAGGCCGCCCCCGGGCGCGCCAAAATGAAAAGGAGAACGATTATGAGCTTAGCGGCGACTCAGATTCAAAGGACATCCCCGCTATTCTTAACGGACGAAGATCGCTGGGCAGCGGTGATGCGGCGTGACCGGAATGCCGATGGAATGTTCTACTATTCGGTTCGCACCACCGGCGTGTACTGCAGAGCTTCCTGCGCCGCCCGGCTGGCGCATCGCGAGAACGTGCAGTTTCACCTGACCTGCGAAGCCGCCGAACAAGCGGGCTTCCGGCCTTGTAAGCGCTGCCGGCCCAATGCTGCTTCGCTAACTCAGGAGAGGACCGCGGCAGTTACCAAAGCATGCCGGACCATGGAGACCGCCGAGGAAGCGCCCGACCTCGATCGCCTGGCCGAAGCGGCCGGGATGAGCCGCTTCCACTTTCATCGTGTGTTCAAGTCGATTACGGGCATCACCCCGCGCGCCTATTTCCATGCCCGTCGCGCCCAGCGGGTTCGGGACGAACTGGCCCGAAGCGAGACCGTTACCGAAGCCATCTACGGCGCTGGCTTCAATTCGAACGGACCCTTTTATGCGACCTCTTCTCAACTGCTAGGAATGACGCCCACCAAATTTCGCGCGGGCGGAAAAGATGTGCCGATTCGCTTCGCGGTTGGCGAATGCTCGCTGGGCTCCATTCTCGTTGCCGCAACGGAGAAGGGTATTTGCTCCATCCTGCTCGGAGACGATCCCGACAAATTAGTGCGCGATCTCCAGGACCGTTTTCCCAAAGCCCAGCTCCTGGGCGGCGATCCTGAATTCGAGCAATGGGTGGCCCAGGTGGTGGGCTTCATTGAGGCGCCGAAACAAGGGCTTCATCTGCCTCTCGACATGCGCGGCACTGCCTTTCAGCAGCGCGTCTGGCAGGCATTACGCGACATCCCATCTGGGTCGACGACCACCTATACGGATATCGCGCGGCGCGTGGGCGCTCCCAAGGCCGTTCGGGCCGTAGCGCAGGCCTGCGCCTCAAACGCCATTGCTGTTGCCATTCCGTGTCATCGCGTGGTGCGCAAAGATGGCGCGCTGTCCGGTTACCGCTGGGGCGTGGAACGCAAGCGTACACTGCTTAAACGCGAGGCTGAATCATGAGCGTGGTGTCTGCGCGGCCGGCGACTCGCGCCTTAGACCGCATCGTAAAACTCGATTTTCAGCGCATCGCGGCAGACCTTGACGCCTATGGCTGTGCAGTTGCCGGCGCAGTGCTCTCTCCCGAGCACTGCCGCGCCTTGGCGAACAGCTATGCCGATGATCAACAGTTCCGCAGCCGTATCGTTATGGCTCGCCATGGCTTCGGACGCGGCGAATACAAATATTTTCGATATCCCCTGCCGGAGCTGATCGCGGAGCTTCGTACCGCCCTATATCCGCCGCTCTCGGAAATCGCAAACCACTGGAACGAAACCTTGGCCATCGACACACGCTATCCCAGCGATCACCCGGTTTTTCTCGAACGCTGCCATAATGCAGGCCAGACTCAGCCGACGCCGCTGTTGCTCGAATACACCGAAGGAGATTACAACTGTCTCCATCAGGATATTTACGGGGAGCATGTCTTTCCCATCCAGGTCGCGTTTTTGCTCTCCGACCCGCGTCGAGATTTCACGGGCGGTGAATTCGTCCTTACCGAACAGCGGCCGCGCATGCAGTCGCGCGTAGAAGTGGTACCCCTGGAGCAAGGCGATGGCGTCATCTTCCCGGTTCACCACCGGCCTGTACACGGCTCTAAAGGTTGGTATCGCGTCAATATGCGGCACGGAGTCAGCCGTTTGCGTTCCGGAAAGCGAAACACGCTCGGAATAATTTTCCACGACGCAAAATGACTAAGAATTCAGGAAACACGAGCGGCCTTTTCCGCGATCTTCCGTACTCTCCGGAAGATACGGAGGCGCTAGCCGAAGGCGCAGTTCTCCTGCGCGGCTACGCCGCAGATCAAGGGAACGTGCTTTGGGATGCGCTGGCTGGTATCCTTTCCGTTGCCCCGTTCCGCCATATGGTCACGCCGGGCGGCCTTCGCATGTCGGTTGCAATGACCAATTGCGGCGATGCGGGCTGGCTCAGCGACCGAACCGGCTACCGGTACGGGCCCGTTGATCCTTTGACAGGGCTCCACTGGCCCGAAATTCCTGCTTCGTTTCGGACTGTTGCAATCGGAGCAGCCAAGGCAGCGGGGTACGTCAATTTCGAACCCGATGCCTGCCTCGTCAACCGCTACGAGCCCGGCGCACGGTTGACGCTGCATCAGGATAAGGACGAGCGTGATTTTACCCAGCCCATCGTTTCGGTATCACTTGGCTTGCCCGCAACCTTCCTTTTCGGAACGAGTACCCGGAAAGACCGCCCACGCCGCATTCGGCTCGAAAGCGGGGATATTGCGGTGTGGGGTGGCCCCTCGCGCCTGGCCTATCATGGAGTCGCCGCGCTGGCCGACGGCGAAGATCCGGTCACCGGCCGCTGCCGCATCAATCTAACATTTCGCAGAGCTTTGTGAGAATAGCTGCACGTAAATTGATCCTCAGGCCCTCGCTCGCGCCGCAGAGCGGGCGCTGTTCAAAATCTCCCGCAGCCGCCGTCCAACAATCAAATCTTCTCCGTTTTCCAGAGTCATGGACACAATCTCGAGTCGGTTTTTGGGCGGTTCGTGTTTCGTATCGTGCTCACCTTCTTCGACTGCCGCAACCATGCTCGGATTGCTGTTTGTGAGAGCTTCGATGCGGGGGCGCCCGTCGCGCAATTTCTGATCGCATTGCGCCACCGTAAGGCCGAACTTCTGCTCATCCCACTCGATGCGGAGTGTCGGGTAGCTGTTCGCTTCTTCGGGAACATAAATGTTTGTTGTCACCCCGGGCACAGTATCCACCAATTTTGCAATCCGTTGTACCCGTGCGTTCCACTCTTTGTTGAGCGCATTCACATCCAGCTTCTGCCAGGTTTCAATGGCGGCCAGCATGCCCATGATTTCCTCCTTGCCCACCTTCATCGGACGGCAGATTGCGCCTTCGTACGGGTTGTAGTTCTTAAGCGCGGCGTCGATCAGATCCTTTCGTCCCAGCAGCACGCCGGCGCATTGCGGCCCTCTCATCCCTTTCCCGCCGCTGAAGCAGTAAAGATCTACGCCCAGCTTTGCGTAACGCGACAGGTTGTCAAAGGGCGGGATTCCGGCGGCATCGTCCAACAGGAGCGGCACTTTGGCAGCGCGGGTGATCTCCAGCGCCTTCACCAGATTGTCATCGCGCCATGTGGTGTAGACCATCGCGGTTTGGGAATGAATTGCGGGCTGCAGGTCTTCCAATGTCTTGGCTACAACTAATTTGGCCCCTGCCAGACGTATGGCGCTGTCGAACGCAATCCGGCCGCCCAGCATGACCACTTCGTTCTTGAGGCCGGTCGTGTCCGGCAGATGCCAGATGTTTTCCGGATCTGAACCCGCAATGCATGCGGCAGTAGCTGCCGCCATGGCGCCTGCGGATCCGGATGTGATCATTGCCGATTCAGCACCCGAGAGAGCCGCTAGTCGCTTCCCGACAGCCGCCTGCAGTTCGAACATATCCACAAACTGACGCGATGCCGCCTCCATTGCTTCCCGAACCTCAGGCAAAATCAGCGAGCCGCTCAAATAAGTCCAGGTCCCGCGAGCATTAATCAGCGGTCGAACGCCAATCCGCTCGTAAACGTTCGCGGCGCGGGTTGTCGCCGCAGCCAGCTTCTGTCCCATTTCCTGCCAGGCAATAGCGCCTAAAACAGGCGCAGCTGCCGCCCATTTCATAAACATGCGCCGTTGTTCATCTATTCGTGACATGGTACAAATCTAGTCTAATGAAGCTCGGTTTAGCCTTCGGGCTCCTCGTAATCTCTGGTCTCAGCGCAGCGGATCGGACGGTAGATCCCACATTCCTGTATCGGAATCTCGATACCGCACAAGAAAAGAACTCAGAGCTCACTACCGCTACCTGTCATTACAAGCCTCTGTTTGGCGAAGGCGGCGGTAACACGTCGGTTGTTGTCGGAGTAGCGCGATTCGGCGAAGCGATCGTCGATCCGCATGGAGCCTGTGGCACGGTTCAATATCCGCAGGAAGACCAAGTGTATGTTGTGCTTGATGGCAACGGGTCCGCTAAGTATGGGAACGCGACTGTCCCGCTGGCCAAGGAAGACTACATTTATCTCCCCCGGACCGTGCCGCACGCACTCATCAATTCGTCGTCAGCGCCTCTCAAGGTGATCATCATGGGCTTTCGCACGAAAGGGTTCCAAGCAGCTCCGATTCCGCGAGAGCCTCTGAAAGCAAACATCGACGATGTCCGAACCCAACCTGTCAGCGGCCATCCCGCTTCGACACTCTACCGCCTGCTAATGGGAGATGTGGATAGCAAACGCGACCGCATTGCCGCGGGCCGGGTTCTGACCAGCCTTTTCCTGATGGAGATCGCTCCGGGCGGGACGAACTTTCCGCATCATCATCAGCGCGAAGAGGAGATTTATCTCGTTCTCGATGGGCACGGCGATATGGTTGCGGGCGGGGGCAAGGACGGGGTCGAAGGCCGGCATCCCGCGAAGCCCGGCGACGCCTATTTCTTCCGGCTGAACTGTACTGTCGGGTACTACAGCGCTCCGGGTGTTACATCGCGTATCCTTGCGGTACGCTCCTGGTACCCGGGCATGGTGAAGATCGGCATGGAGCACTGACCCGAGTTGTTGGCGTCAGTACGGAAATCGCCCGAGACCTAGGATGGTGCGCCGTTTTCGAGGAAGTTGCGCAAGCGGTGACTGCGACTGGGGTGCCGGAGCTTGCGAAGCGCCTTTGCTTCAATCTGACGAATACGCTCGCGAGTGACAGCGAAGCTCTGCCCTACCTCTTCGAGCGTGTGCTCGCTGCCGTCCTGCAGACCGAACCTCATTTTGACGATCTTCTCTTCACGCGGGCTGAGTGTCTTCAATACCTCGGCTGTCTGCTCACGGAGATTTAGATTGATGACCGCTTCCGAGGGCGAAACCATCCTGCCGTCCACCAGAAAATCGCCCAGATTCGATTCCTCTTCCTCGCCCACCGGGGTCTGCAATGAAATCGGTTCCTGGGAAATGCGAAGGACGCGACGTATTTTGCTGGGCGGAAGCTCCATGCGGACGGCCAGTTCTTCGGTGGTTGGTTCCCGCCCCAGTTCTTGCTGCATCAGGCGCTGAAGCCGCACGAGCTTATTGATGGTCTCGATCATATGCACGGGAATGCGAATAGTGCGGGCCTGGTCCGCAATAGCACGCGTGACCGCTTGTCGTACCCACCACGTGGCATATGTCGAGAACTTATAACCGCGTTTGTAGTCGAATTTATCGACGGCGCGCATCAGCCCGATATTGCCTTCCTGAATCAAATCCAGGAATTGCATGCCCCGATTTGTGTATCGCTTGGCCACCGAAACCACCAGGCGAAGGTTGGCCTCAATGAGCCTTTTTTTGGCCAGCTCCGTTTCCGTTTCTCCCCGTTCCACGATTTGCAGCGTGCGCCGCAACTCAGTGGCAGTGGTTCCGCAGCGGTCCTCTAACCCCTGCAAATGAGCCGAGAGCGCCTTCAGCTCTTTCTTAATGCTGGAAACAGACCCGGATTCATTTGCGGACGACGTTTCCAGCTTGCGCTGCAACCGCGCGATCTCCTGTTCAAGCGGCTTTAGCTTATCCACGACTTGCCGCAAGCCATCGCTCAGACGCCGTCGATAATGTGCCGCGATAGGGAGAGCTCGAATATGGCGGGAAATGGTAACCATCAGGCGGGCATACTCGAAGCGCAACCTACGATGCTGCTTTGCCTTCATGGTCCGCGAAATGCTGATAAGCTTCTGCTCGATTTGCTGGGATTTTCGGTACAGCTTCTCGATTGCGTGCAACGCGTGAAGGAAATTTTCCTTCAATGTTCTGATGGAATCCTCTTCCTCGTGCCCATCGTGCACATCCGGCGCCTGCAGTACATCCAGGATGGATACCGTTCCGCGTTCCATTCCGTGCATGGTTTCAAGAAGGAGGTGGACAACAAGGTGGGACCTCGAGAGCGCTTTGCGAACCGCTTTTTCGCCACGCTCAATTCGTTTCGCAAGCTCGATTTCACCGTCGCGTGTGAGAAGCGGAACCATGCCCATCTCGCGGAGATAGACGCGGACGGAATCGTTGCTCTTGTCCAGGGTGCCCGGCGAAAGGTCGAGATCGGAGAGCTCATCGAACTCTTCCTCTTTCTTATCGAACTGCTTGGATTCTTCCAGCAGCTCAACGGGTGGACCCTCCAGGTCGGCAAACAGATCGTTCAAATCGCCGCCGTTTGCCAGATCCTCGGGCACGACTGCCCTGACATCGTCATATAGAACGAAGCCCTTGTCGTTACCGTCTTGCATCAACAGCCTTCATCCATCCGCTACGCGACCGTTTGGCAAAAAAGATTCGTAAACAGCAAACCGGTATATGTATCGAGGAGACCCCTCGTTTCCTCGATTCCTCATAGTACAACACGGTTACGCCCCACGGGACCGCCGTCTCAAGCTGTCTAACTCATCGGCCAAACAGAGCGCCTCATGGACATTTCCCGCTTGTTCCAGCTCTCGAATTTGCCTCCGTAGGATCTCGCACTTTGTACTATCAGCCTTGTTTCCCAGAGCCCGTAAACAATGAAGTGCCTGCTCCGCCGCATCCTCTTCGCGAATTCGACAATCCGAGAAGCTGATTTCAGAAAGAATGCGCTGTAAACGCGGCTCCAGATTGCCCGCCAGAGTGTCCAGCGTAAACGGAGCGCCGTCATCCAGATTCATGACGGCTTCGAAAATGCTCCTCAATTCCAGCAGTTCGAGCAGAGTCGGATTCGATAGATAGTTCCGAATCGCTGCACGAGCATCCGCGCTTGCCAGCAGACACCAGATCAGCAGTTTCTCGTTGGGCGGAACCGCCGAGGCGAACTCCTGCGCTTTTACGGCTGGCTTCAAAGGTGCATTCTGGCGGAACATCTGCCGCATGACATCGCGGTCGACGTTTAAGTATTCCGCCATTTCGGTCGCGATCGCCGCCCTTTCCAAACGATTGTTCACCTGCTGGATGGCCGGTTCAATAAATTTGAATGCATCAATCCGGCCCTCGGCCGTCCGCATATCGAATTTGGAACGGGCACGGTCTGCCAGCCAGTGAAAATAGGAAGCCGCGGTTTCCAGCAGCTTGCGGTAACCATCCGCTCCGCTCTGGTGAATGTATTCGTCCGGATCCAATCCTCCCGGCATCTCCAGCACCCGCACACGCAGTCCTTCCGCGAGGAGGAGGGAGATGTACTTCTCGGTAGAACGAGCGCCTGCCGGGTCGGGATCGAAATTTAAAATAATTTGTCCGGTATTCGCCTGCTGCTGAGAAATCTGCCGCTTTATGGATCGGATCTGTTCCAGGCCGAGCGCCGTTCCGCTGCTGGCGACCACTTCATGAATACCGGCCGAATACACTCCGATCACGTCCATATAGCCTTCCACCAGGATGATGCGGTCGTTTTTGCGGGCGTCGATCTTTGCGCGATGCAGGTTATATAAAATAGTCGATTTTTTGTACAGCTTCGTCTCGGGGGAATTGAGGTACTTCGGTTCATCATTAGGCCGCAGTGCCCGGCCCCCGAAGGCAATCAGCTTGCCCGATTCGTTGTGGATGGGAAACATCAGCCGTGCACGGAAACGATCGTAGAATCCGCCCTCCTGGCGCTTGATTACCAGTCCTGAGTCTTCCAGCATCCCCGGCCCGAACTTCTGCAAACGCTGCACGAGCTGCTGGCCGGACGATTCAGACAGTCCCAGCCGAAACTCGTCCATCGCAGCGCGGGAAACGCCGCGTGATTCCAGATAGCTGCGTGCCGCCGCGCCTGCCGTACTCCGCAGGTTGTCCTGAAACACGCTGGCCGCCGTCTCGTGCATCTCGAAGAGAGCCGCCCGATTCTGCGCTTCAGGATCATCGCTCCGTTGCCGTTCCGGCATCGGGACGCCGTACCGTTCCGCTAGGACCTTCAGGGCTTCCGGAAACGTGAGGCTCTCCATCTGCTGTACAAACTTGAATACGTCTCCAGCCGCATCGCAGCCGAAGCATTTGTAATACTGCAGAGCGCTGTGTACGCCAAATGATGGAGTCTTCTCTGAGTGGAATGGACACAGGCCCACATAGCGTGGACCAGCACCCTGCCGTTTCAGGCGAACGTACTGGCCGACAACATCAACGATGTCGATTTGACTCTTCAGATGCTCGGCAAAATTCATTTCGGCGCTGTGAATGCCCCGGGGAGTGATTTCAGATTAGCAACCAGGGAGCGTGCGTCGCGCTGGCTCTCTTTCCGCTGCTCGTTCCAGCCTTCATGATCCTGCCAGTCGAGAATCCGGTAGTGCGGATACGGTTCGTGGCGCGGCAGCTTGCCGAAATCCACAATCTCCGCCTGCTGGTGATTGCCATCTTGTGATTGGTAATACCACAACGCCTCCTGGCCCAACTTTGCAGCTTCACCGGAGACGTACAGCGTCTGCTTTTCGTATTTGTAAGGTGCGTGCCTCCCGGGCATAGGACCGTATGAAACATCCACAACCAGCTTTGTGTCACGAGGGATTGCGCCCGCGCGCAGCAACTCCTGCATGGCCTCCACGACGATCCAGTTGTTGGTTCGATGATCGACGTGGCGTTCATCCGGGTGGCCCGTGATGATCATGTCTGGCTTAAAGCGTGAGATAAATTGTTTTGCGGCGGATACGGCTGAATCGCGAGCGTAGGGGAGGTTCGGAATCGCGGCGTTGCGGTACGGAGCATGGTCGCTGGCCAGCAGCACCGAGAGATAGGGATCATCCGCTTTGACGTGGTCCCACACTTGCCCAAGTCCCCCGTCCGGCAGGCCCAAGAAAAAAATGTCGTCCCGCGAAACTCCAAGATGTCCCAAGGAAGCACGCGCTTCGTCCATGCGCACTTCGCCGAAATCCATGGCGCGTGCGGCATCGCAGGAGTGCATGTAGTAGCGATCGCACCCCCCTGCATCGCCGCCTGTGAAATAGACGAAATGAATCGGGATGTGATTTTCAACCGCTGCGCGGATGATGCCCGGATGCGCCGTGTCATCGTCCTCGTGAGCGCAGAAAATTAAAATGGATTTGGGCAGATCATCGATCGCGATCTCGAGCTGATTATGCGCGATGACCGCGCCATCCGCCGTTTGAACGTAAACTCGCGC
>Ga0134125_10010171_pt1 | contig 10571 bp, 6 predicted proteins | sample KB31751_FD_96464 | JGI IMG/M metagenome (GOLD analysis project Ga0134125, IMG submission 96464) | Terrestrial soil microbial communities with excess Nitrogen fertilizer from Kellogg Biological Station, Michigan, USA - KB3-175-1 | ecosystem: Environmental > Terrestrial > Soil > Unclassified ... | reverse complement strand
GCGGAGGCCGACATCCGTGCTCGCGTCGAGCGCAAGGAAATCATCATCGGCTTCGGCCACCCGGTCTACACCGTGTCCGACCCCCGCAACGAGATCATCAAGGAGGTCTCGCGCAAGCTGTGCACCGACGGCGGCAACCCGACCCTGTTCGACGTTTCCGAGCGGATCGAGAAGGTGATGGCCGAGGTCAAGAAGATGTTCCCCAACCTCGACTGGTTCTCGGCCAGCGCGTACCACATGATGGGCGTGCCCACCGCGATGTTCACGCCGCTGTTCGTGATCTCGCGCACCTCCGGCTGGAGCGCCCACGTGATCGAGCAGCGCGAGGATGGCAAGATCATCCGCCCCAGCGCCAACTACACCGGCCCGGAAGACCAGGCCTACGTGCCGATCGACAAACGCTGAACCAAGCGCAGCCAGAACACGAGGCCGGAACCGAAAGGCTCCAGTTCTCATGCTGTTCAGTGGGCTGGCGCTTCAGATCCTGACTTGTTTCAGTCGGCGTCGGCGCTGTACCAGCCAGCCGCCGCCGCAGATGCCGAGTATCGCCAGGGCATCCAGGCCGTACTTCGCCCAGCTGTGCGCGTCGAACCAGCCGCTGAGCAGGTGATCGTGGGTGATCATGCGTCCAGCCGTGATCGCGATCGCCGCCGCGCCGATGTACATGATGATCGGGAAGCGGTCGATCAGTTTCAGGATCAGGGTCGAGCCCCACACCACCAGCGGCACGCTGACCAGCAGGCCGATGATCACCAGGCCGAGATGCCCCTTGGACGCCCCGGCGATGGCGAGCACGTTGTCCAGCCCCATCAGGGCATCGGCGACGATGATCGTGCGCAGCGCGCCCCAGAACGTGCTGCCCGCCTTGATGTCCGGGCCGTCGTCGTCGCCGTGGTTCAGCAATTGCCACGCGATCGGCAGCAGCAGCAGGCCGCCGGCGAGCATCAGGCCGGGCAGCTTGAGCAGGAACACCACGATGGCGGTGAGCGCGAAACGCACGGCGACAGCGCCGAACGTGCCCCAGAACACCGCCTTCTTCTGCAGATGCTTCGGCAAGCGGCTGGCGGCCATGGCGATGACGATGGCGTTGTCGCCGGCCAGCACGAGGTCGAGCAGGATGATGGTCAACAGGCCGGAGAAGAAGTCGGGGGCAGCGAGGGTCATCGATAAGTCCGTGCGCGGCGATCAATGCGGCAGCCATGGACGCGCGCGGCCCATGACCACCGCAAAAGTCTCGTTCGCAGGAATGCTGCCGGACGACCGGAGCGAAACATCGCTCGTGCTGACGATCGCCGCACCGTGGCAAGTGACCTTGCCGCGGGAACTACTCCCTTTTGGGCTGGTGACGATTGTCGCGGCGGGTGAGTCCCGCGGTCAAGCAACGCATTCGGTGGCAGTCGGCTAAAATGGCGGTTTTCCCTGCCGTGAGATTCCACCATGAGTGCGCACGACATCCGTTCCGCTGTCCGTCCCGATCCCGACCAGCCGCTGGTCGACATCGCCGATTACGTGGTCGACTACCGGATCGACTCGAAGGAGGCCTACGACACCGCGCGCTACATGCTGCTGGATTCGCTGGCCACCGCGATGATGGCAATGAAGTTTCCAGAGTGCGTGAAGCACCTCGGCCCGCTGGTGCCGGGCGCCACGCTGCCGGGTGGTGCCCGTGTGCCGGGCACCAGTCATGAACTGGATCCGGTGCAGGCCGCGTTCGCGATCGGTACGCAGATCCGCTGGCTCGACTTCAACGACACCTGGCTGGCGGCCGAGTGGGGCCACCCCTCGGACAACCTCGGCAGCATCCTGGCGGTGGGCGATTACCTCAGCCGCAAGGCGGAACGCGAAGGTGGCCAGCCGCTGACCGTGCGCGACGTGTTGGGCTATGCGATCAAGGCGCACGAGATCCAGGGCTGCTACGCATTGCTGAACAGCTTCAACCGGGTCGGCCTGGATCACGTGATCCTGGTGCGGCTGGCCTCCACCGCCGTCGCCACCGCGATGCTCGGCGGCGACAAGGAGCAGATCGTCACCGCCGTGTCGCACAGCTGGATCGACAACGGCGCGCTGCGTACCTATCGCCACGCGCCGAACACCGGCCCGCGCAAGAGCTGGGCCGCCGGCGACGCTTGCCGCCGCGCGGTGACCCACGCCATCAATGCGGTCTATCGCGGCGTGGTGGGCTATCCGTCGGCCCTGTCGGCGAAGACCTGGGGCTTCTACGACGTGGCGTTCAACGGCAAGCCGTTCGAGTTCGAGCGTCCGTTCGGCAGTTACGTGATGGAAAATGTCCTCTTCAAGATCAGCTATCCGGCCGAGTTCCACGCGCAGACCGCGGTGGAATGCGCGATGCAGCTGCATGGCGAAGTGGCGGGCAAACTCGATCAGGTCGAGAAGATCGTCATCGAGACGCAGGAAGCCGGCTGCCGCATCATCGACAAGACCGGCCCGCTGGCGAACTATGCCGACCGCGACCACTGCATCCAGTACATGGTGGCCGTGCCGCTGATCTTCGGCCGGCTGGTGGTCAGCGACTACAACGACGATGTGGCCGCCGATCCCCGCATCGACGCCCTGCGCGACAAGATGACCGTGGTCGAGAATCCGCAGTTCACGCGAGACTATTTCGACCCCGCCAAACGTTATATCGGCAACTCGGTGCAGGTGTTCTTCAAGGACGGCAGCAGCACGGAGAAGGTGTCCATCGATTATCCGATCGGTCACCGCAAGCGCCGGGCCGAGGGGATTCCCGTGCTCCTGCAAAAGTTCGAGGCGGCCATGCGCGAGCATCTTCCGGCACATCGGGTCAAGGCCATCATGGACGCGACAAGCGAGCCGGGCCGGCTGGATGCCATGCCGTTGCAGCAATTTCTGGGGCTCTTCACGCCGTAGGGACGGCGAGCGTGGAAGATTCCGCTTGGTCGGATTGAGCCGGGTTCGGGGGTAGGGTGGCTGCTACGGCACCTCGACCGCCCGATCCGGGTTCATTGCGACACGATTCCTACCTGAATGATTTTGCACCGAATGGTTGTTGCGACGTGTGCGTAGGGGCTGACAACTTAACGTTTTTGCTACAATGCGTGTCGCTTGTCACAGAAATGCCAAGCGGGGGCTGCCGAAGCTCTGAGTGATCTCAAGTTGAAGTTCTGACGTGCGACTTCCGGTAAGGGTCGAACGGATGCGAAATTTTAATAATCGAGGAGACACCTGATGAAACGTAAGGGCTTGTATTTTCTGATTGCGCTGGCCCTGGGCGGCGTGGGTGCCGTTCATGCGCAGGACACGGCCGCAGCGCCGGCCGATGCCTCGAGCAGCGAGAGCGCGGTTTCGACCTACGACGGGCGTTGGTATATCGCCCCGGCTGTGGGCGCCTACTTCAACGACTCCGACCGCAACACGAACAGCCGCCAGTTCTACTTTGGTCTCGGTTTCGGCCGTTACTTCTCGCCGAACATGTCGCTCGACTTTTTCGTCGACCACACCAACCGCCACATCGACAATGCTGTACTGGGGGCTGGCCCCGGTCACAGCGATCGGCAGTGGATCAACAACTCGGTCGGCGCCACCGCGCGTTTTTACGCTGGCGACTGGAATGCCTGGCGCCCGTACCTGCTCGCGGGCGTGATGGGTAGCCATCACCATTCCTTCATGGCCAATGGCTGGTCGCCCGCTGCCGAATTGGGCGGCGGCCTGTCCAAGGCGGTGGGTGCCAGTACCGACTTCCGTCTGGAAGCTGCCTACCGCTACGACTTCGACAACAAGACCCAGCCGGTGGTGGACGGTTATGGTGACTGGCTGCTCGGCTTCAGCGTAGTCACGCGCTTCGGCGCGCCGGCCGCTGCGCCGGCACCGGTGGCCGCGCCCGTGGCTCCGCCGCCGGCCGACTGCTCCACGCTCGACAGCGACCAGGACGGCGTGAACGACTGCGAGGACAAGTGCCCGGCCACGGCTGCCGGCACGATCGTCGGTCCCGACGGTTGCCCGCAGAAGGTGGTGATCGACCTGCGTGGCGTGAACTTCAAGTTCGATCGTCCGAAGGCTGGTGAAACCGACATCTCCAAGTCGCTCGCCGAGCCGACCGCCGATTCGATCTCGGTGCTGAACCAGGCTGTCGATACCCTGCAGCGTTACCCGCAGGTGCACGTGACGGTTGCCGGTTACACCGACTCGAAGGGCACCGACGCCTATAACCAGAAGCTGTCCGAGCGTCGCGCCTCGATCGTCTACGACTACCTGACCAGCCATGGCATCGATGCCAGCCGCCTGGAAGGCCCGATCGGTCACGGTGAAGCCAACCCGATCGGCGACAACGAAACCGATGCCGGTCGCGCGCAGAACCGTCGTACGGAGCTGCAGGTTCAGCAGTAATCGAACCGCGACAACGCAGTAATGAAAAAACCCGGCTTCGGCCGGGTTTTTTTTGCCTGCCGGTTGCCGATGCAGGGAGACATCTTCTTGTCGCACCGCGGTACCGACCTATACGCTGGTGCAATGCCTCGTCCACCTTCTCCTCGCTCCGTTCGTCCCGCGGCATCCGCGCAACCGTCGCGGCATGGGTTGGCTCGCGTGTTGTCCAAACTGGGTGCCTGCTCGCGCAGCCAGGCCGAACAGTGGATCCGCGCCGGCCGCGTCAGCCTGGATGGGCGCGTAGTGCGCGATCCGTATCACCCGACCTTGATCGATCGGCAGCAGGTTGCCGTCGATGGCCAGCCGGTGAAGCCGGTCGAGTGCGTCTATGTCGCCTTCAACAAGCCGCGAGGGCTCGTGGTCAGTGCGGCCGACGAGCATGGCCGCGCGACGGTCTACACTGCGCTGACTGCCGCCGGCCTGCCTTGGCTGGGGCCGGTCGGTCGGCTGGACAAGGCCAGCGAAGGATTGCTGCTGCTCAGCAACGACACCTCCTGGGCCGCCGGAATCACCGATCCGGCCACGCACCTGGAAAAGGTCTACCACGTGCAGGTGGTTGGCCGGCCCGATGCGGCAACGTTGGCGGCGATGCTGGCTGGTATCGACGATGGCGGTGATCTGCTGAAAGCACGGCGAGTTACGTTGCTGCGTGCTGGCGAGAAGAATGCCTGGCTGGAAGTCGTGCTGGACGAAGGTCGCAACCGGCACATCCGCCGGTTGCTGGCTGCGTTGGGTTTCGATGTGCTGCGGCTGATCCGGGTGTCTATCGGATCGCTTGCGCTGGGCGAACTGGCGAAAGGGCAGTGGCGACGGCTGAGTGCGGGCGAAGTGGGAGCACTCGACACCCGCAAAGGCTGAGTCTTGTAGGGCGGGCAGTGCCCGCCGGCTTCTGACGGTAAGAGTGGCGGGCAGTGCCCGCCCTACAAAGCGTTGCGGGCCGTCAGCCGCCGATCACGCCCAGCTTCCTGCCTACCTTGGTGAACGCGGCAATGGCCCGGTCGAGATGCTCGCGGGTATGCGCCGCGCTCATCTGCGTGCGGATGCGCGCCTGACCCTGCGGCACCACGGGGTAGAAGAAGCCGGTGACGTAGATGCCTTCCTCCAGCAGGGCGGCGGCCATCGCCTGCGCCTTCGGTGCGTCGTAGATCATCACCGGCACGATCGGGTGCACGCCCGGCTTGATGTCGAAGCCGGCGGCGGTCATCTGCTCGCGGAAGTAGCGCGTGTTTTCCTTGAGTTTGTCGCGCAGGTCGCCGGCGCTGGCCAGCATGTCGAACACCTTGATCGCGGCGGCGACTACGTGCGGCGGCAGCGAGTTGGAGAACAGGTACGGACGCGAGCGCTGGCGCAGCAGCTCGATCACTTCCTTGCGGCCGGTGGTGAACCCGCCCAGCGCGCCGCCGAGCGCCTTGCCCAGCGTGCCGGTGAAGATGTCGATCTTGTCCATCACGCCGTTGACCTCGGCCGAACCGCGGCCGCTGTCGCCGAGGAAGCCAGTGCAATGGCATTCGTCGATGTGCACCATGGCGTTGTACTTCGCCGCCAGTGCCGTGATCTGGTCGAGCTTGGCGATGAAGCCGTCCATCGAGAACGCGCCATCGCTGCTGATCAGCTTGGTGCGCGCGCCGGCCGCGTCGGCCGCCTGCAGTTGCTTCTCCAGGTCGGCCATGTCGCTGTTGGCGTAGCGGAAGCGCTTGGCCTTGCACAGGCGGATGCCGTCGATGATCGAGGCATGGTTCAGCGCGTCGGAGATCACCGCGTCTTCCTCGCCCAGCAGCGGCTCGAACAGGCCGCCGTTGGCGTCGAAGCAGGCGGCGTAGAGGATGGTGTCCTCGGTGCCGAAGAACGCGGCGATCTTCGCTTCCAGCTGCTTGTGCAGGTCCTGCGTGCCGCAGATGAAACGCACGCTGGCCATGCCGAAGCCGTGGGTGTCCAGCGCATCCTTGGCGGCCTGGATCACCTCGGGATGATCGGCCAGGCCCAGGTAGTTGTTGGCGCAGAAGTTCAGCACCCTGCGGCCGCCTTCCAGCTCGATCTCGGCGGACTGCGGCGAGATGATGATGCGCTCGGCCTTGAACAGGCCTTGTTCGCGGATGGCGTCGAGTTCGCTGGCGTAGCGCGACTTGGCTGAGTAGCTCATGGGGAATTCCGGCCGTTGGACAAAGCGCCATTGTAGGACGCCAGCCGATCGCTGCGCATGCGGTCGTGCTGCGCGACGATCAGTGCAGGCCGAAATCCGCGCGCGTGCTCTTGCCCTTGTCGTTGATGCCCGAGGCGTCGAGCCTGGGCGGCTTGATCGCGATCCGCTTGTCGTCGAGCTTGCCGTGCAGCCAGTCCTGCACGGCGGTGGCGCGGCGCTCGGCTAGCGCGCGCATCGCGGCAGCGTCCGCGCTCACGTGGGTTTCGAGCAGGCTGCGCATCTCGTCCGGTTCCAGCGACTTGCTGAGGCCGAGGACGTTCTTCGGTTTCTCGAAGTCGGCATGGCGGTAGGCACGGCGCAGATAGCGCTCGTATTCGTCGGGCGTCACCGTCACCTCGGCCAGCGTCGTCGCCGTGGCATCAGCGGCGACCTTGTCGCCCGACTCCTTGGCCAGCTTCTCGCGGCGGATCTGGTCATCCACGGTCACCTTGCGCAAGCCGGCTTCGTCCAGCGACGGATCCACCCGGCCGCTGATGTCCAGGGTGAGCGCGGGCTTGCGCCCCAGCATCTGCACGATCTTGCCGAGGCGATCCTTGGCGGTTCCGTCCAGCACCGCCGAACCCGGCGCGAACTCGACGTAGCCGAGATCCTCGTGGCTGCCGCCGAATGCCGAGGCGAGCAGGCGGAACGGCGCGGTGGCGGCCTTGGCGATGAGGTTGCCAAACGCGCGCCAGATCATGCCGCCGAGGCTGAATTGCGGATCGTCCAGCGAGCCGGATACCGGCACGTTCACGTCGATGTTGCCTTCGCTGTCCTTCAGCAGGGTTACCGCCAGCTTCACCGGCAGGTGCGACACGCCGGGGCTGTTCATGCGCTCGCCGAAGGTCAGCTGGGTGATGAAGATGTGGTTGTCGGCGTTGAGCTTGCCTTGGTCCAGCAGGTAGTGCACGTCAGCCGTCAGCTTGCCCTTGGTGATCGGGTAGCCAGTGTATTTGCCGGAGTAGGCGCTGAGCCGGGTCAGCTCAACGTCGGTGGCCTTGCCCTTGATGTCGAGGGAGGCCACCGGCTGCAGCGGGTTGATGTTGCCGCTGATGTCCACTGGCGAGGCATCGTCCAGCTTCGCCTGCGCCACCAGTTCGGCGGGCGGTTCGCCGGCGGTGGTGCCGAACGCGCCGATCCTGCCGGTAAGGCTGGTGAGGTTGGCGGTGTAGTTGGGCTTGATGAAGTTGTCGGTGTAGTTGAGCTGACCATTGGCCAGGGTGACCTCGCCGATATGGATATCCGCGGCGGGTGCCGTGGGCGTGCTGGACACCAGCTGCTGCGCCGCCGGTGCGTTGTTTGCGGCGCGGGTCACCGATACCGGTGCCTGCTCGCCGTTGGCGATCACGTCGGACAGGTTCAGGCGCCCGTTGCTGTTGACGATGACTCGCGCGTAGAACGCATCCAGCACCAGAGCGCCCAGATGTACGCGCGGCGTGCCGTGACCGTAGCGCAGATCGATGCGCGAACCGCTCAGCGAGCGCCAGCGCATGAAGTCGTCGCCGGTGAGCTTGTCCTGCATGCGCACGCGCTCGAACGCGGCGTCGCCCGCGTAGTCGAAGCGGGGTTCGGAACGGCGGCCGTCGTAATGCAGCTTGCCGTCGCTGCTGAGGCGGGCGCTGGTGACATCCACGTTCAGCGGCACGCTGGCGTAGGGCACGAAGCCGGCGATGTCCAGCCGCCTGGTGGTCAGCTGCAGGTCGGCCACCGTGGGCAGCGGCTGCAGCGTGCCGGCGGTGGCGAAGCTGCCCTTGCCGATACGGCCTTCCAGCTTGACCCGGCGCGGCTGGTCGAGCTTGTCGCTGAGTTCTTCGATATTGCCGTTGAGCGCCTCGATGAGCAGCGATGTCGGCTTGGCGCCATCGATGCTGCGATCGGTGAGACGCAGCGAACCCTGTTCGAGGCCGAGGCGGGCGATGCTCCAGCGCCAGGCGGGGCCTTCGTCATTGCTGGCAGACGCGGCGTGCTTGCTGGCGAACAGGCTGGTCAGGTTGATCCGGTCGTCGCGCTCGCGCACGGCATCGACCTGCAGACCGTTCGCCGTGACCTTGTCCAGTTGCGCGTTGCGGGCAGCCAGGTCGAGGCGGGTGATGCCCACATCCAGCTTGCGCCAGGCCACCGGCGCGGCCAGCCCCCTGGCCTGCGGTTCCAACGCGAAGTCGCTGATGCCGAATTGGGCCGGCTCGATGTGCACGTTGAATGCCTTGCCCCAGTCCAGTCGCAGCTGGCCGCTGGCGTCGAGCTTGCCTTTCGCTATGCGTGCGGGGGTGGTGGATCCGGCCAATGCCTGCAGCGGCGCCAGCGCCACCTGTTTCAGTTCGAGTGTGCCGACATAGTGGCTGGCGGCGAGATCGACTTCGCCACGCGCGCCGAGGCTGCCGCCAGCGAGCTGGCTGGCCAGATCAAGTTTGGCGGGCGGTCCGGCGAGTGTGCCCAGGCCGAGCAGGCTGCCGTGCAACCCGGTCAGCTGCAGCTTGGCCTGGTTGGCATCGGCGTAAGTGAATGCGCTGTCCTGCAGCGTGAGCGCGGTGATGCGCAGATCGGTCGGCGGTGCCTTTTCATCGGCCTTGGCCGCAGGCGGCATGAGTGTATCGAAGTTGCTGTGGCCGCCGGCTCGCTGTGTGTAGAACAGCACGGCGCGTTCCAGCTTCATCGCGCCGAGGTGGTAGCGCGAGGCCAGTGGTTGTACGTCGGTCAGTTCGATGTTGCCGTGTCCCAGCCTGGCGATGGCGCCGCCGCGGATGCTGTTGAGCACGAGGTCCTCTACTTGCAGGTTGCCGGTGAGCTGCAGCTGCGGTGTCGGCTGCGTCTGCACAAAGTGCAGGGACAGCTTGCCGCTGAGCAGGCCCTTGGGAATCGCCACCGGCATCGCCGCCGGCACGTAGGCGAGGTAGCGCGGCAGGTCGAGCCGGTCGAGCTGGAAGTCGATGGTCGACTCGCGGCTGCTGGCGAACGGCTTGGTCCGGCCGTCGATGCGCAGCGGGCTGCCGTCCACCGTCATGGCGAGCAGCGGCTGCACGAAGATGTCGGTGGAGCTGGGCAGGTTGGCCAGGAACGGGATGCCCAGTTCGAGCTTCTCGACGTGGTGTTGCGCGCCCAGCAGGCGATCGTCGAAGCGGATGTCGCCGCCGTGGACGCTGATGTTGGAGAGCGAGAAACGCGCCGGCTGGCTGCCCGGAGGTGACGGCTTCGCGGTGAAGCGTTCGACCAGGTCGGTGAAGTTGAAACGCTGGTTCTTGCCCCGCGTGATGACAATCCGCGGCTGGTCGAGCCGCAGTTCGTCCAGCACCGGGGCCAGGCGGAACAGCGAGCCCCACGACGCGTTGACCGTGAGCTGGTCGATGTCGACGAACGGGCTCTTGCCATCCGCATCGGGCAGATGCAGTTGGCCGATGCGCAGGTTCAGCGTGAACGGGTTGAAGCGCACCTGCCCGAGGCTCAGCGGCCGCCCCAGCATCTCGCCGGAATGGTTCTGCAGGTAATTGCGCAGCAGCGGCGGGGCCGCGAAAAAGCCGAGCAGGGCATAGACCAGCAACACGGCGGCGGCGATCGCGACGATACGGCGGGCGCGGGGCGAATGGCTCAGCTGCTGCGCACGCGTGCGCGAGGCGCCCCAGTACGTGCGCGACAACGCGCGCAACCGCGACAAGCTCGACCCGAACATACCGACTCCCTGGAGATGCTGAATGGCCTGGTTTTGGCCTGCTTCACCCAGGCCGCCAACGGAATCTACCGCGCCCGGGCTTAACGCGGGAACACCGCCCGCGACCTTCAGGTGGGCCGCGAGCGGTCAGGGTCAGTGGTTCGGGTCGTGCAACGACTGGCCGTTGTCTCGTGGCTCAGTGCCAGGAACAGACGACCTTGCCGCAGGTGCCGGCATCCATCAGGTCGAAGCCCTTCTGGAAGTCGTCGATATGGATCTGGTGGGTCAGCACCTTCTGCAGCGGGAAGCCGGTCAGCACCATCTGGGTCATCTTGTACCAGGTCT
>Ga0134125_10010170_pt1 | contig 10571 bp, 8 predicted proteins | sample KB31751_FD_96464 | JGI IMG/M metagenome (GOLD analysis project Ga0134125, IMG submission 96464) | Terrestrial soil microbial communities with excess Nitrogen fertilizer from Kellogg Biological Station, Michigan, USA - KB3-175-1 | ecosystem: Environmental > Terrestrial > Soil > Unclassified ... | reverse complement strand
GCGCCGGCATTTCCGCGCGCGGCGCGCCAGCCGGCATCGCCGCGGCAGTCGCCGCGCCGGCGCCGTTGCCGGGCGAAGCAGCATTGCCGAGCGAGCGGATCACTTCGTCGGGCGTCGGCAGATCGGCCGCGTAGGCGATGCGCACCAGCACCATCTCGGCGGCGGCGAGCGGCCGGCCCGCGGCCTCGACCTCGGCGATGCCCTTGAGCAGCATCTGCCAGGTGCGCGCCAAGACGCGCATCGACAGCTTCACCGCAAAGTCGCGGCCGCGCGTGCGCTCGGCTTCCGTCAGCGAAACGTCATTGGCGAGCGCCGGCACGATTTTCAGCCGCGTGACGAAATGCGTGAACTCGGCGAGGTCGCCCAAGATCATCACCGGATCGGCGCCGGTGTCGTACTGGTCGCGCAGTTCGGCGAGCGCGCGCGGCATGTCGGCGCGCATCAGCGCCTCGAACAGATCGATGACGCGGGTGCGGTCGGCGAGCCCCAGCATGCCCCGCACGTCCTCGGCGCGCACCGGCCCCGCCGCATGTGCGATCGCCTGGTCGAACAGCGACAGCGCGTCGCGCACCGAGCCTTCGGCGGCGCGCGCGATCAGCGCCAGCGCCTCGGGCGCGGCCTCGATGCCTTCCTTGCCGGCGATGCCTTGCAGATGCGCCACCAGCGCCGCCGCGTCGACCCGGCGCAGATCGAAGCGCTGGCAGCGCGACAGCACCGTGATCGGCACCTTGCGGATTTCGGTGGTGGCGAACACGAACTTGGCGTGCGGCGGCGGCTCTTCCAGCGTCTTGAGCAGCGCGTTGAAGGCCGCGCCCGACAGCATGTGGACTTCGTCGAGGATGTAGACCTTGTAGCGCGCCGACACCGGCGCGTAGCGCACCGCGTCGTTGATGGCGCGCACGTCGTCGACGCCGTTATGCGACGCCGCGTCCATCTCGATGACGTCGAGATGCCGGCTCTCCATGATCGCCTGGCAGTGCACGCCGACGACCGGCATGTTGACCGTCGGGCCTTTGATCGAGCCGTCCGGCAGTTCGTAATTGAGCGCCCGGGCGAGAATGCGCGCCGTCGTGGTCTTGCCGACGCCGCGCACGCCGGTGAGAATCCAGGCCTGCGGAATCCGCCCGGTCTCGAACGCGTTGGTCAGCGTGCGCACCATCGCGTCCTGGCCGATCAGGTCGGCAAACGTCGACGGCCGGTACTTGCGCGCGAGAACCCGATAGGCGGCGGCTGATGTGGTGGCGTCGGTCATGCTTGGAAATGTAGCCCGGATGAGCGCAGCGATATCCGGGATTCTTGCGTGCCGGCGCCGACCCCGGATGTCGCTGCGCTCATCCGGGCTACGGACATGAATAAAGTGGGAGGCTGACGAGCGACCCGAACCGCGCTCGTTAGGGCTGCTTCCTTCCGGATCTGACCCGGTTGGCGAGTGGCTCGCCCACCGCCAACCTCCCGGAGACTATATTGGCCGGGGGCAGGGGGAAAGCAAGCCGACCAAATTCCTCACCCTGAGGCGCTCGGCGCGCAGCGCCGAGCCTCGAAGGGCGAGGCCGGGGCGCCGGGGCCTGCATCCTTCGAGGCTCGCTTCGCTCGCACCTCAGGATGACGTTCTTGGGCATGCGCTCTCCTTTTCGCGATGCGTCCGCATCCGAGCTTTGCAAACAACGGCACGAAAGTTTGCCTCCGCTGTGGCCCAGCCCAGCGATCACGCGACACGGCGGTAGCCGTAGAGCAGGGCCGCCAGGCTCGTTCCCAACATGCCGAGGACAAGGCCCGCGGAAAACACATTGAGGCTGTGCAGCCGGGCCATTCCCTCTTGCCATGCAACGCCGTTGAGAACGGCGAGAACGATGATGACGCCGATACCGTAAGCGGTAAGCGCGCGCATGGAACAACCTCCTTTTCCGGTCACCCCCGCTCGTGCGGTTTTGACCACAGCGGCATGTAAAAACTGAGGCATCGCCTTCGTCCGCCCCCACGCAAGTTAACGCCGACGTCGAGGACATGATCTTGGCCCTTGTTGAGCACCGCATGAGCTTTGACGAAGCAGTCGTCTGGCTCAAACACAGAATCGTTCCGGCGGCATAAGGACATTGTCCTGCTGTTCACCCCAGCCGCACCGTGCACCTTACCGGCCCGTTGTGCAGCATCAGCTGGTTGCCGCCCATGTCGACGAAGATCTGGCCCGCGTAGGCGCCGGTTTTGTCGCGCTGGGCCGAGATCATGATGCGGACCCGCGTCGGCTCTTCCTCGTCCATGGCGAGGAGAAAGAGGTTGCCGTCTCGGAAGCTGAATTCCTTAGAGATTTGGTCGCATTTTCTTCGGAAAACCGGCATCCACTTTTCCGGAAAATGCTCCGGCCTTGGCCGGGTAATCGAAATCGATCGCGGCGGGGAGCGCGCCGAGCTTTGGCGGGATGTCGAAGGTGACGCGGCCTTCTTTCAGGAACGGGCAGGTGATGATTTTTTGGCTCGGGGGTGCGGCGGTTGCGGGTGGGGCGGAGGTTAGGGCGCAGGCGATGGCGAGTGCGGTGGCGGCGAAGGCGAACGGCAGAGCAGCGTGTTTCATTCTGGTGCCTCGTTGCACGGATTAGCGTAGGCTGGCTTGGGTGAGCCGACGAGGGGGGACAATTCATGTCGAATAGCGAGAGTGCCGGCGCGGCGCCGCCGGCCGTTCCGGCCGCGCCGGCGAAGGCACAGGCGAAAATTCCGCGGTGGATTTCCGCCATCGTCGGCCTGGTATTTCTCATCATCGGCCTGAGCAGACTCTATAATGTGTTCTTTCCCGCCCTGCCGGGTTGCAGCGCCGATACGACGACCGGACTGATCCGCAAGATTTTCAAAGACAAGAACGTCGAGCTCACGGGGCTGACGAACTTCAAGACGATAACGGATACGTCGGCGCAAAAAGCCTGTCAGGCGGACATAACGACCGAGAAAGAGGCCGCGCTGATCTCGTATCAGGTCACCTGGCAAGGCAGTAACGTACAGGTCCTCATTACGCATATTGAGACGCACGCGCGGTAGAGCGAATTCATATCTCCCCGCGCGCGGGGAGAGGTGGTGATTGCGAGCGTCAGCGAAGCAGTCCGGGTGAGGGGGCCTCTCCGCGATTCTGAGCGGTGAGGTTGAGGCTCAAGCGCTACAGACAATTCCCGATGCTCAGGCAACTGAAGCGCCCCCTCATCCCGACCTTCTCCCCGCGTGCGGGGAGAAGGAGAAGAGGGTTTGCGTCATAATAACGCTGTGGCTTGCGGGGCTCTTTCGCGCCCGGCGGCGGCTGTGTAGCCTTGTTGCAAGACTGCCGGCCGGATGTGGTCCGTAACGGCGGCGACTGGAGCTTCGGGCGGGCGGCCAATCTAAAAAAGCTAAAGAAACAAAATCGTTCTCTTGGAAGCTTCCGAACTGGGAAAGCCAATTCTGGGAGGACGTCATGATTCTGCCGCGTCGCAGACTACTGCGCTTGGCCGCGGGCGCCGCCGCGCTGCCGCCGCTCACGCGCGTTGCCGCAGCGCTTGATGCCTATCCGTCGCGGCCGATCCATGTCGTCATCGGGTTCACGCCCGGCGCGGCCGCCGATGTCGTGGCGCGCGTGTACGCGCAGGCCGCGGCGCCGATCCTCGGCCAGCAGCTCGTCGTCGACAACAAGCCGGGCGCCGGTTCGAGCATCGCCGCCGAATATGTCGCCCATTCGGCGAAGGATGGCTACACGCTTTATCTCGGGACCCTGTCGATCATCACCAATCAGATCATCAATCCCAACGCGGCGCTGGATCTGACCCGGGATTTCGCGCCGATCGGGCTCATCCAGAACGCGCCGATCATTCTGGTGGTCAATCCGAAGAGCAACATCAAGACCGTCAAGGAGCTGATTGCGCTGTGCAAGGCGAAGCCGAACGAGGCGCTCGATTCCAACGTCATCGGCAGCATGCCGCATTTCGCCAGCGAGCTGTTCGCGCAAGCCGCCGGCATCAAGCTCACGCAGGTGCCGTATCAGGGCAGCCCGCAGGCGGTGCAGGACGTGGTCTCCGGGCGCACGCTGATGACTTTTTCGCCGACCTCGACCATCGTCGGCCTGATCGCGGCCGGCAAGCTGCGGCCGCTGGCGACGACCACGCGCACGCGCGCCGGCGCGCTGCCGGACGTGCCCACCATGGCGGAAGCCGGACTGCCCGGCGTCGAGACGAGCCTGTGGTTCGGCCTGTTCGCGCCGACCGGCACGCCGCGCGCCATCGTCGACAAGATCGCCGCCACCGCCAAGCAGGCGATGCACACGGAAGCCGCGCTGGGGACATTGCACAAGCTCGGCGACGATCCGCTCGATGCCGGCGCCGATGAATTCGCGAAATTCATGAAGAGCGAAATCGCCCGCTGGACCAAGGTGGCGAACGTGGCGGGAATCAAGAAGGGGTAGCGATCTCCGTGGGGAGGTAAAGAACAGCCCGGCGCGAAATCTATTCCCCTCCCCCCGTTCGCGCAGCGAATGGCGGGGAGGGGTTAGGGGTGGGGGGCGCTTGAGCCTCTCCGCCGGCGAGCGCGCCCGCGATAACTGTCATGACACCCTCGATGTTGGTGAGGACGTCGTTGTTCCAGAATCTGAGCACCCGATAGCCGCGCGCTTGCAAAGATTCAGTTCGTCTTGCATCGGCGACGATCTGACGATCGTCAGCGTGGCTATCGCCGTCAACCTCGATGACGAGTCTGTTCGTGTGGCAACAAAAATCCACGAAATAGTTGCCGATCGTGCCCTGCCGGCGAAAATGGCTGCCTGCAAATCGGGCCTCGCGAAGATGCCACCACAGTTTTCGCTCCGCAGGCGTCATCATGCGGCGCAGCTGGCGAGCGAGCGGCACGCGTGGATCTCGATATCGTGTTTCGTCTTTTCGGCGCGGCATGGCCCCTGATCTGTTCCCTCGATTCTGAGCCCAGCGGAGAGGCCCCCCACCCCTGACCCCTCCCCGCCATTCGCGAGTGCGAATGGGGGGAGGGGAAAGAATGTCTCACGCGGGTTTGGGGGAGCGAACCAAAACAATCTGCTGCGGCCAAACGACAAAGAAAGAGCCCCCCACCCCCGACCCCGCCCCGCCATTCGCGAGTGCGAATGGGGGGAGGGGAAAACAACTCTATTCCATCTCCTTGCCGACGTCGTAATTGTAGAGCCAGCCGACCTGGAAGGCGGTGTTGTCGCCCTTTTTGCCGCCGCCGCCGAAGCGTTCGCGTAGCGCGAATTTGATGTTGCGGCGAAGCTGCGCCCAGCGCGAAGCGAGATGGTTTTCCTTGGCGCGGGCGCGCGAGCCGAGAACCGCCGCCTTGGCGCGCGGCGCGCGCAGGCGCTCGTAATCTTGCAGCGCCGCGTCGAGATCGCTCGGCTGTTTGGCGATCATAGCGGCGAGTACGACGCCGTCCTCGATCGCCATGGCCGCGCCCTGGCCGAGATAGGGCAGCATGGCGTGGGCGGAATCGCCGAGCAAAGTGGCGCGGCCTTTGCTCCAGCGTTGGAGCGGATCGCGATCGTAAAGCGCCCATTTGTACCAGCGCGTGCTGCACGGGAAGATGCGGGTGAGATCGGTGTGCCAGGCCGCGTAGGTCGTCACCGGCTCGGACACGTCGCATTCGCGCGTCCAGGATTCCTCGGTCCAGCCGTCGCTGTCGAAATGCGCGACGATGTTGAGGAGTTCGCCGCGCCGCACCGGGTAATGCACGACGTGGCCGTGCGGCCCCATCCACATCGTGCCGTCCACGATATTAATGTCGCGCGGCACCGCGTCCGCCGCCGCCATGCCGCGCCAGCAGATGCAGCCGGTGAAGCGCGGCACGTCGGCGCCGAACAGGCTCCGTCGCACAACGGAGTGGATGCCGTCGGCGCCGACCACAATGTCGGCCTCGATCTCGCTGCCGTCGGCAAAGCGCGCCACGGCGTTGCCGGCGCGGCCCTCGACCGAGACGGCGCGCCGGCCAGTGCGGATGTCGGTTGACTTGAGCGCGCCGGCGAGAATCGCCAGCAGGTCGGCGCGATGCACCGACAGGTTGGGGGCGCCGAACTTTTCCTTGAAATCGCTCCTTCGCGTGCGGGAAATGTAGCGGCCAGAGTCCCAGGAGCGGATGTTGAGAAAGTTGGTGTCGCAGGCCGCCGCATTGAGCTTACTCTCGACGCCGAGCGCGCGCAGCGCCTTCACGGCGTTGGGCGTGACGTTGAGCCCGGCGCCGATCTCGCTCAGTGTGGGCGCCTGCTCGCACACGATGGTCTCGGCGCCCCGGTGCTCCAGTGCCAGCGCCGCGGCGAGCCCGCCGATCCCGCCGCCTATGATCGCAACGCGCGGTGCGCGTGGCATTCGGACATTCTCCGTTTTCTCTCGTCATGCGCGGGCTTGACCCGCGCATCCATGCGGACTGGCCGTCATGCGGGGGCGCAGTATGGATTGTCGGGTCAAGCCCGGCAATGACGGGTGATGAAGCTTACGCGCCGCGCCAGAAGAAGTAGGCGGTCAGCACCGCGCCGAGCGCGATGACGAAGCCCTTGATGAGCCGCTGGTCGAGGCGCATCGCCCAGTGCGCCGCCATGTAGGAGCCGGCGATCGAGCCGATCAGCATCGGCGCTGTCTCTTGCCAGCGCACCACGCCGGCGATGATGAACGCGATGATCGAGGTGATGTTCATGACGCCGACTAGGCCCATCTTGAGGCCGTTCATGGCGTTGATGTCGCGCATGCCGAACAGCGTGAACGCGGCGAGCATCAGGAAGCCGATGCCGCCGCCGAAATAGCCGCCGTAGATCGCGATGATGAAGAGCCAGAACAGGGCGGCGCGCGGGCCGGCCTGCATGCGGCGGATCACCTCGAGCGGCGCGAAATTGCCGGCCGCAAAGATGAGCGTGGCGAACAGGATGAGCCACGGCACCAGCGCGGAGAACACCGTCGGCGGCGTGTAGAGCAGGAGCAGCGCGCCGAGGAGCCCGCCGATCAGGCTCAACACGATAAAGCCGCGCAGGCTGAATTCGGTGATGGCGAGAATGCTGCGCCGGTACGCCCAGGCGCCGGCAAACGTGCCGGGAAATAGCGCGACGACGCTCGACGCATTGGCGTCGATCGGATTGAGGCCGGCAAACAGCAGCGCCGGAAAGGTGATGAGCGTTCCCCCGCCGGCGAGCGAGTTCAACGCTCCACCGGCGAACGCGGCGAGAAAGAGGATGAGGATGGTCATGGATGTTGCGGGACGAACGCTGCTGTTGCCGCGAACTGCTGGATGTATGCGGCTTAGTCCTATGCGGGGGCTTTTGGCTCAAAGTCAATGCGACGGGGCGTGCGGACAGGCGCTGGGATGAAAATCAGCAAAGCCGATCGTCTGTTGTTTGTTGATCATGCCGAGATGCCGCACGTCGCAAGTCAGCCTCAAGCTTTAAGCAAGCTTTAATGGGGAAAGGTGCAAAATTATACAGGGACGAATTCCGGGTTGCCTGATGAGTGAGTTGGTTGAGCAAACGCTCCCGAAAACAGCGCTCGTCCTTGACGATGAAGCGCAAATCGGGACCATGGTTTGCAAGGTGTTATCGCTGGTCGGTATTGCGGCGCAGCAATTCACCGATCCGGTCGCCTTCCTGGTCGAGATAAAACGATCGCAGCCGCCGCTGGTGATCCTCGATCTGGCGCTTGGCCAGTCCGACGCGGTCGACGTCATCCGCAAGCTCGACGTTCTGAAATATTCCGGCGTGGTGCTGCTGATCAGCGGCCGCGACGAGGCCACGCTGGCCGAGATCGAACGCATCGGCCGTTCGCACGGACTGTGGATGGCGCCATCGCTGCGCAAGCCGTTCCGCGCCGCCGAGCTCAAGGCGCGCCTGCAATCGGTGGCCAGGCCGGAAATGTCGCACCCCGACAATGCAAAGGAGCCGGACGCGCCGCAAGGCTCGCCGGTCGATCTTGGCGCGGCGCTGCAACAGCGCTGGCTCGAAGTCTGGTATCAGCCCAAGATCGACCTGGGCACACTCGGGGTCTGCGGTGCCGAGGCGCTGATCCGTGCGCGTCACCCGAAGCAGGGCGTGATCCAGCCGGTCGATTTGCTGCCACCGGCTGGCGATCCGCTCTATCGGCCGCTCTCGATCTTTGTCGCCCGGCGCACCATGGCGGACTGGGGCACGCTCGCGAGCGCCGGCTATCCGCTCAAGCTCGCCATCAACATGCCGGCCTCGGTGCTCAACGCGCCGGGCTTTGTCGATGTGGTGCGCAAGCTGATCCCCCCGACGCGGGAATTTCCCGGCCTGATCGTCGAGGTCACGGAGGACGAAATCATCCGCGACCCGGATTGGATCCACGAGGTCGCGATGCAGCTGCGGCTCTGCAACGTCGCGCTGTCGATCGACGATTTCGGCTCGGCCTACGCCTCGCTGTCGCGGCTCAAGGACATGCCGTTCCGCGAGATCAAGCTCGACCGGACGTTCGTTTCCAATTGCGGCGCCGACAGACTCAAGCGCGCGCTGTGTCAGACGGTTGTCGGCCTTGCGCATCAGTTCGGCGCCACGGCGTGCGGCGAAGGCGTGGAGACGGCGGACGATCTGCGCTGCCTGATGGAGCTCGGCTTCGACACGGCGCAGGGATATTTCTTTGCCAAGCCGATGCCGCTTGAACCGTTCCTCGATTTTCTCGCCAAGGCGCACAACGGGCCGGTGTGCGACGTCACCGCCGTGGCCACCGCGCCGGTGCTGCAATCCGCATCGTAGCGTCGATGTCCGCCGTCACAGACGACACCGAACGCGGGTTTCTCTCGACGGCGCCGGTGCGGCCCGCGGATCGCCGGCTGGCGTTCGCGGTCATCGCGGTATCCGCGCTGATTTTCGCATGTGCGGCGCCGTTTGCCGGCGCGCCGCTGCCGAAGGTGCCGGCTTTCATCCCGAGCTACGAAGCGGCGCTCGCCATCAACGATCTGATCACGGCTGTCCTTTTATTCGAGCAGTTCGCAAAACTGCGCTCGAGCGCCGTCTGCGCGCTGGCCTCCGGCTATCTGTTCACCGCATTGATGGCGGTGGCGCACGCGCTGACGTTTCCGGATTTGTTCGCGCCGGGCGGACTGTTTGACGCCGGGCCGGACAGCACCGCGTGGCTCTATGTGTTCTGGCATGGCGGCTTTCCGCTCGCCGTGATCGCCTATGCGCTGGGCAAAGACCGGGACGCCGCCTCGATCCGGCACGTCGGTTCCGTTCGCACCATGTTTCTGGTCGCGCTTGCGGCCGTCGTCGCCGCCGTAGTGGGCCTGACGGCCCTCGCCACGGCGGGCAAGGCGATGCTGCCCGCGATTATGGCCGGCAACCACAACACGCTTGCTCTGACGATCGCCGTCGGCTCGGTCTGGACATTATCCTTGGCGGCGCTTGCCGTCCTGGTATGGCGGTGGCCGTACAGCATTCTCGATCTATGGCTGATGGTGGTCATGTCGGCGTGGCTGTTCGACGTGGCGCTCAGCTCCATCCTCAACGGCGGACGCTTCGATCTCGGCTTCTATGCGGGCCGCGTTTACGGCCTGTTGGCCGCGAGTTTCGTGCTGGCCGCGCTGCTGCTTGAGACCGGCTGGCTGCATGACCGGCTGACCGCCGCCCGGGCGCAGCTGGCGGACCGCGCCCGCGATCTGGAGCGGCGCGTGCGCGAACGCACCGAGGAATTGCAACGCTCGAACGCGGCGCTGAAGGCCGAGATCGCCGAGCGGCAGCAAGCCGAGCAGGAGCTGCAGCGCACGCGCGCCTTCCTCGACGTCATGATCGAGAGCCTTCCCGCCATGCTGCTGGTGAAGGACGCCGGCACCGGCCGATGCATCTATCTCAATCGTGCGGGCGAGGATTTGCTCGGCATCGACCGCGCCGAATTGGTCGGCAAGACTGTGCGCGATCTGGCGCAGGGCCAGGACGCCGATCTGATCGAGTTGCAGGACAAACGCACGCTGACGTCGGATAAGCCTTACGAGATTTACGAAGGCACGCTCGATACGCGCAAGCTCGGCAAGCGGCTGGTGCGGACGAAAAAACTGCCGGTCCCCGACGAGACCGGCGCGCCCAAATACCTGCTTGCATTCTCCGAAGACATTACCGACCAGCGGCAGCTCGAAGACCAGTTGCGTCATTCCCAGAAGATGGAGGCGCTCGGCCATTTGACCGGCGGCCTGGCGCACGACTTCAACAACCTGCTGGCCATCATCATCGGCAATCTCGACGTGCTCGCTGAATTGCGCCCGGGCGACGCCGAGCAGACCGAACTGGTGCAGGGCGCGATCAGCGCGGCGCTGAGCGGCAGCGAGCTGACCAAGCGGCTGCTCGCGTTCGCGCGGCGTCAGCCGCTGCTGCCGGAGCATGTCGATCTGAATATGCTGGTCGATGAAATCAGTATGCTGCTCAAGCGCACGCTCGGCCAGGACATTGCCGTCATCGGCAAGAACGATCATTCCCGGCTCGCGCTCGGGGATCCTGAACAGGCCCTGCTTGTCGAGGCTCAGAAAGGCATAGCCGACGACCGCGACGGCAACCAGCGTGCCCCACAGGCCGAGCGTCATGAGCCAGGACAGCACGGTGAAGATGGCGGGGCGCGAAGGACG
>Ga0134125_10010169_pt1 | contig 10571 bp, 7 predicted proteins | sample KB31751_FD_96464 | JGI IMG/M metagenome (GOLD analysis project Ga0134125, IMG submission 96464) | Terrestrial soil microbial communities with excess Nitrogen fertilizer from Kellogg Biological Station, Michigan, USA - KB3-175-1 | ecosystem: Environmental > Terrestrial > Soil > Unclassified ... | reverse complement strand
TGGAATTGAAAAGCCCGATCGCGATGATGCTTGCGGCCGCGGTGAGGCCGGCGGAAGAAGAGGACAGCAGCGCCAGGGATGTCGCCGAGATGCCGCAAACCGCAAGCGCGGCCCCCGGCGGCACAATTCGCAGCACGGCCGCTCCAACAAAGCGCCCGCACATCGCACCGCCCCAGTACAGGCTCATGAGCTGGGAAGCGCGATATGCCGGAACGGATAGGACCGTGGATTGCATCAGATAATTGGCCATGATGCTGCCGACCGACACTTCCGCCCCGACATAGAGAAAGATGGCGAGGGCGCCGAAAAGAAACCGCTTGTCTCGCAAAAGACGCAATCGATGCGAGGAGCCATGGCGCCCTGCCTCCGCCCCAGGCACCGGGTAGGAGCGTTTCAGCCAGAATATGACCGCGACCACGGCAAGCGTCCCGGCCATGACAAGGAAGGGCGCGTGAATTGCCTCGATGTCCGCAAAGCGGATGCGGCTGGCCGCGCCTTGAAGGCGTTGTTGGAACGGGGGCCCGGCCGGGCTGAAGACCAGCCAGGCCGCAAGGACCGGGGCGACCGCCGTTCCGAGGGAGTTGAACGCCTGGGCGAGCGTCAGCCGGCTGGAGGCTCCCCCTGGTGGCCCGAACATGGCGATCAACGGGTTGTCGGCGACCTGCAAAAGCGTAATTCCCGCCGCCAGTACGAACAGCGCCGCCAGAAATCCAGGATAAAGGCCGAACCAGGTCGCCGGCGAAAGGACCAGGCATCCGCCGATCATCACAACCAGGCCAAGCACGATCGCGCGAAGATAGCCTAGCCGCCTCACGACATAGGCGGCAGGAAGCGAGAGGAGAAAATAGCCCAGGAAGAAACACAACTGGGTCATCATCGCTTCGGCGTAGGACAGCTGAAACAGGCTTTTCAGCTTGGGGATCAGCGCATAGATCAGGACGGTCGACAGGCCGCGCGCGAAAAACAGAAAGACAAGTAGCGAAAGCACCAGGTTGCCTGTTGCGATCGGCCACAATCCCGGGCGTTTTGTCTGAGCGGAGGGCTCCATTTCCTGCGATGCCGAAGTGAGTTTCTGTTCCCGCACGGTTCTTTTTGATTATGTGCAAATCGGATCGGCAGAGACGGCGGATACGGTAGTCTGATTGCCGATGGCTGGCAACATGGACGGGCCCTTGTTGAGAGCGCTACCGATGAGAGTAAGCTTCGCTGGTGCCTTGCCTCAGATATCTCGCCGGCGGCAAGCTGGGGCCAATAAAAACGGGGGAGGGACATGCAGAAAATCGCAATTGTCGGATCGGGTTTCATAGGGCGCGCCTGGGCCATCAGCTTTGCCCGGGCGGGTTATGCGGTCGCATTGTGGGACGAGAAGGCCGGGGCGGTGGACCAGGCGCTGCGCTACATCGAGATGCTGTTGCCGGACCTGGCCGGAAACGGTCTGTTGTACCAGGCCGCCGCCGCCGAGGTGCGCGGCCGCATGCGTGTTGCGTCAAGCCTTGAAGATGCGGTCGCCGGCGCCATCCATGTGCAGGAGAACACACCCGAGAATGTGGAACTCAAGCAAGAAGTTTTCGCGCGGCTAGACGCCTGCGCCAACCCGGATGCGGTTCTGGCCAGCTCGACTTCTGCGATCCTGCCATCGCGCTTCACGGCGGGATTGGCGGGCCGGGCGCGTTGCATCGTCGTCCATCCCCTCAACCCGCCCTATCTGATCCCCGCGGCGGAAATCGTTCCAGCGCCATGGACCGATACCGCCATCGTGGCGAAGACCGCCGCGCTGTTGCGCGGGGCCGGCCACGCCCCCATCGTCATGCAGCGCGAGCTGGATGGTTTTGTCATGAACCGGTTGCAGGGCGCGCTGCTGGAGGAAGCCTTCCGGCTGGTGGCGGAAGGCTATGCCAGCGTGGAAGACATCGATATCGGCATACGCGAGGGGCTTGCGCTGCGCTGGTCGTTCATGGGTCCCTTCGAGACCATCGACCTCAACGCTCCCGGCGGCGTGCGGGACTATGTGGAACGCTATGAACAGGTTTATCGCGGGATCGCGGCGACGGCGCTGCCGCGGCCCGATTGGCAGGGCGCTTTCCTGGATGGGGTGGAAGCGGAACGACGCAAAAAATTGCCGGCCGACAAGTTGCAGGAACGACAGGCTTGGCGCGACCGCCGGCTGATGTCGCTGGCGGCGTACAAGCAGCAGGCCGCAAAGAATATTCCCGGCTGAGTCAGCCGATCCAGGAGAGAAGAGATGAGCGCGGACGATAAGGTCATCATTACCTGCGCCGTGACGGGTGCAATCCATACCCCTTCGATGTCGCCCTTCCTGCCGGTGACGCCGGAAGAAATCGCGGAGGCGGCGGTGGGCGCGGCGGAAGCGGGCGCCGCGATCATCCATCTGCATGCCCGCGACCCGAAGACGGGAAAGCCGGACCAGACCCCCGAAGCCTTCGGTCGCTTTTTGCCGCGCATCAAGCAGGCGACGAACGCCGTGGTGAACCTCACCACCGGCGGGGCGCCCTATATGACGGTGGAGGAACGCGTCAGGCCTTCCGCCACCTTCAAGCCCGAAGTCGCGTCGCTGAACATGGGCTCGATGAATTTTGGCCTGTTTCCGATGCTGCAGAGATTCAAGGATTTCAAGCATGACTGGGAGAAGAAGGCGCTGGAGGATTCCCGTGATCTGGTCTTCCGCAATACCTTCAGGGATATCGAATATGTGCTGAGCACCCTGGGCGATTGCGGCACGCGCTTTGAATTCGAATGCTATGACACCTCGCACCTCTACAACCTGGCCAACTTCCTGGAGCGCGGCCTGGTCCGGCCGCCCTTGTTCGTGCAGACGGTGTTTGGAATTTTGGGCGGTATCGGCCCGCATCCTGAAGACGTGCTGCACATGAAGCGGACGGCCGACCGGCTCTTCGGCAAGGACTATAAATGGTCTGTGCTGGGCGCCGGCCGCAACCAACTGCCAATTGCCGCCCAGGCGGCGGCGATGGGCGGCAATGTGCGGGTCGGTCTGGAAGATTCGCTTTGGGCCGGCAAAGGGCGCCTGGCGCAATCCAATGCGGAGCAGGTTCGCCTGGTCCGCCAAATCATCGAGGGGCTGGGACGATCCGTGGCCACGCCGGAGGAAGCCCGCGCCATCCTGTCCTTGAAAGGCGGCGATCAGGTTGATTTCTGAGCTCAGGCGGCCAGTGAAGACGCACGCTCCGCAGCCAGCAACTCGGCTGGTGTGTTGAGGTTCATGAAATGGTCAGCCGGAAATTCAACGCTGCAGAATGCAAACTGGTCCAGCCAGCGAAAGACGGACCTGGCGCCGGCATGCAGATCGGCCGCCAACTGCGGCGCCAGGCCGATGGGCCACAGGGCGATGATGGGGTGGATCCGAGCGGGATCGCGGGCCACGACAATCCCGGCACGTGACCGGCACAGGCCCTGTTTCAGCCGCGGGACCAGATCATGCGGCAGGAAAGGCGTGTCGCAGGGCACGGTGGCGAGATGGGTTGCGCCGTGCTCGCGCGCCCACAGAAGACCGGTCAGAATTCCGGCCAGCGGACCCGGATGGTCCGGCAGCGTATCGGGCCGGACCGGCAGCCCGAAATTCCCGAACAGCGTTCGGTCGCTGTTGCTATTGATCAGCAGGCGCGATGTCTGCGGCTGAATCCGGTCCAGTATATGCGAGAGCAGGGGGCGGCCGTGCAGCGGCGACAGGCATTTGTCGCCACCGCCCATGCGGCTGGAGCGGCCGCCGGCCAGGATAAGACCGGGAACATCGGTCATGGATTCCCGCTCGAAAAGACATGACAGGGCAGGATATCGCCTTCTCCTATCTCGCCGATGGATTCGTCCAGGCAAAGCAGGCCGTCGCAATGGGCCAGGGAAAATAGCTGCGCCGAACCACTCCCGACGGCCAGGGCGCGGGGCAGGCCGTCATCACCATCTTCCAGACGAACGCGCAGATATTCCCGCACGCCCTTTTTCTTGCGGTAGGTGAAATTCGCCCGAACCGCATGAAGCGGCGCGACCTTTTCATGGTGGCCGCCAAGCCGCCGCAACAGCGGGTGGCCCAGAGCCAGGAAGGTCGCGAAGGCGGCGACAGGGTTTCCCGGCAGGGCGATATGCAGGGCAGCGCCGATGCGGGCGATCGCCACTGGCTTGCCCGGTTTGATCCCAACGCCCGAAACTAGTATCTGGCCGCCCGCTGCCATGATCGCGGCCCGAACGTGATCTTCGTCACCGGCTGACGTACCGGCGGTGCTGATAATCACATCGCACTGCGTAGCGGCTTGGGAGATAGCGGCCTGAATGGCTTCGCGGCAGTCCGGCAGAATACCCAGATCGGATATGGCCGCACTCGCCAGCAGCCCCTGCAACATGGCGCGGTTGCTGTCGAAGAAAAGGCCGGTCTTCAGTTCATCGCCGATGGAAAGGATGGCAACGCGAAGCGGACGATGCACGTCGACATGCCCAATCCCGGCCGAGGCCAGCAAGGCGATCATTTGGGCCTCGAGGCAGGTTCCGGCCTCTAGCAGGATGTCGTCCTCGGCATAATCTTCCCCGCGGGGGCGCACATGGGCGCCGCGCTTCAAGAGGGCGCCCAGCCAGACCTTGTCCTGCTCCCGGCTGCACTGTTCGCGCATGGCGACGGTATCGCAACCCTCTGGCATCCGCGCGCCGGTGGAAATGGCGACGCATTCCCCGAGCTGAACGGAGCCTTCAAAGGCCCTTGCCGCGGTGGCCATTCCCACCAGTTTGAGCGGCGCGCCGCTGCCGCAGCGGAAGGCAAAACCATCCATGGCGGCGCGCCCCCAGGGCGGCATGGTGATGGGCGCGATCACATCGCGCGCAAGAACACGACCCGTCGCGTGGTGCAGCGGAATCTGCTCGCCGCTTGTCAGGGTGGGCAGGAGCGGTGCCACCAGCGCCAAAGCTTCCGCCACCGTGGGTAGCCTGCCATCCAGGCAGGCGGTTGAAATGGTCATCGGCTTTCCTCCAATTGCCGCGGTTCCAAGGCGAGCAGCTTTTTCAATTCCGGAATGCAGGAGCCACAATTGGTGCCCGCCTTGAGCACAGCGCCGATTCCGGCCGGGGTCGTCAGACCGTCTTTGCGCATCGCGGCGCGGATGGCCGCCTCGCTCACCGAGAAGCAGGAACAGACGATCCTGCCATTTTCCTTTGCGCCGCTATCGGTCAGGCCGGCCAGCAGCGCGATCCGCTGCATCGCCGTGATCTCGCGGCCCAGCAGCGCGCGCGCCTGGTCGCTGTGCGGAAGCGCGGCGCCGGGGGCCGCGAAATAGGCGCATCCCGTCAGCCGGCCATGGGTGATGCCGGCATAACGGAAGGTGCCCTGGCGCGTGTCGGAATAGGAGATAAGTTCGGCATCGGCCGAAATGCCCAGCAGCCGGCGCAGCACCGGTTCGGAGTCGATCTCCTCGGCCAGCGCACGCCAGCCCGTCAGCTGAAACGCAACGCCGGCCGTCAGAGGCGATTTGGCCCACCAGACTTTATTGCCGATCTCCGGTTCTGCGCCGTCCAGGCGCAGCAGCACGCCCCGCCAGGATTCCGACAGCGCGGCAACCTTGACCCGCGTGCCTTTGAGATCGGGCTGGCCCGAGATCGGATCGGTCAGCCCATGCACCAGCCGGCCCGCTGGACCGGATGAGGAAAACTGATCTGTCCAGTGCATCGGCAGGAACGCCTCGCCCAGCCTGAGGCCTGCATCCAGGCAGGCGCGGATCACCGTCGATCCCTGCGCGCTTTCCACCTTCACCAGCGCGCCGTCGGTGACACCGCGCGCGGCCGCATCGGCGGGATGAAGCGCCAGCGCGGGCGCCGCGACATGGGTCATCAGGCGCGGCACCCGCCCGGTGCGGGTCATGGTGTGCCACTGATCGCGAATCCGGCCGGTGTTGAGGGTAAACGGGAAGTCGGCCGACCCTTCCTGGAGGCGCATTTGCAGCGGCACCATTCGTCCGCGTCCATCCGGGGTGGAAAAGCCGCCGCGGGCAAACAAGCGCGGCCCTGCCTGGCCGAGCCGTGGCAAGGGCCATTGCACCGGCGCCAGAGCGTCATAGGCAGCATCGTCCAGATCCGCCAGCGCGCCCAGATTGAAGAGGCGCGTGCCGTTGTTCTCGAAAGCCGACAGGGCCGCATGCTCGCGAAAAATGTCGGCCGGTCCGCGATAGGAGAAGGCGCCCGCAAATCCCATGCGCCGCGCCACTTCGGTAAACATCCACCAGTCGGGCCGCGCCTGGCCGGGCGCGGCGCGGAAGGCGCGCTGGCGCGAGATGCGGCGCTCCGAATTGGTGACGGTGCCGTCCTTCTCCGCCCAGCCGGCGGCGGGCAGCACCACCCGCGCCAGCTTCGTGGTGTCGGTGGGCCAGGCATCGGCGACGATGACCAGCGGACAGCGCGCCAATGCCTCGCGCACACGGGCGGCACGCGGCATGGAGTCGGCGGGATTGGTGGCGGCGATCCAGATCGCCCTGATGCGGCCGTCATGCGCCGCGTCGAACAGGTCAACCGCCTTCAGGCCGGGGGCTTTGGCCATGCCGGGCGATTTCCAGAAACGGCCCACGCGTTCGATATCCTGCCGCAGGAAACCCATATGCGCCGCGAGCTGGTTGGCCAGGCCGCCCACTTCGCGGCCGCCCATGGCATTGGGCTGTCCGGTCAGGGAAAAGGGACCCATTCCGGCGCGGCCGATGCGCCCCGTTGCCAGATGACAGTTGATGATGGCGTTGACCTTGTCGGTGCCGCTGGCGGATTGGTTCACGCCTTGCGAATAAAGCGTCACCACGCGCTCGGTGCCGGTGAACAGCGCATAAAAAGCGCGCACGTCCTCGACTTTCAGGCCGCAGGCTGCCGCCGTCATCGCCAGGGAAGGCGCCATGGCATGTGCCGCGGCGATGCTTTCGGCCAACCCATTGACATGGCGGGCTGTCCAGTCGCCATCAATCGCGTTCTGGTTGGACAGATAGGCGAGCAACCCGCTCCATAGCAGCACGTCTGTGCCGGGCGCGATGGCCAGATGCAGATCAGCCGTTTCCGCGGTCGCCGTGCGGCGGGGATCTATGTTCACGATCTTGGTGCCGCGCCGCGCGCGGGCCGCCATCAGGCGCTGATACAGCACCGGATGGCACCAGGCCATGTTGCTGCCGACCTGTACCACCAGGTCGGCCTCTTCCAGGTCTTCATAACAGCCGGGCACGACGTCTTCGCCGAAGGCGCGCACATGGCCGGCGACCGATGACGACATGCAGAGGCGGGAGTTGGTATCGACGTTGCCGGCGCCGATGAAGCCTTTCATCAGCTTGTTGGCGACGTAGTAATCCTCGGTGAGGAACTGGCCGGAAACATAGAAGGCGATCGCCTCGGGGCCATGCTGTTCGCGGATACGCAGGAATTCGCCAGCGATCAGGTCCAACGCTGCGTCCCAGCTCGTTTCCTTGCCGTCGATCGTGGGTGCGATCAGCCGGTCGGGCAGGGCCAAGGTGTCTTTCAGTGCCGCGCCCTTGGAGCAAAGCCGCCCGAAATTGGCGGGATGGGCCTCATCGCCGCGTGGCATGCCGTCCATCACCGCAACGCCACACCCCACGCCGCAATAAGGGCAGGTGGTGCGGGTCACACCGGCTCCAGTTCGGGAATATGAATATAGATGTCGCCGCTCAGGATGCGCACCGAGAGAGGTTGGGCGGTTCCGACATCGGGAGCCACCGCTTCGCCGTCGTCGAGGCCAATCGCCCAGTTGTGCAAAGGACAGGTGACGGTCTTTCCGGCGACGATGCCTTCCGACAGCGGACCTTTCTTGTGCGGGCATTCATCGACCAGCGCGAAGACCTCGCCGTCACCGGTGCGGAACACCGCGACCGGCTTGCCCGCCGATTTCAGGCACAGCCGGCGCGCGCCGCGCAGCGGCACATTCTCCAGCGGCCCGATATTCTTCCAGTTGGCGCCAGTCTTCACATCGGCCATCACGCCATCTCCGGCAGCGGCTTGAACTCATGGGCATCGGCGCCCATGGCCCGTTCCGTCCAGGGATCGATCTGGGCAAAACGCTGGGAATAGAGGAAACGGGCGTTGAGCGCAGCGCGGCCCTCACCATCTTCCACCAGCCGCTTCTTCACATAGTCGATGCCGACCCGCGCGATCCAGGGCGCGGTACGCTCCAGATAGTGGGCTTCTTCGCGGTAGAGCTGCATGAAAGCGCTGGCATATTCCAGAACCTCGGTTTCGGTGGCGACCCGCACCAACGGATCGGTGACGCGCACATCCACGCCGCCATTGCCGCCGACCAGAATGTCATAGCCAGCCTCGACGCAGACCACGCCCATGTCCTTGATCGTGGCCTCGGCGCAATTGCGCGGGCAGCCGGAGACGGCGAACTTGACCTTGTGCGGCGTCCAGGAGCCCCAGCACATCTTCTCCAGCTTGACGCCCAGACCGGTGGAATCCTGGGTGCCAAAGCGGCACCATTCGCTGCCCACGCAGGTCTTCACCGTGCGCAGCCCCTTGGCATAGGCGTGGCCCGAAACCATGCCGGCCTTGCCCAGATCGTTCCACACGCCGGGCAAATCTTCCTTCTTCACACCCAACAGATCGATGCGCTGGCCGCCGGTGACCTTGACAGTGGGGATGCCGAACTTCTCGGCCACATTGGCGATGGCACGCAGTTCGCCGGGCGTGGTGAGCCCGCCCCACATGCGCGGCACCACGCTGTAGGTGCCATCCTTCTGGATGTTGGCGTGTACGCGCTCATTGACGAAGCGGGAGCGGGAATCGTCGCGGTATTCGCTGGGCCAGGCGCAGAGCAGATAATAGTTCAGGGCCGGGCGGCATTTGTGGCAGCCCTCCGGCTTCTTCCAGCCGAATGCCTCGCGCACCGCCTCCATGGTCTTGAGCTTCTGCGCCAGGATGCCCTGTCGGACTTCGTCGTGGCTGGCATCGGTGCAGTCGCAGACGGTTTTCCTGGTCGCTTTGGCTGCGTCGCCGGCAGCGAAGGCCAGCAGCGCCTCCACCTGCGGCGTGCACTGGCCGCAGGAGGCGGACGCCTTGGTATGGGCCCGCACTTCAGACAACGAAGTGAGCTTTTTGGCCTGGATAGTCGAGACGATCGTGCCCTTGCAGACCCCGTTGCAACCGCAGATCTGGGTGTCGTCCGGCATGGCGGCGAAATCCGGCGCCGCCGGCTTGCCGGTGACGCCTTCCGCAAAGGCGCGGCCGAACACCAGCCGCTCGCGCAGGGCGCTGACATCCTCCTGGTCGCGCATGAGCTGGAGGTACCATTGGCCGTCGGCGACGTCGCCATAGAGCACCGCGCCCACCAGCTTGCCGTCGCGCAGCACGATCTTCTTGTAAAGCCCGCGGCTGTCGTCGCGCAGGGTGATCTCGTCGTCGCTTTCGTCCGCCGCCATCAGCGCACCCGCCGAGAAGACATCGACGCCGGTGATCTTCAGGCTGGTGGCGAGCGCCTTGGAGGCAAAAAGCGACTGCTCATCGCCAGCCAGCTGCGCGGCGCAGACCTTGGCCTGGTCCCAGATTGGCGCCACCAGACCAAAGACATTCCCGCGATGCTCGACACATTCGCCGACCGCGAAAATGTGGGGATCGGAGGTGCGCATGTCGTCGGTGACGACGATGCCGCGATTGACCTCCAGCTGCGCCACCCTGGCCAAATCGATATTGGGCCGGATGCCGATGGCGAGCACCACCAGATCGGCCGGCACGAAGCGGCCATCGGCAAGCTGCACGCCCTCGGCATGGTCCGTGCCGGTGATTTCCTCGGTCTGGCCGTCGGTGAAGAAGGCGATGCCGCGCCGGTCCAGGTCCCGCTGCAGCATCTGCCCGGCGGCGGCATCAAGCTGGCGCTCCATCAGGGTCGGCATCAGATGGACCAGCGCCACCGACATGCCGCGCTGCTTCAGGCCCCAGGCCGCTTCCAGGCCCAGCAATCCGCCGCCGATCACGACCGCCCGCTTGTGCGTGCGGGCCGCGGTGAGCATCTTGTCCACATCGGCGATATCGCGGAAGGCGCAAACACCAGGCAGGCCCAGACCGGGAATGGGCGGGGCCAGCGGCCGCGAGCCGGTGGCGATCAGCAGGCGATCATACGGCACCGTAAGGCCGCTGGCCGCGGTAACGGTCTTGTCGTCACGATCGATGCGCGTGACCGCATCGCTGGTCACAAGCGTGATGTTGTTTTCCTCGTACCATGCGCGGCTGTTGATGACGATATCATCCAGTTCCTTGTCGCCGGCCAGGACGCTGGAGAGCATGATGCGGTTATAGTTGACGTGCGGCTCGGCCCCGAACACGGTGATGCGGAAGCGCTGACCACCTTCCAGTTTCAGCAGCTCCTCCACCGTGCGCATCCCGGCCATGCCGTTGCCGATGACGACCAGATGCTCGCGGGGGTCTGTGATCATGTTCATGGGCGGCCTCCTAGATGCGCACGAAAGCGAGATCGGAGGCCTCGCGCCGCCAGCGCAGCCTGACCGCGTTGATGCCGCCCCAAGCCGCCAGCGCCAGCCCGGCGAAGACAAGGAAGCCAAAGGCGTAACTGCCGGTGAACTGCTTGG
>Ga0134125_10010168_pt1 | contig 10571 bp, 12 predicted proteins | sample KB31751_FD_96464 | JGI IMG/M metagenome (GOLD analysis project Ga0134125, IMG submission 96464) | Terrestrial soil microbial communities with excess Nitrogen fertilizer from Kellogg Biological Station, Michigan, USA - KB3-175-1 | ecosystem: Environmental > Terrestrial > Soil > Unclassified ... | reverse complement strand
GTTCCGTCAAGTAGATTCGCGGGCGTCAGTGCGTAGGGGCTCGATCGTCCAGCTAATAGTGATCGGCGTCCTGGCCGGCGCCGTCGCGTCTGCCGTCGCGCTCATACCGAACTGGCTACCCACATCGGCGTCGCGCGAGGCGGGACGCATCGATTTCGTCTTCTGGTTCGTGACCGGGATCTGCATCTTCGTCTTCTCCATCGTCGCCGCCGTGACAATCTATGCCGTCTGGAAGTTCAGGGCCAAGCCCGATGACGATTCCGACGGGCCGCCGATCCACGGGCACACCGGGCTCGAGATCGTCTGGACGGCGATCCCGACCATGCTGGTCACGGCAATCGCGATCGTCAGCGCGATCGTGCTCGCGAAGGATGACGCCGCCGGAGCGAATCCGCTCAGGGTGAACGTCTACGCGCAGCAGTTCTTCTGGAGCTACAACTATCCCGGCTACGGGAACAAGCCGTCGGTGATCCTGCGTCTTCCCGTCAACCGCTCTGTCGTGCTGACGATGCACGCGAAGGACGTCCTCCATTCGTTCTGGGTGCCGGAGTTCCGTCAGAAGCAGGACCTCGTGCCCGGCCTCACCCCGACACTCCACATCACGCCGAACAGAGTGGGGACCTATCCGCTCATCTGCACCGAGCTCTGCGGGCTCGGACATGCTCTGATGCGCTCGCGTGTGATCGTGATGGAACCGGACGCATTCGAGCGCTGGGCAACGAGGAAGGGGCCATGACGAGCATCGCCGAGCACGAGCAGCACCCCGTCCAGCACGGCCCGCCGCGTCCGCCGCGCGGATTGCGGCGCCTGCTCTACCCGGGCTTCCTCCGCGCCGCGTGGATGGCGCCGCTCTTCTTCGGGATCGGCTGCGGCATCGTCGTGCTCTCCCGCTGGTGGGGCGGCTGGCACCCGATCTGGTTCGGCGAGATCATTGTGCTCGTCGGCGCGCTCACCGCCGCTCCGGTCGGCTTCCTCGCGGGGATCGGCGCCTTCGACTACTGGGTGCGTTACGCGATCGGGTCGCCGACGGAGCCCGAGGACCACTCCGGACACGGCGCGCACAGCTGGAAGGACTACTTCCGCGTCAACACCGACCACAAGGTGATCGGGATGCAGTACCTGGCGACGACGATCTTCTTCTTCCTCGCCGGCGGCCTCCTCGCGATGCTCGTGCGCGCGGAGCTCGCGAAGCCGGGGATGCAGTTCTTCGACAACCAGACGTACAACGGCCTCTTCTCGGTCCACGCCTCGCTGATGATCTTCCTGTTCGTCATCCCGGCGTTCGCGGGGCTGGCGAACTTCGTCGTTCCGCTGATGCTGGGCGCACCCGACATGGCCTTCCCGCGGCTGAACGCGCTCTCGTACTGGCTGCTGCCGATCGCCGGGATCATGATGCTGTCGAGCTTCGCCGCGCCCGGCGGAGCTTTCGCAGCGGGTTGGACGGGCTACGCCCCCCTCTCGATCCACCAGCCCATGGGGACGATCTTCTTCAACATGGGCGTCCAGTGGGCGGGCGCGAGCTCGATCATGACGGCGCTCAACTTCCTGGTCACGATCATCACCATGCGCGCGCCGGGAATGACCTTCTGGCGCATGCCGCTCCTCGTGTGGGCGAACTTCACGACCTCACTGCTCGTCGTGATCGCGACGCCGTTCATCGCAGGCTCACAGTTCTTCGTGATGTTCGACAAGGTGATGCACACGCACTTCTTCGACGTTGCGGGGGGTGGTTACCCGCTCGGGTACCAGCACATCTTCTGGTTCTACTCGCACCCCGCCGTCTACATCATGATGCTGCCCGGCTTCGGGATCGCCTCCGAGGTGATCTCCGTCTTCTCGCGGAAACCGATTTTCGGCTACAGGCTGATGGCGTTGTCGCTGATGGCGATCCTCGTGCTCGGGTTCTCGGTCTGGGCCCACCACATGTTCGTCTCGGGTATGGCGCCGTGGCTGCGCGTCCCGATGATGATCACGACGCTGATGATCGCCGTTCCGACCGGGATCAAGGTGTTCTCCTGGCTCGCCACGATCTGGGAAGGGAAGATCACTTTTGCTACACCCATGCTCTGGGCGGTCGGCTTCGTGTCGATGTTCGTGATCGGCGGCCTTTCGGGGATCTATCTCGGGGCGGTACCGATCGACATCCACACGAGCGACACGTACTTCGTCGTCGCGCACATCCACTACGTGCTGTTCGGCGGATCGCTCTTCACGATCTTCGCCGGGATCTACTACTGGTTCCCGAAGATGACCGGCCGCCAGTACAACGAGAAGCTCGGGAAGCTGCACTTCTGGCTGACGTTCGTCGGATTCAACCTGACGTTCTTCCCGATGCACCTGATCGGCACGCAGGGCATGCCCCGGCGCGTCTCCGACTACGCGCCGCAGTTCGGGAGCTGGAACCTCTTCATCTCGATCGCGTCGTTCGCGCTCGGAGCGTCGACGATCGTCTTCCTCTACAACATGGTCACGAGCATGCGCCGTGGCGCGCCGGCCGAGAGCAACCCGTGGCGCGCGCTGACGCTCGAATGGCAGGTCTCCTCGCCGCCGCCGATCTTCAACTTCGACGAGATCCCGCAGGTGGTCGGTAACCCGTACGAGTACGGCGTGCCGGGCGCGCGCCACGCCGTCCTGAACGGCGATCGAGCGGCGACCGAGACCGAGGTGAGGAGCCACTGATGCACCTGCTCGTCGTCGCGAACGAAACCGTCACGGGCCGCAAGCTCATCGAAGCGGTCGAGCGCCGGAAGGAGGCGGGAGACCTCCAGGTGACAGTGGTGGCTCCGGTCAGCCAGCCAACCCGCGGCTACGTCGTCTACGAGGACACGCGTCGGGCGGCGGCCGGGAGACGGCTCGACCGAACCCTCACGCTCCTTCGAGACGCGGGGATCCCCGCGCACGGTTTCGTCGTGGAGAGCGATCCTGTGACGGCAGTTCGCGATGCTCTCGCGCAGCTCGAACCTCCGGTGGACGAGATCATCCTCGCGACGCACCCGCACCAACGATCCGGCTGGCTCCGCAAGAACGTCGTGGACCGGATTCGCGAAACTGCGGGCTCTGTTCCGGTCGAGCACGTCGTCGTGGACCTGACGGCGGAGACGGGTGCCAAGAACGTCCTCGTGCTCGCGAACGAGACCGTGGTCGGAAAGCCGTTGCTCGACCGAATCCGCGAGCGTAATGCTCGTGGCAGTGCGAGCTTCCTGATCATCTCTCCCCAGAGCGACCCGAGTCAGGCCGAGCACCCGGAGGCGGAACGGCGACTCAAGCGGGCCCTGGCCGAGTTGCGCAGCGAGGGGATCGACGCGCACGGCCAGATAGCGCAGCCCGACCCGTTTTCGGCTGCGCTCGACGCGGTTCAGGAGGAGCGTGTCGACGAGATCATCGTCTCGACGTTCGCTCCGTCGCGATCTCCGTGGCTGAGGAAGAACCTGGTGCAGCGGTTGCACGAGGAGACAAAGCTCCCAGTCGAGCACATCGTCTTTCAGCCTGATCAGGTCGAGGAAGGAGCGAGGGCCTAGTGTCAGCGCACGCCGAAGCCCATCACGGGCCGCCGATCGCGAACCAGAGCTCGCGCGTCAATGCATCGATCCTCGGGATGCTGCTCTTCATCGCGTCAGAGATCATGCTCTTCGGCGCGTTCTTCACGGCGTACTTCTTCGTCCGCGTCGTCAACGGCATCGAGTGGCCACAGCCGCCGTTCGAGCTGCCGGTGTTCGTTGCGGGAGTCAACACCGCGATCCTCGTCACCTCGAGCTTCACGATGCACTGGGCGCTTCAGTCGATCAAGCGCGGCAACCGGGCGGGACTGCAGGCGGGGCTTCTGCTCACCTTCCTGATGGGCCTCGTCTTCCTGGTGACCCAGGCGCGGGAGTATTCGCGCGTCGGCTTCGCTCCGCACAACGGCGCTTTCGGGACGATCTTCTACTGTCTCACCGGCCTGCACGGAGCGCACGTCTTCGTCGGGCTCTCGATCCTCCTGTTCATGACGATCCGGGCGTTCCGGGGCCATTTCTCCCCCGAGCACCATCACGGTGTGGAGATCGGAGGGATCTACTGGCACTTCGTGGACGTAATGTGGATTGTCGTGTACTCGACCGTCTACCTGCTCTGACGTGATCAATCCGCTCCGAAGCGAAGCTGAGGCGTTCAGGTTCCTGATTGCTTCGATCGTCTACTTCGGAGTGATCGTCGTCGCCTCCGTGACGGGTGGGAAGTGGGTCGGGCTCGCTGTGTTCGTAGTGGTGAGCGCCGTGGCCGTCGGCTGGTGGCTGCACGCACGGCGGGACGAACGCGTCACGAAGACGGTCGCTCGCCCCCATGCACCGGGGGAGCGGCGCATCCTCGTGATCGCGAACGAGACCGTCGCCGGCCACACTTTGCGCTCGATGATCCTCGAGAAGAGCCTCGATGTCCGCGAAGAGGTGCTGGTCGTCACCCCTGCGCTGAACTCGCCGTTGAAGCACTGGGTCTCGGACGACGACGGTGCGCGCGCCGAGGCACAGGACCGACTCGATCGAAGCCTCGCGCAACTCGCCGACGCGGGCGTCCAGGCACGCGGCGAGATCGGCGACGGCGATCCCCTCCAGGCGATCGAGGACGCTTTGAGGACCTTCGGCGCGGACGAGATCATCATCTCGACCCACCCCGAGGGCCGCTCGCCCTGGTTCGAGCGCGGCGTCGTGGACAAGGCACGCGAGCGCTTCGCGGTCCCGATCACGCACGTGGTTGTGGACCTCGAGCGCGAACCGACTCAATAGAGCAGGAGCTGCGTACAGCGGAAGAGCGCCAGCGTCTTGCCGGACTCGTCCTTCACGACCGCGTCCCATACCTGGGTCGTCCGGCCGCCGTGGATTCTCGTCGACTCGCACGTCAGCGTTCCGGACAGAGCGGTACCGAGGAAGTTCGTCTTCAGCTCGATCGTCGTGAAACCCGACGCGCCGTCCGGAAGCGACGCGATGCACCCGTAGCCGCACGCGGAATCGGCGAGAGCGACGACGGTGCCTGCGTGCAGGTAGCCGTTGGGTGCAAGAAGCTCCTCACGAAGCGGCAGATGCATCCGCACGTGACCGACCTCGATCTCGTCGACCTCGATCCCGATCAACCCGGGCAGCCGATCCCGGCCCAGCTCCTTGAAGGCCTCGATGTCGAACGGCACTACTTGCCGGCGTGCTCGGCGACGTACTTGGCGACCGCGTTGATCTGGGCGTCGGTGAGAACGCCCTTGAAGGCCGGCATGATCCCGCCGCCCTTGATCACCTGGTTCTTGACGATCGGGAAGGGCGGTTTCAGCTGGTCGAGGTTCGGTCCCTGCGTCCCGGTCGTCCCGGCGTCCTTCAGCGTGTGGCAGCCGCCGCACTTGGTGATGAAGATCTGCTTCCCGTTCGTCCCGGTGACGACCTGAGCCTCAAAGCCCTGTTTCCCGACGTTGGCCGCGACGTAGGCGGAGACGTCGATCGCATCTTGTCCCGTGACCAGGTTGGCCGGCATGTTCGCCTTGAGGTAGTCCGGATTGTTCTGAGCGAGGGGATACTGCCCCGGGAACTTGATCTGGTCATGGACGATGTCGAGGATCGTCGACTCCTTGAATCCCTCCGAACGTGCCTCGGCAAACGCGGCGTCGAGGTTCGGGCCGATCGTGGCGGTCGAGCCGGCGGCCGCCATCGTGTGACAGCCGGCACACGTGTCCTTGAAGACCTGGCGACCGTTCTGCAGGTCGGCCGAGGCGGAGCTCACCGAACCTCCCGTCCCGCATGCCGACAGCAGAAGGACGACAGCCACCCCCCCGGCGGCGGCTGAGAGTCTGCGCAGCAAGGCCTACGCGGGAGGAGTTTCGGCCGACTTCACGTTGGACACGGCCTCGTCGCGGGTCGGGTAGATCGTGAAGACGCGGTCGAGACCGGTGATCTCGAAGATCTTCGTGATGTTCCGGTCGCTGCAGACAAGCGAGAGCTGGCCGTCGTTCGTGCGGAGCCTCTTCACGCCGCCGACGAGGACGCCGAGCGTCGTGGAGTCGATGAACGTCGTGTTGCTGAAGTCGACGACGACCTGCTTGCCGCCCTGGCCGATCACCTCGAGCAGCTGCTGCTTGAACTCCGGCGCCGTGTAGAGATCGACCTCGCCGGCGAGCGAGATCACGTAGGCGTCGTTCCCCAGCTGCTCGGTCTTGATGTCGAAGTTCATCGGACCCCCGTGGCTTGTCTCGGCGGGCGTCTTCCCGTCCGCGCGGAGTCTAACCTCAGCCGCCAGCAGCCTGAGCCGTCTGCTGGAGGGTCTTGATCCGCTCGCGAATCTGCGCGGCGGTCGAGGGATCCAGCTTGAATTTGAGCAGTCGCTCGTAGGCGTCGATGGCCACAGTTGCCTGGCGGAGGGTGTCCGCGGCCTGCGCGAGTGAGAAGAGAGCCTGCTGGTCGGTCGGCTGCAACCTGACGAGCGCCTTGTAGGTCCCGACCGCCCTCGTCGCCGCCGTCTGGTACTTGATCGAGGCCTGCTGCAACTGCCCGCCGGCCTTCGTCGAAAGCGCCTGCTCGATCGGATTCTGCCCGATCGCCTGCCCGAGCTTTCCCGACCGGGACGGGACGAACGCCGAGCCGATCCCCGCTTCCGACTGGGCGAGCGAGGCGAGCTGCGCCTCGCGGAAGAAGCGGTCTGCCTGCCCGAGCTCGAGCTGGCCGAGATGCCGAAGCGCCGCGACGTCCTGCGGCCGTAGCCGCACGTACTCGGTCCAGGAGGCGATCGCCTCGTCGATCTGGCCGTGCTTCTCGAGGGCGTCCGCGAGCTGGCGCCGTGCGACCGGGCTGAACGGGCGCTGCTGAACCTCTTTCTGGGCGGCTGAGACCGAGGTGCCGGATCCACCCTGGTTGCCGAACGCATCACGCACAAGCTGGCCGATGTCGAGCCCACCGGACCCGACGCCCAGGAAGATGAAGCCGCCGCCGAAGACGAAGATGAGAAACACGAACGCCCACTTCGCCTGATTGCGCAGGCGAGGGAAGAACATCGTGTTCTCCGCTATGCGTGCGGAGCCGCTAGCCGCCTTGCGGCCGGCTGGGCGAGCATTGCGCGCCTCGCGCTGCGAGCGGCGCCGGTCAGCTCGTGCCAATTCATCCCTCCCTTCTCGTAGCGGACTTCCCCGTCGACGTACGTCGCAAGCACTCGATCGGGCGACCCACCGAACACCACTGCCCCGGCGGGGTCCTCCCAGGGTAGATACGAAGAGCCCGCGAGGGAAACGACAGCGAGGTCGGCCCGCTTTCCCGGGACGAGCGAACCGATCTCCGAATCGAGCCCCAGGGCCCGCGCAGAACCGAGCGTCCCGAGCTCGAGCGCCTCGGCCGGCGTCAGGACGTCAGGCCTGGCCGCCCGCGCCCTCGCGGAGAGAACGACGGATCTGAGCTCCTCGAAGAAGTCGAACGAGGGCGCCGAAGCCGGGCTGTCGGTACCCACGCCGACGTTCGCACCGGCCGCACGGAGCTCGGTCAGCGGCGCGACGCCGCAGCCGAGCGCAGCGTTCGACCTGGGACAGTGGGCGACGCCCGTGCCGGTCGCTGCCAGGAGGCCGATCTCGTCATCCTCGAGGACGACGCAGTGCACCGCAACGAGGTTTGGTCCGAGTAGGTCGTGCTCGGCGAGCAGTCGCGTGCCAGTCGCTCCCGGCGCGTCGACGAGCAAATCCTTGTAAGCGCCCCACGCGCCCTCGCCGGTCAGGAGGTACGTGACCTCGGAACGGCTCTCGGAGATGTGCGTCGCGATCGGCAAGCCGAGCCTTGCGCACGCCTCGTAGACGTCGATCGACACCGAGTACGGAGCATGAGGAGAGACGCCGGGTCGGACGCGCTCGGAGAACGCGTCGCTCACGCGGTCGCGAATCTCGGCGAAGCGTGCAAGCGCTGCGTCGGGATCGGAGCCGAAGACCTCGATGTAGACCGTTGCGCGCAGGCCCAACTCGGCGCACGCAACCGCCGTCGCGCCGCTGAAGCTGCAATCCCCGACGGTGGTCACACCGGACGCGAGACACTCCGCCGCGCCGAGCTTCGCGATGTCGACGAACTCGTCCCAGCCGATGCGTGCCTTGCGCTCGATGTGCAGGGCGATCCACTCGGAGAAGTCGCCGAGCCCGTCACCGAAGCCGCCGTAGACGGCGTACTCGAGGTGCGAGTGGGCGTTGACGAAGCCGGGGACGATCACCGAGTCGTCGTAGCGCGTGCCCTCCCCGAGCTCTTCGGAGGTTCCGACTGCGGCGATTCGGCCAGCCTCGATAGCGACGGCGCCGTCCTCGATCGGCGGGCCCTCGATCGGCAGGACCCAGTCAGCGGAGACGACCCGGTTCACGGTTCGGTAAGGCTAGCCGCTTCAGCCTGCGGCTCAGCCTGCGGCGCCCGTCGCTCCATCAGCACGGCGAGCCAGATCGAGGCCTCGTACAGCAAGACGAGCGGTATGGCTTCCATCGTCGTCGTTACCGGGTCGATTCCGGGAAGCAGCACGGCGATCACCGCGACGATGAAGTAGCCGAGCCGGCGGTTGCTGCGAAGCGTCTGGGTCGAGATGACGTCGAGACGCACCAGCGCCAGAAGGAAGATCGGCAACTCGAAGACGAGCCCCACCGCAAATAAAACGGTGAGCACGAACGAGTAGTAGTCCTTCGCCCTGATCAGGATCTGGAACTGGTTCTGGTCGAAGTTCGTCAGGAAGTGGATCGCCTGCGGCAGCACGAGGAAGTAGCCAAACGCCACGCCGACCACGAGCAGAACGGTGGCGAGAGCGACGAAGGTCAAGACGAGACGCTCGGCGTGGGGCTCCACGGCAGGCGCGAGGAAGCTCCAGAGCTGCCATAGGACGACGGGCAGCGCCAGCGCGAAGCCGGCCATGAGACTGACCTTCATCGCAGTGAGGAACGGCTCGGCGACACCGAGCGTCACAGGCTTGCCCCGGTCGGCGGGCAGAGGAGCGTTCAGCCAGTGCAGGAGGTGCCGGTGAAAGACGAACGCGATCGCAAAGCCGACCGCGAGCGCGCCGAGTGAGACGAAGATGCGCGCGCGCAACTCGTCGAGGTGCTCGACGAGCGTCGCCTCCTCACCGCTTCGGAGGCGCCGCGGTAGGCGCTTCACGGGCTAGACGGGGTCGCGCTCGCGCGCAGGGACCGTCGTGTCGCTCGTCGTCTGCCTCGGCAGCTCGGCAGGCTCGTCGTCGACATCCTTGCCGGCGACGGAGTCCTTGAACTCGCGCATACCACGACCCATCGAACGCCCGATCTCGGGCAGCCGCTTGGCGCCGAAGAGCAAGAGCGCGAGCAGTAGAAGCAGGATGATCTCCCAAGGGCCGACGTTGGGCATGCCTTCAGGGTAGCGGTTTGCGATGGCCGGGTGGGCTCCGACCGCCTCGAATGGGTGATCCACACGGCCCTGGTCGAAGCGGAACCGACATTGGGTACGATGGGAGCTACTAGCTGGCCGCCCAGGCCGCTTTCTACCTAGGGACTGGATGTCACGAACTTGGCGCTTCTAGAGCTGAAGAATCTGCACGTCGCCCTCGAGGACGGCACGGAGATCGTCAAGGGCGTCGACCTGGCGGTGGACCCGAACGAGGTGCACGCCGTGATGGGGCCGAACGGCTCCGGGAAGTCCACCCTCGCGTATGCCCTGATGGGCCATCCGGCCTACCGGATCACCGAGGGCGACGTCCTGCTCGACGGTGAGAGCATCCTCGAGCTCGAGGCAGACGAGCGCGCCCAGCGCGGCCTCTTCCTCGCCTTTCAGTATCCGCATGCCGTCCCCGGCGTCACTGTCACGAGCTTCCTGCGCAGCGCGATCAACTCGATCCGCAAGGCGAAGAACGGCGGCGAGGACGATCCGATCCCGATTCCCGAGTTCCGCAAGGAGATCTTCTCGCAGATGGACCGGCTCAAGGTTTCGCGCGAGCTCGCGTCTCGCTATCTCAACGACGGCTTCTCGGGCGGCGAGAAGAAGCGGGTCGAGATCCTGCAGATGGCGATGCTGAAGCCGCGGATCGCGGTGCTCGACGAGACCGACTCCGGGCTCGACATCGACGCCCTGCGCGTCGTCGCAGGCGGGGTGAAGGAGCTCGTCGGCCCGGAGATGGGCGCCCTGGTGATCACCCACTACCAGCGGATCCTCGACTACATCACCCCCGATTTCGTGCACGTGTTCATCGGCGGGCGTATCGTGGAAGAAGGAGGGCCTGAGCTCGCGCACAAGCTCGAGGCCGAAGGGTACGAGCGTTACGGAAAGGCAGCCTGATGGCGACCGAGACCGAGACAGTCCAGGGAATCCGCGAGGAGTACAAGTACGGCTTCTCGAACCCGGACGAGGCCAAGGACTACTTCTTCAAGTCCGGCCGCGGCATCTCCCACGAGGTCGTCGAGGCGATCGCGGAGCACAAGAACGAGCCCGACTGGATGCGCAAGTTCCGCCACAAGTCGCTCGACTACTTCCTCGCGCGCGACCTGCCGCAGTGGGGCGGCAACCTGAACGACATCGACTTCGAGAACATCTACTACTACATCCGCCCGACCGAGAAGCAGGCGGAGCGCTGGGAGGACCTGCCGGCGGAAATCC
>Ga0134125_10010167_pt1 | contig 10573 bp, 8 predicted proteins | sample KB31751_FD_96464 | JGI IMG/M metagenome (GOLD analysis project Ga0134125, IMG submission 96464) | Terrestrial soil microbial communities with excess Nitrogen fertilizer from Kellogg Biological Station, Michigan, USA - KB3-175-1 | ecosystem: Environmental > Terrestrial > Soil > Unclassified ... | reverse complement strand
CGTACGCTTTCCGCCAGTGATCCATATCCATTTGCTGCGCCGCAGCCGGCAGCGCAGTCAGCAGAAAACCAGCGATGGTCGAGGAGATAACGGAAAGAACACGCTTCGATATCGGCATCATCCATCCAGCCTATCGAAACATTGGCGTGCATGGCATCTGCTTACACGGCGATTTCTTCGCCGCGCGTCACTCTCCGCGCCATCCGCATCAGCACGAACAGCAGCAGCAGAGCGCCGAAGTACATATACGACTGCAACACATTCCACCCGCGTCTATCCGCCAGAAGGTTTGTGGCTGCCCAGAAGTTCATCATCAGAACGAACGCCACACCCAGCAGCCATGGACTCTTCCGCTGCCAGCAACCATACGCAAACCACACCCACACGAAGATCCCCACGACGATGCCGTAATGGTGCTCCCACGCCATCGGCGAAGCGGCCACCGAAGCCAGTCCCATGGCTGCGATGTCGGCCGTCGTCCCGCGCAGTTTGCACCACGGAAACAGCAGGGCCGCGCCGACGATCAGCAGCGCCGTCAGCACCGTAACGCGGTACACCCACGGAATGTACGGCGTGTAGACATAGGGCGTGTACCCGATGTTTTCGCCGTTGAAGATCATCCGATTGATCGTGCCAAACATCGACTGGTTCGCAAAATGCGACTGCGCCTTATGACTCAGGCCCGCAAGGACTGCGATGTAATCCAGATTGTTATGCCATCCAAACACGGCAATCGACAAGCCCATTACCACCGACGCACAAACGATGAATGCCCACATCGCGCCCCACCGCCGCCTTACCGCCATCCACAGCAGCAGCAACACGAACTGCGGCTTGACCATCGTCAGCAACGCCGCGACGACTCCCGCCGAGCGCTCACAGCCGGCAGTCCAGAGATAGAGCATGACGATGAAGCCGAGCGACAGAAACGTCTGCGCGTTGCCCAGCGCATATCCCTTCAGCAGCGGATAGCATCCCATCACCGCCAGCACAATCGCCAGTGTTGACGGCCATGTAAGCGCCGCGCCGCGCTCGCGCAGCAACCGCCGCGCCAGCGCGATCGACACCGCGACCACAGACAACACAGCCAGCCATGACGCTACCGCGAGCACCCGCAGCATCGCAGCATCGTTCAGCCCCAGCTTGCGCAGCAACACCATCGGCAGCAGGCTGGCCAGCGGATAGATCAGCGTGTCGTACAGCTTCGCCGCGTAGATCGGCTGCGCTGGGTTCGCGCGGAAAGCGTCCAGAGAAGTCAGCATCGGGCGCCAGGAGTCGGTCCACTGCGAGACATGCGTAAACGCCAGCACAAGGTCCTTCAGGCCGCCGGGATTTCCCAGGCCCAGCAGACGGCACACAGCCCACTGCGCGATGTTCGCCAAAAACAGGCTCACCATGACAAACAGCAAAAGCCGCTTGTCATGGGTGAACCTGTTGGATTCATTCCTGCTGGCGGAAACCATTCCGCCAGTTTACTTATCCGTCCCCACCAGTTGCACAGCGTCGATCTCGTTCCATCCCTGAATCAGGTTGGTCGCCAGCATCACTTTCACGTGGTTGGTCTTGTAGGTGGTCTTCGGGAACGTCAACACAAAGTAGTTGAGCCCCTTGGTCGGGTCGGTGCCGGTCCACAAATTATGGATGGTGCCATTCTCTTCGAATATCTCTACCCGGACGATGGCTCCTGCGCCATCGCTTTCGCGAACCCGCAGCCCCGTCGCATGCACGGCATTCGGGAACGTCAGTTCAAGCCACTCCATGCCGGCATCGGCAGACTTCGACGTCCACGCGTTGCCGTTGTCGCTTTCCTGATCGACGTTCGGCGCGCCGGTCGCCTGCCACGGCGAGTACCTTTCCTGCTCCTTCGCATCGCCATAGCTGGAGGACGCCGTCGCTCCGCTCGCCCATTGTCCCTGCGGATCGTTCTTGATGTCTTCCTGCTTCAACGCCCAATCCACGGACTTCTCATCGCCTGCCGTCGCCGTGCTGGTCACGCCATCCGCACTGACCGTCACCGGGGCCACGACCGGAGTCTCAGCCGGCGCAGGGGCAACAGCGGCAGCGGGTGCAGGTGCCGGCGCAGAGGGTTCTGGAGCAGGAGCCTTTTTGCAGCCGGCCGTGAAGAGCAGCAGCGAGGCTGCGATGAGCATAAGAGGTTGCGGGCGAAACGTGGTCATGAAAGAGCTCCTTTACACCTTTATCGGATGGCGTACAGAATAGGGCCCAAAAATATCGTAGAAATTTATAGCAAACTTTGCCGTCTACCGGACTTCGACCTGTTCCCCGCGGCCCACCGGCGGTTTCACCTTCGCGCCGGCATCCTTCACCTCGACCTGCTCTACGCGATCCACTGGCGACGTCACCATCGCGCTGGTGTCCTTCATCGCGGCAATCGCCTCGTCGTACCGTCCACGAATCCAGTTCCGCCGAATTTGCGCCATCTCTTCCAGCATCTTCATGCCGTCCTTCAGATAGCTCATGCGGCTGCGCTCGTCGTGGCCCCAGGTTACGGGCACTTCAGCGATCTTGTACTTCAGCTTGCGCGCAATGAACAGGATCTCAGGGTCGAAGCCCCAGCGCTCGATGGTCTGCAAACGGAAGATCACCTGCGCCGCGTCGCGTTTGAACGCCTTGAACCCGCACTGCGTGTCCTTGAAGGGCAGCCCCATGATGCGGCGAGTCACCCAGTTGAAGCAGCGTCCGAAAAACCGCCGGTACAGCGGCTGATGGACCGTCTGGCGCTGTTTGTCGAGCCACCGCGAACCGATCGCCACATCCGCCCCGGCATCGATGGCAGCCATCAACAACTCGGCTTCTTCCATCGGCGCGGAAAGGTCGGCGTCGGTAAACATCACAATCTCACCCGTTGCCTGCAGCAGGCCGTTGCGCACGGAGTAGCCCTTGCCGCGGTTACCCGGGTTTTTGACCATGTGCAGCCGATCGTGGGTCTGCATCCAGCGCTGGACGATGGCGGCGGTCTCGTCGGTCGACCCGTCGTCGATCACCAGGACATCCGCGTCCCACCCCTGATCGCGAACACACCCCATCACGCGTTCCAGGGTGTTCTCGATGCGCAGACACTCGTTATAGGCAGGGATCACGATGCTCAGGCGAGGATGGTTCGCCTGACTCTCAACCCCTTCTCCGCTATTGAGTTCCATCAACGCACCCCGTACTACCGCAGCACCCGGCCGCAAGAATCGCGAGCCTCATCATACTTTATTTGTTAGACGCAATAACAGCAGCCAGGACTCGATGGCGGCCGATGGATGCGGGGTCCAGCCTTCAAAACCTACGGAAATGTCCGAAGAATTTGAAAAAGGCGCGGCGGAGCGAAGAGACGAAGGGGTAAAGAAACGAAAGAGCGAACGAACACGCTCGGCCTTGTCTCTCTTGTTGTCATTCCCGCAGGGGATCCGCTGTTGCGGTTGCTCTGGCCTCTGCCGTAGTTCCTGAGGCAGTTCGAGGCTTAAGCCTGGACAAGAAATGCCACGACAAACACGCGCTTTCGTGCCCGGCACAAGCTCTTCGGCTGCGACTCGCAAAGCACCGAAAATCTTCGCTTCAGATCGAAAGCGGAGTCGATTTTCAACGCATTACGGCGGCGTAATACGTTGGTACCCGCAATTTTGTTTCAGCACAAAAGTTTGATTTTATGGCCCTTTACAACGCTCAAAACACGGCTGGAAGGGGGTAAACTCACCCCATGCCGGACGACTTCACCCCTGACTCCCGCGGCCCATTCGATTCCCCGAGCACCTCCGCGGGCACTCCAGTTCCGCCTCCCGATCCCCGCACCGCCGCCTATGCGACGCCGGCCTATGCCTCGCCTGCGTATGCTTATGCCGCCGTGCCACCGCCGCGCCGCTCCGGCTGGTTCTGGGTTGCTGTCCTGGGCGGCATCTTCGCCGTCATCGTGCTGGTCGTCTGTGTCACCTGCGCTTCGCTGGCGAAGTCCTTGGGCTCGGACGGCGACTCGTCGTCTTCCTTCTCCTCGGACTCCATCGGCGTCATCGACATCTCCGGCGTCATCACCGATGCCGACAAGATCGACAAACAGCTCGACAAACTCGGATACGATTCCCGGGTCAAAGCGATCATTCTGCACATCGATTCCCCCGGCGGCGGCGCTGCCGCATCGCAGGAGATCTACCACGAAGTGCTCCGCATCCGCAGCGAAAAGAAGAAGCCCATCGTCGCTTCGGTCGAGTCGGTCGGAGCTTCAGGCGCCTATTACATCGCCAGCGCCTGCGACAAGATCTATGCCAACCCCGCTTCGGTCGTCGGTTCCATCGGCGTCATCATGGAGTGGACCAACCACGGTGAGCTGATGCGCTGGGCAAAGCTCAAAAACATTACCATCCACGCCGGAGAGCTGAAGGACGCCGGCGATCCTACCCGCGATCTCACACCCAAGGAGGAGGCCTACTTCCAGTCGCTGGTCGATAACATGTACGGCCAGTTCGTCCACGATGTCGCCACCGGCCGCAAGACCACCGACGACGCCATCAAACCTCTCGCCACCGGCCAGGTCTGGACCGGCGAGCAGGCCCTTGCGCTTCATTTGATCGATGTGCAGGGCGGCTTCCGCACCGCGCTGATGGATACCGCCAAAACCGCAGGCATCTCCGGAGAGCCGAACATCGTTCGTCCCCCGAAGGAAAGACGCAATATCTTCACCACCATTAGCGACGACTCGGACAGCCTCTTCCCGAACTCTTCGAAGCTTCTGGACCACGCCCCCGGCTTCTATTTCATGTGGAAGTAGACCTAACCTGCTGTTGCCGTTACGCTGCCCTGTTGTGTGAGCGTTATCTTTTTCGCTACCTGAACCCGGGCTCTGATTTCCAAATCCCCTTCCGAGGGGTCTAAACTATCCGAAGGAGTAGTGCATTATGACCAAAGCTGACCTCGTAGACCGCGTTACATCGTTGGGCGACCTAACCCGTCGCGATAGTGAGGTTATCGTTGACACTCTCTTCGACTCTGTCATCCATGCCCTGAAAACAGGCGACAAGGTTGAAGTCCGTGGCTTCGGCAGCTTCCGCACGCGGCAGCGCAACTCGCGCACCGGCCGCAATCCCAAGACGGGTGCAAAGGTCGATGTTGCGGCCAAACGTGTCCCCTTCTTCAAACCCAGCAAAGAACTTCGCGACCTCGTCAACCCCAACGAGACCAAGCGCTCCACGAAGACCGCCCGGGCCGCCTCGTCTGCCGAGGCACATCATCCGGTCGATGTTCACCATCCCCCAGCGATGTAATCCGTACGACATCTTTTGCCGCGCGGTCCACGGCAGTTACACAAGCCCTCGCCTGTTGGCTGAGGGCTCGCCTTTTAAGACGACAGCGTAGAAGTCCCGACTTGAGAGGCGTCTGTGCAAAATAATCTTGCGACAATCCTTACGCTGTCACCGCCGCTCTAACCTGCTGTGCATGTGCGGCTTGCATCCGCATCCCGCCACGAGACCCGCTGCCGCGCCTGCAAATTCGACGAGAACATCGCCGCCCGACAGACCATGCGCGCATCTCACTCGCAGATGTGATGGAGGAGTACGCAATGGCAAGATCATTTTTCACCGGTAAGTTTGTCCAGTTGGCAATGGCGCCCGTTCTCGCAGCGGCACTTGGGTTAGGAACAGCGTGCGTCGCACAGGTCCACAACGACCATAAGTCGCCGCCATCCCATGAAGGCAACGATTCCCATCAGGGCAACGATTCCCATCAGGGCAACGATTTCCATTTCCGCGATCAGGACCGGCAACAGTTGCAATCGCACTACAGGGGCGACGTCAACCGTTACCACGCTCATCCGGAAAGGCGCCAGCACTTCTCTCGCGGCGAGCGTGCGCCGTCCAGCGTCCACTTCCAGTCGGTTCCCAGCTCTTATCGCCGTGGCATGCCGCCACCGCCGTCCGGCTACCAGTATGGTTACTCCAACGGGTACGTTGTGGCCTACAACCCGGCCACGCGCATCATCAGCGACGTGGTCGATCTCGTCGATGCCGCCACCCACTAAGCACAATCATCCACAGCAACGAAAGGCCGCCGGAAACAATTCGGCGGTCTTTTTTTCGCTCGATTATTTTTTCGTGAGCCTCGATACAACAAAGGAGTCAATTAAAACAATTCTGGCAAACTTTTTGCATCCCACACCGTCTCTTTCTCGACCACCGAAAAGAATTCGAAGAAGAGCGGCGAACGAATGTCCTACCCGGCAGCACGCAAAAGCATTTTCATGTCATGGATTCTCTGTTGCCTCATCGCGATCACCGCGAGCGCACAGCAGGCCCCCAAGTCCACCCTCGCAGGCCGCGTCACCGACACCTCCGGCGCCCTCATCCCCGGCGCCCGCGTGGAACTCCATTCCACAACCGGCGGTCTGTCTCTCGCCACGACAACCGACTCCGCCGGGCACTACAGTTTCTCCGCCGCGCCCGCGGCTTATCTCGTCACCGTCATCTTCGACGGCTTCGCGCCGTTCACGAGCAAGACCGTAACGCTGCAAACGGACAAGGCAGCCACCCTCGACATCCGTCTTGCCATCGCCGACCAGGTACAGCAGGTCGATGTGCCGGCGGAGACCGCCGCCGATACCGATCCCACCAACAACGGCGACCAGATCGTGTTGCGCGGCAAGGCGATCGATCAACTGCCGACCGATCCCGGTCAGCTTTCCGATGAGTTGAACGCCCTTGCCGGCAGCAGCTCGCCTGACCTCGAAGTCAACGGCTTCAGCGGAGGAAAGCTGCCGCCCAAAGACACCATCCGCGAGATCCGCATCAATCAGAATCCCTACTCCGCACAGTACGACACCAATCCCATCGACGGACGCATTCAGATCTTCACCAAACCCGGCAGCGGACAGTTTCACGGCGACGCGTACGCGTTCGGAAACGACTCGTCTTTCAACTCGTTGAACCCGTTCATTAAGCAAACGCCGCCCTATCACTCGTTCTCGTACTTCGGCGATCTCAGTGGGCCGATCACCAAACACACCTCATTTTTTGTAACGACCAATCGCAACACTCAGTCCACCGTTTCCATCGTTAACGCGCAGATCCTCGACCCCGTCACCTTCGCGCAGGAGCCGTTCAGTCAGGCCATCGCCAGCCCGTCCACCGGCAACGGCTTCTCCACGCGGATCGACACCAGCGTTGGTAAGAAGAGCACCCTGATGCTCACGTACTCCTGGTTTCAGAACAAGCAGACCAACGGCGGCATTGGAAGCCTTTCGCTCGCCGATCAGGCCTTCGACAGCGAAGCAACGACCCAGACTCTGCAGGTTAGCAACTCGCAAATCGTCAACGCAAAGATCGTCAACGACACGCGTTTCCAGTACATCCGTAGCCGTACCCATCAAACTCCAGGCAGTACAGATCCCGCGGTAACCGTGCAGGGCGCATTCACCATGGGCGGCAGTAACTCGGGAGCTTCGCGCGACAACCAGGACCAGTACGAGTTGCAGAATTACGTCGCTGCTTCGCTCGGCAAGCACTACTTCAACTTCGGAGGCCGTCTCCGCGTCGGCCGAGATGCCAACCGTTCGCGGGGCAACTACAACGGCAGCTTTATCTTCTCGACCCTCACCGTACCGTCGCAGTGCCCGTTGCCGTTGAACCAGGCGACCTGCTCCACGCCGCTCAACCAAATCAACTCCTACCAGGTGACGCTGTGCGGCAATCTGGATGCGAAGGCCACCGGCCCCGCTGTTGCTACGTGCGCCCAACAGGGCATGCAGATCGGCCTGGGCCTGACGCCGGAGAAGATTCGCGCAGCAGGCGGCGGCGCAAGCCAGTACAGCGTCACGACCGGCACGCCCAACGTCGTCGTCTCGCTCGCCGATGTCGGCCTCTTTTTACAGGACGATTGGAAAGCGCGCCCGAACCTCACTCTCAGCGCCGGCCTGCGCTTCGAAACCCAGAACGACATCGCCGACCACGGCGACTGGGCGCCCCGCGCCGGCTTCGCCTGGAACCCCTTCATGGCCAAGGGCAAGCCCGCCGTATACACCGTGCGCGGCGGCGCTGGAATCTTCTATCGCCGCTTCACGTCCTCCAGCGTGCTGCAGACCGAACGCCAGAACGGCATCACGCAGCAGCAGTTCGTCGTCAGTTCGGCGGACTGCCCAAACCCCACTCTCGGCAGCAAATCGTCTTGGGCGGACTGCCCAAACTCCACTATCGGCAGCAAATCGCCTTCGGCGATCTACCAGATCAGCCCCAGCTTCCACGCTCCGTATAACCTCAGCAGCTCACTCAGCCTGCAACGCCAGATCGGAAAGATCGGCTCCATCACGGAGACGTATACGTTCAACCGTGGCGTGCATAACCAGTTGCTGCTCAACGTCAACGCACCGCTTCCCGGCACCTACGATCCCAGCAACCCGGCCAGCGGCGTGCGTCCTCTGGGCGGCAACCAGAACGTGTATCAGTACACGTCTGAAGGCGTTTCCAACTCCAACCGTCTCGCCACCAACTTCTTCTTCCGCTACAAGGACAAGATGTTCTTCTACGGCTTCTACAATCTGCGTTTCGAAAAGGCGGATACTGCCGGCGACTTTCCTACGAACCAGTACGACATCGGCGCCGACTACGGCCGCGCCGCGAACGATACGCGCAACTCGCTCACCTTTGGCGCCAGCGGCTCGCTGCCCTGGAATGTGAACTTCGGCGCGTTCATGTATACATTCAGCGGCTCCCCCTTCAACATCCTCGTCGGACAGGACCTCAACGGCGATGCGCAGTTCAACGACCGCCCCGCCTTCGCCACCGACCTCACTCGGGCCAGCGTTGTCCACACGGCCTACGGCAACTTCGACACCAACCCCATGCCCGGCCAGACCATCATCCCCAAGAACTACGGCCAGGGCCCGCCAACGGTGCAGGTGAGCTTGAACCTGGGCAAGTCCTTCGAGTTTGGCCCGGAAGAAAAAGCAGCACCCGGCAGCCCCGCCCCGGCTCCTGCAGCCAAGGCCGGCGCAAAGCCGGCGAAGAAGCCGCACATCGACCGCAAGTACTCGCTTAGCTTCACGATTTACTCACAGAATGTGCTGAACCATGTGAACCTGGGGCCGCCTGTCGGCACGCTGAGCTCGCCGTTGTTCGGCAAGTCGATTACGCTCTCGGGATTCTCCGCAGGATCGGCAAATCGCACGGTGTCGCTGCAGACGTTCTTCCGCTTTTAGCGGATAAATCGGCTACACGACAGATAAAGCATCCATTGTGTCAGGTTCGCCGTCTCACAAATCATACGTCACCTTTCGCCGCATTCTGCGGCTTCATGTTTCGTCGGCCGAGGAGGTTCCCAGTGGCCACCACCAAGCTTTTGCTTGTAGATGACGAGACAATGCTGCTTGAGAGTCTCTCCGCAATCATGACGATGCATGGCTTCGAGGTTACGACTGCGAAGACGGTCGCCGAAGCTCTCCGTCATATCAGTTCAAAATATTTCGACGTACTCCTCAGCGACCTGCATATGCCGGGCGCCGGCGACGGCCTCACGGTAGTCAGCGCTATGCGTCATGCGAACCCGGGAGCTGTCACCATGCTGCTCAGTGCATTTCCGCAGATGACCGCCGCGGCCCAGGCGATCTTGCTGCAGGCCGACGAGATTCTGGTCAAGCCAATGGACATTCCCACCCTCATCGATGCGATCAAGCAGCGAGTTGTTCAGGGCGCCCCGCGTTCACGCGTGGTCGAAAGCGTGGCAACCATCCTTGAGCGCACCACGGACGCCACGATCAGAGATTGGTTCCTTGACGTAGAAGCGGCAGAGCGATTGAAGCCGATACCCCTGAGCTTCGAGTTGCGCACCGCCCACTTGCCCCGGCTTTTTCTTGATCTGATCGATCGGCTCCGCCAATTCGTTCCCCTCGGCTCCAGGGAGTTGGTCTCCTCCTCAGCCCACGAGCATGGCACTCTTCGCCGTCAACAGGGCTACACCGCGTCGATGATGGTCGAAGAATCTCGCATGCTACAGGTCAGCATCTTCCGCACGCTGCAGAACAACCTGATAAATATAGACTTTAGCGTCCTGCTGATTGGCGTGATGACCGTTGCCGACGAAGTCGACTCGCAACTGAGCCAGGCCATGGAAAGTTACATCGCCGAATCCCACCGCTACGACCTCGGTCTCATCTGATGGCTGCCGGGGTCCTCGGTGCTCGTCACGACATTGTCTGACGTAAACTCAAATGCAACATGACCCCAGCGATCGCGGCCCAATCCCTTACGCGCACCTTCGACGGCGGCTTCACAGCCGTCGACCACATCGACCTTGTTGTTGAGCCCGGCCAGTTCTTCGGCTTCCTCGGTCCCAACGGAGCGGGCAAGTCGACCACGATCAAGATGCTCACCGGTCTGCTCGCACCTACCGCCGGCACGGTCAGCATCCTCGGCGAAAATCTCGTTACCCATCCGGTCGAGGTGAAGCGCAACATCGGTGTCGTCCCCGAAGGCATGGCCCTGTTCGGCAAACTGACCGCGTCCGAGTACCTGAATTTCGTCGGCCGCATGTACGGTCTCGACAAGGCGACCACACAGCAGCGGGCGGAAGAGTTGCTGGAGTTTATGGG
>Ga0134125_10010166_pt1 | contig 10573 bp, 4 predicted proteins | sample KB31751_FD_96464 | JGI IMG/M metagenome (GOLD analysis project Ga0134125, IMG submission 96464) | Terrestrial soil microbial communities with excess Nitrogen fertilizer from Kellogg Biological Station, Michigan, USA - KB3-175-1 | ecosystem: Environmental > Terrestrial > Soil > Unclassified ... | reverse complement strand
GGCGACCAGTCACCAGCTGAGGGGCTGGTCGGAGCATCCGCTGGATGTTGACTCGTGCCGATTACCCGCCCGCCTGTGGGAGGGATTACCTGGATGCAAGAAAAACTCTGAGGGGAGTTCTGAAGAAATGACGAAATCAAAAATCACCATGGCGATCGTGGCGGCGCTCGCGCTCGGCTACGGCTCGGCGTATGCGCAGTCGGCGCCATCCGACGGCTCCCAGCAGAGCAGCGATCAGCAGCAGTCGCCCAACGTCAAGAACGCTAAAAGACTGGAGGCGGTTACAGTCACCGGCTCGCTGATTCCGCAGACCGCGATCGAGACCGCGACGCCGATCATCACGATCACGGCGGATGAGATGAAGGCACGTGGCTTCAGCACCGTCGCCGAAGCGTTGCAGCAGTCGTCGTTTGCCACCGGCACCGTGCAAGGTGCGCAGGACACCAACTCATTCACGCCCGGCGCCAAGACGCTGAGCATGTTCGGCCTGCCGGTCGGGTTCGTGAAGTACCTGATCGACGGTCGTCCGATGGGCAGCTTTCCCGGCCTGTACAACGGCAGTGACACCTTCAACAGCCTCGGCGGCATCCCGATGGACATGGTCGATCACATCGACGTGCTGCCGGGCGGCCAGTCTTCGCTGTACGGTTCGGATGCGATCGCCGGCGTGATCAACATCGTGCTGAAAAAGCACATTGATGCCCCGACTGTCGATGTGCGCTATGGCTGGTACCAGAACGGCGGTGGTGCCGATACCCGGATCAGCCTCGCCGACAGCTTCCACGTCGGCAAATTCAACTCGCTGGTGGGCGTGCAGTGGGAGAATACCCAACCGATCTGGCGCAAGGACCGCAGCCTGACCAAGCAGTACTACACCGAGGGTGTCAGCGCGCCGATTGCGTCGCGTGACTACCTGGTACTCAGCGCCTATGCCAATGATCCTGCGTACAAGAACGGCTACCACATGCTGGATCCGAACAAGTGCGCCGGTCTGACCGATCAATGGGGTGGTACCGAAGGGCTGCGGACCCGTCCGGGCAGCGGCGATTATTGCGGTTCGTTCTACACGCCGGGCGCGGGTACGCTGTCCAACGGCAGCAAGACCGCGAACCTGTATACGCACAACACGTTTGATGTGAGCGACAACCTGCAGCTGTATGGCGATCTGCTCTACAACTACGCGGAAACAAAATACGTCAACGGTGCCAGCACCACGTGGTGGGGCACGAGCGTCGATACCGCGGCGTCGGGCGGTGGCTACTTCTGGGACCCGACCCAGGGTGGTGGCGCTCTGATGCTGCTGCAGCACGGGTTCTCGCCGGAAGAGGTGGGCGGCTACCAGCACAACATGACCACGCAAACCGAAAACTCGTACATGCTGGCGCTCGGTGCGCGAGGCACGTTCGGTGACTCAAACTGGGACTATGACCTCGGTTTCACCCATTCCGACGACAAGTTGAATACTCGGGCCCTGCAGCGCATGGCCGGTCCGATGGAACAGTACTTCTCGGATCATGTCGTGGGCAAACAGCTGGGCACCTATTCCGGCTACCCGGTGTTTGAACCCAACTATGCTGCGCTGTACAACCCGGTCTCCGCGGCGGATTTCCGAAACTTCACCACCTACTCGAACTCCTACGGCAAAACCTGGGACAACCTGGTCCGCGGCCAGTTGACGAATGCCTCGCTGTTCCACCTGCCGGGCGGCGACGCTGGCGTGGCGGTGGTGGTCGAGGGTGGCAACGAGGGTATGGATATCAGTCCGGACCCGCGCCTGTTGCAGACGACCACCATCTTCAACGGTGAGGAAGTTCCATACTTCTGGGGCACCAGCGCCACGCCGGCGGCAGGTCATCGCTCGCGCTATGCGGTTACCAGCGAATTCAAGCTGCCAGTGCTTAGCCAGGTCACCCTGGATCTGTCCGGCCGCTACGACAGCTACAAGGTCGCCAGCGCGACGGTCAGCCATCCGACCTACAACCTCGGCATCGAATATCGTCCGTTCGAGTCGCTGCTTCTGCGCGGCCGCTACGGCACTGCGTTCAAGGTGCCCACGCTGTCCGACCAGTTCCAGCGTCCCAGCGGCGCCTACGGTTTCGTGTACGACTATCTGAATTGCCAGCGCCAAGGCTATACCGGTGCCACCGCGTCCCAGTGCAAGACGCCGTACAACAGCGAGCAGTACTATCAGGTCACTGAGGGCAATCCTAATCTCCAGCCGATCACCGCGAAGGTGTGGAGCTACGGCGTCGTGTGGGCGCCAACCCCGAAAATGTCGTTCGGCGTGGACTACCTGCACTGGAGCATCAACAACGAGGTAGCCCAGCTCAGTGCGACCCTGCTGTCACAGAGGCAGGCCCAGTGCGACGTCGGCGCGCTGGATCCGAATTCGGCGTTGTGCAAGCAGGCCTTCAGTCTAGTGACCCGCGGCCCGGGTATCACGAAGAACGGCATTCCGCTGCTGGGCGTCATCACGGACGTCAGCAAGCCGAAACTGAATGTGGCCAACGAGAGCGTCAATGCGATCCAGGCGAACTTCGGCTACATCCAGGACATCGGCCGTTTCGGCAGCCTGAGTTTCGCGGCGACCTACTCAGACCTGTTGAAGCATACCTACCAGGCGACCGTCACGGATCCGCAGTTGGACCTGTTGACCAATCCCGGCCAGAGCACCGACTTCAAGAGCAAGGCCAATGCGTCACTGACCTGGATGACCAGCAAGTGGAGTACCACGCTGTTCGTCAACCGCTATGGCTCCACACCGAACTATGCGGCACAGGTGGCCAACAACTACACCGCGAAGAACGCCGGCAAGGTGGCGCCGTGGATCCTGTGGAATGGCAGCGTGACCTACAACCCGATCAAGAACCTGGCCCTGTCGCTGCAGGCATCCAACCTGTTCAACAAGATGCCGCCAGTGGATCACACCATGCCGGGTACTACCTACATGCCGTATAACCAGGACAACTACAATGTGTACGGCCGCCAGATCTTCGTGGAGGCAAAGTACAAGTTTGGCAACGGAGGTTGATGTCTTCAAACGCTGAACGTTGATACAAGAAAGGCCCCGCTTCAGGCGGGGTCTTTTTTTTGCGCCCTTACTTGTGTCGCCCCTGCTTTTGGTGGTACGCGGGAAACGTGGAAGCAACGGCCGCATCGAGCTGGAACGAGCAATAACTTGCGCAGCGCATATCGCATATTATTGCGCTATTCAAGTAAGAGACGCATTATTTTGCGTACCTGGGCCGGTTGTAAAGGAATTGTTGCGCGCTCTTTCAAAGCCGTGATAAATATGGACGGGACATGGACCGCTCGGAGTCGAGCAATGAGTTCGTGTCGCACATCGATCGACCTAATGGCTGCATGTACTGAACAGTGGCGAAAACTCTGAGGGGAGTTCTGAAAAATGATCAAATCAAAAATCACCATGGCGATCGTGGCGGCACTCGCGCTCGGCTACGGCACGGCCTATGCGCAGTCGGCACCGTCCGATGGCTCCCAGCAGGGCAGCGACCAGCAACCGGCGCCCAGCGTCAAGAACGCCAAGAAACTACAGGCAGTCACGGTCACCGGCTCGCTGATTCCGCAGTCCCAGATCGAGACGGCGACGCCGATCATCACGATCACCGCGAACGAGATGAAGGCCAAAGGGTTCACGACGGTTGCGGAAGCCTTGCAGCAGTCCTCCTTTGCCACCGGCAGTGTGCAGGGCATGCAGGATACCAACTCGTTTACTACGGGTGCCGAGACGCTGAGCATGTTCGGCTTGCCGGTCGGTTTCGTGAAGTACCTGATAGACGGTCGTCCGATGGGCAACTTCCCGGGCCTGTACAACGGCAGCGACACCTTCAACAGCCTGAGCGGCATCCCGATGGACATGGTCGACCACATCGACATCCTGCCGGGTGGCCAGTCCTCGCTGTACGGCTCGGACGCGATCGCCGGCGTGATCAACATCGTGCTGAAGAAACATATCGACGCGCCGACGATCGACGTGCGTTACGGCTGGTACAAGGATGGTGGTGGTGCAAACCGGCGCATCAGCTTCGCCGACAGCTTCACTGCAGGCAAATTCAACTCGCTCGTGGGTCTGCAATTCGACAGCACCCAGCCGATCTGGACCAAGGATCGTAGCTTCACCAAGGGCTACTTCCAGCAAGGCACCAGCCCGGGCATCCCGTTGCGCGACACCCTAGTTTACGTGCCTTTTAGCTACGATTCAACGATCAGTGGCATGTATCTGACCGATCCGAATCATTGCCAGAACATCTCCCAGTTCTGGGGCGGCACCACCAAGGAATACAACCGACCCGGTCGCGGAGATTACTGCGGTTCGGCAAACACCCCGGGTGCAGGAACCTTGACGCTCGACAGCAAGAGCGCCAGTTTTTACACGCACAACACGTTTGATGTGAACGACGACCTGCAGTTGTATGGTGATCTGCTCTACAACTACTCGGAAAAGAAGTGGGAAAACGGTCCTAACACCACGTGGTGGGGCACGGCCGGTCCTGTCGCGGGCAACTCGAACGGCTATTTCTGGGATCCCACGCTGGGTGGTGGCAGCTTGGTCGATCTGCAGCACTCTTTCGCGCCCGAGGAAGTGGGTGGCTATCAACACATCATGAACAAGGAGTACGAGAACGCCTACATGCTGACGGTGGGCGCGCGTGGCACGTTTGGCCAGTCGAACTGGGACTACGACCTCGGCTTCACCCATTCCGACGATCACCTGCGCGAACTCGACTTCCAGCGTGTGGCGGCCGGAGTGGAAGGCTATTACTCCAGTCACGTGCTCGGTCCGCAGCAGGGTACGTATTCGGGCTATCCGGTGTTCACGCCGAATTACGCAGCGATGTGGAATCCGGTCTCCCAGGCTGATTTCAAGAGCTTTACCGGCTATTCCAACAGCTTTGCCAAGACCTGGGACAACCTGCTCCGCGGTCAGTTGACCAATGCGTCGCTGTTTCATCTGCCCGGCGGCGATGCGGGTATCGCGATGGTCGTGGAAGGTGGCAACGAAGGTTGGAGCTCCACGCCGGACCCGCGTCTGCTGGAAGATGTGACGATCGACTACGGTAACGGGAACACGGTTACCACGCCTTACTTCTGGGGCACCAGCGCCACGCCAGGTGCCGGTCACCGGTCGCGGGCCGCCGCCACCGTCGAGTTGAAGCTGCCGGTGTTCTCGCAGCTGACGGCGGACCTTTCGGGTCGCTACGACAACTACAAGGTGGGCAACCAGAATGTCGGTGCCGGCACCTACAATCTCGGGCTGGAATATCGTCCGTTCGAGAGCCTGCTGCTGCGCGGCCGTTATGGCACCGCCTTCAAGGTGCCTACCTTGTCTGACGAGTTCCAGCTCCCCAGCGGTTACTACAACACCGTCACTGACTACCTGAATTGCGGCAGGTTGAACTTCTCCGGCCCCACCCTCGTCAACTGCCCGCAGAACGTCAGCCCCACCCAGTACAACGGCGAGACGTATGGCAACCCGGCGTTGCAGCCGATCAAGGCCAAGGTATGGAGTTACGGCGTGGTATGGGCGCCGATCGAGAACATGTCGATGAGCGTGGATTACCTGCACTGGAGCATCAACAACGAGGTCGCCCAGCTCAGCGCGGACACACTGTCGAGGACCGAGTATCTGTGCGACATCGGCACGATCGACCCGAGCACGCAGACCTGCAAGAACGCGTTCGACCTGATCACCCGTGGAACGGCCGGCAAGATCATCAACGGCGTGCAGTTGCTTGGCCCGATCACCCACATCGTCACGACCAAGCTCAATGTCGCCAACGAGCAGGTCAACGCAATCACGGCCCATTTCAGCTACGGCCACGATATCGGCTCGCTCGGCAGACTGGTGCTCGACATGTCCTATTCGGACCTGTTGAAGCATGAGTATCAGGACTACGTGATCGATCCGCCGGTCGACCTGCTGCGCCATCCCAATTACAGCACCGATTTCAAGAGCAAGGCGAATGCGTCGTTGACCTGGCTGAAGGGGCAGTGGAGCGCCACGGTGCTGGCGAACCGCTTTGGTCGTAGCCCAAATTACGCGGCGTATGCCTCAGACGGCTACACGGCCACGGGTGCTGCCAAATTGCCTGGATGGATCCGCTGGAACGGCAGTGTGACCTACAATCCGATCAAGAACCTCGGACTCTCGCTGCAGGTCACCAACCTGTTCAACAAGATGCCGCCGGTCGATCACACCTACCCGGGAACGACCAGCCTGCCGTATAACACGGACGACTACAACGTCTATGGTCGCGCGATGTACTTGGAGGCGAATTACAAGTTCGGCCAAGGCTCTTGATCGTCGCCTGATCCGATTGTCTGCGTTACTTCAGTGGCCCCGCTTCGACGGGGCCACTTTTTTGGGTCGCGCATTTGAGGTTCACGACACTGCGATCGTTCCCGCACGGGCTGGGTGCTGCAGGATCAGGGCGTGATGCCGGCGGCGGCCAGCACGGCTTGCAGTTCGCCCAGCTGCGACTCGTACTTTTTCCAGCGCTTGAGCGAACTTCGGTAGATCGGTGAACGCACCTGAACCACGCTGGCGGTGTTGACCGGGGCGGTGTTGTGCTCGAACTGCAGGCAATCGTTGTCCCAAGGCAGATGGCAGAACTCCAGCAATTGCCGCGTGCTGGCTTCCTGTGAATCCACCAGGGTCTCGTACTGCACCTCCAGGATGCGGCCTGGAAGCACGCGCTGCCAATGCGCCATCAGCCGATCGAACAGGACGTAGTAGCGCCCCGTGTCCAGCAGGTTGAACGAGTAGCCGAAGTTTGGCGACTGCGGGGCGAACAATTGGCGGAAGTTGCTGAGGCAGGTGTCCAGCGGGTCGCGGCGCAGGCAGATGATTTTTGCATGGGGCAGCGCCCGGGCGATCCAGCCGGCGTAGAGGAAGTTGTGCGGCAGCTTGTCGATGAAACGGGGCCGCTGCCCCGTTGCGGGCCGCGTACTGGTGACATAGCGCTCGCCGAGCGCCGCCCAATCAAGCCCACGTACGCGTTGAAGGGTGTCGGGATCGAGTATCAGCGGCGTGCGGCTCCCTGAAGCGCGTTTCAACACGAGGCCGAAATTGAGCAGCTCGCCCGCCGAATAGACGTCCGGATGACTGCTGATGATGCGCTCCACCAGGGTGGTGCCGCTGCGCGGCATGCCGATCACGAAAATGGGTTCCTCCGAGCTGCAGCCGCCCGGAGCAGCCTGCGCCGACGGGAACTCGGCGGTGATCGCGGCAAACAGGGCTTCATCCTGCGCGATGCGGTAATCGCGCCCGGCCCCGGCGGCCGACTTGCCGCGGGTGTAGTGCGCGAATGCCGCCGGATACTCCGCACAATCTTCGTATTCTTTCGCCAGCGCGATGTTCAGGTATGTCTGTGCCTCGAGGTTGGTGTCCTGATCCGCGAGCAGCGACTTCAACCGTTCGATGTGGTTGTCGGTAGCGCTCTGCCGGCGCTGCTGGGCCAGCGTGAGATGCGCCTTCCAGAAGTGTGGATTGATCTTGATACAGGCTTCGAGCTCGTCCCTGGCGGCATCGATCTCGCCGGTAGCCAGCAGCGCGGTGGCGAGATTGAAGCGATATGGCGCGTGCCCGGGGTTGAGCGCCACGGCGCCGCGAAAGGCGGCCCTGGCCTCGGCGTGGGCGTGGACTTGCGTATACACCACGCCGAGCGTGTCCAGCGTGATCGGGTCGTTCGGCGACAACGCCATGGCACGATCGGCTGCGCTTCGCGCTTCGGGCGACATCTTGACGAGGGCCAGCGCCTTGGCGAATTGAGTGAGTACGTCGACCCGCTTGGGATCGAGATCGGCTGCCTGGTGCAGGTGTGAAAGGGCTTTTGGCATCTGCTCAAGCTCCATCGCCGCAACACCCGCGATGTAGTGCACGGCGGGGTGCCGTGGCGCCATGGGCAGGAGCCGTGTCGCCAAGGCCTGCGCCTTGGGCCATGCATGCTGGTTGAAGGCGGTGGTGAGTTCGGCGAAGAGTGCGGCGGGATCGGTCATGAGCAGGTCTGCGGCGGCACGTGGTAAGACACTATCGGGATTCGCGGATGGCGATGCAACGGAATGTCGTCCTCACGGGCTGTCCAGGCCTGCGTCCTGCAGGAGCTTGCGTAGAACGGCCAACTCCGGTTCGTAGTGCTTCCACTGTCCGATGGATGAGCGGTACATCGGCCGGCGGACCTGCTGCGAACTTATGGTCGCGACAGCGGAGGGGTTTCTTTCGAAATGCAGGCAGGCGTCATTCCAGCTCAAACCGCAGTGGCCGATCAGCTCTCGCGAAATCGCCTCTTGAGAGACCACCAGTGCTTCGTAGTTCACTTCATGGATGCGTCCGGGAAACACGTGCCGCCAGTGCGCCATCAGGCGGTCGAACAGGATGTAATACCTGCCCGTGTCGAGCAGGTCGCAGGAGTAGTCGAGGTGGATCGACGGATGCGAGAAATACTGGCGAAAATTGCCGAGGCAGGTGTCCAGCGGATTGCGGCGCATGCAAATGATCCTTGCGTTTGGCAATGCATTTGCAATGAATCCTGCATAGAGGAAGTTGTGTGGCATCTTGTCAATGAAGCGGGGCCGGTGTGCGGTGGCCGGACGAGTGCTCGCCAGGTAGCGCGCGCCGAGCCGATTCCAGTCGAGGGCGCGGGTATGTACGGCCAGTTCCGGATCGAGCAGGAACGGCCTCTGGTTACCCGATTCCTGTTGGAGTGCCGCGGCGAAATTCTGCAGCTCGCCGGCAGCATGGACGTCCGGATGGCTGGACAGGATGCGTTCGGCCAGGGTGGTGCCACTGCGCGGCATCCCCATGATGAAGATTGGTTGATCGCTGGGGTCGCCGCTGGGTGTACCCGAAGAGGTCTCCGGGAACGCCCGCATCAGAGCCTCGAAAAGGTCCTTGTCGCGCTGGCTTGAATAGGGTCGCGTGGCTCGGGCAGCGGCCTTTCCTTGCGTGGTGTGCCTGAAGGCTTCGGAATATCTGCCGAGATCCTCATATTCCTTGGCCATGGCCAGGTTCAGGCAAATTGCGGCAGCCGAACTGTTCTGGTGCGTCGCCAACAGGTTCTGCAATCTCGCCAGGTGGTTGTTTTCAGTCGTCTGCTGGCGCAGCTGCGCCAGCAACAAATGGGCGTACCAGGACGCCGCATCCAGGTCGATGCATGTTTCGAGCTCGAGTTCGGCGTCGTGGACGTCCCCGGTGGTGGTCAGCGCGGTAGCGAGGTTGAGTCGAAAGGCTGCCGAGGTCGGCGCAAGCGACACGGCCAGTCGAAATGCCGTGACCGCTGCTTCATGCGCCTGGGCCTGCACGTAGATCATGCCGAGGGCATCCAGTGTCATCGGGTCCTGCGGCTTCAGCGCCATGGCGCGATCGGCTTCCAGACGGGCCTGTCCCGGCAAATGACTGCTCAGGAGCGCCTTGGCGAGCATGGTCGCAAAATCAGCACGCGATGAATCCAGCTCGGTCGCCTTGCGCAAGTAGGCGACGGCCTGCGGCAATTGCTGCAATTCCAGACAGGTCATGCCCGCAATGCTGTAAACGCCGGCGTGTTCCGGAGCAAACGGCAGCAACTCGGTGGCCAGTGCCTGAGCCTCCTGCCATCTGCCCTGCCTGAATCTGGCTACAAGCTGGGCATACAGTTGTGCGGGATCAGTCATGGGCATTCCGGGAAGGGAGGACATCGCCCGATGGGGACTTTCTGCAGGTGCCGGCGATACCTGCCATTTCGGACATCAGGACAGCTCCTGGTTCGGGCGAGCGACGGCAGCATGAGCGGGCGGGTGTCATGAATGCCCAGTGCCCTAATGAGCGCACTCGATACCGGACTGTTCCAGCAGCGTCAGGAGGTCGTGCAGTTGCGGCTCGTATTTCTTCCAGCGGCGCAACGCGCTGCGGTACATCGGTGAGCGTACCTGTGACGCGCTCGCGGTAGCCACCGGCGAAGGATTGTTCTCGAAACGCAGGCAGGCATCGTTCCAGGGCAGCTCGCAGAACTCCAACAGCCTGCGGGAATGGACCTCTTGCGAATCAACCAACGCGCCATAGTCGAGTTCGAGGATGCGTCCAGGCAATACACGCTGCCAGTGCGCTATCAGGTGGTCGAACAGTATGTAGTACCGGCCGGTGTCGAGCAGGTCGAACGAGTAGTCGAAGAACGGCGACTTCGGTGCGAACAACTGCCGGAAGTTGCTCAGGCAGGTGTCCATCGGGTCGCGCCGCAGGCAGATGATCTTTGCCTTGGGCAATGCCTGGGCGATGTGGCCTGCATAGAGGAAATTGTGCGGCAGCTTGTCGATGAAGCGCGGCTTTTTGCCGGTGCCCGGGCGGGTGCTGTCGAGATAGGTCTCACCGAGTTTACGCCAATCGGGTTGACCCGCTGCCGCGATGGTCGCGGCGTCGACCAGCGCTGGCGTCTGGCTGCCGGAAAAATGCTTGAGTGACATGCCGAAGTTCAGCAATTCGCCGGCGGATTGCACGTCCGGATGGCTGGAGATGATGCGTTCCACCAGGGTGGTGCCGGAGCGCGGCATGCCGATGATGAAGATGGGCTCTTCCGACTCG
>Ga0134125_10010165_pt1 | contig 10573 bp, 9 predicted proteins | sample KB31751_FD_96464 | JGI IMG/M metagenome (GOLD analysis project Ga0134125, IMG submission 96464) | Terrestrial soil microbial communities with excess Nitrogen fertilizer from Kellogg Biological Station, Michigan, USA - KB3-175-1 | ecosystem: Environmental > Terrestrial > Soil > Unclassified ... | reverse complement strand
TTGTCGGCGATAAAACGGAACGACGTGTCGGATTTGTCCTTGAGATTGCCAGCGAGGAAAATCACCAGGAAGCCGCCGAGCCCGGTCTTTTCGAGCCGGAAAAAGCCGCTGACCTTGTCATTGATGACATAGATCACGCCGAGATTGCGACCTCGCAACGCCTTGCTGCAATCGGCGCGGAAATAGATCGTCACACTGCGCGACAAGAGGCCGTGGCCGCTCATCTTGACGCCGAGCTGGTCGCGCACGCCGCTGCGGTTGCCGTCGCAAGAGATCATGTATTTTGCGCGGATGGTGCGCTCCTCGAGACTGTCGATGTCGCGCACGATGGCGGTGACGCCGTCGGCGTCCTGCGAAAACCGCACCAGCTCGGTCGAATACTGGAACTGCGCACCGAATTCGCGGGCGCGCTGAAGCAGGATCGGCTCCAGGACTTGTTGCGGCATGAACAGCCGACGCGCCGGGCTGACATCGGCCACGCCGGCGTTGATGTTGGGGATGTAGTTGGCGATCTCCTTGCCGGCGAGCGTCTCGACCGCGTTGAGCGCGCCGTCGGGCTCGTAGAGTTCGAGCGCGGCGGCACGGACCCGATCCTCGATCCCGGCATCGCGCATCATCTCCATCATGCGCAACTGGAAATAACCGGCGCGCGGATGAATGGCGGTGCCGCGATGTTTTTCCACCGAGAGGCATTTGACGTCGTGCTTGGCGAGGAACATCGCCGCGCCGAGCCCGACCATGCTGCCCCCGATGATCAGGACCGGAACCTCGGTAACGGATTTGTGCACGTCGCTCATCTGACCCCCCTGTTGTCGAGACGTCACCCGCCATGCCACAGTCCGGCGCTTATCGGCGCGGAACGACGCGAGGGGGTGCGCCATGAGCTTGGCTCGCGGGCCCGGCTCGGTCTTTCAAAATCCGGATTTCGGCGAGCAGAAAACCGCCGTGCCGCCGCTATTTCGCGCCGAGTTTCCGCGCAACGAGACCCACGGCATCGCGTTGTGGCCGAAGCACCAGCTTCTGCTCGATAGCCGCGGCCTCGGTTGGCACGAGGTTTACACCTCGCTGGCCGCCGAGACGTCGTGGCGTCGCACGCTAGAGCCGGTGCCGCATCTGTGCCTTGCCTATTGCATGCATGGCGGCGCGTCGGTGAATCGCCGCATTGACGGTCAGCACGGGCTGGCCCAGACGGAATTGCGTGCGCGGCTGTTCGGCGTCGTGCCGGAACGGCGGCGTTCGATGTGGAACCTGCGCGGCAATCCGGTGATCCAGCTCGCCTATCTGCGCCGGCCGATGGTCGAGCGCGTCGCGGAGGACGTGCTCGGCATCGATCCTTCGCATATCGAGATGATGCCGCGTCTCGGCTTCGCCGATCCGTTGCTGGAGCAGTTGATGCTGGAGTTGCTCGACGCCGCGCGTGAAGAGGACGGAGGTGGCAATGGACTCTACGCCGACCATCTCGCGCACGCGATCGCGCTGCGGATTTTGCGGCGCCACGTCGCCCGGCCAGGCCGTGCGCCGGCGCGCCTGGCCTCAGCGTCGCTCGAACCGCGCCTGCGGCATGTCCGTGAATTGATCGAAGCGTCGCTCGACGAAGATTTGTCGCTAGACCGGTTGGCGCGCGAGGCGGGGATCGGGACGCACGCCTTCTCGGCCGCCTTCCTGCGCGCGGTCGGCACCACGCCCCACAAATACGTCCTGGAGCGGCGGACCGAACGCGCCAAGGCATTGCTGCGGTCGGGCGTGCCGGTCGCCGACGTGGCGCTGCAGACCGGCTTCGCCAGCCAAAGTCACCTGGCGACCGCTTTCAAGCGCGCCGTCGGGATGACGCCCGGCCAGTACCGCCGCGGTTGAGCGGTTTGTTCCGAGTCGGATAGGGGCGAGACGCGGCCCGTTCACCTGTTATATGATCGCGGGCGTCGGCGGAGGGCCCGCCGGCGCGACCAGCTCACCAAAGCGATGGCGACATCCCCGAACCGATACCGCCGCATCCTGCTGAAGCTGTCGGGCGAAGCGCTGATGGGCGAGCAGCGTTTCGGCCTCGACGGCAATATCGTCGCGCGCATCGCCCAAGAGACCAAAACCGTGGTCGGGCACGGCGTGCAAGTTTGCTTGGTCATCGGCGGCGGCAATATCTTTCGCGGCTTGGCGGGCGCCGCCGCGGGGATGGAACGCGCGCAGGCCGACTATATGGGCATGCTGGCAACCGTCATTAATTCTCTGGCAATGCAAAGCGCGTTAGAGCGTATCGATGTCCCCACACGGGTGTTGTCGGCGATCTCGATGCAATCCGTTTGCGAACCCTATATCCGCCGGCGCGCGGTGCGGCACATGGAGAAGGGGCGGGTGGTGATTTTCGCCGCCGGTACCGGCAACCCGTTTTTCACCACGGACACCGCCGCCGCGCTGCGCGCCTCCGAAATGGAGTGCGACGCACTGTTCAAGGCGACCAAGGTGGACGGCGTCTATGACGCCGATCCGATGAAGGAACCCGACGCGAACCGGTTCGAGCGCCTCACCTATATGGATGTGCTGTCGCGCGACCTGCAGGTGATGGATGCCGCCGCGATATCACTGGCGCGCGAGAACCGAATCCCGATCCTGGTGTTTTCCGTGCACCATGAGGGCGGATTGGCCGAAGTCGTCCAAGGCAAGGGCCGCTATACCATCATCACCGAATGAGGCAGCGAGAGTGAGCGAGGATCCGACCATCACCGAGTTGAGACGCCGCATGGACGCCGCGATGGAGGTCTTGCGCAAGGAACTGACCGGACTGCGCACCGGGCGCGCGTCGGTCAGCCTGCTCGACCCGATCAATGTCGAGGCTTACGGCAACAACATGCCGCTGAAGGAAGTCGGCACGGTCAGCGCGCCGGAAGCACGGTTGCTGGTCGTGAACATCTGGGACAAGGGCGTCGTCAAGGCGGCGGAAAAGGCGATCCGCGAGGCGCCGCTGGGTCTCAACCCGCAGGTTGACGGCACGACTATCCGTGTCCCGATCCCGGCCTTGAGCGAGGAGCGCCGCAAGGAACTGACCCGCGTCGCGGCGAAATACGCGGAGGCGGCACGTGTTTCGGTGCGCAATGTGCGGCGCGACGGCATCGACGGGCTGAAGAAGAAGGAAAAGGCACGCCAGATCACCGAGGATCAACTGAAGCGTCTCGAAAAGGAAGTGCAGGCGCTGACTGACGCCGAAATCAAGAAAATCGACGACACGCTGTCGGCCAAGGACAAGGAAATCCTGCAGGTCTAACCGATGGACGGGATCGAATCCGGACGTTCGCCGCCGGCCCATGTCGCGATCATCATGGATGGCAACGGACGATGGGCAAAAATGCGCGGGCTGCCGCGCGTCGCCGGCCATCGCCGTGGCGCCGACGCGGTGCGCCGTGCCGTCGAGGCGGCGATCGAACTCGGCGTGTCCTATCTGACGCTGTATGGTTTCTCGTCCGAGAACTGGAAGCGTCCGGCCGGCGAGGTCCACGATCTGATGGGCCTCTTGCGCCACTATCTTCGCGCCGAAATCGCCGAATTGCACCGTAACGGCGTCCGGATGCGCGTCATCGGCGAGCGCGACCGGCTTAACTCCGACATCATCACCCTGATCGAAAATGCTGAACGGCTGACGCAGGAAAATTCCCGCCTCAATCTGACGATCGCGCTGTCATATGGCGGCCGCGGCGAAATCGCACTCGCGGCGCGACGCCTCGCGCACATGGTTCAAGCCGGCACGCTTGCGCCGGACGCCATCGACGAAAACGCGGTGGCGAGCCAACTTCTGACGGTCGACATGCCGGACCCCGATCTCATCATTCGTACCAGCGGCGAACAGCGCATCAGCAATTTCCTGCTTTGGCAGTCGGCCTATGCCGAACTGGTGTTCGTGGATACCTATTGGCCCGATTTCGACAAGGCCGATTTCGCGCGCGCCATCAGCGATTTCTGCGGCCGCGAGCGGCGTTACGGCGCCACCGTCGAATCCCGATAAATGAATTCCGCGGCGTCGCGGGTTTCAGACGTGCTGCGCCTGCGGATTCAGTCTGCTCTGGTGCTGATCGTTGCCGCCGTGGCGGCGGTGTGGTTCGGCTCGCCATGGGTAGCGCTTATTGTTGCGTTCGCCGGCCTCGCGATGGGGTGGGAGTGGGGACGCCTCACCGCCGGTGGCGAATTCGGCCCGCGCGCGGCAATCGCGATGGCGACGGCGTTGCTTGCCGTTGGTATCGCCGCTTCGGGCAGATTCGTCCCGGCGCTGATCGTCGCCGTGGTGGGCGGTATCGCGATAGCTGCGGCGCGCGCCCGCGACCGGATGTTGGCGGCGCTCGGAACTGCCTGGATTGCCGGCGGCTGCATTGCCTTTCTCTGGCTGGCAGATCCCCGCATCGGTGGGCGCGTTACGATCTTTTTTCTACTTTTGATAGTATGGCTAACCGATATTTTCGCCTATTTTGTCGGACGGTCGGTCGGCGGCCCCAGGCTTGCCGCTGCCCTCAGCCCGAACAAGACCTGGGCCGGGTTTGCCGGCGGGTTGACGGGAGCGGCGATCGCCGGCGCGCTCACCTCAGCGGCAACCGGCTCGCCCTATGGCGCCGCCATTGCTATCGGTCTCGTTTTGAGCCTGATCGCGCAAGCCGGAGACTTGGTTGAATCCTGGGCAAAGCGGCATTTTGCGGTAAAGGATGCGAGCGGCCTGATCCCTGGCCATGGCGGGGTGCTGGACCGGCTTGACGGGCTGATGGCCGCGGCAATAGCCGCGGCTCTGATAAGGGTGGCGTTCGGGGCCGGCGTCCTGGTCATTCGTTAATGCGTCGAACCACAATTTTGCCAATAAGAGGCGACAATTTCCTGTATTGTCGATTCGCGACTCGGGGTAATGGGATGGACCCTCCCGGCAGCGAAGGAACTAGGTGGCGCGAATGGGATTTTTGACCGGCGGTCTTGGCTATTTGGTGCCGTTTTTGATCGTGTTAACGATTCTGGTGTTCGTTCACGAACTCGGCCATTACCTGATCGCGCGCTGGAATAAAGTCCGGGTCGAGGTGTTTTCCATCGGCTTCGGGCCGGAACTGTTCGGCTGGACCGACCGTGCCAGTACACGGTGGAAGATCAGTGCTTTGCCGCTGGGCGGTTACGTCAAGATGTTTGGCGAAGGCGAACTCGGCACCGCCGAGGGCGGCGTCCCGGCGGAGATGAGCGCGGCGGAGCGCGCGGTCTCCTTCAAGCATAAGCGCCTGCCACAGCGCGCCGCCGTGGTGGTCGCCGGACCGGCGGCGAATTTCATTTTCGCGGTCATCGCCTTTGCTGTGGTGTTCGCGACGGTCGGCCAGAGCGTCACGCAACCGATCGTCGGGCAGGTCATCGGCGGATCGGCGGCCGAAAAAGCCGGCCTCAAGGCAGGCGACAAGTTCGTCGCGGTCGACGGCACGCAGATTTCGCGCTTCGAGCAGATTCAGCAGATCATCGGCCTCAACACCGGCACGACGATCCCGATCGTGGTGGAACGCGACGGCAAGGACGTCACGCTGACAGCCACGCCCGTGATCGTCATCGACACCGACCGGTTTGGCAATCAGCACAAGATCGCGCGGCTCGGCGTGTCTGCGAAAGCCGGCACTCTGGTGCGGCTCGATCCCGCCACTGCGGCTTGGCACGGTGTGCAGCAGACCTGGGGTATCACGGCCGGGACGATCGAAGCGCTGTGGCAGATGGTGTCGGGCCGTCGCTCGGGCGAGGAGTTGAGCGGGCCGGTCGGCATCGTGCGCATGTCGGGCGAGGTAGCAACCGGCGGCGTGGTCGCATTGATCGGGTTCATGGCCGTGCTATCGGTCAATCTCGGCTTGATCAATCTGTTTCCGATCCCCGTTCTTGACGGGGGACACTTGCTGTTTTATGTCGCGGAAGCGATAAGAGGAAAACCGCTGGGCCACCGGGCGCAAGAATACGGCATCCGTTTGGGTCTCGCGCTGGTGCTTACCTTGATGGTGTTTGCGACGTGGAACGATTTTGCGCGATTGCATATCGTCGCGTTCATCAAGGGGCTGGTGACCTGAACCGAAACGATAAAACGCACAAACGGTCCAAATTGACGGCGGGGGGTTGTATTGCGATTTAGATGGGCAATCGTTGCGGTGTGCGCCGCAATCGCCGCCGCCTCGGCCGTCGCGATATCGCTGCCGCAATTCGGCCGCGCCGAAGTCGCCGCGGGCGGCACGATCGCCGAAATCCGTATCGAGGGCACCGAACGTGTCGAACCGGAAACCGTCAAGTCGTATATGACGGTACAGCCGGGCGATCCGTTCGATCCCGACCGCATCGACCGCACGCTGAAGGCGCTGTTCAACACGGGGTTATTCGCAGACGTGCGGCTCAACCGCGTGGGCAATGCGCTGGTCGTCAAAGTCGTGGAAAATCCGGTCATCAATCGCGTCGTGTTTGAGGGCAATCGCAAATTGTCCGATTCGACGTTGACCCAGGAAGTGCAGGAAAAGCCGCGCCAGGTCTTCACCCGCACGAAGGTCCAAAGCGACGTGCGGCGCATTCTCGAGCTCTATCGCCGCAGCGGCCGGTTCGCCGCGACGGTCGATCCCAAAATCATCCGGCTACCGCAAAATCGCGTCGATCTCGTGTTCGAGATCAGCGAAGGATCGGTCACTGAGATTCGTAGCATCAATTTTGTCGGCAACAACCATTTCGGCGCGAGCAAGCTGCGCGGCGTGCTTCAAACGAAAGAATCGCGATGGTGGCGTTTCCTGTCCACTGACGACAACTACGACCCGGATCGCGTTACCTACGATCGGGAACTGCTCCGAAAATTCTATCTGAGCGAGGGCTACGCCGACTTCCGTGTCGTTTCCGCGGTGGCGGAGTTAACGCCTGCCCAGGATGGTTTTCTCCTCACCTACACCTTGGACGAAGGTCCCCGTTACCATTTCGGCAAGGTTACGTTCGTCAGTTCGTTCAAGGACGTGAGCAAGGAAGAAATTCGAGCGGCGATCCCGGCGCATGACGGCGACTGGTACAATGCCGACCTGGTCCAGAAATCGATCACCAAAATCACTGACACGCTGGGCAATCACGGTTACGCCTTTGTCAACATCGCACCGCGGGTTAATCGCGACGTCCAGAAACGTACCATCGACATAACGTTCAATATCAAAGAAGGTCCGCATGTCTGGGTCGAGCGCATCGACATCAACGGCAATGTGCGCACGCTCGACAAAGTGATCCGCCGCGAGTTCCGCCTGGTCGAGGGTGATGCCTTCAACTCGAGCAAGCTCGAACGTTCGGAGCAGCGCATCAAGAATCTCGGCTTTTTCAAGAAAGTGACCGTCACTAACAAGCCCGGGAGCGCCCCTGACAAGACGGTGCTCGACGTCAGAGTCGAAGAACAGTCGACCGGCGAATTCACCGTTGGCGTCGGTTATTCGACCGCCGAAGGACCGCTGGCGAATATCGGCGTCCGCGAACGCAACCTGCTCGGCACGGGCGACGACCTCCGTCTTAGCACATTGATCGCGTTCCTCACCCAACAGGCGGATTTAAGCTTTACCGAGCCGTATTTTCTCGATCGCAACCTGGCGGCTGGCTTCGACCTGTTCGCGATGAACAATGACTATCAGCAGTTCGCGCAATACAACCAGTTCTCGTACGGGCTGGTGCTGCGCGCGGGCTACCAGATCAATGAAGATCTGCGCCAGACGCTGCGGTACACCGTGCGATCCGACGCCATCAACAACATCCTGTCCACCGCGTCGCCTTACATTCTCGAGGATGAGGGCCAGCGGTGGACCTCGGCAATAGGCCAGACACTGGTGTTCGACCGTCGCGACAACCGCTTGACACCGACATCGGGATACTTCGCCCAACTCTCGACCGATCTCGCCGGCCTCGGTTTCAGCACCCGTTATTTCCGTACCGTGGTTAAGGGCGGCTACTACTATCCCGTCTGGTCGAGCTGGATCCTCAGCCTCACCGGCGAGGCCGGCAACATCACGGGCATTGGGCAGAACGTGCTGCTGGAGGACCGCTTCTTTCTTGGAGGCGACAATCTGCGCGGCTTCGAGGTTGGTGGCGCCGGCCCCCACGACACCAAGACCAAGGATTCGCTGGGCGCCAACAATTACTACACGGTCACCGTCAACATGGATTTCCCGCTCGGCCTGCCGGAAGAATTGGGTGTGCGCGGGCACAGTTTCGTCGATATGGGTTCGGCATGGGGCGTCGACAGCACCCGGATAGCCGGTCACCCGATCGGCGATTCGCCGGCGATTCGCATTTCCCCCGGTATCGGCATCGCCTGGAAATCGCCGCTCGGGCCGATCAATTTCGATTTGGCCTATCCGATCAAAAAAGAATCCTATGACAAGCGTCAGTTGATCTGGGTCAGCTTCGGAACGAGGTTCTAATCATGTCATTCTGGTCCGCGCGCGTCTTGTCGTGCGCCGTCATTCTTGGAGTTTGCGCGGCGCTGTCACCGCCGCCCGCCCGTGCCGCGGAAAAGACCGCCGCGCTGGTGCCCGCCGTACTGACCGTCGATCTCGCCCAGGTTCTGCGAGGGTCGAAGGCCGGCAAAGGCGTGCAGACGGCGCTGAGTCAGGAATCCACGAACTACTCCAAGGAAGTCGCGCGCCAGGAAGACGAGCTTCAGCGCATGCGCTCCGATCTGGAGCGCCAGCGCACGGTCTTATCTCCGACGGCGTTCGATGCCAAGGCCAAGGCATTCCAGAGCCATCTCAAGGAACTCGATGCCGCCGTCCAAGCCAAGCGCCAGGCAATGCAGAAGGCCTATAACGACGCCATGACGAAGATCGAACAGGTGACACGCGACATCATCGCCCAGCTTGCGAAGGAGCGCGGCGCCAACTTGGTCGTGCTGAAACAGGCCGTGGTGTTGAGCCCGGAATCATCCGACATCACCAACGAAGTCCTGGAGCGACTCGACAAAAGTCTTGCGTCGGTGCCGATCTCGCTGCCGAAGACCGGAGAGCTTCCGGCGCCGCGCACCAGTTCGCGGCGCGAGAGACCCCGCAGCGGCGCGGCGCCGGTACAGTTGCCCGACCCGCAGAAACAGCCGGCGCAGCTGAACCTAGAACCGCAGCAATAGGGCATGGCGGATCCGCGCTTCTTCGAGGTAGCTGGTCCCTTCACGGTCGCCGAGATAGCGAACCGAATTGGCGCAACGGTGCAGGGCGCAGCAGCGCCTGAGCGGATGTTGCGCGACGTCGCGCCGCTGCAAACCGCGACAAGCGACCATCTCGCCTTTATCGACAACCGCAAATATCTCGACGCCTTCCGCGCGGCGCGCGCCGGGGCGGTCTTGGTGCATCCCTCGCTGACCAGCGAGGCGCCGGCGAATTTGTGCCTGTTGGTGACCGAGCGGCCGTACCGCGCCTATGCCGTCGCCGCGCAGGCGTTTTATCCAGAGCCGCCTCCCAAATCGTGGATTTCGCCGGACGCCCGTATCGACCCGAGTGCTCAGATCGGCGAGGGAACGCGCGTCGAAGCGTTCGCCGTGATCGGCGCCGGAGCACGAATCGGCGCCCGTTGCGCGATCGGAATCGGCAGCGTCATCGGGCCGGCGGTGAGCCTCGGCGATGATGTCCGCGTCGCTGCTCACGTCACGGTCAGCCATGCCATTATCGGATCGCGTGTGCGACTCTATCCCGGCGCGCGAATCGGCCAGGACGGGTTCGGTTTTTCCGCCGATAAAGACGGGTTTGTAAAAGTCCCGCAGCTTGGCCGCGTCCTCATCGGCGACGACGTCGAGATCGGCGCGAACACGACGATCGACCGAGGCGCCGGGCCGGACACGGTGATCGGTTCCGGCACGATGATCGATAATCTCGTGCAGATCGCCCACAACGTGCAGATCGGTCGAAATTGCATCATCGTCGCGCAAGTGGGGATCTCTGGCAGCACCCGGCTTGGCGATTTTGTCAGCATCGCGGGGCAGGGCGGGCTGATCGGTCATCTTGAGATTGGCTCCGGCGCGAGGATCGGGGCGCAATCCGGCGTGGCGCACAACGTCGCGCCGGGAGAAACCGTGATGGGTTCGCCGGCGGTGCCGATCGTGCTTCATCATCGCCAGGTCGCGCTGTTGAAGCGTCTGGCGTCGAGGAAGGGCGGTTAAATGGATGCGGACAAGCCCACCGAGTTCGGCGTCGAGCGGATCAAGCAACTGATCCCACATCGCGAGCCGTTCCTGCTCATCGAACGCATCACCGACGTCGTGCCCGGCGTTAGCGCCATTGGCGTCAAGCAGCTCACCGGGCAAGAGGATTATTTCCGCGGCCATTTCCCGACACGGAAGCTGATGCCGGGCGTGCTGATCATCGAGACGATGGCGCAAACCGCGGCGGCGCTGGTGGTGCATACGCTCGGCCCGACGGCCGAAGGCAAACTGGTCTATTTCATGTCGGTCGAGAAGGCGCGCTTCCGCAAGCCGGTGGTGCCGGGCGACCTGCTGCGCGTCAAGGTCGTTTGCCAGCACCACCGCGGGTCGGTGTGGAAATTCGACGGCGAAGCGCTGGTCAACGACGCTCGCACGGCGGAAGCCAGCTTCACCGCCATGATTGTC
>Ga0134125_10010164_pt1 | contig 10574 bp, 13 predicted proteins | sample KB31751_FD_96464 | JGI IMG/M metagenome (GOLD analysis project Ga0134125, IMG submission 96464) | Terrestrial soil microbial communities with excess Nitrogen fertilizer from Kellogg Biological Station, Michigan, USA - KB3-175-1 | ecosystem: Environmental > Terrestrial > Soil > Unclassified ... | reverse complement strand
GCATCCGGCTCTCCAGTGATTACGCCGTCGTTGTCGTGACAGGTCGTCCTGCATGGATGGCGTCGTGGCAGTGAGTACACGTGACCAGGGTCTTGCGTCTGCGTTTTGCCATGATTTGTACCCAGGCTGGTTTTTCGTTTCGTCCTGGTTTGGTGAGGTCGGCAAGTTTGCGGATGTGGTGAACCTCCAATCTCTCGGTTGATCCGCAGACCTCACAGCGGCCTGCGAGGAGCCGATGAATCAGCTCGTTGCCGCTGGTGGTGAACAGGACGGGTGAGCGGTCTATGAGCACCGCTTTCTTCTGCCGTCTCAGTGGTATGCCACCGAATCGCGCGACCAGTGGTTTCTTGTCCTGCCCGCGTTCGACCGTGGTCTGGAAGCACACCCGTGACCCGTACGGTGTGTCGATGGTGGCCTTGTACTTGCGGGCCATCTTCGCTACCGAGGAGCTATGCTTTCCAGCCAGGGTTTTGAGCAGCGAGGTCTCCATGACCCAGTGCAATCTGTTTAGATGGCATACATTAGCGGCCAGGAGATAATAGTGGACGACACCCCGGTACTCGGCCTGATACTGTGAGATGATCGAATAATCGCGATCACTGAGCATCTGTGACCGATGCCACGGTTTCCCGTGGCGCATGTACGGGGCGCACCTGCGCGTGATCGCCTCCGCGGGGACCCGTAACCCAATCTTACTGTTGATCGACCGCTTACCCCGGGTAAGCTTGTCGTCAGAATGCTGGGTCACGATGTCGTATCCCAGGAAACGGGCCTTGCCTGTACGGCCGTGGGTGATTAGCGTCTTGACCTCGGATAGCTCCAATTTGAGTTCATCGCGCAGGAACTGCCCCAAGAGGTGCTTGATCTCCCGTGCTTCGGCCTTCGGTCCACTGAATCCGAGGAGAACGTCATCAGCGTACCTTACGTATCGAAGCCGACGATAATGAGGATCCTGGGGATCCTTGCTGGGGAGCGTGCGGCGATGCAGACGCAGTGTCCGTACCGCTGCCCGATCTCCTTGTCGGCGGGCACGTCGTATGGCAGCTGAGACTTGTGCATACGCCGGGTTTTCCACCCGGCGTTTCCCTCGGTTGAACATCGGCAGCAACTGTGTCTCGACATACTTGTCCAGTCGGTCGAGATAAATGTTCGAAAGGACGGGTGAAGCCACACCACCCTGCGGCGCGCCGCTGAGCGTTGCACCCCATTTCCAGTCCTCCAGATACCCCGCCGATAACATACCACCCACCAGTCGGAGAAACCGGTTATCGTGGATCTTCTCACCCAGCGTCTCAAGCATTATTTGGTGATCGAGAGACTCGAAACACCGGGCTATGTCGCCCTCGATGAACCAGTGCGTCCCGTTCCAGACGTCCACGATTTCCTGTAAAGCGGTGTGGCAGCCCCGGCCGGGACGGAAACCGTGAGAGTGCTCGGAGAACTGGACGTCATAGTACGCGTTCAACACCATGCGCACCACCTCGGCCAGCAATTTGTCCGACCACGTTGGCAGCCCCAGCGGTCGTCGCTTCCCGTTTTTCTTCGGGATGAAGATGCGGCGTACCGGACGCCATCTCCACCGCTCACCTCGAACGGTGTCAATGAGCTGCCCGATCTTCACCAGTGACATACCGTCCACGGTTTCTCCGGTGACCCCCGGTGTCATCGCACCCGCATTCGAGTACAACTTCCGGTAGGCCACCAGATACAACTGGGGGTTGAACAGTTGCCGATACAGTCGTTCCAGCGGCAGACCACGCCTGCCGCGCTCGCGGAGGACACTCAACACCGTGTCGGCATTCTGCATTTCGCATCCCTCCCCGTCTTCGAGTGCCCGAATCACCTGAGCCACTTCGCCCTGCAGACGGCTTTCCCGCCCTCCCTGGCAGGTCGTTACTCCCGGTGAGGTAGGCCGTCTGGCGAGGTGCCAGCGTTTGCTGGTCCTTTTCCGGACGGCCCCCTCCCGAACCCGGCGTGCCCGCTTTCCAGGCACCGGGCTCTCCAGCGATTACGCCGCGTGCGCGACCGGGTTCGCGTGGATCCAGTCATGGCACGGCGCGCAGACGATGAGCGTCTTGCGCCGAATCTTGGCCATGAATGCGGCCCACGCGGGCTGGTCTGGTCCTGGTTTCCCGAGCTCTCGGAGAGCGGCGACCTGGTGGACAGCCACCGTGGTGCCGGTCTCACATAGCTCGCATACTCGTTGGCGGAGCCGAGCGAGTAGTTCCTTACGGGGAACGCGAACCGGGACCGGGACAGGGTCGGCGATGACCGCCCGCCGGTCCTGCCGCAGGATGATCCCGCCGAATCGTGCTACCAGGTCCGGCTTGCCCTTCCGTTTCCGCCTGGCCTCGAAGCAGGTCCGCAGCCCGTCACTGGTCGTGACCTTTGCCCGAAAGCGGGCGGCCATCTTGGTGACGGTGGACTTGTGCTTGGCGGCCAGGGTCCTCAGCATGGACGTCTCAGCGTTCCAGCGCAGTGTGCGCAGCCGCCAAACGTCCTGGGCGAGCAGGTAGTAGTTGACGACGCCACGGTATTCGGCTGCGTAGATCCGGATGATGTGGTAGTCATCCTGGTTTTGCAGCCGGGTCCGGCGCGACGGTTTGCCGTGCTGCCGGTAGCGGGCGCACTGGGCCTTGACCACGTCCGGCGGCACCCGCAGTGCGACCCTCCCATTGACCGATCTCCGGTTTCTGGTGATCTTCGTGCTGGAGTGCTGGACGATGATGTCATAGCCGAGGAACCGCGCCGGCTGGGTGCGAGCGTGGCTGATCAGGGTCTTGCTGTCGTTGAGTTCCAGTCCAAGGGTTTCCCGGAGGAACTGCGCCAGCCTGGCCTTGATCTGCTCGGCTTCGGCCTTCGGCCCGGTGAACCCCAGCAGGTGATCATCCGCATACCTCAAATAGTGGAGGCGGCGGTAGCCGGGGTCCATCGGGTCGGTTGAGGGGAGCGTGCGCATCTGCTTCATCAGGTGCCGGGCCTGCGCCCGGTCCCTGCGCCGCCGTGCCCTCCTCAGCAAAGCGTCTGTCTGCCGATAGGCGGGATTGGCGACCCGAAGTGCTCCCCGCGTGTACTGCGGGATCAGTTCCTGCTCGACGAATTTGTCGAGCTTGTCCAGATAAATGTTCGAAAGGATTGGTGAAACCACGCCGCCCTGCGGACAGCCGCTGAGCGTGTCGTGGTATTCCCAGTCTTCCAGGTACCCGGCTTTGAGCATGTTTCGGATTAGCCGCAGGAACCGTTGGTCCTGGATTTTCTCCGCCAGAATTCCGAGAAGGATCTCATGATCGAGGCTCCCGAAACAATCGGAGATATCACCTTCGACAAACCACGTGGTCCCGCTCCAGGTGTGGTGTATCTCCCGCAGCGCGGTATGACACCCTCGCCCTTTCCGGAACCCGTGGGACCGGTTGGAAACCGCGGCTCGTAGATCGCCTCAAGAAGCAGGCGAACCGCTTCGCCAACCAGCTTATCGGACCAGGACGGCATGCCCAGAGGCCGTAGCTTCCCGTTCTTTTTCGGGATATAGACGCGGCGGGCCGGGGAGAACCGGTACCGTTCGTGCCGCATCGCCTCGATGATCTGGTCGATCTTGCCCTCGGACATGCCGTCGGCGGTTTCCGCGCCGGCCCCGGGTGTCATCGCTCCCTGGTTGGAGTAGATGTTCCCGTACGCCAGCAGGTACAACTCCTTGTTGAACATCTGCCGGTACAGTTGCGTGAACGGCAGGCCCTTCCTGCCGCGCTCACGGAGAACGTCAAGTACCACTACGGCTTCCTGCATTACGCATCCCTCATGGTCGCTTCCCGTTCATCGCCTGTGCCCCTTCGCCCTGTGGACCGTCATTAGCGGTCTCCAGATTGGGCGGACGTCACCCCGCCGACTACTGCGGGCACTCCGTCGCCATAGGACTCGCGTCCCGTAGGCGATCCCATGTTCACCACTGCTGTACGTGTCGAGCGCGATTTAGGCGTCCCGTCCGTCTCCTTCAATACCCTAACAGGGCATCGCTCCTGCACCCCAGAGGATTGCAACGAGCTAGTCGCCAACTCGCCGCAGGGGCCGGTACCGGTTTCAGGCGTCTTTCCGGTAGGCGCCATATTCCACCTTCTGGAGACTAGGCTTCAGGCAGTATGGCTTCACCATGTCGCGCGGATCTCCCGGCACGCCACCCCATACACCTGGGCATGGACTGCCGGTTTCCTGGCATGCTGTTGTCCCCGACTACCCTTTCAGGGCCGGGTCAGCCATCAGATCCAGAGACATCTCCTCTCGTCCCTGCCCGCTGCGCGGGCGATACACCAGTGCACCTCATGGCGCACCGACTACTATTGGCTCTCCGTTACCCTAGGACTCGCGTCCTTTAGGCAATCCCGTGGTACGTCTTTGTTGTACGTATCGAGCGTGACGTAGGCAGCCCACTCATCTTCTTCAATGCCCTCGCTGGGCATCGCCCGCGCTCTGGAGGTTGCTTTGGCCTACATTCCATGCCGAAGCAGAGCGCGGCACCGGTGTCATGCGTCGTTCCGGTGGGTGCGCGTACTCACCGTCTGAAGATTGGGCTTCAAGCAATCCAGCCTTTACCGATATCACGCGGGCCCCGCAACGCCCCACCTTCGACGCCTTCAGCAGTCGTTGCTTTCCTGGCATGCTACTGTTCCCGTTACTTTTCAGATCTAGGTTAGCCATTAGGCCCAGAAACGATCCTCCAAGTTCCTCCCAACTGTAATTGGGGATACAACAAAGCGCCTCACGGCGCACGATGTGGACCCGTCGTGCTGGAGAAAATCGGTAGCGCTCGTGACGCATCGCATCGATGATGCGGTCGATTTTCCGCAGAGACATGCCATCCACGGTCTCCTGCGAGGCCCCTGGGGTCATCGCGCCCTTGTTCGCATAGATTCGCCCATAGGCCAGCAGATACAACTGCGGGTTGAACATCTGTCGATATAGTTGACTCAGCGGCAGGCCGCTCCTGCCGCGCTCACGCAGGACACCCAGCACCGTGTTGGCGTTCTGCATTACGCATACCTCCCGGTCCTTGACTGTCCGATCACCTGGCCCCCTTCGCCCTGTGGACGGCTTTCCCGTCCTCCCTGGCCGGGCGTGACTCCGGCGACTACTGCGAGGCCTCCGTCGCCATAGGGCTCGCGCCCGGTAGGCGATCCCACGTTCGTCGCTGCCGCACGAATAGCGTGACGTAGGCGTCCCACTCATCTCCTTCAATGCCCTCACTGGGCATCGCTCCTGGCCCCGGAGGTTGCGCGAACGTTTTTCCACAGACGTCGCAGGGCTGGCGCCGGTTTCAGGCGTCTTTCCGGCGGATGCGAACTTCCATCTTCTGGAGATTGGGATTCAAGCAATCAAGCCTTCGCCATATCACACGGGTCTCCCAGAGCACCGTCCCTAACGCCTAGACCCAGCCTCTGGTTAGCTGGCATGCTCTTGTCCCCTTAACCTTTCAGCGCCAGGTAAGCCATCAGACCCAGGAACCTCCCTCCGAGTTCCTCCCGGCTAAACCGGGGATGCGACAGCGCGCCTCGTGGCGCACAAAAAAACGTTCGATCTTCCCGCGGCCTTGCTGTCCGGGCCGAGAGTGGACCAGCCTGATCCCCAGCTTCGCGCACGCGCGGAGCAGCCAGGCATCGACAAATGCCGACCCGTTGTCGACATACACGCTGGCCGGTACGCCTCGGCTGGCCAGGGCGGGGCGTAGCGCCGTGGCCAGGCGCACGGTGTCCTCGGCGAAGCCGAACCGGTGGCCGACCGCGGCTCGGGAATGATCATCGAGGAAGGCGAAGAGGTAGGTTTTCCGCCCGTCCAGCCGCAGGCCATGCAGCGCATCCCCGGTCCACAGCTCGTTGGGCCGGGTGGCTTCGAAGCGTCCGAACACCGGCTGGGCCCGCTGATCACTGGCGATGACTGGGTGTTCGGCGAAGTGGCGTTGCAGGGTCCGCTCGCCCGGTGCCCACCCCAGCTGGGCGCGCAGGATCCGGCGGACCTGGGCCGCGGTGCGCTCGGGATTCTCCCGCTTGAGCGCGATCGCCATCTCGATGATCTCCACCGGCAACCGGGGGCTGGACTGGCGCGGGCTGGGCACCAGCGCGTCGAATCCCCCGGACCGCCAGGCCCGGATCCAGCGATCGAGCGTGTCGCGGGAGACGCGCACGCACCGCCCGGAGGGGTCCAGATGCTGCTCGGCGGCGATCTGGCGCACCAGCTGGCCCCGGGCCTTGGGCGACAGTTGTGGGTCGGCGGCCTCGCGGATCAACTGATACCGGAACAGCCCGATCGCCCGGGCTCGCTCCGTGCGGGCGGCTGCTTCGTCACCTCTGTCTGTCATCAGACAGTCACCTCCTGATCACGCTGAGTCAACAAACAACCGGCGCGCAGGAGGATCGCGGAGATGATCAGCTCACGTCAGGGGCAACTCGTGTTGATCGCATCCTCCGGCCAGCCAGGCGCGAGCAGCCGCCCGCCCGACACCGCCGTCGCAACAGCCCAGACCGGCACCTCGCCGAGGCCAAACCGTGCACCCAGCGCGCCCGCCGCCGCGGTAATCACGACGAGCGCGTCCGCCCACGCCGACCCGGCCGGCCCAGGCAACACCGGATCCGCCGACAGTGCCCGGCACCAGCCGGTAAACACCCCCCGCACCGCCTCAACCCGCCCGGAGAACCGACGCAACCAACCCCGCACCGTCTCCGCCGGACGCCCCAGCCCAGCCGCGATCCCCCGGTGACCGCTACCGCTGGCCTTGGCCGCCAGCGCAGACCCGATCACCGCCGTGGTGTCAGCTCGCCGGACCAGCACCAGCACCGGCAACAACACATGCGTCGCCCCACAACCAGTGCAGCGAGCACGCCGAGGAACCAACCGCACCACACCATCGCAGTCCCGAACATCCCGAGCACGGGCATGCCCCCACCCGGCCAGCACGCCCGAACACCCCGGGCACGCCAGACCACCCGAACCCAACCGCCGCTCGACTTGCCCCGCATCCCTCTCTACCGTGAGCACGCCGCACCTCCGTGTGCGCACACACGGCCCTCCCGCGCGACTCTGGCTAAGGAAGAAGGCGGGAGGGCCGTGCCCTACCGACCCGAAGATCGTCACGGTGGCGGCGCCGATCACCCAAGTCAAACCAAGCCCAGCACCCCAAGCACCATCCGCACGCTCAACGGCGCCAACCCCGCGCTACATCCGCACCCTCAATGGCGGGCAACACCGGGCACGGCCTTCTCGAAAAGCAGGAACGGCGGGACACGACGCCGCTGGTCAGCACTGCCATGGCCCTGTTCGAAGGCGTCGCGAAGCAGGACGTTGCCCAAACGCTGGGTGTCGTGTAGCTCGCGCCCGGGGCTCCGGTTGTCGTCGTAGTAGGTGAACACGCCAATCTGGGGGTCGAGCGAGTCGGGCCAGTCGATCTCGGTCGCCGTTGTGTAGAGCACGACGAGGCGGACTGTGGTCTTCCTGGGTGACCCGGCGTAGCGGAACCCGCCCTGGTTGCCAACGGGAAGGAGCCGCGCTAGTGGATCATCGGCAACGGTGTCACTCGTACCCCCGTCGTAGAGCTGATCCACGATCAGGTCGGCCAAGGCAAGGTCGGCGAAGGGGACCACCCGCTCGGCATCCATCACCGGCGCGAGGCTAGCGGGATCAGCCTCCCCACGAAACCATCACAGAACAGCGGGAGGGCCGGGCTCTGCGAGAGCTTGTGAGAGTCGCGCTAGGTTGGCGGTCAGTTGGGTGTGTGCTGATCCTGTGCGTGCGTCAGTTTGCGCAGCGTCGCTCCGGGTCCGCGAGAATGGTGTTGCCGGTGTGTCACAACTCATGCGATCGTGCAAGATACTGGAAACATTTGGCGGGCGCATTTTTCTCGCGAGGAGCAACCGTGCGGCGAGTCCCCTTGCATAAAGTTCCTAATATTGTGCCGCTGGCAGGCATCCTGTTGTCAGTTTTGCTTTCCGCCTTGTCTTGGGGCGTTGGTGCCACGAGCGCCATAGAGTCAGTTATCTTTGGTCTGATTGGGACGATCTTGTCTGTGCAATTTGAAATCCTGGTTCGCCAGGAGGAGCATACGAGTTCGCCGAGCTGCTGGCAAGCGATAAGTGGATACAAGAGCCAATCAAGAGCATCGTGACCGATGGTGCAATTATTGCCACGGAATTTCGTGACACGCCAATTGAAGATGAAGCGCGCCGCCTGCTGCGGCATTTTTGTGCTGATTTCGGCGCTCTCCGTCTTGGTCGGTTGCGCCGAGGCCAGGAAGACCTACAGTACCTGATTCAGCACACCCGTGACGCAAGAACTGAAATTCTTGCCGTAACTAACGTCGGTGAAGGGACTGGAAGTCCGCGCTGGTGGCAAGAAGGGCAAGGTGGCGCCTACCTTGGAGAAAATATATCGGCGATCCGACGTGGCGTTTCGATCAATCGGATTCTCATATACTCCAAGGATCAAGAAACGGATGCACGCGAATTGGCAAGCGGGCAACATGCGGCCGGCGTTCATGTCAAGCTGGCGCTTCGCAACAAGCTGTTACCCGAACAAAGGATCAACTTCGCGGTATGGGACGCGCGTGTCTCGTGCGAGCTGCAGATGAACGCCGACGGTAATCCGATTGCCTACATTTACAGCGTTGGCACGGCCGACATTCGTCGTCTCGTTGAAATACATCGCGCACTTTGGCTCGGCTCGACCGACTACACTCCATAATGTTATCGCTTCGCCGATTTCTATTCCGCTGACCTCCGGGCATCTACCACCAATCGCGGGAATGCGATCCGATAACATAAATTTTCCGCTACGCTGCTCACTGTCATTACTGTAGTCAGTTTGTGACTCTACGTGTTAGTCGCCAGCAAATGTAACGTACAACCAGGGACTGGCGATGTACAGCACTGAACATCAAACTACCAGACAACTTCGATCGCCATGGCGGGTTCACGATACCGAGAAGTGTCGTGACAGCGTCATCGGTCACGTGAAGGGAGTCCTCTTATGAAACGCACCATTTGCCGAGTGGCCCTTGGGGTAACGTTGGCGGCAGCCGCTGTAGGAGCCGGCGCTGCACCCGCATTGGCCGACCCGTCAAATGCAAATCCTCAGGGCTGCGGTGGCGCAGGTACCGTAGGGTACAAGCAGGACACCGGCGATCCAGGTTCTACCGGTTCGGCCATCGGCGGGCCAGGCGGTCAGGCTCACCAGGACCCGGGCCGCGGGGAACAGGTACAGCGGTTCCTTGCAAACTGCCCAACCCCAATCGGTTCACAGCGTTAAGACCTCGTCAGTGACAGGCTCCTTCTCGCCGGTCCAAGGTCAAGCTTTTGAGCAAGTTCCAGAGGTTAATGGCCGCATAGAGTAACGGCGGTTCCGTGTGGGACAGGGGCCCCACATGGGTCCGCCGTTAACGTCTGTCTGGCAGATAAAAAATCCGTCGACAGGTGAGTAGCCGTAAGTGTCAGGTTGTTGTTATCCCCTTTGCCTAGATCATTTCACGCTGATCCACTGTTCCATGATCGTTTGTGCTGAGGATGATTTTGCGCGGTAGGAGCGGTGGTGGGCGTGGCGGGTGCCCGAGGGTGCTCGGGTGGGCGCCGGTTTCCACGGGTCGGCCGGGTGCTGCGGGGTGGTGGGATGGGGGAAACTCGCGCATCAGTTGGGGTGCAGGGCTTGCAGTCGTTGCCAGGCTGTGGCCAGGTCGGGGGCCCATTGCCAGCCGGGTGGGATTTTGAGGATCTTGCGTCGGGCGTGGGTGATCAGGCGGGCCGGGGCGGACAGGATCCGAAACCGCAGTGTCTTGGTGGAGGATTTTGCCAGTTGGCCGTCGAGTGCGAGGTGGCGCAGCCAGGCGGTCAGCGAGGTCGCCAGGGCGGCGAGCTGCAGCCAGGCGGCGTTGCGGTCGTAGTCGATCGAGGGCAGGTTGCGGGCGCCGCAGGCCTTGAACTGCTTGAGCCGATCCTCGACGTGGGCCTGGGTGCGGTGGCGGGCATCGAGCCACTGCAGCTGCCCGCCGGGGGTGTTGGTGACGAACGCGCCGTACTCCCAATCGGGGTCCTCGCCGAGCTTGGTTTGCTTACCGGCCGGGCGGGGGACTCGGCGGGCGATGACCCGCAGGTCAGCTGGCCAGCTGGCCAGCCGATCCCCGTCCGGGCCGTGGCGCAGGATCGCGGTCAGCTCGACCACCTGCGCGGCGGGGTCTACCTCGCCGTCGGTGTCCAGCGCGACGCCCCAGTCGCGTTCGCGGAGTTGCTCGATCCCGCTCGTGGTGCGGTCGTCGACCGGCCAGCCGATGCTGTACTCCACCCGCCGGCCCCGCCGCCCGTGCGCGGGCGCGGTATTCAGCCCGTTCAGATGGTCGAGGACGTCGTGGGAGGCACCCGCGCCGTCGATGCTGACCAGCACATCGCCCCGCCACGGGGCGGGGATCTGGGCGAACGAGGCGGTCAACGCAGCGAGGTGATCAGACGCGGTGAACGAGCCGGCGTTGCCCGGGCGACACATCACCGCCAACGCATCGCCGATATTCGAACACCAGCTGGTCAACGGGTGGAAATCGAACCCGCCCTGAT
>Ga0134125_10010163_pt1 | contig 10575 bp, 10 predicted proteins | sample KB31751_FD_96464 | JGI IMG/M metagenome (GOLD analysis project Ga0134125, IMG submission 96464) | Terrestrial soil microbial communities with excess Nitrogen fertilizer from Kellogg Biological Station, Michigan, USA - KB3-175-1 | ecosystem: Environmental > Terrestrial > Soil > Unclassified ... | reverse complement strand
GCTCTCGCGCTACCTCGGCGACGCTTCGACCCTCACACGCCTCAACCGCCGCCTGCCAAAACTCCTTCGAACGCTTCCCCATGTGGACATCCTCTCATTTCGAGGTGTCCACCGATTCAGGACGCGCCCAAATTGATGCCTCTTCAATCATGTTTTGGTTTTCCTGATCTCTTGATCTCTTGATCTCCCTGTTAGTCTTTACCTGCGAACACATCGCTTACCAACCGCGCGGCGGCAGCGACGTCGTCGGCACCGTTTACCGCGCGGATGATGGCGGCGGCGGAGGCGCCGGCGCGGGCGACGTCGGCGACGGTGGTGAGATCGATGCCGCCGATGGCGACGACCGGGCGGGTGGCGAAGGCGCACACGCGCGCGAGGCGCTCGAGGCCGACGACGGGGTCGGGGTTGCGCTTCGACGACGTCGTGAAGCAGGGGCCGAAGGCGATGTAGTCGGCGTGCGCCAGCGCCGCGCGCGCCTGATCCTCGTCGTGCGTGGAGACGCCGATGGTGAAGCCGGCGGGCACGAGCGGGCGCGCCGCGGCGGCGGGCAGATCGTCCTGACCGAGGTGCACGCCGTCGGCGCCGGCGGCGAGCGCGACGTCGAGCCGATCGTTGACCACGAAGGCGACCTCGCGCGCGCGGCACCAGGGCGCCATCACCCGCGCCAGCGACAACAGATCGCGCGCGTCGGCGCCCTTGACCCGCAGCTGCATGATGCGCGCGCCGCCGTCGACGAGCGCGCCGGCGAGCGCGAGCGCCGTATCCGACGTCGCCGCCTCCACCGGCAGATCGATCATGCCGTACAGCCCGCGCACCGCCGCCGTCATTTGCGCCGCCTCACCAGGCTCACCACGATGAGCACGTAGATCAGCGACACCACCACGCCCGCCGCGATCATCCCGATCCGCCCGTGCGATCGCGTCAACAGGCCGTGCGCGAACACCAGCGGCAGCACGAACGCCGCGCCCATGATGATCGCCCCGCACAGCGACACCACGACGAGCGCCACCCACTGCCCCACCGTGCGCTTGGGCTTCTGCGGATGCAGCGCGCGCGCGAACGGGTTGTTGACGAAGCGGCGATCGTCGTCGCCGGGGGAGGTCACGGCAGCGCCCACTACGACGAGCAGACGGCTTTGTTCTTCAGATCGTGCGAGAGCTTCTTCAGCTCCTCGCTGGCGTCCTTCTTCCAGCTCGTGCGCGGATAGCGCTTGATGAGCTCCTGGAAGTACACCTTCGCGTCGCCGCAGTACTTGATGGCGTAGAACGCGAGCCCGTTTTTGTACATCGCGTCGGGCACCACGTCGCTCTTCGGGAAGTTGTCGATCACCTTCGTGTACGCCGCGATGGCGTTGGCGAAGCGCTTCTCGCCGTAATAGGCCTCGCCGATGTTGTACTGCGCGCGCGCCGCGCGCGGATCGGCCGGATAACGGTTGACGAACGCGTCGAACAGCCGGCGCGACTCCTGCCACTGCTGCGCCTGCAGCCGCTTCTCCGCCTCGCTGAAGAGGGCGTCGGGCGTCTCGGGGATCGGCGGGTTCTTCGCCGCCGCCGAGTTGTTCACCAGCTGCTCGAGCTTGGTATCCGACGCCGCGCGATAGTCCTGGAACTGCTTGGTGAGCGCGTCCTGCGCGTGCTGCAGATCGTCGACGCGACCGGTGATCTGCGCCAGGTCCGTCTGCAGCTTCTGCACCTGCAGCCCGACGTCGGCCGAGTTGCGCGTCACCACCTTGGTCGCCTCGTCGACGACGGCGCGCAGCCGGTGCAGCTGCTCGTCGAGCTCCTTGGCCAGCTCCGCGGCCTTCAGCTCGTTCTTCGCCGACAGCGTCCTGACGTCATCGATCTGCTGCTTGAGCTCGCGCCCCTCTTCCTTGGTCACGAACGCGAAGCAGCCCGACGACGCCATCGCCGCCAGCAGGATCCATCCGATGCGCTTTACCATGACACGTCCACCCGGCGATCCTTGGCCCAGCCGGCTTCATCCTTGCCGGTCGCATCCATCTCGCCACGCGCGTTGATCTTCATGTCCGTCGACACGCCGAGCTGCGACATGCGCCCCTTGACCGACTGCGCGCGCTTGTCGCTGAGGGCCAGGTTGTACTCCTCGGTGCCGCGCGGGTCGGTGCGTCCCGTCAGCGTCACGTTGTGATGGTTCTGCTTGATGCAGTCGGCGTTGCGATCGATCGCGGCCGTCGCCTCGGTGGTCAGCACCGACTCGTTGAAGTCGAAGTAGACCGGCTCGAGCGTGCACTTGGCGTTCGGCGGCGGCTCGTGGCTGGCGCGCTGGCACTTGCCGGCGTTGCACTTGCCACCTTCGCCGCACTGATCGTCCGACGTACACGGCTTGCAGACGCCGTCGATGCACGACTGCCCGGCCGGGCATTGACGATCGTCGGTGCAGCTCAGGTTCGCCGGCGGGGGCGCCTGCTCGCAGCGGCCGGCGTTGCACTTGCCACCACCGGGGCAATCCCCGTCGGAGCGGCACTGCTGACACTGCCCGTTCACGCAGTACTCGTGCTCGTGGCAGTCTTTGTCGCCGCTGCACTTGGGGTATTTCGGTGGGCAGCCGGTGGCGAACGCCAGGCAGACCACCGCCGCCAGCCAGAGGTGGGAAAATCGCATGCCGCGAAGCTAGACCCGTCGTCGCTGTGTGTCAATCTTCCGCGATTCGCGGTTTTGCCGCGGCGGCGTTGCTTGAAGTGCTGCATCGAGTACGCTAGAACCTCGTTTCCCGCATGACGTTTGCGATCGACCGCCCGCTTGCCCGCCGCCTCCTCGCGTTGGCTTGGCCCGTGGTTCTCGCGATGGTCTCGCAGACCCTGATCAACTGGGTCGACCACATCATGATCGGCTGGCTCCCCGAGTCGGAGTCGATCCCGGGTCAGGCCGCGCTCGGCCCCGCGCTGAACCTCTTCTGGATGGTCGGCGGCGGCCTGGCCGCCATCAGCGTCGGTACGCAGGCGCTCACCGCGCGCCGCCTCGGCGAGCAGGACCACGAGCGCGCCGGCCAGGTGCTCTTCAACTCGCTGACCGTCGCCGCGGTGAGCTCGGCGTTCGCCTCGGTGGTCGGCTGGTTCGCCGCGCCGGCGATGTTCCGCTTCATCCATCATGTGCCCGAAGAGCTGATTCTCGGCATCCCGTACCTGAAGTGGCGCATGGCGGGCGTGTTCGCGATGGTCGTGACGATGTCCTACAAGAGCTGGTTCGATGGGCTCGGGCGCACGCGCGTCTTCATGGGCATCGCCATCATCATGAACGCCATCAACGCGCTCTTGAACTGGCTGCTCATCTTCGGCCACTGGGGCTTCCCGCGGCTCGGCATGGAGGGCTCGGGCATCGCGTCGATGGTGAGCTCGTACATCGGGCTCGCCATGCTCGTGGGCTGGAGCCTCCACGACCGCTACCGCAAGACCTACGACTGCTACCACATCAAGAACCTGTCGCGCCGCCAGCAGTGGGAGCTGATCGCGCTGTCGGCGCCGTCGGCGCTGGCGACGGCGTTCGTGATGTCGGGCTTCTCGCTGTTCTACAAGATCGTCGGCATCCTCGACGCGCAGGCCGGCCAGGGCACCATCTACTCCGCGGCGACGCAGAACATCATCGTCATCCTCATGGCCTTCTTCACCGGCTGCATGGCGTACGGCACCGCGACGGCGACGCTGGTCGGCCAATCGATGGGCGCCAAGGAGTACGACCTCGCCGAGCGCTACGGCTGGGAGGCGGTGAAGATCGGCGTCTACGTCACGATCGTGATCGGGCTCGGCGTGATCGGCTTCCCCGACGCCGTGCTGCACGTCTTCTGTCGCGACGCAGCGGTGATCGCGGTGGCGCGGCCGATCCTGCGCATCTGCGGCGCGCTGTTGCCGTTCGTGCTCTCGGCGCTGGTGCTGACGCAGGCGCTGTTCGGCGCGGGCAACACCAAGTTCGTCATGTTCGTGGAGTTCGGGCTCCACTTCTTCTGCCTGGTGCCGCTCGCCTATCTGTGCGGCATCGTCTTCGGCTGGGGCGTGCTCGGCGTCTGGATGGGCGCGTTCGCCTACATCCTGCTCCTGTGTAGCATCATGGGTTGGAAATTCGCCGAAGGCGCCTGGAAAGAAATTCGGATCTGACTATATCCACCGGATGGACCCGGCGCTCGGTAACACCGACGAGCTGTGGATCCGTCAGGTGTGGTTCGCGCGGCTGCGCTGGATCGTGCCGCCGGCGGTCGTCGCGCTCGGTTTTCTCGTCGAGCTGGTGAGCCGGCGCCACCTGTTCGCGACGCTGCCGACGCTGGCGCTGCTGGCGTTCATCCTCGGGCTCAACGTCGTCTACCGCACGCTCCTACGGCGCTGGGGCGTCGACCCGTCGGCGCACGGGCGCGAGCTGCAGGCGCTCGCCCACGTGCAGGTGCTCGGCGATCTGCTCGTCGCCACCATCGCCATCCACTTCTCCGGCGGCGCGGCCAGCCCGTTCTGGCCCTTCCTGACGCTGACGGTGATGGCATCGGCGCTCTTCTTCGCGCGCCGCGCCTGGGTCGTGCTCTACGCCAGCGCCGCAGCGGCGATGTGCTGGGCCGTCTGCGTCCGCGACGGCGGCGGCTGGCTGCCGACGAGCGCGCTCAACCTGGCCGCGCTCTTGTCGATGGTCGCGCTCATCTGCGCCTTCTACGGCGAGCGCATGGACGAGTCGCGCGCGCTGGCGCAGACCAAGGACGAGATCCTGTCGCGCGTGACGCACGAGCTGCGCACGCCGCTGTCGGCGCTGCGCGGCTTCGTCTACCTGGCACAGAAGCGCGAGGTGGCCGCGCGCAGCGACGAGACGCCGTCGACGAAGCTGGGGCAGACGCTGCAGCGCATCGACGTGCAGGTCGATCGGCTCGCGCGCATGGTGAGCGATCTGTACGACGCCTCGTCGGTGCAGGCGGGCAAGCTCAAGCTCGAGACGCGCGCCTGCGACCTCGTCGCCATCGTGCGCGAGGTGGCGCTGCGCTTCCGCACCATGCACGATAAGCTCGACCTGCGCTGGAGCGGCCCCGACGCGATGTGGGGGCAGTGGGACGCGACGCGCATCGAGCAGCTGTTGTCGAACCTCGTCGGCAGCGCGGTGAAGTACGCGGGCGAGGCGAGCGTCGTCGAGGTGATCGTGACGCCGGCGTCGGGCGGCTCGGCGCACGTGCAGGTGCACGACGACGGGCCGGGCATTCCCGCCGACAAGCTGGCGATGATCTTCGAGCCGTTCCAGCGCATCGACGGGTCGGGCAACCAAAAAGGGCTCGGGCTGGGGTTGTCGATCGCGCGCGAGATCGCGCTGCTGCACGGCGGCGCCATCTGGGTCGACTCGCAGGTGGGGCGCGGCACCACGTTCCACGTGCGCCTGCCGGCGGGCGTCGGCGGCGCGCGCGCGGCTAGAAGCTGACGCGAGCCTGCAGGCCGCCGAACGACGGCGCGAACATCGGCGCCACCGTCGGGCGCTCGCGGCCGCGGCTCGCCTTCTTGGCGCCGACGACGTAGGCGATGGTGGCGGCGATGCCGAGCGCGGCGCTGCCGACGAACATCGCGGTGGTCGCCGCCGAGTACGCTTGCCCTTGTGTGCAGTCGTGGCGATAGGCGCCGGTGTTCGGGATCGACGACGGCGGCGAGCAGCCGGGATTGGTGAAGAAGGCGCGCTCCGCGGGCGTGGCGTTGGCGACGGCGCCGGCGCCGGCGAGCATGGAGAGATCGTCGTGCGCGCGGCCCTCGAGCGCCGAATAGTGCTGCCAGGTGTAGATGCCGACGCCGAACGCGGCCGCGCTCAGCACCCAGCCGGTGACGCCGAGGATGCGCAGCGTGCGGCCGGGATGCGTGTCCGCCGCCATCGCGCTCGTCGTCGCTGGCGCGGCGACGGTCAGCTCGGCGGGCGGTGGCGCCTCGCCGTCGCTGCGATCGAGCCGCACCAGCTGCCGCTCGACGCTGCCGCGCAATGCCGAGTGCGGCGCGCGCGCCAGAAAGCCGCGGTACTGCGTGCGCGCTTCGTCGAGGTTGCCGAGGTGGCGGTTGCACTCGGCCATGTCGAGCAGCAGCTCGGGATCTTCCCAGGTCACCCACGCCGCCTGGTACTCGGCGAGTGCCTGCGCGTACCGGCCCTGCGCGTACAGCTCGAGGCCGGCCAGGAAGTGCCCGCGCGCCCCCGTCGAATCCGCCCTTGCGACGCCGCTCACGAGAAGGAGAAAGCCGAGGATTGCCGCCCGCATGTCGCACCTCCGCCGAGCGCCACGGTAACAGAAGCTTGGGGCGGCCGCCCACGTATAATGATCAACATGGCCACGCTCCTCATCGTCGACGACGAGCCCAACATCCTGACCACCCTGCGTCGCGCGCTCGAGCTAGAGGGATACAACGTAGAGGTCGCGGGCTCGGGGCGGATCGCGCTCGAGAAGGCCAAGAGCCGCGCCTTCGACGGCGTGCTCCTCGACGTGGCGATGCCGGAGATGGACGGGCTGGCCACGCTCAAGGCGCTGCGCGAGCTGCGGCCCGAGCTGCCGGTGATGATGATGTCGGGCAACGCAACGCTGGCGACGGCCGTCGAGGCCACCAAGCTCGGCGCCTGCGACTTCCTCGAGAAGCCGCTCACCACCGACAAGGTGCTCATCACCGTCGCCAATGCGCTCAAGCTGGCGCGCCTCGAGCGCGACGCCGAGGCCGACCGCGCCGAGCGGCGCCGGACCTTCGCCCACTACCTCGTCGGCAGCTCGCCGCGCATGAAGCGCATCTTCGACACCATCGGCAAGGCGGCGCCGTCGACGGGGCGCGTGCTCATCACCGGCGAGCGCGGCACCGGCAAGGAGCTGATCGCGCGCGCCATGCACGAGGGCTCGCGACGCAAGGACGGGCCGTTCGTGAAGCTCAATTGCGCCGCCATCCCCGGCGAGCTCATCGAGTCGGAGCTGTTCGGGCACGAGAAGGGCGCCTTCACCGGCGCCACGCAGCAGCGCCGCGGCAAGTTCGAGCAGGCGCACGGCGGCACGCTGTTCCTCGACGAGATCGGCGACATGGACGTGGGCGCGCAGGCCAAGGTGCTGCGCGTCTTGCAGGAGAACGAGATCGAGCGCGTCGGCGGCAACGAGACCATCACCGTCGACGTGCGCGTCATCGCCGCGACCAACAAGGACCTGAAGGCCGAGATCGCCAAGGGGCGGTTTCGCGCCGATCTGTTCGACCGTCTCAACGTGGTGCCCATCGAGGTGCCGCCGCTGCGCGAGCACAAAGAGGACGTGCCGTCGCTGGTCGAGCACTTCCTCGTCGAGGCGTGCGCGGCCAACGGCAAGCGCAAGCTGTCGATCGCGCCGACTGCCATGTCGCTGCTCATGCAGCACGACTGGCCGGGCAACGTGCGCGAGCTGCGCAACCACGTCGAGCGCATGGTCATCTTTGCCGGCGGCAACACCATCGGCGACGAGGACGTGCAGGCGGCGCTGCCGGGCGTGAAGTCGGTGCGCGCGCGCTACCAGCGCGGCGCGTCGCTGAAGGACCTGGTCAATTCGGCCGAGCGCGAGATCGTGCTCGCCGCGCTCGAGGCCAACGGGCACCACATCGCCAACACCGCGCGCGAGCTCGGACTCGAGCGGTCGCACCTGTACAAGAAGATGCGGGCGCTCGGAATCAACCATCGGGCGGGCGGTGGCAGCGACGAGGACGAGGGCGGCAGCGACCCCTCGAGCGAAAAAGACGGCGAGGAAGCAGTCGACAACTGAATCGCGATCTGCTTATTGTGCGCGCATGCGTGGTTTCTTTGCCGTCGCTGCGCTTCTCTTGGGGACTGCAACCGCGAGTGCGCAAACCCTCGCCCAGGCCGAGCCGACGCCGCCGGGCGGCATCGCCGACGAGCCGACCGGCAAGCCGGCCAAGCCGCTCGACGCCTCGCCGCCGTCGGAGCTGGGCACGCACCAGCTCGGCGCGCGCGCCCGCTACATCTTCGTGACCAAGGCGATGCTCTCGCCCTACCTGAACGCCAACACGGGCACGCAGCTCAACAGCTACTCCGTCGGGCTCGAGTACACCTATCGCAAGCCGGGCAAGAGCTACGACATCGTCACCTCGCTCGACTTCTCGTGGCTCGACGTCGGCGACGGCAACTACCTCGGCTCGGGCCACGACCCGTCGCTCGACACGCACTACACGCAGTTCCGCAACCTCAGCTTCATCTCCGCCGACGTGTCGATCATCGGCTGGCACAAGTTCCTGCCCTGGCTCGAGCTGCGCTACGGCGGCGGCCTCGGCATCGGCTACGTCCCGGGGCAGGTGCTCATCACCAACGACGGGCCGCAGTGCAACGCCGCCAACGCCAAGGACACGACGCAGTGCTTCCCCGTCGGCATCGGGCCGATCAACGGCAAGCCCACCGCCCAGCAGGAGCAGCAGCTGAAGGCGAGCGAGGGCGGCGGCACCGACACCAACACCACACCGCACCGCCATCCCGGATCGGTGCCGCCGGTGATGGGCGTGGTCAACATCCTCGTCGGGCTGCGCTTCTACCCGGTGCCGCACATGGCCGTGAGCTGGGAGATCGGCTTCCGCGACGCGATGTTCACCGGCCTCTCCGCGACCTACCTGTTCTGAAGCCCGCGTAGCTTTCGCACCTCGCCCACGCGCATCGTCAGCTTCTCGCCGTCGAAGTGCTCGGCGAGCGGGATGGCGAACTTGCGCGACGCGCCGACCAGCTCCTTCCACTCTTGCGGCGTGATCTGCGCGTGCGCCTTCAGGTGCGCGACGAGCCGCTCGCGCAGGGTGTCGACGGCCGGCGCGTGGAAGACCAGATCCTTCATGCGCACGAGCGAGCCGCCGCGCACGAGCAGGTCGATCACCGGCGCCAGCTCGCGCGGATCGACCGACAGCGAGGCGGCGGCCTCGACCGGCCGCGGCGGCTGCAGCGCGGCCGTCGCGTAGAGCGCGAGCGTGCGCTCGGCCAGCGGCGCCAGGCCCGCGCGGGCGCGATCGCGCGCCGGATCGTGCGCGGGCAGGCGCAGCGTGTCGCGATCGGCGACGAGCGCGCCGTCGGTGGCGAGCGACTCGACGACGAGGTGCAGGAGCTTCGGATCGTCGGCGACCTTGCCGCGCAGCTCCTCGCGCGGCATCCCGGGCGCGAGCGGCTGCGCGGCGTGGAAGGCGGCGACGGCGGCGACGGCGCGCTGCTTGAGCGCCGCCAGCGCGGGCTCGGCGATGACTGCGCCGCGCTCCTTGTCGAAGCGCACGAGCGCGCGCGACGCCGACAGCTTGGCCAGCGCGGCGTCGACGGCCCGCGGCGTATAGGGCACGCGCATCTGCAGCGCCGCGCGCGCCAGGCCCGCCTCGCCGGCACGCGCCACCTCCAGGCGCACGTGCGCGTCGACGTCGTGGGCGCCGAGCGCGCGCTCACTGTCGCGCAGCGCCGCCAGCGCTTCGGGCGTCCCGCGCCGCACCCGCGCGCCGAGCGTGCGCAGGACGACGCCGCCACCGACGGTGGTGCCGTGATGGCGCTGCAGCTGAAAGCCGCGCAGGATGAAGCGATCGCCGGGCAGGAGCACCATCGGCTCGTCGAGCTGCAGCTGCGCCAGCGCGCTGCCGCCCGGCTCGACCTCGGCCGTGTCGAGCAGCGACAAGGTCGCCAGCGTCTGCGCCGTGCCCGCGTGCACGAGCAGGCGCGAGCGCCGCTTGAGCGCGCGCTTCGAGGTGCCGAGCCAGCGCAGCCGCGCGTCGACGAGCCGGCCCGCCTCGAGCTCGCCGGGCCGCACCAGCACCTGCCCGCGCGCGAGCGCATCCTTCTGCAGGGTCACGTTGACGGCGGTGCGATTGCCGGCGCGCGCTTCCTCGACCGCCGCGCCGTGCACCTGCAGGCCGCGCACCTTGCCCGGCGCGCCGAACCCCGGCTGCGCGACCAGATCGTCTCCGGGGCGCAGGCGCCCGGCCCACAGCGTGCCCGTGACGACGGTGCCGAAGCCCTTCATCGAGAAGACGCGATCGATCGGCAGGCGCACCAGACCTTCCGGATCCTTGCCCGGCACTTCGCGCAGACCCGCTGCGATCGCCGATTTGAGAGCATCCAGGCCCTCGCCCGTCTTGGCCGACACGGCGACGATCGGTGCGCCCTCGAGGAACGTGCCGCGCAAGGTCTCGGCCACGTCGGCGACCGCCAGCTCGCGCAACTCGCCGTCGACGAGATCGGCCTTGGTGAGCGCCACGACGCCGCGCGCGATGCCGAGCAGGCCGCAGATGTCGAGGTGCTCGCGCGTCTGCGGCATCACGCCCTCGTCGGCGGCGACCACGAGCACCACCAGATCGATGCCCACGGCGCCGGCCACCATCGTGCGCACGAAGCGCTCGTGGCCGGGAACGTCGACCACGCCGACGGTTTCGCCCGTCGGCAACGCCAGGTGCGCGAAGCCGAGCTCGATGGTGATGCCGCGCTCTTTTTCTTCCTTCAGGCGATCGGTGTCGATGCCGGTGAGCGCGCGCACCAGCGTCGTCTTGCCATGGTCGATGTGACCGGCGGTGCCGATGACGCGCGCGAGCGTAGACATCGATGGTCGATCCCGGGCGAACTATTGCTTGAGCGACGAGTGCAGCGTCAAGCGGAAGAGATC
>Ga0134125_10010162_pt1 | contig 10576 bp, 7 predicted proteins | sample KB31751_FD_96464 | JGI IMG/M metagenome (GOLD analysis project Ga0134125, IMG submission 96464) | Terrestrial soil microbial communities with excess Nitrogen fertilizer from Kellogg Biological Station, Michigan, USA - KB3-175-1 | ecosystem: Environmental > Terrestrial > Soil > Unclassified ... | reverse complement strand
TCTTTGGGCGGCTCCTCTGGCGGCTGTAATCCGGGCGAATTGATCCATCCGTCCAGATGCGACGCGGTTTCGGCTTGGCGTGCCCTTCGGGGCATGTCTTCACGCTCTGGCCCCGAGGGCATCTGTGATGCTTTCTCGCTCACCTTTTTGGCAAGCAGGGCGAGCCGATTTTTGAACGACAATTGCTTGAACCGACGCCGGTTCAGCATGGCGCTGCTCCCTGAGAATTGGGCGGGAGCGCGACCGGCGTTCTCATCACCGATGGAAGCCACGGGCCGGGCGGTGATGGCTCTCAACGTTTCAGCATTGGAACGGTTGCTCCATCATAAATGGATTCGTGGCCACCAGCGCGGCCACGACGTGCGTTATCTCCGGTTTGATCCAGCCAAGGCACCGGGCAGGCAATGGCCGCTGTACGGGCTTCTCTGAGGTTACGCCGCCCGTAGCAGGAACTCGCCTTCTATGTGTGGAGTCTGTACCGACCGGGCACCCGGTCTTCCCTGCGCCCTCTGTCTTTCGAGGGCGAGAGTTGATGCAAAGCTCGGACGCACGGCGCCGCGAGAATGCTGTGTCACGTAAGCGAGGTCGTAGGATGGGTAGAGCGGAGCGAAACCCATCACCTTCGCGGCGACAAACGATGGGTTTCACTTCGTTCAACCATCCTACGAGAGCGGAAGCTGATGCAAAACTCGAGCGCCAGGTGCCGCGCATCAACTCGCGGCAACGCCGATCGCGCGCTGCAGATCGCCGATCGCCCGCAGGAAACTGTCGGCCGGCGTCGTTTCGGGATCGATCAGGCGGTGCAGCCGGAAACCGTCTTCCAGGGCCAGCAGGATCGCAGCCGCCCAGGCCGGGTTCTGCGGGACCCGTCCACCGTTCCTCATCGTGGTCTCGACGATCTCGGTCACCAGCTTGCGCCGGGCGCGCAGCCGCTTGGCGAGCTCCGGCCGGCGCTTTTCCGCGCGCGCCACGTAAAGGATCATTTCCATGTGCAGCACGGGCGAGCGTGCCAGCGGGTCCTGCCGGCTACGCTCCACGCTCCTCAGCGCTTCGATGAAATCGGCGGGGTCCTTGTGCCTTTCGAGCAGGTCGAGGTTACGCCGGATGGATTGTGCGACATGCTCCTCCAGCATGGCGATGATGAGTTCGTCCTTGCTTGCGAAATTCGAATAGAAGGCGCCCCGCGTGAAGCCGGCCGCGGCGGCGATGGTTTCGATGCTTGCAGAACCTATACCCTGTTCCTCGAATACCTGCGCGGCTGCCTCGAACAGCTTTTCGCAGGTGTCGTCGCGCGTCGGCCTGGTGCGAACCCTTGACATGGCGCCAGTTTAGGTGAAAATGCAACTCAATACAATAGTGTATCGAGTTGCCGATCGTCCTGTGCATCGGCGGTCCGCACCTGCCAGAGGAACGCTCGCGCGAGGCGAATGTGCAAATGCATTCGGCGCCGCAAACAGAACGAGGTCACCATGAACGAACATGTGCAGACCGCAACGGCCGAGCCGCTGTTCAATCCGCTGTCGCCGGATTTCATCAGGGATCCTTATCCGGCCTATGAGCGGCTGCGCACTACGGATCCGATGCACGTAACGGTGCACGGCGCATTCCTCGCCAGCCGCCACGCCGAGGTGAGCCAGGTTCTGCGCGACAAGCGCTTCGGCAAGGATTTCGTCGAACGCAGCAAGCGCCGCTACGGGGCTGACATCATGGAGGAGCCGATCTTCCGCGCCATGAGCCACTGGATGCTGCAGCAGGATCCGCCGGATCACACGCGCCTGCGCGGCCTGGTGGTGAAGGCGTTCACCGCGCGCCGCATCGACGACATGCGGCCGCGCATCCAGCAAGTGGTCGATCAAACCATCGACGCCGTCATCGGTCGCGGAACGATGGACCTGATCGAGGATTTTGCCTTTCGGCTGCCCGTGACGATCATCTGCGACATGCTGGGCATCCCCGATGAGCACCGCGATGTCTTTTACAAGAGCTCGCGCGACGGTGGGCGCATCCTCGAGCCGGTCCCCCTGACTGCGGAGGAGATCGAGAAGGCCAATGCAGCGAATGCGATGGCTAAAATGTATTTCGAGCAGCTGTTCGAGCTACGCCGGAAGAGCCCGGGGGACGATCTCACGACGCAACTGGTGCAGGCCGAGGAGGACGGCAGCAAGCTGACCAACGAGGAGCTGACGGCGAACATCATTCTGTTGTTCGGCGCGGGACATGAGACCACGGTCAACCTGATCGGCAACGGCCTGCTGGCGCTTTACCGCAACCCCGATCAGCTCGCCCTGCTGAAGGCCGATCCCTCGCTCGTCACAGGCGCGATCGAGGAATTCCTGCGCTACGATTCCTCGGTGCAGTTGACCGGGCGCGTGGCGCTGGAAGACATCGACGATCTCGGCGGCAAGAGGATTCCGAAAGGCGAGAGCGTGCTGTGCCTGCTGGGTTCGGCCAACCGCGATTCGGCTGTCTACCCCGATCATCCCGACCGTCTCGACATCCGGCGGCCCAATGTGCGGCCGCTGTCCTTCGGCGGCGGCATCCATCATTGCCTCGGCGCCCAATTGGCGCGAATCGAGGCGGAGATCGCGATCGCGACCCTGCTTCGCCGCATCCCGGAGCTGCGGCTGGATGACGCAGAGCAACCGGAGTGGCGGCCGACTTTCGTGCTGCGCGGCCTCAAACGGCTGCCGGCGAGCTGGTAGGATCTCGGCGACTGAGTCGTGCCGCGCCACAACAATGGTCGTCATTCCCCGCGAATGCGGGGAATCCAGTACCCTGGGGCGTCTCTGTCTACGACTAGCGCCTCTGGAATACTGGATCGCCCGGTCCCGTCTTCGCCAAAGGCTTCGACGGGGCTCACGAGTCCAGGGCACGCCGGAGCTTTAGCGGAGGCGGCAAGCCCGGCGACGACTGGCGGATGATGGAGATGACTGTGACATCGCCACAGTTCTCTCTATATATGGGGGCGTTCCGGCGCTGAGCGGTCCCGATGGCCGCAGGGGACCCGGGCCGGAGCTTGCCAAAAGGGAGACCCCGTGCAGACGACGCTGCTCGGATTGGCGATCGCGTTGATACTTGCGCTGATTGCCGCATTGATCGGGCCACATTTTATCGACTGGAACCAGTTCCGGCCGCAATTCGAGGCCGAGGCGACGCGAATCGTCGGCGCGCCGGTCAGGGTTTCGGGCGAGCTTCAGGCGCGGCTGTTGCCGACGCCGTCCTTGCGGCTGGGCTCTGTCACGCTCGGCGGCCCCGATGATCTCGGCAAGGTGCACGCGGACAAGCTCGATGTGGAGTTCAGCCTCGGCGATCTGATGCGCGGCCAATGGCGGGCCAATGAGCTCACCGTCTCCGGCATGTCGGTCGATCTCGGGCTCGGCCGCGACGGCAAGATCGACTGGCCGGCTTCCAACGGCAGGTTCGATTGGGCCTCGCTCGCGATCGATCGTTTGAATCTGTCCGGTCGCGTCGCGCTGCATGATGCGGCAAGCCGGTCCACCCTGGAGCTGAACGACATCACCTTCTCCGGCGACGTCCGCTCGCTTGCGGGCACCATACGCGGCGACGGCGATGTCACGGTGGAGGGGACCCGCTATCCATTTCGCGTTTCCTCCGGGCAGACCAATGACGGCAACGGCACCCGCGTTCACCTCAACATCGATCCGGGCGCGCGGCCGGTCGCCGCAGAACTCGCCGGTGTGCTGACTTTCGAGGGCCGCGCGCCGCATTTCAAAGGTGCGCTGACGTTGGCCGTTCCGCCCGCGCCGAAAGCCAAGCCGGGCGAGGGACGGACGCCCTGGAAGATCACCGCGAAGTTGAAAGCCGATGATGCCGCCGCCCACTTCGACCAGATCGAGGCGAGCTACGGCAGTGAGGAGGGCGCCGTGAAAGCTTCCGGCGTCGGCGAGATGCGCTTCGGCGCTTCGCCGTTGCTCCGCGTGGCGCTCTCCGCGCGTCAATTCGATGCCGACCGGTTGTTCGGCAAGGACAAGGCGGGTAACGGCAGCCTCGAGCCGGCGCGCTTGTGGCCGGGCTTGCATGCCCTGATGGCGGAGATGCCCCATCCGCCGTTTCCCGTGCGCATCCAGGCCAGCAGCGAGCAGATCATGTTGGGCGGCCGTCCTTTGCAGAAGTTGTCAGCCGAACTGCGTGGCGACGCGACCGCCTGGGCGATCGACCGCCTCGACGTCGACGCACCGGGCCGCACCCATGTCGCCTTTGTCGGCACGCCGTCCTCCCACACGATTGCGGGCGCGCTCGATATCGACTCTTCCGATCCGGACGTGCTGATGGCCTGGTTGCAGGGCCGCGGCGATGTGGTCGGTGGCAGCGAGAAGCCGCTGCGCCTGCATGGCGATGTCGCCGTCAAGCCGGATGGCGTCGCGCTCGACGGATTGAAGGCCGAGATCGGCGGTGGGACGATCGAAGGCCGGCTTGCGCTGTCGGCGCCGTCCGCAACCGCCGGCCTGCGGCTGGACACGGCGCTGCATGCGGACCAGCTCGATCTCGATGCTGCCGCGAGCTTTGTGCGATCGATTGCCGGTCCGAATGCCGAATGGCCGGAGCAGGCGACGGTGTCGCTCAACGTCGATAGCGCGCAGTCGGCCGGACAGGAGCTGCGTCCGTTCGCGGTAAAGTTCAGCTACAGCCCGAAGCTCGTCGCACTGGAGCAGTTGAAGGTCGGCCAGGCCGGCGGCGTTTCGATCGAGGGTTCCGGCCGTTTCGATCGCAACGACGCAACCGGCGCCTTGGCTTTACAGGCCGCCGGAAATTCGCTTGCCCAGCTCACCGCGCTGATCGCGCCCATGGCGCCGGCCATTGCCCAGCGCATCAATAACACGGGCGCGCCGGCGGGGCCTGCGCGGCTGAAGCTTGCGCTCGACGTCGGCAAGGACGCCGAGCATGCGGACCGCGCCGACGCGCGCATGATGCTCGATCTCAACGCGCCGCAGCTTCAGGCCAGTGCCATCATCACCGCAACTCCGCAAGCTGCAGCGCTTCGCGGCATTGATCTCGATGCGCTGAGGCGCAGCGACGTCACCGCGACCACAAAACTGTCGGCGCAGCGAGGCGAGGCACTGCTTGCGCTGCTGGGGCTCGATCGCGCGATCGGCGCGGGCCAAGGACCGGCACAGTTCGAGGGCTCGGTCAGCGGCAAATGGCGCGAGCCGCTGGAGCTGAAGGCGAAAATGACCGGCGCCAGCATTGATGCGGGCATCCGGGGAACGGTCGAGCCGTGGACACCCGATGCCAAGGCGAATCTGAATTTGCGCGTCCGCAAGGCGGACCTCAGGCCGCTGTTCGGCCTCAAGTCGTCGGATGCGCTCGCGCAAGCCGTCAGTCTGTCCTCGCATGTGACGCTTGCCGGCAACAAGTTGACCTTCGATGATCTCGACAGCACGGCCGCGACGTCGCGGCTGCGCGGGCATTTGGCCGTGACCCTCGGTGACCAGCGGGAGGTGCAAGGCGAGATCGGGCTCGATGCGATCGAGCTTGCGCCGGCCTTTGCGGTTGCGATCGGGGCGGCCGGCCATGATGCATCCGAGCCGCTGGCTGCCGGGTTTTTGCAAGGCTGGCACGGCCGCATCGCCTTCCAGGCGCTGCGCGGCGAGCTACCGGGCGGCATCGAACTGCGCCCGGTGAGCGGCACGGTCAGGAGCGATGGGCAATCGATCACCTTCGACCAGATCAAGGGGACCGTCGGCGGCGGCGGAGCGACAGCCACCATCGACGCCAGAACCGGCGCCAACGGACTTGCGCTCAATGCCAACGTCGATCTCAAGGGCGTCAATGGCGCGGCGCTGCATTTTCGTGATCTCAAAATGCCCGCGAAACGCACCTCGCTGCAGCTGGAATTGACGAGCCAAGGTCGAAGCGTTTCCGCCTTGACCGGCGCGCTGTCGGGGAACGGTACCGTGACGTTGCAGGGCGCGAGTATCATGGGCCTTAGTCCCCACGCCTTCGATGTCGCCGTCCACGCCGGCGACAGCGGCGAGTTGCCGGACGATGCAAAGCTGCGGCAGATCGTCGCGCCGGCGTTGGCTTCAGGGCCGCTGCAGGTCGCTTCGGCGCAAATCCCTTTCACCATCAGGGATGGGCGGCTGCGCGTCGGCGCGACCACCCTGGACGGCAACGGCGCCCGCGTCATCGTCTCCGGCGGCTATGATATTCCGGCTGATCAGGCCGACGTCCGGGCGACACTCGCGTCCACCACGATCGGCTCGGGCAATAGCCATCCGGAAATCCAGTTGTTCATGGCAGGGCCGCCGGGTGCATTGACCCCTAGCGTCGACGTGACCAGCCTGTCCTCATGGCTTGCCGTGCGCGCGATCGATCGCGAAACGCGCCGGCTCGATGCGATCGAGCGCGGCGAGCGGCCTCCGCCGGGCCCCACGAAGCCACCGCCTTCGGCCGCAGCGCTGCCGCCGGCGCGGCCAGAGCCGACACCTTCCAAGCCGCGCCCGCCTGCTGCCGCGCCGGCGGTTTCCGATACGCCGGCGGCGGTTAGTCAGCAGGTCGCGCCATTGCCGCCGCCGATCAACGTGCGGCCGCCGCCGGGACCGCCCCCGGCGCACGCGAGACCCAAGCCGCGGCTGCCGCTGGTGCTGACCCCGCCGTCGACAACCAATCCCTAGAGCATGATCCGGAAAAGTGTGTAGCGGTTTTCCGAAAAGATCATGCTCAAACCTAAATCGCCAAGGTCGGCGCCGGCACGCCGCGGTGAAACAGAAGGAGGTCAAGCGAGGGCGGCTCGGCTCCGGTGACGATCGAGCAGCAGGCGTGCGCCTGGCCCCGATGATGGGTCTGGTGATTGAAGAGGTGGAGCAGGATGTCCCGCAGCGGTTGCTGCTGCGGCTTGCCCGCCATGGTCTGGTATGATTTCGCCTTGCCGAGATCCTCGTCGGTGTAGCCGGCGATGACGCGCCTGAGCCGCGCATCTTCCGCTATCCGCGCGCGGGCCAACTCCCGGCGGTCCTCGAACAAGATCGCGTCCAATCGGTCGGGATGCTGACCCTCGCCGGTGAGTCGTTTCAGCCAGACGCGGTCGGTGAGCAGCAAATGGTTCAGCGTGCCGTGCAAGCTGCCGAAGAACACACCGGTCGGACGACGGTACTGCTCGTCGCTCATTGCGAGCGCGGCCTCGTAGAGCCGGCAATTGGCCCAGTGGTTGTAATCGGCAAGCTGCCTGAAATTCTCGATGCTCATGGTCGTCCCTGATGCAAGCCTGGCGCGCCGATCCTAGCTTGCCGGTGGCGTGACATTGGTGAGATCATCTCACCAATTGCTACCGGAGACCCGTCCTTGCCAAGGCCTGCACCGCCATCGGCGCGCGCATTGCTGGCGCTGTCGCAGCTTCAGAACTTCGGCAGCCTCACCGAGGCTGCCGAACGGCTGGGCGTGACGCGCTCGGCACTGTCGCATCGGATTGGCGAACTGGAAAAAAGCTTAAGCACCGCACTCACGCGCAAGGTCGGGCGGCGATTGGTCCTGACCGAAGACGGGGAAAGGCTGCTCGCCAGCATGGGCGATGCGCTCGAGCGGATCGAGGCTGCGGTCGAGCCGTTCCAGCGCGATCGAAGCCAAATCCGGCTGTCGACGGTTTCGACCTTTGCTTCGCTGTGGCTGATCCCGCGGCTTGCCGATTTCCAGGCGCGCAGACCCGGCATTGAGGTCGCGATCTCGACCACGACACGGACGGTCGATTTTGGCAACGAGGATGTCGATTGCGCGATCCGGCACGGCCGCGGTAGCTGGAAGGGTCTCGTCGCGACATTGCTGTTTGAGGAAACGCTGATGCCGGTCGCCGTACCCGCCGTGGCGGCCCGCGCCCGCGCCGGTGTGAGCCGGGGTTGGCGGGCCATCCCGTTGATCCGCGCGCGTTCGCGCTTCATGGATTGGACGCGCTGGCAGAAGGCATCGCACGCCTCCGCCAAAGCGCAGCCGAAATGGCTCACGGTGGAAACGCGCGCCCAGGCGCTCGATGCAGCGGTCGCAGGCGCCGGCATCGCGCTAATGGATATGGCCTACATCCGTCCGCACGTCGCGGCGGGCAGGCTCGAGATGCTCGCCGATCAGCCGTTGTTGCTTCCGACTGGTTACTATTTCGTTCATCGGCAGAATGCCCGGAACCTGCAAGCGCTGGCCGATTTCCGCGATTTCGTAGTCGAAGAGGCGCGTCCGTTCCGTGCGGCCGCACTCGTTAAACGGTCGTAAATCTGCTCGCGCGCATTTGAGCGAATTTTGCGGGGCAATCCGTCGCCACGGGCTTTACGGAATAATTGCGTTTTCAGGGTAAATTCGGAACCCTGTGAATCTGTGCGGCCTCTTGCGAGCTGAGGTGTTCTGACAATGAATGAGGCGAAATCGTTTCTGCGCGATCTTGATCACGCGATCTCGCGAGGAACGGCCGAAAGCCGCGAGCGCGCCTTGTGGTATGCGACCAACCTCCTGATCACGGGCGGCTACAGCGAGGACGAGATCCGCACCTTCGGTGATGTGATCGGACGGCTTTCGGAGGAGATCGAGGTCGCGGCGCGTGCGCAGCTCGCCGAGCGGCTGTCCTCGTTCGACAAGGCCCCGACCAACGTCATCCACAAGCTCGCCTTTGACGAATCGATCGATGTTGCCGGCCCCGTGCTGACAAACTCGGAACGGCTCGACAGCGACATTCTGGTCGCCAACGCGGAGACCAAGGGCCAGCTACATCTGCTTGCGATATCGAAGCGCAAATCGCTCGATGCTGTCGTCACCGATGTGCTGGTGACGCGCGGCGACCGCGAGGTCGTGAACTCGTTGGCGAGGAATCAGGGAGCGCGACTTTCCGGTTTCGGATTCCTGCATATGATCAAGCGCGCCGAGGGCGATTCCATCCTGGCCGAACAGCTTGGCTTGCGCACTGACATCCCGCGGCAATTGTTTCAGCAGCTGATCGCCAAGGCGTCCGATGATGTGAAGAGGCGCCTGGCGCGCGAGCGTCCCGAGATGGTTGCGCAAATTCAGAGTTCAGTGAGCGAAGTCGCCGGCGCGCTGCAATCCAAGCTCGGGCCTGCTTCACGCAGCCATTTCGTAGCCAAGCGCGTCGTCGCGACCCAGCATCGCCTCGGCAACCTGAACGAGGCCAGCATCGCGGGTTACGCCTGCTCGCACCGCTTCGACGAAGTGACGATCGGCCTGTCGCTGCTCAGCGGCATGCCGGGCGATGTGGTGGAACGCGTGCTGATGGACCGCAACAGGGAAATGCTGCTGGTGCTCGCCAAGGCGCTTGATTTCTCCTGGGAGACGACCATGTCGCTTTTGTTCCTGGGCGCGAAGGATCATCGCATTTCCGCCAAGGACTTGAACGACTTCAAGGACGAATATCGCGGCCTGAATGTCGAGTCTTCGCGCAGCATCCTGAAATTCTACGAGTCGCGCATTTCGGGGGCGCCGATCCCGGCCTGAGCCGAACGCCGGGCATCTCCAACTTACTTTGGAGGAATCTTGAGTATCGATGTAAGCGAGCTGCGGCACCGTATTGCCGACCGCAATGGGCCGAAGCCCGAGGGCTCTGCGGCGGATGTGGCTTGGCTCGTTCTCGATGCGGCGAGCGATCTCGGCGACGAGGCAGCGGTTGCCGTGTGCCGCCGCGTGATCGACGCCAACCTGAATGGCAGGCCGGCCAGCCCGTCCGATCTGCAGCTCGTGCAGGACTATTTCCGCTAAAGCGTGATGGGGATCAGGTTGGATCCCATCGCGCTTAGGCTTTTAATTGAGCATGATCTTTCCGGAAAACCGCTGCACACTTTTCCGGATCATGCTCAATCAACCCGCGCCGAGCGCGACCGCGATGTTGTAGGTCATCAAACTCGCGGCATAGGCAAGTGCGAGCATATAGCCGAAAGTGAGCGCCATCCACTTCCAGCTGCCGGTCTCGCGGCGGATCACGGCAAGCGTGGAGGCGCATTGCGGTGCGAAGATGTACCAGGCGAGTAGCGACAACGCGGTGGCCAGGCTCCATTTGCTGGCAAGCACCTGTCCGATCTGTGCGGCCGCTTCCTTGCCGCCCTCGATCGCATAGACCGTGCCGAGCGCGGCCACTGCGACCTCGCGCGCGGCCATGCCGGGGATCAGCGCCACCGCGATCTGCCAATTGAAGCCAATCGGGGCGAGCAGCGGCGCAATTGCCTTGCCGATCATGGCCGCGAGGCTGTAGTTGATCGCGGGCCCCGCGGCGCCCACGGGCGGTTGTGGGAACGAGGCCAGAAACCAGATCAGCACCATCATGGAGAAGATCGTGGTGCCGGCGCGCTGCAGGAACATCTTGGCGCGGGTGTAGACGCCGATGGCAATGCTGCGCGGTCGCGGCATCTTGTAGTCGGGCAATTCGAGCATGAAAGGCGCGGGCTGGTAATCGCGCCACATGAAGAATTTGACCAGGAAGGAAACGCCGAGCGCGCTGAAGATGCCGGCGGCATAAAGTCCGAACATCACGAGACCCTGCAGGTTCACCCAGCCCCAGACCTCTTTCGCGGGAATGAAGGCCGAGATGATCAGCGTATAAACGGGAATGCGCGCCGAGCAGGTCATCAGCGGCGCG
>Ga0134125_10010160_pt1 | contig 10576 bp, 10 predicted proteins | sample KB31751_FD_96464 | JGI IMG/M metagenome (GOLD analysis project Ga0134125, IMG submission 96464) | Terrestrial soil microbial communities with excess Nitrogen fertilizer from Kellogg Biological Station, Michigan, USA - KB3-175-1 | ecosystem: Environmental > Terrestrial > Soil > Unclassified ... | reverse complement strand
CTACCTCAGCGACGAGCCCCAGCGCCACTTTGCCGCGTTTGCGCACCAGGCGGGCACGTGGTCGCAACCGCGGCGCATCTGCTTTAAAGCCGAGCACACCGCCGTCGGCGCCAACCTGCGCTTCGTGGTGACCAACGCCGACACCGCTCCCGAGGACCTCTTCACCTTTTACAACGACCGTGGGGAGTGCGAGAACCGCATCGAGGAACTCAAGAACGGGTTCGCCGCCGGGCGGCTCAGTTGCCATCGCTTCGCCGCCAACCAACTGCGCCTGCTGCTCCACGCTGCCGCCTACAACCTGGTGAATCTGTTTCGGCTTCGTCTGCCGCGCCGCTTCCAGTCGCTGCAGATCGAGGCTCTGCGGCACCAGTTCTTCAAAATCGGAGCCCGATTCCGGCGCACCGCCCGCTGCATCCGCATCGCCTTCGCCGAAGCCTGGCCTTACCAGACCGAATTCCTGCGCATCTGCCGGGCGGTGGGGCCTCCCTAGCCGCTGGCCCTGCACCGAATCTCACTCGCAATCGGCGGTCTTAGCGGAGCCGTTCCCGAAATCCACCCTCGCCCAGCCCGGGCAAGCTTACCGCGCCCGACGCGCACTCCTCTGCCGTGTGATTCCTCTCTACCGCCCTCCACGCCCCATCCGGGCGCTGCGCCGCTGCGTTCGTGAATAATCCAGGCTAGGCGGGTGGAGAACACTGAGATGAACCGCTCTCGAGAGAAGTGACGACTGGTGGCCGTGCAGCCGAGAACTGGGCCGAACCGGTGAATCACCCTAGGACTCGAATTGGACTTGCCTTGCATGTGGCGAAGCGATTATGCTACTGCCTACAGTGCCAATTGGCCCGCTGTGTGGGTTGCGTTCCTGGGTTGATTTTGGTTTTTGAGGGGTCGCAGCGTGACCCACGGGCCGGAGGTGTCGTGGGCAATTGGCGGGCGGCTTGTGGTCGGCGTTCGAGGTTTAAGGAGCCGATAACCTGGCTGGCGCCAGAAAACGAGACTCGGCAGCGGGGTATAACCATTGCTTTCTTAGGAGGGAGCGCGCGCCACCGCTGCGGCACTGGGTTATCTCGGGGCCAGACTGCGGTGGTGCAATGTTCGTCAAGTCTGAGGATGCTTCGGCGACGGCGGGGTCACCTTTTTCTGGTTGTACTTGCAGCTCTTTCCGGCGCCGTCGGCGCCGCCCAGGCAATTGATTTCCGCTCCAGTGATGCGCAACGTTCGGGACGGGCTGCTGGTCGTCTGGGACCGGCCCGCGGCTCCATCGGGGCTGCGCCGTGCCGGAGTTGGTCCCCGCCGCGTGGAGCTGTGTTTTCTTCCTGTCAATTCCTCCGAATTCAGCCACCTTGGATACATTTTTGGGCCTTGAGCGGAAGCAGGTCGCCAACTTCTCTGCTCTAGACGTGTCCAAGTTGAGCTCCGTTGCTGACCGGTTTCTCGGTCACGTGCTGCTCCGGGCGTCGCTGATCGTTGATTTCTGGCGTCGGGCCGACGCTTTCCAATCTTCACTTTAATGTGCGGGATTCAGTGGTTTATTTCCGTGCGCTGGTCGGGGTTTGGCGCGGCTGCGAGCGCTGCGGGAGTCGGGGCTAGTTTGGTTCGTGCCGCCGCATGTGTGCGGTGCGGGTCGGGCGGCGGAGCTGAGCGCCTTGCGGTGACTTTGGCCGGCGGGTCGGATCGCGATCCGCTTTCGGGTTTGCGCCTAGGTGACGGGGTGGGGATTGTGTCCGGCGCGGTGGGTGGGTTGCAGGAGCGGGGTTGTGGCGAAAAATAAAGAGTTGTCATCAGCATTCGTGGTTTCTCTCGTCGGGGCTGGCATCTGCGTGCAGATACCCGCTCTGGCGTGGGCAAGCGTCGTCCGGCGTTCGTGCGGGCAGTGTTGGATGGGCATTTCCGGTGCGGATCTCGGCGAGGTGGTTTTATGAACGCGCCACTGGCTGAACCCGCGCGGACGTCAGTCGAACTGCGCCTGCCGGATGCAGACCAAGGCTGGGACTCGGGCTCGTCGAGCAGCAGTGTGGCTCTGCTTTCTCTGTATTCTGTCCTTGTTCGACGGTATCGCTGGCGGATCGCTACGGCGGTGGTGGTCATTACAACCGCGGTTGGTTTGTTCAGCCTGACCCGTCCGCATGAATACGAGGCGAGCGCCGTGATACGCGTGGACCCGACCGGACAGCAGACGCTTGGCAGCAATGCGCAGCCAGAAGTTTCCTTCGATGCGCTGCAGCTGATGACCACGGAGTTGCAGGTGATTACTAGTCCAGCGGTGGTTCTAGACGTCATCCGCCAAGCCGGATTGAACCAGGATCCGGAATTCAATTCAGAGGCGCTTGCGGCACGGGCGGGGCCTCAGAGGGTATCGCAAAAAACTCTGGCGGCGGTTACCTCGGCGGTCTCGGTTTCACAACCGGCCAATTCGTTCCTGCTGCAGGTAGGATTTCGGTCCCGTTCGCCGGAGCTGTCGTCGCAGGTTGCTAATTTGCTGGTGAAGGCTTTCGCCGACCACGAGTACGAGTCGCGCGCGAACGCTCTGCAGGATTCGTCGCGGTATATGAGCAGCCAGATGGACGCCCTGCGTGCGCAGATGGAGGGGAGCCAGCAGGCGCTTGTGGATTACGAGAGCACCAACGATGTATTAGATCCCGATGACAAGACTAACGTCATGCAGGCGCGTCTGTCGCAGCTCAATGAGGCCTACAATAAGGCCCAGGTCGCGCGTGTGCAGAGCGAGGTTGACGATGACATCGTGAGGGGCGGCGATTTAGATGCATTACTCACCTCGGACAGGGGTACGGATCTGGAGGTCTTGCAGACCCAGCTGGAGTCCGATCAGCGACGCTTGGCGAACTTGGGGCAGATCTACGGGCCCAATTACCCGCTCTTGCAGCAGCAAGAGCGATTGGTTTTATCGGACCGCAACCTGCTAACCGACAAGGAACAACATATCGCCGCACAAATTGCTGACGAATATCGGTCCCGGCGCAGCCAGGAAACCTTGCTGTTTGGTCTGTTGCAGCAGCAAAAGCAGGCGATGGATGACTTCAACCGAAAGGCGATTCAGTACCATAATTTGAAGGCCAAGGCCGATAGCGTCGCTTCACTCTATTATGGCTTGCAACAGCGCGTTCAGGACGCAACCGTAGGGGCGGGGTTGCACTCGGAGGAGCTGCGCGTCGTGAGCCCGGCACGGCCAAGTGACCGACCGGTCTATCCCCGGCCCTTGTTGGCCACTGCGCTGGCCGGGCTCCTTTCCACGGTTGTCTGCGTCGGGTTGGCGGTTGTCGCTGGCGCGCTTGACCGTACGATGAGCAGTGAAGACGAGGCGGAGCGCTGGCTGGGCATCAAGGTCATCGGGGCGCTTCCGGAGGTTGAAAATCAGGGCGAGGTGCTCCGTGCGGGTGTTACGCCGGCGGCTTTGCTCCCGGGCCAAGCGGCTCCAGCAGCGGCTCGAGGCTTCCATGAAGCGATCTTGTCGCTGCGGAGCACTCTACAATTTGCCGCCGAGCAGCGCGCACCCGTGATTGCGGTTTGCAGCTCCATGCCAGGCGAAGGCAAGAGCACAATTTCGGCGAATCTTGCACGTGCGTTAGCGGCTACGGGTTCTCGCGTGGTCCTGGTTGACGCCGACCTCCGCAAATCTACCGTACACCGCCATTTCGGGATTCCCAACCGTATCGGGCTATCGAGCGTGCTGGAGGGAAGCGCGACTATTCAGGACGCCGTCGTAGCTAGTGACGAGATGCACCTGAGCCTGCTGCCCGCCGGGCCTTCTCCCGCCAGTGCGCCGAGGCTACTGCAATTGGGCTTCGGGGCCGTAGTTGGAGCCCTACGCGATCGCTTCGACCACGTCCTGATCGACTGTCCGCCCGTCCTTGGTTTTGCTGACACCCAGATCATCGCTAGCCTCGTGAACAGCGTTATCCTCGTGGTCCGAGCCGGCCTCACTGACCGCGTACATGCGCGTGTTGCGGTTCGCCATCTTCTTAATGGGCACGCAAATATTCTAGGTGTTGTTCTGAACGGTGTAAGCCAGCGCCAGCATTCATATTACAGTTATTACGGGACACAATACTATTCTGGCTACAAGGACTCGGAGAATGAAGACTTGGACCTTGCACGGTAGTCCGCGGGCTCGGGCGCTGGGCGCCCGGCGTGCTGGCTGGGTGGCTTTTCTTGTAGTTGCCTCAGGCTTAGCTCTTTGCGCCCAGAGCAAACAGCGGGCCCCGGCATTGCCGCAGGTGAGCCCGCTTCCGCTTCCAGCCAGCGCGTCTGTTGAAGCAGTTGATCCCAACCTGGTTGCGCCTGCTGCGCCGAATAACTATCGAATTGGCGTCGACGACCTCCTGTCCGTTTACGTTTATCAGGTGCCTGAGATGACCCGCGAGGTCATGGTAGATCGCGGCGGCAATATTCAGCTACCCTTTCTGCGGGGATCGGTCGCGGCCGCGGGCCACACGTCTCTGGAGGTTAGCGAGGAGCTGGATCGGGCGCTGAGCGCGGAAGGAATGGTGCGGAGCCCGCGTACACAGGTAATTGTCCGGCAGGTGTTGAGCAAGCCCATCGTCATGACAGGGGCAGTGGAAACTCCCCAGACGTTGCAGGCGAGCCGGCCAATGACCCTTTTAGAGGCGCTGTCGAGGGCGGATGGGCTCGCGCAAAATGCCGGGGATGTTGCGGTCATCAGTTCATTGGCCGAGCCCGATGCTGCCGCAGAGCGGGTTGAGTTGGCGCCGCTTCTGCGGGGCGAGGCCGGGGCGCGGAACCCGGTTCTCCAGGGCGACCAAATGGTGCGCGTAGTACCTGCGGGTCAGGTAGTCGTTGTCGGCGCCCTGCAGGAGCCGGGAGCGTTCCTCTTGCAGACAGGCCGGCCAATCACCATTCTCGGTGCGATTGCTTTGGCCCACGGAATAAAGCAACCGGCGAGCCCTAAGGGCGCGCAAATCCTGCGCCGCCGCCACGACGGAAGCATGAGTTCGCAACCCGTAAACGTGGATCTTATCCTGAAACATAAGTTGCCGGATACCCAGATGGAGGACGGCGATATTTTATACATCCCGACAAGTGGTGCTCGGACGATCGTAACGACCGTTCTGCAGGACGTCGGCCAGGCGGCCGTCATTGCCGTCGGCTACCACTGACGAGGCGTCTTTTTCGGTCGTCTTGGGATGCTCGTGATCTTCGGCTGTTAGTGCCGCTCTTGCAGGCTGGAGGACTGGCCGCGGCGCTGGAATTGGTCTATGGCGACGCGATTCGCGGCATCCGGCAAGTGTCAGGATGATCATCTGGCCCCGCTATTCAGGGATCGTGTATGTGGAGAACCGTAAGGCGAAGTATTCGGCGGCGGCCCGCGCTGCGGGCATGGCTCCTGCCGTGGTGGGTATTTACCCTGGGGTTAGCATGGAAAATCCGGAAGCAATTTCGGCCATGCGCGCCGGTAGTGGTTGGTACGCCCACCGGCCCAGTCTACATGTTGGCGGAGGGCCAAATCGCCGAATACATGTGGTCTGGGGGTTTCGAACGAGAGGAGCGCGATTTTATCAACCGGGTTGTGCGGCCAGGCATGAGGATCGTCAATGTCGGTGCCAACGCTGGATTATACTGCCTGATTACATCGCGCCTCGTTGGTAAGCTGGGGCAGGTTCACGCGTTTGAGCCCTCAACCTCCAACTTCAAACGATTGTGCCGGAATCTCAGCCTGAATCGCTGCACCAATGTTCGGTCGAGCAGATTGGCGATCGGTGAAGCGCGGGAGCGGGTCGCGGTAGTTCCTGACCCCGAGAACCCCGCATTGGACGGGCACCTGCGCTGCCGCCGGTTCGATGGCCCGCCTCCGCCCGAAACGATGGAGCTTTCGGAATGCGAGACCCTAGATCATTACTGGACGACGTTGCCAGAGAATTTCGGCCCACAGCCGCCTCCAGTGAACGTGATAATCATCGACGTAGAGGGGGCGGAGTATTCGGTCCTGCGAGGAGCCCTAGAGACGATTCGCGCCTCGCCTCTCCTGCTCCTGATGGTCGAATGTAGTTCGGAACCAAGCCGGCTCGCGGCTCTCCTGCGCACCGAGGGTTTGGAATGTGGCGTCTGGGACGTAGGTCGAGGCCAGATTATAAGGCGAGGGCCCTCTACTGGAACAATCTATGCCTGCCGGCCTGAGAATCCGTTGCTTGCTAGTCAATAGAGTAGAGCTTTAGAAATGACAGGCGCTCTATATTATGGTTATATACAGTATTTTATAGCGGCACTCGAGCTGGGTGTGCCGACCCTCCTCTTGCTTACCAATCGCCGCAGTTCGCTCGTAGTTTGGATCAGCCTAATTTGCTGTGTCGATGTCTTCAACGCGAAACTTGCAGTCAATATTCCGGCGGGACCCATCGCTGGCCTTATCTTGCTGCCGGTTACGTCGCGCTGGTTGGTCGCGACATTCAAGACAGGTACGGGGCGAGCGCTACTTCTTCAGTGCGCGTATCTGCTTCTTCTTGGGGTCATTTTAGGTTATCTGGTGCCGTGGTCGAGTCACGGGGTACGGCGAGCGTTCAATGAAACCGCGCAGGGACGAGCTACACTCTCCATCATCCGGCTCGTAGGTGACATAAGTTTGGTCATATATGTAGCGGATTATGTTCGCGGGCGAGTAGAAATGTCACGGCTGCTTCACTGGGTTTTCGTCGGCACGACCTTCGCATCCGCTGCCGGGTTGCTTGGTTACCTGACCAGTACTGACCTATATACAACCCTGACGGGCGTCAAAAGCCAGCAGGTCATGTATCGGCTCCACGGATTGAATTACGAGCCGCGCGGTCTGGGCCTGATAGCCGCCTACGGCACAGTCGTCTGCGTGGCAATGTTGGCGCAACGGTTCACCGTTACGGTCGTCTTCGCGCTCCTTGTCGACGCTGCCGCGCTTTTTACGGCAGTTTCCATATCAGCGGTCGGCGCGGCTGCGGTAGGTTTGTTAGCCTTGGCGATTTTTCAGCGGGGCGCGCGCGTTCCTCTAATTCTGGCCGCAGTCGGCTGCCTATCTGCGGTGGTAGCAATCGGAAGCGCCCAGCCGCACTGGGCCGAACAGTGGACAGAACACTTCGCAGGGCACGAAGTGGGGGAGGTCAACCAATCTGGTTCGGACGATCGGTTTACTCGGGTCGCAGTTCGTGCTGGGGCCTTCGACGCCCCAGCGCTTCTCTTTCTCCGGGACCACCCGGGCTACGCGCTTGTTGGTACCGGGCCCGAGTTGATCGTCGTGCCGGATACCGAGGAGGCAGCCAAGTTGCCGTTGTACCATTGGCTTTGGGAACAGGACTCCAGCCAAGGGATTGTTGTCCCCCCTACGATTGGCGTTTTGTACCAGATCGCGAATGGTGGAGCGATTGGTCTCGGGCTCATAATCTTCATCGTTGCCTTTGGCTGGCGATCACTATTGGCTCTTGCAACTGACGATTCTGTCTGGGGCGCGGCGGCCGGAGTTTTTATAGCATCATTTTTTATCTATTCGGTACAGGTGTCTACGGTGTCGGCCATACCGTACCTTATGCTCGCACCGGGGATCGCTGCGGACCGTATAGTTAATTGCCGAACGGCGAGGCGTCAAGCAAGTCCCAGCGGTTATACTGTGCCGGTCGTCGCGCTGCGCTCGGTGCTAGGATGAGTCTAAAACCAGTCTCATAAACACCAAACGGGCCGGCTTTGAGAGATGCTGGAAGTGCTCTAGCAGCTCCCGAACCAACCATGCGGGGACGATGGGAACTCAGCGACGAACAATGGGCGATGGTGGAGCCCGTATTGCGGCCCACGCGACGGGCGGATAATCGTGGGCGTCCGTGGCAAGACACGCGCTCCGTGCTGAACGGGGTGCTATGGGTGCTGGGCACCGGCGCCCAGTGGAGGGAGCTGCCGGAACGGTATCCTCCATACCAGACCTGCCACCGGCGGTTTCAGTCCTGGGTGCGCAGCGGCAAACTGGAAGGAGCGCTACGGGCGCTGGCGCGGTACCTGCAAGAAAACGGACAACTGAATCTGGAAGAAGCGTTCGTGGATGCAACCTTCGCGAGCGCAACAAAGGGGGCTTGGCGGTTGGCCCCACGCGGCGGGGCAAGGGCACGACGATCATCGCTATCGCCGCTGGTAACAGTCTTCCACTCGCCGTTGCTGTTGACAGCGCTTCGTCGGCGGTGTGCCAGTTCGTACAGGATGCGCTGGCGGGCAGCTCTTGGACGAGTTGCCGGAGCGGCTGATCGGCGACAAGGCTTACGATTCCGACAAGCGGGACGCTCAGCTTGAAGAACGATACGGCATTGAAATGCTAGCGCCCAAGCGCCGCAACCGCGGCGTCACCCAGGACGGGCGCCCGTTGCGTCGATACCGCAGGCGATGGCGGGTCGAACGCCTTTATTGCCTGGCTCCACAACTTTCGCCGCCTGGTCATCCGCTGGGAGTACCACATCGAAAACTTCCTCGGTTTCGCTCACCTCGGATGCCTCCAACTTCTCCTGCGGTATTTATGAGACTGGTTCTAGTACTACAGTGTCATAAAACAGCAAACCATTCGGAATCAGCGAGTTGCGTCGAACCAAATGGGTTAACAGAAATGGCAGGCGACGTGCTTCTGACCCCGAAAACATTGGGGAGAACCAGAGCCGCGCAATGAGCGCCCGCTTTTATGACACTGTAGTACTAGTGTAGTGCGTCATAAATAGTCACCCCGAACTCGAGCTCAGCAATAACTGGGCAGAGAACCTCGATGCGGCCGCTGGCGCTGGGCCGGAAGAACTGGATCCACCTGGGGAGCGCGCTGGCTGGGCCGCGGATCGCCGCCATCCTCTCGGTGGTTGAGACTTGCCGCCTCGATCTGCCCTGCGCACCTATCTGGCCGAGGTACTGCCCAGCCTCGACCGCCGCCCTCGCTCCGCTGTCCCCACTCTCACGCCCATCGCCTGGGCCGCCGCCCGCTGACCTGGGTTCGCTGGACGGATGCTCTTTTTCTGGTGGAGCGAAACTGCCATCGGCGAAGGTCTCTTCCCAATTCAGAAGCGCACGGCGGTCCAGTGTGGAGAGGAGCTCTCGCCAGGCCGCGATCCAGATTCCGGCCTCCTCCCAAACTTTCAGGCGGCGCCAGCAGCTCACCCCGCTCGGATGTCGCGGCGGCCTGTCCTTCCAACGCGCTCCCGAGCGCAAGATCCAAAAAAGTCCCCTCCAGACAGGTTCGATTACTGGCCCAAGGGTGGCCCCGTCGGTCATGCCGAACCAGGAGCGGCGGCAGCGAGGGCTCGATTTTGGCCCACTGTTCGTCGGTAAACTCGCCTTTTCTGCTCAAGGCTTTGCTGCGGAGTCACCAGTACAGGACCAGTCTCCCCGCCAGACCAGCCATCAGGCAAGACCTTTTCCAGCCCCGTACCTATTTATGAAACCGCTTCTAGTGTAGTGCCCCAGAAATAGTAACCAGTATAGACGGGAGAGCATCATTACAATAGAGGCTCTTCGCTATGCGTGTTGCCGCGCCTGTTCAACTCGATCCAGCCCAAGAATGGGAGCTGCGGAGGCGGCTCCGCGGACGCTCATTGCCGGCGCGGCTGGTGGAACGGGCGGCGATCGTCCTGCTCGCGGCCGGTGGCAAACAAGACCGGGAAATCGCTGAGGAGTTGCGCATCACTCCCCACAAAGCGGCGCGGTGGCGCAAGCGCTTCCTGGCGCTGGGAATCGCTGGGCTGGAGAAGGATGCGCCCCGGCCCGGCCGCCGCAAGAAGTTCTCCCGCGCGCAGGTCGCCGCCGTGGTGCGCAAGACCATGAACGAGGCGCCTCCCAATGCCACTCACTGGTCCACCCGCACCACGGCGGCGGCCACAGGCATGAGCAAGGTCACCATCGGACGCATCTGGAAAGCGCACGGGCTGAAGCCTCATCGCGTGGCTACCTTCAAGCTGAGCGGCGATCCTCAGTTCGCGGAAAAGCTGGAGGCCATCGTGGGCCTCTACCTCAACCCGCCAGAGCATGCCCTGGTGCTTTGCGCCGATGAAAAGAGCCAGATCCAGGCTCTGGACCGCACCCAACCGGGACTGCCGATGAAGCGCGGCCGGGGGGCGACCATGACCCACGACTACAAGCGCAATGGAACAACCTCACTGTTCGCGGCGCTCAACGTTCTGGACGGATCGGTGCTCGGTCTCTGCCAGCAGGCCCATCGTCACCAGGAATGGCTTGAGTTCCTGCGTTATATCGACGCCGGCACGCCCGCCGAAAAGCAACTGCATCTGATCGTCGATAACTATGCCACCCACAAGCACCCCAAGGTGCAGCGCTGGCTGAAGCGCCATCCCCGTTTCCACATCCACTTCACGCCCACCAGCGCCTCCTGGCTGAACATGGTCGAGAGGTTCTTCCGCGATCTAACCCAAAACCGCATCCGTCGCGGCGTCTTCCCGGGCGTGCCCGAGCTCATCGACGCCATCTACGACTACCTCGACCGTCACAATCAATCCCCCAAGCCCTTTATCTGGACGGCTCGCGCCAATGACATCCTCGCCAAGGTCACCCGAGGCCAGCGCGCCCTGCTTAATGTTCAAAGCGTCTGAGGCACTACACTAGG
>Ga0134125_10010158_pt1 | contig 10578 bp, 7 predicted proteins | sample KB31751_FD_96464 | JGI IMG/M metagenome (GOLD analysis project Ga0134125, IMG submission 96464) | Terrestrial soil microbial communities with excess Nitrogen fertilizer from Kellogg Biological Station, Michigan, USA - KB3-175-1 | ecosystem: Environmental > Terrestrial > Soil > Unclassified ... | reverse complement strand
GGTCCGGACCGCCGTCGACGCCTTCGGCAAAATCAACGTCCTGATCAACAATGCTGCCAGCGTCGGGCGGTCGCAAGACCAGGACCGCGACATCGTCAATATGGATGCCGCCTATTGGGACGCGGTGATGGCGGTTAACCTGCGTGGACCGATGCTGGCCTGCAAGCACTGCATCCCGCATATGATGGCGGCCGGCTATGGCTCTATCGTCAATACCGGCTCGGGTGTTGCGTTCCGCGGCGACAGCGTCCGCAGCGCCTACGCGTCATCGAAAATCGGCCTTCACGCGCTGACCATGAACGTAGCCACGGCCTATGGGAAGCACAACATCCGCTGTAACCTGGTATCGCCTGGCCTCGTTCTCACCCGCACGGTGCGCGAAATGCTGGACCCGGCGTCGATCGCATCTTTCAGCGCGCAAAACCTTGTTCCCTTCGTCGGCGAGCCGGACGACATCGCCCACGTGTCATGTTTCCTCGCCTCTTCCGCGGCGCGCTACATCACCGGACAAGTCATCGCCGTCGATGGCGGCATGCTCGTGCACCAATGCTCCATCGGCCAAGTCTAGGCGGTGCGGCTAACCGCTCCGCAACCGGGACTTTCCGCCACAGGGCCTAGATCAGCGTGACATGCAATCGGCTGAGCCGAAGCGAATGGATATACCAGCGCCCGGTGTCATCGCGGACATAGCGTTCGTGGTAGTGGCCATAACCATGCAGTTGTCTGCAAGGAGAACCTTCGGGAAGGCTGACGATATCCTCCATGGCCCATATCCCGGTCGCCTCATCCGCCGATTGAAGTTCGATCTCGGGCATATGACCGTGATGCACGGTGACGGTGCCCGACAGCGAGGCACTCATCGCCGCGACGATCGCATCGCATCCGCGCAGCAGTCCACCATCAGGGTCGACGGGGAGACCTGCCTCAACAAGCCTCACCATCTCCTCCCGCATGTCCATCACGGCATCGCCGGCGAAGACATCCCGCATGCCGGCCCAGTCGCGCATGTCCATGCACCTGAAATAGCGGGCCTTGAGTTCCCGGATCGCCTCTTTCACAGCAAGACGAGAGGCGACCTCCATCGCCTCTCCGGCCTCAGCGGTTGTCGATTTCATGCGCTTCGGTCCAGCGCGAGTCCTTCGAGCGCGCCGGCATCCCGCCACTTCGAGAGTATGTCCACCATGGCCGGGACGCCCGCGCCAAAGCCGCCGTTCCGGGCGATCACCGGTGAGGGATGCCCCTCATTGTTGAAGTAGCTCGGCGTGCACTGCGCCCAGATTCGCAGCATGAATTCGGAAAATTGCTCATGCAGCGCGACCCAGGCATTCTCAGCATCCTCCGTCACCTCCTCGATCTGCGCCCCGCGTTCACGCACCTCCTTGATGACGTAGGAGATATGACGCGCCTGCTCGTCCATCATATGCGGGAAATTCGAGCCCCAGGCGCTCTGAATGGTGCTCAGTATGAAGAAGTTCGGGAAGCCGTGGCTATGAATCCCATGAAGGGTCCGCGCCCCTTCCCGCCACTTCTCGGTGAGCGACCGGCCGCCGCGGCCGTAGACCGGCACCGGGAGACCGGCGAAGGCCGCGAGATCGAAACCCGTCGCATAGACGATGCAATCGACCCTGTATTCCTGCCCAGCCACGACGAGGGAATCCTCGGTGATCCGATCGACGCCCTTGCCGGCCGTATCCACGAGCTTGACATTCGGGCGGTTGAAGGCCGCGAGATAGTCGTCGTGGAAGCACGGGCGCTTGCAGAGGCGATTGTACCAAGGCTTGAGCGCCTCGGCCGTGGCCTTATCTTTGACCACGCTATCGATGCGGTGCCGGATCCCCTCCATGATCTTGAAATCGGTCAATTGGAGCAGCTCAGCGCGCTCTTGATCGGGTAACTCGCGCGGCACGGTCTGCATCGCCTCGAACAAGGGTTTGGTCCAGCTGTCCTTGACGAGGTCGTCCTCGACCGGAATGCCGGTCATCAAGGCGGTGAAATTGTCCATTCTGCGCCGCTGCCAGCCCGGGGTGAGGCTTTTGACCCAGTCCGGATCGGTCGGATGGTTGCCCCGCACGTCGACGGACGATGGCGTCCGCTGAAATACATAGAGTTGCTTGGCCCAACGGCCGAGATGCGGCACGCATTGGATAGCCGTCGCGCCGGTGCCGATAATCGCGACAGTCTTGTCCTGGAGCTTCACCAAGCCGCCGGTGGTGTCGCCACCGGTATAGTCGTAATCCCAGCGGCTGGTGTGAAAGCTGTGTCCTTTGAAGCTTTCTATCCCGGGAATGCCGGGCAGCTTTGGATCGGCATAATTGCCCGGGCACATGACCAGATACCGCACGCGGAGCTCGTCATCACGATCGGTTTTGACGCGCCAGCGCCCGATCGCCTGGTCCCACGCCACTTCGGTGATTTTCGTCTGAAAGAGCGCGCCGCGATAAAGGTCGAATTTTCTGCCGATCGCCTTTGCATATTCAAAAATCTCTGGCGCTCGCGCGTACTTCTCGGTCGGCATATAGCCGACCTCCTCGAGCAGCGGCAGATAAATGTAGGATTCAACGTCGCAGGCCGCGCCAGGATACCGGTTCCAATACCAAGTGCCGCCGAAATCCCCGCCCTTTTCGACAATGCGCACATCGTCGATGCCTGCCTGGCGCAGGCGCGCCCCAACCAGGAGGCCCCCGAAGCCGCCGCCGAGCACGAGGACTTCCACGTCCTCGGCAAGGGGCGCGCGCGGTGTGCGCTCGACATAGGGGTCGTCGAGATAATGTGCGAACTGTCCTTCCAGATGGACGTACTGCGCGTTTCCGTCTGTCCGAAGCCGCTTTTCGCGCTCTTCTTTGTATTTTTGGCCAAGAGCCGCCGGATCAAACCCTAAATCGCCCGCCGAGATCGCCATTTCTCACCCAATCCTGAAATTCGCATTGCGCGATGCCGATTGGCTTCGCGCCGGAAACGCACGTGTGGCGGAGCGGAGGGCAATGAACATCGTCCGCGCGGACGGTGCTGGGTGGAGCGCGGGATCGTCGCTCATGGAAATGCACGCGCCTGAGATCCAGCGACCGGACGGCTAGACCTCGGCGCCGAACGGAAGGGACAGGATGACGGCATTGGGCCCCTGGCTTGCCGATTGCCACGCTCGTTCGATTTCGAGGCGGCCATCCTGCCCGGGAGGTACCGTCACCGACGGAATACCGAACCCGCCCAGAAGTTGAGGGAGGCCAAGCTGCGGGATCCGCAAATCCATCCCGAGATAACTCGGCCTCTGGGGCCGCGCGGCAGGTCCCAGACGCTCGACATACGCCCGCTCGAAATACCGGGTCGAGCCGTAGCCGCCATTATCGAGGATCACGAAGGTGATGGGCAGCATCTCAGCGGCCGCGGTCCATAACCCATGGAGACCGAAGCGCAACGCGCCGTCGCCCAATACGCAGGTTACGGGTTCGCCCGAAGCCAGGGCGACGCCCACGGACGCTCCGGTCCCCCACCCCAGGGAACCGCCGGATGCAGCCAGATAGCGTCGCCCATCGGTCCCCTTGAGCGCATCCACGACGGCCGGCGATCCCATGACCGCCTCGTCCACGACCCAGCCGTGATCGAGCGCATCGTGGAGTGGCCGCACGGCCTCGTCATAGGCTGCCAATGCCCGCGCAAAGGCGCCATCCGGAAGCGCCGCCGCTCGCGCCTTCGCAATCCCCGCGCGACGTCGTTCCAGCAGGCGCGGGCTCGGCGCCTCAAGCGTAGCGTGCAGGTCTCGCAGAAAGGCGCCCGGGTCGCACGCGCACGACCAGTTCGCAACGCGCGTTTCCTCGAGCTTGGCCGCATCTGCGTTGACATGGCCGACGAACGTGGCGGTGGGAAAGAACTCTGACGCGCGCGGATGGCCCTCCTGGATGTAACGCGCGCCGACCACCAGGACGACGTCCGCGGCGGCTTCTGCGGTGGCGCCGCCTGGCCTGACGAGGTTTCCGACCAGGTGTGGGTGGCCGGGTGCGATCGACAACTGATCATTGAAACCCGGCTCGTAGGCGACAGCGAATCCGTGGTCCTCCGCCAGCCGTTCGACCCACTTCGCTCCGCCATGGCGCCGCACTTGGCCGCCGACGACCAGTAGCGGATTCGCGGCCTGGCGCAGATGCGCGACAACCAGCGAAAGATCGGGAGCGCCGCCTTCCGCCCGCACCGTCTCGCGCTCATCGGGCACCGGCCCCGGCTCCTCGAACACGTCCTCCGGGATCGCCAGAAAAGCCGGCCCGCGCGGAGAGCCGGACGCCGCGCGCCGTGCCCGGTCCAGCCAGCGACGTACCGGCATGCCGCGGCTGATTTCCCGAGAGAACCGGACAAAGGGTTCGACCATGGAAACGAGGTCGCCTTCGCCGACGGTCCCCTCTTTGGTTCTGAGATGCGACGCCTGCTGCGAGGACAGAACAATCAAGGATGTTTCGTCACGCCACGCATTGTAGAGGTTCGCCAAACCATTGGCCGTGCCGGGAACCATGTAAAGCAATGCCACCGCCGATCCAGCGACACGCGCATAGCCGTCGGCCGCCGCGACGGTGACCGATTCATGGATCGCCGGGATGTACCGGATAGCGCTGTTTTGAAGCTGATGCAGGACCGCGACCATCGAACTGCCGGGCAGGCCGAACACGTGCCGGTGCCCGTTGTCCTCAAGGAAACGGACAATCTCCGCCGCGCCGAGCGCTTCCTTGCCGTTCGTTGACTGAGTCATTCTCGTGGCTTCCTTGAGGGTGGATCGCCGGTCGCCTTCGATTGGGGCGTCGTGAGCGCCGGATCTTGTTGCCGCGGTTATTCGGTCGAGCCCGGATGCTCACGCGCGATGCGGGTAAGATCGGCCGCCGGCGCCACACCCGCCACTTCCGCGAGCAAGCGGATCGGACGCTGCCCGTCCCACTGCGCGCAAACCACTTTCATGCGTTCGTAGTAGGTGAAGATTTCGGCAGACGGGCCGGACATCTTCCGGGTTTCGAGAGTCTCGATGAAATGCCCAAGCCGGGCTGTCGCGTCGAGGAAGCCGAAGCGGATCCCGTGATCGCCGGCGGTGCCCCAATAGGCCAGGGGCTCACCGGCGGCGGTATAGCGCGCCACCAGCGCGTCATAGTCCTCGTCGGAGCTCAGGTAAGTGTGATGAAAGGCTTCCCGGCGATCGCCGAGCAGTTCGGTGTAAAATGAGGGCGCGTCGCTGGGTGCCTGGATCAGCTCATATTGGAGATCGCCCTTGTACGCGAAAGCCACCTGGACACGCCCATTCCCCAAGCGCCGGTCACGGTAGACCAGGTTCTGCTGCGGAACCTCGGCGCAGAAGAAAGGGCCGATACCATCGATGGCGGCGATGGCTTTGGCGGTCGCCTCGATGTCCCGGGTTGTATAGCAAACCTGAGTCACGCGCGGCGTCATCCGATGTTTCTCCCCTGGGCGACGTGGGACGGGATGGCCTTTGCCATTTGGGCGCGCAGCGCTTCATGAAACCAGATCGGGCCGGGTTCGTTCTGGCCGAAGACGACATGGGTTTGGGCACCGCTCTTCATGCCATCGAAGATTTCCTGGCTGGCCTTATAGTCTTCTTCCCGAACAAGAGCAGAGACGAAGTCGAGCTTTTCTTGACCCCCATTCGCACTTCTTTCCTCGGCGAAAGCCAAGCGGTTCGTCGAAACGGCCGGCGTATCGCCGGGCCGGATGATCTGCGCCAGAAATCCGCCGTCGGACAGCGTGACCGTCGTGCTCGGTAACAGGATGAATTGCGGATTGATCAGATCGTCGCGCAAAGGCTCCCAATCCGCTTCCGGAATATCGCGCAGGGATAGAATGTTCTTGCTGCAGAAGGTGATCAGCAGATGAGACCCGAAACGGTCGACCGTCGCGCAATTCGTCAGCATCGACGACGCGATGCTCGTGCGATGCAGCGATGCGAAGTGGTAGGACTCAAGATGGCCCTCCATGACGAGCTTCCAATTCGAGCCCTGGACCTCCCGAGATCCGACAAAACAGAAGTTTTCCGCATGATCGGCGATCACGCCGTCTACGCCCGCGAGAAATTCATCGATGTCGACGTTGACGCCAGGCGTAAGTACAACGAAGACCATCCCCGCCCGCTCGTCGGCTTGAAGCCGCGTGAGACCGTTCGCTTGACAGTCGACCTCTCCGAACGCGTCGGAGTAGGAGACCCCTAGCAGTTGTCCGCCGTTGTTGTACGTCCAGCCATGATAGGAGCAGGCGAAGCGTTTCGCCTTTCCGGCACCGTCCTGCACCACGCGAGCGCCACGATGCCGGCAGACATTGAGGTAAGCATTGACGCGGCCGCTGTCGTCGCGGGTCAGCAATAGGGGGACGCGCATCAATGAAAAGGCCAGGAATGATCCTGGCTCCGGCAGCTCGCTCGACAAGCAGGCGACGATCGGAAGCCGCTTGTGCAGCGTCTCGATCTCACCCTCCCACCGGGAGCGTTCGAGATACTCGGTTACCGGAATACGCATCTGCGCAGGCGCCATCTCGGTCGTGCCCGCCTCCGCATGAGCGAGCAATCGCTTAGCCAGGCTGATCTGCAAAGTCCGATCCATCCAGCCCTCGTCCCTGTTGCGTCTTCTGCTCCATCCGATGCCACCTGCCCGGTCCCCACTCATCGTCCGGCAAGACGATGCCGATTCGGGCTCCGATATCGAAAACACCGCTGAAAGGGGCGGGCGTGCCGGGCACACTCGCCCTCGTAGAGGTAAGAAGCGAGGACGAGACGTGGCCGATCGCGACACAACCATCACGGAGGAAACCGCTGGAGCGGACCTTGCTCGCCTGTTGGGCGACCATGCGCAGTTCCAGGATCCGTATCCGCTTCTCGCCTGGCTTCGACAGCACGATCCCGTCGCCGCAGCCGGCCCCATCAGGTTTCTTACCCGCCATGGGGACGTCGGCGCCTGCTACCGCGATCCGCGGTTCAGCCGGAATCGCGCCGCCATTGCGGAATCGAATGCCCACGCCTTGGAAGCCGAGCCCGACGAGGTTCTGCAAAAGGCGCGTCGCGCCTCGATATCGATGCTGATCAATCAGGATGAACCCGATCACCGGCGAATCCGGCAGATCCTCGAAGTGGCCTTCATGCCGGCGCAGATAGCGACCTGGAAACCGAGGGTCGAGGCAATCACCGACGAGCTGATTTCGAAGGTCCAGAGCAAAAAGGAATTCGACTTCCGCAGCGAGCTCGCCTACCCGCTTCCGGAACGGGTCATCTGCGAGCTCATGGGCGTCCCGTACGAGGATCATGCACTTTGGGGCGCGTGGAGCGAGGCGATCGTCGGCGCGGCGCGCACGCACGAGCCGACGCCGGAGACGATGGCCGCGGTGGAGCAGGCTCACCGCAATTTCTACCTGTATTTCGAAGGCTTGGTTGCCCAACGGAAGAGGCAGCTCGGCGACGATCTCGTTTCGCTCTTGATCCGGGCCGAAAGCGAGGGAGAGAGGCTGACCGAAGTCGAACTTCTCGGCGCGCTGCAGATGCTGATCGAGGCCGGGCACGAGACCACGGCCAACCTGATCGGCAACGGCATGCATCTTCTGCTGCGGTTTCCCGATCAATATGAAATCCTGAGGAACGACCCGGCGCTGATCCCCGGCGCCGTCGAAGAGATGCTGCGGTTCGAGAGCCCCTCGCACTGGTCCCTGCCGCGGGAAGCGATCGAAGACGTTCCACTCGGCGGCACAATCATTCCCAAGGGCTGCCCGGTCATTGGCGCGCTGAATGCCGCCAATCGCGATCCCGCAGTCTTCGAAAATCCGGACATTTTCGACGTCCGCCGGAAGGCGAACCGCCATATCGCCTTCGCAATCGGTCCTCACAGCTGTTTGGGAAACCAGCTTGCCCGGCAGGAAGCACAGACCATGTTCCGGGCGATCATCACCCGGCTCCCGCGGCTCGAGCTGGTGTCGCAGCCACGCTTCAAGTCGTCGTTCGTGCGCTCCGTCGATTCTCTTGTCGTAAGACAGACCTGATGACAGCAGCTGACCTTATGGCTCCTTCCAACGGTTCTTGAATTGCGGCGGGCGTTTGTCCCTGAAGGCTTTGAGGCCCAGGCGGCACGACCTTCTGGACGAGGCCGAGGCGCAGTGCGTCCGGCGCGCCACTCGTTTCAGTTGCTCGGGCGACGGGATCCGCGCTGGATGCGGCCCGGCGCGCGACGTGTCACCCCAATGCATGCTGTCGCCTAGTCCGGCGGGAGGATGGGCAGCCGGCGGGGGCGGGTCATACGAATGCACATGATGATAAAAACCGTGCGAACCAATCCGCTGACCGAAGCGCTGGCCGACGAGCTCTACCAAGCCCTTCGATCCGGAAGGACTGTCGAACCGCTTCGTTTGCGCCATGCCGAACTGGATATCGACGACGCCTATGCCGTGTCGCTCGGTCTGCTCGAAAAGAGGAGAAGCGAGGGCGAGCGGGTCATCGGCAAGAAGATCGGCGTGACGTCCAAGGCTGTCCAAGACATGCTGGGCGTGCATCAACCCGACTTCGGATTCCTGACCGATCGAATGCTGGTCAGGGAGGAAATCGACATTTCGGCGCACCGTCTCATTCAGCCGAGAGCGGAGGCGGAGATCGCATTTTTCCTGAGAGAAGATTTGAAAGGCCCTAACGTGACGCCCGGGCAGGTGTTGCAGGCTACGGAGAGCATCGCGCCCTGCTTCGAGATCGTCGACAGCCGGATACGCGACTGGAACATCGGGATCATCGACACGGTGGCCGACAACGCCTCCTGCGGCGTCTTCGCAATCGGGCCGGCGCGGGTCGACCCGCGTGCTTTTGATTTGGCCGCCCTCCGGGTGACGGTGATCAAGAACGGAACCGTTCTGAGCGAAGGTTCCGGCTCCGCAGTTCAGGGATCGCCGGTGAATGCCGTCGCCTGGCTGGCCAATACGCTCGGCGACTACGGCGTAACGCTGAACGCGGGGGATGTGATCCTTTCCGGATCCCTCGTGCCGCTTGCACCAGCCATTAGCGGAGACCGCTTCGAGATGACGTTGCATGGCGTCGGCCAGTGCAGCGTCCGCTTTATCTAGAGGGATGCCCGATTGACCGATTGCATGCCGTCAGTTCTCACCATGCGGAATCTACGCCTTCGCCGAGTTTGCGGCAAGGTGGCGTGCCGCAATATGACTAGGTTGCCGTGCTGGCCCCGGTCCCATGGAGCCGTCGGCAGATGTGCGCCACCTCGACGGAACCTACGATCATGAGCGCGCTCGCATTGGCGAACCCGACCGACCTCGCCGCAGGACGGCTCTATCTTTCGGGCAACCAGGCTCTTGCCAAGCTGCCTGCCGAGCAAGTCCGCCGCGATCGCGCGGCGGGCCACAATACCTCGGCCTTCATTTCCGGCTACCGCGGCTCGCCGCTCGGCCATCTCGACTTCGAGCTGACCAAGGCCAAGCCGGTCTTCGACCCGCTCGGGATCCGCTTCCAGCCGGGCGTGAATGAGGACCTCGCCGCAACCGCCGTCTGGGGCACGCAGCAGATCGGCTTCTTCAAGCCCAAGTACGACGGCGTTGCGGGGATGTGGTACAGCAAGGGGCCAGGCATCGATCGCTCCGGCGATGCGTTGCGCCACGCGAACCTCTGGGGCACAGCGCCGCTCGGCGGGGTGATCATGGCGGTCGGCGACGATCCGATGAGCCGCTCGAGCTCGATCCAGCAGCAGAGCGAGCTGAGTCTCGCATCGATGTGCATCCCAAGTTTCAACGCCGCCAGCGTCCAGGACATCTACGACTTCGGCCTGATCGGCTGGCAGCTGTCGCGCCATGCCGGGGTGTGGGTCGCAATCAAGGCGGTCTCGGACATCTTCGAGTCCTCGCTGACGGTCGACCTCGATCCCGAACGGACGCGCGTGACACTTCCACCCAGCCCGGGGCGCGTGCACACACGCTGGCCCGACAGCTCGGTCGACCAGGACCGCCGCATGCTCGAGCTGCGGCTGCCCGCGGTTCGCGCGTTCGCCGGATTGAACCGGCTCAATCGCGCGACGCACAGCGGCGGACGCCGCCGAGTCGGAATCGTCACCACGGGCAAAAGCTGGTCAGACACGGTCGAGGCCTTCGCCGACCTGGGGGTCGACGAGGCGCAGCTGGCCCACGCCGGCGTCGAAATTTTCAAGGTTGCGCTGGTCTGGCCGCTGGAGCCGGAAACCTTGCTCGCGTTCGCGCAGGGACTCGAGGAGATCCTCGTCATAGAGGAATCGCGCCCGGTGCTTGAGCCGCAGGTTAAGGACATCCTCTTCAACCTGGCTCCAACCGAGCGTCCGCGCGTCCTCGGCAAACGCGATGGTTCGGGGTCCGAGTGGCTTCCATCGTACGGCGAGCTCAACCCCGCGGTGATCGCAGAGGTCCTCTACCGCTGGCTCGAGCCGGTACACCGCACCGACGCGATGCGGGCCTGGGTCGAATGTCTCGGCAACGTGCGCGAAGCGCTTGCCACGCCGCGCACTCACGTAGCAAGGGCTCCGCATTTCTGCTCGGGTTGCCCGCACAACACTTCGACCAAAGTGCCAACGGGTTCGCAGCAGCTCGCCGGCATCGGCT
>Ga0134125_10010156_pt1 | contig 10578 bp, 11 predicted proteins | sample KB31751_FD_96464 | JGI IMG/M metagenome (GOLD analysis project Ga0134125, IMG submission 96464) | Terrestrial soil microbial communities with excess Nitrogen fertilizer from Kellogg Biological Station, Michigan, USA - KB3-175-1 | ecosystem: Environmental > Terrestrial > Soil > Unclassified ... | reverse complement strand
TCGGCGGCCAGCACCCCCGCCGCAAATGTGGCGAGGACCGCGGCGGCGGCAACCACCACGACGCTGCTGTATAGCGGAGCATTCTCGGGCCCGGCGAACCTGGCGTACCTCTACCAGACGTTCATGACGAACCTGTTCAACACCGTCCCGGGCGGGGCGAGCTTCTACACCGCCATGTACAACGCCGTGAAGGTGCCGTTGGGCCTGACCACCCAGTTCAACGACATCGGGTTGCTGATCAACTTCCCGTTGTCGCAGTGGCTCAAGTTCGCCCCACCCGTCGCGTACGGCGCGCTGCCGAAAGACGCGCTGGGCGCCGGGCTGGGGGCGCTGGGCTTCGGTCGCGGCACCCTGTACAGCGCGATCAGCCCGGTCGCCGGCATGGGCAACGCCGGCACCCTGGTCGGCAAGCTGTCGATCCCACCCAGCTGGGCCACGGCCACCCCGTCCATCAGGACCGTCGCTGCCGCCCTGTCGGCCGCCGGGACCGAGGCCGTGCCGGCAGCCGCGCTGGGCGAGGGCAGCCTGTTCAGTTCGATGGGGCTGGCCGGGATGCTGGGCAGCGCGGTGGGCTCCGGGGGGCCCAGGGTGGTTCGTGCCGGCGTCCGTAATCGGATGGCTCCGATCAAGAACCTCCACGACAGGCAATCACCGGAACAGCTCCAACGCCTCGTCGCACAAATCTCGGAGAAGCCCGAAAGCGTGCAGCACCACAACGTCGATCAGGAAAACCTCGACGCGCTGCTCGAGCAGCTGGCCAAGAAACCCGGCATCCACGCGGTGCACTTGAAGAAGGGGGACAAATCCAAAGTCCTGCCGACCGACGCCCAGTTGGGTTAGGGGACAGGGCAAATCAGTGTTCACGCGGTTCGCAAGCAACAACGGAAGGGTGATGGGTGATGAGACCACTACTGGCGCTACTCGGCGCGTTCGCGATGATCGGCCTTGCCGCACCGGCCTACGCCGATCCCGGGCCAGAACCAGGCGGTGACGACGGAGGCTTCATCGCGGCGCTGCATCAAGCCGGCTTCAGCTTTTCCACGCCCGGCTCGGCCGTCGCCGCCGGAAGGGCGGTGTGCTCATGCTTGAACAACGGCGAACCGGGCCTGGAGGTCGTCCACGACGTGGAAACCCACAACCCCGGGATGGACATGGAGATGGCATCGAATTTCGCTGTGCTGTCCGCCAAGTTCTACTGCCCCGGCCAACTCTCCAAGGCATGACACGTCGCCGGCCCTTCTCCCCGCCGGTGACGTCGAATACGGTGTTGCTCAACATATCTGCGGCCTGAGACCCAGCGCTAAACACTTCGCCGCGGCGTGGGACAATCGCGAGTCATGAGACTACTGCTGGCGCTGGGCGTCGGCGTTTCGGCCGCGATTGTTCTGGCCCCGCTCGCGCACGGCGATCCAGCAGCAACTGGCGGCGACGAGGCAGCTTTCCTCGCGTCGCTGCGCAGCGCGGGCGTCACCTACGCCACCCCGGATGGGGCAACAAAATTCGCCAAAGCCGCATGCGTGTCGATGGGGCGCGGCGAGTTGGGCCCTCAATTGGTTGACGAACTGAAGAGCGAAAATCCCGGACTCAGCGACGATCACGCAACGTCGTTCTTGGCGATCGCAGCGAAATACTATTGCCCGCAGCAACTTAACCGAAGATAGCCCCGAGGCAACGCGACGGCCATATGGTCGAGAGGTCTGTGTGACACTCGAAAGACGCCGCGAGCAGCGGAGGTTCGACTCCCGGGAGTCCGTCGCCGCTTGAGCTGACCCGCGGAGTCTGGCGGGGTCCTATCGAGGTAGCCGGCCGCGCGTCATGCGCGCATGACGCACCCGACCAGGATCTTCGCGAATCAGATGTCGCGCGGCGTCGCGGCTTGATGTCGAACCTGGGAATTCTCGTCGACCGAGAGTGAGGGAGCGCTCTGTCGACAAACACATGGAATACACATATATGCCATCGGCAAATCTCATGAATTCCATTAGAGCCGTGGCTCATTTGCGAATTGGTGGCACACCCGCCCCTACCCTTGCGCCAGATTGGATTACGGGAGGTAACGGGTGGACTTCGGGGCGTTGCCACCAGAGGTCAATTCAGGACGGATGTACGTGGGGGCCGGATCGGGGCCGTTGCTGGCCGCCGCCGCGGCATGGGATGCGCTGGCAGCCGAACTGCATTCCCACGCGGCGGCCTACAACTCGACGACCGCGGGCATGACCGTCGGGTCATGGCTAGGTCCGGCCGCAACGTCGATGAGTGCCGCGATCCCGCCGTACGTGTCGTGGGCGACGGCCTCGGCGGTAAAGGCGGAGCAGGCGGCGATGCAGGCCAGACTCGCTGCCGCAGCCTACGAAACCGCATTCGTGTCGACGGTGCCCCCGCCGGTGATCGCCGCCAACCGCGGCCTGTTGATGACTCTGATCGCCACCAACCTCCTCGGGCAGAACACCGCGGCCATCGCGGCGGCCGAAGCGGAGTATGCCGAAATGTGGGCTCAGGATGCCGTAGCAATGTATGCATACGCCGCCTCGTCGGCAGCGGCCACGCGGCTGGCGCCGTTCACCGAGCCGCCGCAGACCACCGATTCATCCGGGGTGGCAAGGCAATCCGCGGCGATCGCGCACAGTGCCGCGTCGGGCATCGAATCCCAGCTGCCCGGGCTGATCAACGTGACGCCCACGATGCTGCAGGGCCTGGCGGCCACCCCTTCGGCGGCGGCGACGCCGGCGGCATCGATCATCGAGGCGATTTACCCGATCACCGCCGCGCTGCGGCCCTTTTTTGCCGCCGTCACCGGCGCTTACAGCCCCATTGGGGCGATCATCGTGCCCGGCGGCTGGTGGCTGCTGTCCCTGCAGGCCCTGGGTCTGTCGCAAAACGCTCCGGGTGTCGCCGAACTGCTCGGCGACGGGAAGGCCATCGCCGGGGGGCTTGCGCCGCTGGCGCCGCTGCGGGGCGGCTACGTCTCGGCCGTGACGCCGGACACCGGAGGCGTGGCGGGGTCGATGGGCCGCGCGACCCTAGTCGGATCGCTGTCGGTGCCGCAAGGCTGGGCCAACGCCGCCCCCGTGATGAAGACGGTCGCCTCGGTACTGCCGGGCGTGACTTTGGGGGCTGTCCCGGCGATTCCCGTGATGTCGCAAGGGCCCATGTTCGGCGAGATGGCCATGGCGAGTCTGGCCGGACGCGCTTTGGCAGGCGCCGGTGTGCGCACCGTCGGCAATGGCACTACCGGCGCCGCCGCAGCGGCGGCCGATGGATTTGCCACCACGGCTTCCACCGCCACCATCATCGTGGTGCCGGCGGATTGACGGGGCCCTTCGACGTGACACCTGAAATGGCATTCATCCAACGGAACCGCGAAGGACGACCCATGTCTTCGGTGACTGCAGGACCGGAAACGTTGGCGATTCACGAGACGTTTGCCAGCACACATTCGTACGCGGCCGGGGCAGGAAAGGCGCGGCCATGAATTTCGCGTTCCAGCCACCCGAAATCACCTCCGGTCAGATGTACATGGGTCCGGGCGCGGGGCCGATGTTGACGGCTGCCGCCGCGTGGGATGCGCTGGCGGCCGAGCTGCAGTCGACGGCGTCGTCCTACGGATCGATCGTCGAAGGTCTGGCCAACGAGGCGTGGACCGGCCCGTCGGCGGTCGCCATGGCCGCCGCGGCCGCGCCCTACGTGGCATGGATGTCGGCCACCTCGGCGCAGGCCAAGACGGCAGCCGTCCAAGCCACGGCGGCCGCAAGCGCCTACGAGAGCGCCTTCGCGGCCGTGGTGCCGCCGACCGAGATCGCGACCAATCGCATGCGGCTGGCAATGCTGTTGGCAACGAATATTTTCGGGCAGAACACCGCCGCGATCGCCGCCACCGAGGCCGAATACGGACAGATGTGGGCGCAGGACACCGCCGCGATGTTCGGCTATGCCAGCGCGGCGGCGGCCGCCACCCGACTGACACCGTTCACCGAGCCGCCGCAAACCACGACGGCGACCGGGATCGCCGCCCAGGCGGCCGCGGTCGGCGAGGCCAGCAGTCTGGCAAGCGGTGCCGGTGCGGCGGCGAACGCGGCGGCTCCGCCGTCCAACATATTCACGCAGCTCCTCGAGGCCATCGGCAACGCTTCGCGCGGTTACATGGACTTTTGGGACCAGGTGCTCAACAACCTCACGGGGTCACCGTTGGCCGGAACAACGTGGCAGAACACTTTCGGGATCCTGGCCGACATCGGCCGGTTCAGCACGGTCGCCAACGACAGCATGAGCCCGATCAATCTCGCCATGACCGAGTTCAAGATGTTCTACAACCTGCCGGTTGAGGGCGTGGAAATCCCGAAGTCCGCGCTGGGTGCCGGGCTCGGATTGCGGTCGGCCGGCGCCGGCCTGACCAGCACGGCATCGGCGGGCATAGGGGAGGCGAACGTGGTGGGCACATTGTCGGTGCCACCGGCCTGGGCGTCGGCGACCCCGGCAATCAGGCTGGCCAGCGGCCTGGCGCCGACCGCCAGCCTGGCCGCGGCCCCGGCGGCCGGGATCCCGGGAACGGTACTCGGTCAGATGGCCCTGGGAAGTCTGACCGGAGGCGCACTGGGCGCTGTCGCGCCCCAAGTCGTGAGCGGGAGGGGCGTCCGGGCCCGCGCCGGCGGTGGGAAGAAGACCGTCGAGCCCGTCAAACTCGACGACGTCATCGCGAAGCTGCAAAAGCAACCGGAGGCCGTGCAGCACTGGAATGTCGACAAGGCCGGGCTCGACGCTCTGCTCGACCAGCTGTCGAAAAAGCCCGGGATCCACGCGGTGCACGTATCCAGCGGCGACAAACCCAAGGTGACCTTGCCCGCCGCCCAGCTCGGAAAGGCGGGAACGGCATGAGACTCCTCCCTGCGCTGCTCGGCGCTTTCGGCGTGCTCATGGTCGCCGCGCCCGCGCACGCCGAGCCCGAGGGCGACGACGCGGCGTTCCTGGCCAACCTCAGCAATTCCGGCATCACCTACAGCAGCCCCACCCAAGTCATCACGTCCGCCAAAGCCGTGTGCGGGTTGATGGGCAGGGGCGAAACGGGTTTGCAGGTGGTCAGCGACATCAAGGCTCAGAACCCCGGAATGACGATGGACGCCGCGGCCAAGTTCGCGGCGCTCGCATCGAGCACCTACTGCCCCCGCCACCTGACGCCCAAAGCCGGTTAGCCTGAGACTCGCCGCGCGCCGGGGGATGCTCCCGACGTCAGCGGTGCGGTTGGGCTCCACTTGCGGTTAACCCGGATCTGGTTAGCTCCCTTCGCCGTCGTGCAACCGGGAAGGAGTGTGTCGTGGAAACGCTGAGCGCGGTCGATTTCGTGCTCCGCCTGGGCGTCGGCGTGGGCTGCGGCGCCCTCATCGGCCTGGAACGGCAGTGGCGGGCCCGTCGGGCCGGTCTGCGCACCAACGCGCTCGTCGCCGGTGGCGCAACCCTGTTCGTCCTTTACGCGGCCGCCACCTCGGATTCCAGCCCCACCCGGGTCGCGTCCTATGTGGTGTCCGGTATCGGCTTCCTGGGTGGTGGGGTGATCCTGCGGGAGGGGGTCAACGTCCGGGGCCTCAACACGGCGGCCACCCTGTGGTGCTCGGCGGCGATCGGCGTACTGGCCGCCTCCGGGCACCTGGTATTCGCGTTGATCGGCACCGGCACGGTCATCGGCATTCACCTACTGGGGCGCCCGCTCGGCCGGTTGATCGACCGCGACAACAGTGCCGACGAAGACGAAAGCCTACTGCCCTATCTGGTACAGGTCGTCTGCCGTCCCAAGCACGAGAAGTACGCGCGCGCTCAGATCGTCCAGCATGCCGGCGGCAATGACATCACGCTCCGGGGGATCCACACCGGGCACCCGACCGGCGACGAGATCACCTTGACCGCTCACTTGTTGATGAACGGTGACGCCCCGGCCCGGCTGGAGCGGCTGGTGTCGGAGCTATCCCTGCTGCCGGGAGTCCGCGCGGTCCAGTGGTATGCGGGAGACGAACTGCAGTCCGACGATCGTCGCTGAGCATCGCGGCGTTCGTCGTAGTCTTATCTCTGTGAGTGCACTCTCCGGCTTCCTGTCGGCCCTGCCCCCGCAGATGCGCGATCCGGTGCTGTTCGCCATTCCGTTCTTCGTGTTGCTGCTGACCCTCGAATGGACCGCGGCCCGCAAGCTGGAACACCTCACAACCGATGCCGGCGACGCCGCGCGGCCCGCTTCGGGGGCGCATCGCACCCGCGACTCGCTGACCAGCATCTCGATGGGGCTGGTTTCGGTTGCCACCACCGCCGGCTGGAAGACCCTGGCCCTGCTCGGCTACGCCGCGATCTATGCCTACCTGGCGCCGTGGCACCTGTCACCGACCCATTGGTACACCTGGGTGATCGCGATCCTCGGCGTTGACCTGCTGTACTACGCCTATCACCGGATCGCTCACCGGGTGCGGTTGATCTGGGCGACGCACCAGGCCCACCACTCCAGCGAGTACTACAACTTCGCCACCGCGCTGCGCCAGAAATGGAACAACAGCGGCGAGGTCTTGATGTGGATTCCGTTGCCGCTGTTGGGAATTCCACCGTGGATGGTGTTCTTCAGTTTCTCCGTGAACTTGATCTACCAGTTCTGGATCCACACCGAGCGGATCGACAAGCTGCCGCGGCCGTTCGAGTTCGTCTTCAACACGCCGTCGCATCACCGGGTGCACCACGGAATGGACAAGGCGTACCTCGACAAAAACTACGGCGGCATTTTCATCATCTGGGACCGGCTCTTCGGCACCTTCCAGCCCGAGCTGTTCCGGCCGCACTACGGCCTGACGAAGCAGGTGGACACCTTCAACATCTGGAAGCTGCAGACCCGCGAATACGTCGCGATCGCCCGCGACTGGCAATCGGCAACCCGGCTCAGGGACCGGTTGGGCTACGTCTTCGGGCCGCCCGGCTGGGCGCCGCGCGCGGCCGATCAAACCGGCACCGCGGCCTCGCTCGTGACCTCTCTGTAACATCCGCGCTGCCCGGCGCGAAAAGCTGAACGTGGAGGGCGGTTACGCCGTAACCTCGACCTCCCGTCGGTGTCCGCCCGATGGATCGGAGTTCATGGTGCATCGCCTGGCAAGGCGCGCGTTCATCGCGTCGGTTACTGTCGCAGCGCTCGGCCCCTTCCTGCCGGCCGCGCCGGCTAAAGCCGACGTCGCGGTGTATCCGGGCATGGAAATACGTCAGGACAACCGCGTCTGCACGTTGGGATACGTCGACCCCGCCCTGAAAATCGCGTTCACCGCGGGACACTGCCGCGCCGGGTCTGGGGTGGTCACGGATCGCGGCGGCACCGTCATCGGCCGTCTGGCGGCCTTCCGGGACAACACCCCCAGCGGGACGACGGTGTCCACGAGCCAGGTGATCAGCGACTACGAAGCGATCGTGCTGGACAACGGCGTCACGGCGAACAACATCCTGCCGAGCGGCCGTCCGTTGGTCTCGGACCCCGCCCCGGCGCTCACGCCCGGGCAGCCGATCTGTCACTACGGGGTGATCACCGGGGAAACCTGCGGCACGGTGCAGAGCGTGAACAACGGCTGGTTCACCATGTCCAACGGCGTGCAAAGCCACAACGGGGACTCCGGTGGGCCGGTGTACCTGGCGCCCAGCGGCGGCCCGGGACAGCTCGTCGGCATCTTCAACAGCGTCTGGGGGGACTTTCCGGCGGCGGTGTCGTGGCGGGCCACGTCGGAGGAGGCTCGCCAAGATCTCGGCGCGGGCGACAATGCCCGTTAGAAGCCCCTTACAAGCCCCTTAGAAGCCCGATAGGTTTCCGTCAGCCCGCCTTGGTCAGCGCGAACACAGGGATCGCGGGCGCCGCAGCGCGGAACTCCTCGTCGGTGCTGTCCGGCGTCAGCCCCGTGACGTAATCCTTGACCTGCCAGTACCACCGGGCGAGATAACGCCTCAGCAGATCGGGCTTGGCCTCGTCGCCGACCTCGCTGGCCCGAACGCGTTGCCGGTGCCAGCGTGGACCCATCTCGACGACGGCCGCCGCCCGGACATTGCGCGCCCACTGGGTGTTGCCGCGCGGCGAGACCAGGTAGTCCACGCCGTCGACCGTCAGCAGGTTGATCACGACCGCGCGCTGCTTACCGGTTTTGCGGCCACGGACCCGCAGCGCGCGGGTCCCGGCGATGCTGATCCCCGCATCGGCAAGCCAGCGGACCACCACGTTGGCCGCGCGGGCGGCGCGGTTCGGCTCGTCATAGCGTGTGGACATCGTGGGTCCTCTCGGCAAATCTCATCGGAATCTCTGAGAGCGGTGCTCTCTCTTTCGTTGACGCTGCCACAACCCGCTTCGGAAAGCAAGAGCAGTGTTCTCGGTTGTGTCAGACTGGCCACGTGGGCAAACGCCAGGAGTCACGGGAACAGATCGAGGCGCGAATCATCGAACTCGGTCGCCGCCAACTGGTCGACCGCGGCGCGGCGGGATTGTCGCTGCGCGCGATCGCCCGCGACCTGGGCATGGTCTCCTCGGCGGTATACCGGTACGTGTCCAGCCGCGACGAGCTGCTGACCTTGCTGCTGGTCGACGCCTATTCCGACTTGGCCGACACCGTGGAGCGCGCCCGCGACACCGTGGGAGAAGTGTGGAGCGACGACGTCATCGCCATTGCACGGGCGACCCGGGGATGGGCCGTCGCACACCCGGCGTGCTGGGCCCTGCTGTACGGCAGCCCGGTTCCCGGATATCACGCGCCGCCGGAGCGCACCGTTGCGGCCGGCACCCGGGTGGTCGCGGCCCTGTTCGACGCCGTCGCGGCCGGAATTGCCACCGGGGACATCCGGCTGACCAATGATCTTGCCCCGCAACCGATGTCATCCGATTTCGAACGGATACGGCACGAATTCGGCTTCCCCGGTGATGATCAGGTGCTTGCCAAGTGCTTCTTGCTGTGGGCCGGGGTGCTGGGCGCCATCAGCCTCGAAGTGTTCGGGCAATACGGCGCCGACACCCTCACCGACTCGGCGGCGCTGTTCGACACCCAGCTGCGGCTGCTGGTCGACGTGCTGAGCCAACATTGACGCCGCGGCGCGTCGCGGCGAACGCGGGGAATTAGAACGTGTTCACCCGGCGATTTCGGGCGCGGAGCGGGCCCGCATGGCAAAGTAGTTCGGGCCCTTTCTGGCGTCCCGGCGACTGGGCTATTCTGCGAGACGATGACGCTCCCCGTTGAATCGCCGACGCAGATCGCCTGGGTTACCACCGATCTGGATGCCACCGAAACGGCCCTCACCGGCCTGTTAGGCGTGCGGAAGTGGGTGCGCATACCCGATGTGCACTTTGCTCCGGATGCCTGCAGCTACCACGGCAAGCCCGCCGATTTCGTCGCCAGTATCTCCCTGAGCTACCTCGGCGACATGCAACTGGAGCTGATCCAACCGGTTCGCGGCGAGAACATCTATAGTGACTTCTTGTCCGAGTGTGGGGCGGGTTTGCACCACGTCTGCATGGAGGCCGAAAGCCCCGAGCAATTCGAAGCGGCGTTGGTCGAGGCCGCTGAGCGGGGCGCCGCGGTCGTGCAGCAAGGCGTGATGCCCGGGGGGATCCAATTCGCCTATGTCGCGGCGCCGCAGGCGGGAGTGCCGTTCGTGGAGTTCGCGTACGTCGCGCCCGAAATGAGGGCGTTTTACGACTACATCAAACAGCAGCAGCGCTGAGCCGCGCCAACGGCGATGCAGAGCGCGGCGATGAGGAGGAGTGGCGCCAATGAGCACGGAGATACCGGCAACAATCAGTGCGAACGACGTCACGGCGTGGTCCGACGAGGTCGACGTGTTGGTGATCGGCTTCGGCATCGCCGGCGGCTGCGCCGCGGTCAGCGCGGCGGCCGGTGGCGCGCAAGTGCTGGTGTTCGAACGCGCGGCCGCCGCCGGCGGCACCACTTCGCTTGCCGGAGGCCACTTTTACCTCGGTGGCGGTACCGCGGTGCAGCAGGCGACAGGTCAGGACGACTCCGCCGAGGAGATGTACAAGTACCTCGTCGAGGTCTCGCGTGAGCCCGAACTCGACAAGATCCGCGCCTACTGCGACGGCAGCGTCGAGCATTTCAATTGGCTGGAAGACTTGGGCTTTCAGTTCGAGCGCAGCTACTACCCGGGCAAAGTCGTCGTCCCGCCGGGCACCGAGGGCCTCAGCTACACGGGCAATGAAAAGGTGTGGCCCTTCTGTGAGCGGGCCAAGCCGGCGCCGCGTGGGCATTCCGTGCCGGTGCCCGGGGAGTTGGGCGGTGCGTCCATGGTCATCGATCTGTTGGTCAAACGCGCCGACGCGCTGGGCGTGCAGGTCCGCTACGAGACAGGGGCAACCAACCTCATCCTGGACGACGACGGCGCCGTGGTCGGCGTCGCGTGGAAGCATTTCGCCGAAACCGGCGCCGTCAAGGCCAAAGCCGTCGTCGTCGCGGCGGGCGGTTTCGCGATGAATCCGGAGATGGTTGCTGAGCACACTCCCGCTTTGGGCCAGCCGCGGCGCACCAAGCATCACGGCCTGGCCGCGCCCTACATCCTGGGCAACCCCAACGACGACGGACTGGC
>Ga0134125_10010154_pt1 | contig 10579 bp, 6 predicted proteins | sample KB31751_FD_96464 | JGI IMG/M metagenome (GOLD analysis project Ga0134125, IMG submission 96464) | Terrestrial soil microbial communities with excess Nitrogen fertilizer from Kellogg Biological Station, Michigan, USA - KB3-175-1 | ecosystem: Environmental > Terrestrial > Soil > Unclassified ... | reverse complement strand
TATTTCGACAGAACCGGATCGAAGCGGATGCGCTCCCGGAGCTGAGCGAAAACATGCTTCGCGACATCGGCGTTCCGCTGGGTCATCGTCTACGGATCCTGCGCGCCATCCGCGAGCTCGGCGGCGTGGGGCCGATTGCGGTCCAGCTTGCGCCAGAAGCGGCTGCGCGCGAGGGCGCCGAACGCCGGCATATGACGGTCGTGTTCTGCGACCTCGTTGGCCTGACCGCGCTCACCGCGAAGCTCGATCCGGAAGATATGGCGGACCTCCTGCGTGCGGGCCAGAGCGCGATCGCGGCAGCCGTCGCACGCTTCGAGGGCCACGTCGCCAAATGGGTCGGCGACGGCGCCACCATCTATTTCGGTTATCCGCGCGCGCATGAGGACGATGCCGAACGGGCGGCGCGCGCGGGGCTCACGCTGATCGACGCGATTGCAGAGCTCGGTCGTGCCCGTGGCGTGACGATCGCCATGCGCATTGGCATTTCCAGCGGACTCGTCGTGGTCGGCGAGTTGATCGGCGAAGGCGAAGCGCGCGAACGGGGCGTCGTCGGTGACACCGCCAATCTCGCGGCGCGGCTGCGCTCGGAGGCGGAGCCTGGCACCATCCTGGTCTCCGAAGCGACGCGGCGACTGCTTGGCAGAGCCTTCGAAATGCAGCGGCTCGGACCGCAAGCCTTGAAGGGTTTCCGCTCGCCGGTCGTCACATGGCGGGTGATCCACGAACAGGAAAATTTCAGCCGCTTCGATGCCGCGCGGACCGAAGCGCTCATACCCCTCGTCGGCCGCGAGGACGAGATCGCCTTTCTATGTGAGCGCTGGCAGCAGGCAACCCAAGGCGTAGGCCAGGTCGTGCTGCTCTCGGGCGAGGCCGGCATCGGCAAGTCGCGCACGGTGGCAGCGTTCCGCGATCGGCTCGATGACGGGTATCACATCGTCATGCGCTATCAATGCTCGCCGCACCACCTCAACGATGCTTTCTACCCCGTGATCACACAGATCCGGCATGCCGCGGGATTTGTCAGCGGCGAGCCCGCCGGTGCGCGGCTCGACAAGATGGAGAAAACCATCAAGGCGACCGGACTGCCGTGTAGTGAGATCGCACCGTCGCTTGCCGCCCTGCTCGGCATCCCGACCGACGATCGCTATCCGCCGCTCGAGATGACGCCGGCGGAGTTCAAGGAGCGGACGCTCTCCGCACTGCTTGCCATGACGGCCGGTCTCAGCAGGCAGACGCCGATCCTGATGCTGCTCGAGGATGCCCATTGGATCGATCCAACCACGCTCGATCTGACCAATCGCGTAGTGGAGCTGGTCCGGGCCCTGCCGATCCTGCTCATCATTACCCACCGGCCGGAGTTCTCCCCGCCCTGGTCCGGAAGCCACGTCACGCTGCTGCCGCTCAACCGCCTCGGCCGCCTGCACGCAATCAGGATGATCGACGGCGTGGCCGCGGGAAGGAGCTTACCGGCGCAGGTGATCGATGAGATCGTGGCAAAGACCGACGGTGTGCCGCTGTTCATGGAGGAGTTGACCAAGAGCGTGCTCGAATCGGACTTGCTGCACGAGGATGGAAACTCCTACGTGCTTTCCTCCGCGCTGACGCCGCTTGCAATCCCCTCGACCTTGCATGACTCCCTGACGGCGCGGCTCGACCGGCTGTCGCCGATCAAGGAAACTGCGGAGATCGGTGCAGCGATCGGCCGCGAATTTCCGCATTCGCTGCTCGAAGCGGTATCGCCCATCAAGGGCGAAGCCTTGCGCGGCGTGCTGCGCCAGCTCATGGAAGCCGAGTTGATCCACTGCCGCGGCGCGCCGCCCAAGGCGAGCTACGTGTTCAAGCACGCCCTCCTGCAGGACGCCGCCTATGGTTCGTTGCTGCGCAGCCGGCGCCAGGGCATCCACGCTCAGATCGCCTGGGCGTTGAAGGAACACGTCACCGACGAGGAATATCCGCCGGCGACCGTCGCGCATCACTTCACCGAAGCCGGACTTGCCGCATCGGCCGCTTCCGCCTGGCTCGGCGCGGCGGAGCTTGCGCTGTCGCAATCGGCGCCGGTCGAAGCCGAGCGCCATGCCAACAAGGGATTATCGCTGATCCCGGCCATTCCCGAGGGGCGCGAGCGCGATGCGCTCGAACTCTCACTTCTGGTCGCACGCGCCTATGCGCTTGTGCCGCTCAAGAGTATCACGGCACCAGAGACATTCGAGGTGATGAGCGCGGCCAAGCGCCTGCTCGATCGGGGCGTCGGCACCGATCTGCAGCGTGTCTCCGTCCTGTTCGGGCTCTGCTCGGAGGCGACGCTCAAGGCAAGGATGCAGCCTGCACGCGACTTTGCCCATCAAATCATCGAAGTTGCCGAGCGCCAGAACGATCCAACGTACCGTCTGGTCGCCTATCGCATGCTCGCGACCAACCAGTTCTATGCCGGACAGAGCCGCCTTGCCCTCGACAGCCTGCTGCGCGCCAAGCAATATTGCGATCCGACCCGGCAGCGGGCGCTGAGCCATCGCTTCGGATGGGATCCCAGCATCGCGCTGCTTGCTTTCGAGGTTCTGGTGCGGCTTTCGCTTGGGCTCATCGATAGCGCGGCCGAAATCAGCGCGCAGGTGCAGGCCGAGATCGTGAGCCATACGCATGCGACGACGATCGCGAGTGCGACATTCTGCGCCGTGACCTGGCCCAAGGCGATTCTGGGCGATCTCCCGGCGCTCGAAGCCGGCAGTAGCGAACTGGTGATTTATTGCAGCGAGAAGCGCGCCGAGCAAATCCGCCTGCTCGCCACCATGCATTGCGCCTACGCCCGCGCCATGCGGGAGCCGGTTGCAGACAACCTCGCCGGACTTCATTCGGCATTTGATCAGATGCGATCGGCCGGCGGCTTCACCGGAAGCTCTATGATCTTGTCTCACCTCGCCGAAGCGGCCATGCTGGCCGGCGAGCTCGAACAGGCGGCGGCGAACCTCCAGCAGGGCTTTGCCTTTGTCGAGCAGTCCGGCGAACGGTTCTGGCTCGCGGAGTTGCATCGGCACGGCGGTCAGCTCGCGCTGCGACAGGGAGGGCCTGATCGGTCGCGCGCGGAGGCCTGCTTCAGGACCGCGATAGAGATCGCGCATGGCCAGCAGGGCCGCCTGCTTGAGCTGCGGGCGGCAAACGATCTCGCCCGGCTGTGGCGCGATGGCCAATCCAACAACGACGTGCGTGCGTTGCTGGAGCCGATCCTGGCGGCCATTGAAGGCGGGCAAGCCTCCCCGGATGTGCGCAACGCGCGCGAGCTCCTTGCCGCTCTCGCCTGACGCCCATAGGGCGGCCACGATCTATTGCAAAGATCAATCCCAGATTGCACAATGGGGTTTTCGCTCCGGCATCGGCACGAAAAGCATGTGACGTGCTTGACGGCGTTCCGATCGGCGCGACAAGAGCTTTTGTACACGCATTGCGATGACCTGACAGGAGATTTCGATGTCGGCAGATGTTGATCAGCCCGGTAAGGAAGCGAGACCGATCGCCGGAGGCGCCAGCGCGATGTGGGGGCTGGTGCTGGACCACCTCGTGGACAAGCATGCGCAAGCCGTCGCTGCGACGCGGGTCAATCCGGATGGCGGCGTGGCACGGACGCCTGACGGCGTCGTGGTCACCAGCAAGGAGCTGTATCTGCAGGTGCTGCTCAACGCCGACAACAACTATACCAATGCAGGCTATCAGCAGCGGATGTCGCAGAGCTTTGGTCCGATCTTTCTCGGCATGGACTGGGGTCCCGAATACGAGAAAGAATCGACGCCGACCAACGCGGCGATCGGAAAAGTCACCCGGCGCGAAGCCTTCGATATCTCCTTGAGGGAAACGCGCACCGCGCTACCGAGCGTGCCCGCCCCCGGCGGCATCATCGATATTCAGGCGCTTTCCGATATCGTCCTGGCAAGAATCTGCAGCCATTATTTCGATATTCCCGACGGGACCTACGTGAAGGCCGGCGGATTTGGAATATCCAACCTCGTGGCGCCCGGGGTTTGCCCGGCCGATTACACCTTTCCCTCCGCCTACATCTTCCATCCGGCCCCTGATGCTCTGCTGACCTTCATCGGCAAGCGGACCGGGCAGATTCTCCGGGAATCGGTCGGGAAATATGTTGCCGACAAGCGTACCTCGGGACGACTTCCGGACGCGCCATTGACGCGCGCCCTGTTCGAACAATTCCCCGATCCGAATGACAACGACCTGCTTGCCCGAACCATCATCGGCGTCATGACGGGCGCGTTGCCGACCATCAACGGCAACCTCGTCACGACGGTCAAAACCTGGCAACGGACCGCGACGATGATGGCGCTGCAGGCCCAGCTCAAGGCGAACACGCAAACCGACGAGTTCGCCAAGGCCCATGAGGTGATCGAATTACCGATGCGGCAGGCCATGCAGATGCAACCAACACCGGATTTCATCTGGCGCACCGCGAAGAAGGATCACAGGCTCGGCACCAAGAACCCGGTCGAGGTGAAGGCCGGCGACAAGATCTATCTCAGCATCATCCAGGCAACGCAGAGCGATCTGCGCAGTGGTAGCGACGACGTCTGTCCGATCTTCGGCGGTGACCACAGCAAGAACCCACACCCGATCCATGCCTGTCCCGGCTTCGAAATGGGCTTCGGCATTCTGCTCGGCATCATCTACGGCGTGGTGGATCATCAAGCCAAAGCCGGCTAGACGCTGCGGGTCGCGGCACATGCGCTGGAAAGCCTGCGCCTGCTTGGGGCGCCGGCTTCCTTTGCGCAGACCTCGTCGGCCTGGGGTCGGATGCCGGAACTTTTTCTTGCAAGGGCGACTTGATCGCTCGTAGATCAATCGGAACTGTCTGCGGCAACAAGGCACTTGATGAACGACAGCAAGCGACCCGCGTCCGGAAAGCCGCAAATGGTGCTGTTACGGCTGCTCGGTCCGGGCCTCGTCACCGGCGCGGCCGACGATGATCCGTCGGGAATTGCGACCTACTCGCAGGCTGGTGCTCAATTCGGCTATGCGCTGTTATGGACGGTATTCCTCACCATTCCTTTCATGATCGCGATCCAGCTCGTGAGCGCGCAGATCGGGAGGGTCACCGGCAAGGGCCTCGCCGCCAATGTCATGCAGATGACCCCGCGCTGGCTGGTTGTGGCACTCGTTTCTCTCCTGGTCGCCGCCAACACCTTCAATATCGCGGCCGACATCGCCGCGATGGGGGAAGCGCTCTCGCTGGTCATCGGCGGCCTCAGCCACGAACACGCGCTGATCTTCGCCGCCACATCGACCTTGCTGCAGGTGTTCGTGCCTTACCACCGCTACGCGCCGGTGCTGAAACTCCTGACGCTGACGCTGTTCGCCTATGTCGCGACCGCCTTCACCGTGGAGATTCCGTGGAGCACCGCCTTGCTCGCCAGTGTCTGGCCAAGGGCCCACGTCAACGCCGACTACCTCCTGATGGTGGTCGCCGTGCTCGGCACCACCATCAGCCCGTATCTGTTCTTCTGGCAGGCTTCGCAAGAGGTCGAGGAAATGAAGGGCAAGGCGCGTCGTCCGCTTCGGGAGCTCTCCAGAGGCGGCGATCCTGAACTCGATCGCATCAAGATCGATACCACGGTCGGCATGATCCTTTCCAACACCATCGCCTTCTTCATCATCCTGACGACAGCATCCGTTCTGAACGCCAATGGCGTCACCAACATCGATTCGGCGACGGAGGCGGCCGAAGCACTGCGGCCGCTCGCTGGTGACTTCACATTTGCGCTGTTCGCGCTCGGCATCATCGGGACCGGCCTGCTGGCGATCCCGGTTCTGGCGGGATCGGCGGCCTATGCTGTGTCTGAAGCGTTCGGGTGGCGCGCCACGCTCGAGGCCAAGGCGCCGGACGCAGTGCAATTCTACAGCATCATCGCTGCCGCGACCGTCATCGGCTTTGCGCTGGGCTTCACCGGGATCGATCCCATCCACATGCTGGTATGGAGCGCGGTGCTCAACGGCATCGTGGCTGTTCCGATCATGGCGATGATGATGGCGATCGTCTCCAACGAGCGGTTGATGGGGCGATTCAAGGCACGAAGCTGGCTGGTCGCGCTCGGCTGGATGGGCACTGCGGTCATGGCGGTCGCTGTCGTCGCGCTGCTCTGGTCGTCCGCAGGGAACAGCTAACGCCGTTCCGACGACGGGCTCTTGGCTTCGAGCCCAGCGGCAAGCGGATTTCATCGATCTTCGCTTGAGGTCGTCGCGGTTCTCCCTGCGCGGTTTTGAAGAAAGCGCCGCCTCATTGATGCGCTGCGGCATAAAATTCATGTGCTAGGATGAGCATGTTGTGCCACCAACAGCAGATGCAACGATAACGAAAAAACGACAATGGGGAACGCCTTGATGAAACCAGACCGGATGAGCGCCCATTCGACGCCTGCTTATTCACCCCACGGCCTTGCGCTGCTGCGCGACCCGCTGCTCAACAAGGGCATCGCCTTCACCGAAGAAGAGCGCGATGCGCTCGGACTGCGCGGCTTCCTCCCCGCCGCCGTGATGTCGATGCAGGCGCAGGTCGAGCGCGTGCTGACCAATTTGCGCAGCGTGCCGAGCGATCTCGAAAAATATGTCGCGCTCAATTCGCTGCATGACCGCAACGAGGCGCTGTTCTTTCGCGTCGTCTGCGACCACATCGATGAAATCCAGCCGCTGATCTATACGCCGACCGTCGGCCTTGCCTGCCAGAAATACGGGCTGATCTTCCAGCGGCCCCGCGGCCTGTTCATTTCCTACAATGACCGCGGACGCATCGCCGAAATCCTCTCCAATTGGCCGTATCGCACCAAGCTCATCGTCGTAACCGACGGCGAGCGCATTCTCGGCCTTGGCGACCTCGGCGCCAACGGCATGGGTATTCCTGTTGGCAAGCTCTCGCTCTACACGGCCTGCGCCGGCGTGCATCCCGAGCAATGCCTCCCCGTCATGCTCGACGTCGGCACCAACAACGAGGAATTTCTCAACGATCCCTATTACATCGGCCTGCGCCGGCAGCGCGTCACGGGTGCGGCCTATGACGCCTTCGTCGACGAGTTCATGACCGCGGCGCGCGCGGCCTTTCCGGGCGTGCTGATCCAGTTCGAGGACTTCGCCAATCACTCGGCCTTTCGCCTGCTGCACAAATATCGCGACGACGTCTGCGTCTTCAATGACGACATCCAGGGCACGGCCGCGGTCGCGCTCGCCGGCCTGTTCTCCGCGCTGCGCGTGAAAGGCGGCAAGCTCGGCGAGCAGACCCTGCTGTTCCTCGGCGCGGGCGAAGCCGCAACCGGCATCGCCGATCTCGTGGTCTCCGCCATGATGGCCGAAGGCATGTCGGAGGCCGAGGCGTTGCGGCGCAACTGGCTGGTGGATTCCCGCGGCCTCGTGGTGAAGGGGCGGCCCGGCTTGAGCGGACACAAGCTGCGCTATGCGCACGACCAGGCGCACATCGGCAATTTCCTCACTGCGATCGACACGCTCAAGCCGACGGCGATCATCGGGGTTGCCGCCGTCGGCGGCGCCTTCACGCCGGACGTTCTTCAGGCCATGGCCGAACTCAACGAGCAGCCGATCGTGTTTGCATTGTCCAATCCCACCTCGAAGGCCGAATGCTCTGCCGCGGAGGCGTATCGCTACACGAACGGCCGCGCGCTTTTCGCCTGCGGAAGCCCGTTCGATGCCGTGAAGCTCAATGGCAAGAGCTTCGTGCCGCGCCAGGGCAACAATTCCTACATCTTCCCGGGCGTCGGTCTCGGCGTGATCGCAAGCGGCAGCAGGCTCGTGACCGACGAGATGTTCATGGCGGCCGCGCATACGCTGGCGAACTCCGTCAGCGAAGCCGACCTCAAGCAGGGCAGCCTCTATCCCGCGTTGCCGCGCATCCGCGAAGTGTCGGCGCAAATCGGCGCCGCCGTTGCCGACGTCGCCTACCAGAACGGCCTCGCCGCCGGCCCGCCGCCCAACGATCTCATCGGCTTCATCCAATCGCAGATGTACGACGCGCAATATTGAGACTCCGTAGGGTGGCAAAGGCGCGACCGCGCCGTGCCCACCATCGACCAACAACGTGCCCACGAACGATTGGCATGCCGTCGTTTCCTCGTCATTGCGAGCGAAGCGAAGCAATCCATACTGCTTCCATGGAGGCAGTGTGGATTGCTTCGTCGCTTCGCTCCTCGCAATGACGACGGAGACACAAGCGTCAGCATTCCCGCGGCACGAAATGCCCGAGTCATGCATCGTTCGTCGCCCTCGAAATCAAGAGAGCGCAGGGAATGCCGGATGCAGGCCGCACCCGTGAGCCTTGCGTGCAAAGGAAAGTGCGAGCTACAGCAATTCCCTGAATTCTTCTACGCTGAAACCCGCCTGTCGTATGATCGCCCGCAGCGTGCCGGGCTTGAGGTCGCGGCCGGCATGCACCGGCACCGTTACCGCCCGCGTCGGATCGCCCGAATACGCAAGGACATGGTGGCTGCCGACTATTCGATCGACAACAAATCCCGCCCGCTTCAGGGCGCGAACGACCGCAGCGCCGCTTGCAACGGGGAGGCGTCCGTCCGCCATAGCTAGGCAGCTACGGTAACGCGGCGGATTTCGGGATGAGCGTCGGCTGGAATGGCAAGGCCCTGATCGCGACGATACGAGAGGACAGCGCGGATGGCTTCTTCGGCATTGGCGAGAGCTTCCTGCTCGGTGTCGCCCTCGGTCACCACCTCCGGGAGCGCGGGAACCAATACCGTGAAGCCGCCACCTTCCTGTGGCTCCAGCACGACCGAAAAGCTAAATTGGTCCGCCACGATATTGCTCCTGCGCCTCATATGCCACTCATCGTACCAAACGCAGCGGAAGGGTCAATGAACCCATGCCTGCCGCTGCAAACGAAGCCGCAAACAGGCCTGCGCACGTCAGGCTCACAACCTGTGCAGGCATTGTGTGCGGCAGCTTAAAACATCTAGTAGTTGTGCTATTGCATAACGGCGGATTACGCTATCGTAAATCCGCCCTGCGATTCTGGTCGACACATCACCCCCGCTGCAGCAGCTTCTGCAATCCGCGAATATCGGTCTGCTTCTCCAGACCGAACACTGTGTCGATCAGGTGCGCGGCTGTCTCCGGGCCCAGCACCGGCGAGATCAGGTCGCGCGCCTTGTCCGTGACCTCGTCGCGGCTCATCGGATTGCGCGGCGTACCGCGCACCGCCGATATGCGTTCTGAAAGCTTCGTGCCGTCGTTGAGCTCGATCTCGACGACGGTCTCGCGCACCGGCAAGAGCTTCGCCAGATCCTCGTCGCGCACCAGATCGACCTTGGCGCGTTGCTTGAGCACGCTCGCATCCTGCATGCGCGCCTTGTCGTGCGCTGCCTGGAACGAGACGGTCTTGTCGATCAGCATCACCGCGATCATGTGCTGCAGGCAGATATCGGGGATGTCTCTGTTGTCGACGACATTCGCGACCGACGGCGCAAGCCGCACCGTGACCTTCTTCACAGAATCGGCCTCGAACGGCGTCTTGCCGCGGATCGCCTCGACGGCATCGAGCGGCCCCTGGATCGGCGAGCCGACGCTCCATTTCTTGATGTCGGTCTGCGCGATCTCGTAGCGCTCGCCGAGCTTGTCGATCAACCGATCGGGCTGCACTTTGGGCGCGTAGGCCGCAAAGAAATTGTCGGGACCGGAAAAGATATCATCGACGCCGTTCCAGCCGGATTGAACGAGCAGCGCCGCGGTGACGCCGTCGCGCGCCGGCTTGCCTGCGAACACGAAGGCCTTCTCGATGTGATCGGTGTCGCGCCGCCACGCCGTGATTCCCGAAGACTGCTGCGCGGTATAGTCGAGCGCCCATCGCATCCGGCGGGTGTCGAGGCCGACCGCGCAGCAGGCGGCGGCCGCAGCGCCGAAGGTGCCGGCGATGCTGTGCGTCGACAGGCTGCTCTCATAGCTGAAGCCGGCGCCACCCATCGCCATCACGACGCGCGTGCCGATGTCGTAGCCGAGCACGACCGACCGCAACAGGCCGGTGCCGTCGATGCCGGACATCTCGCCTGCCGCCAGCGCCGCGGGCACCACCGCACAGCCGGGATGCGAGCGGGATGCGTTGTGGGAATCGTCGGTCTCGTCGGCATGCGCCATCATGCCGTTGGCAAGCGCTGCGTCGATCGGCTGCGCGATCAAGGCCGTTCCCACGACGGTCGCCGTGCCGGTGCCGGAGTGCTCCCTGATGTGACGCTGCGCGGCCTGGCCCGGCGGCAGCTCCGAGCCCGAGACCATCGCCGCCAACGTATCGAGCAAGTGATATTTGGCCCGCTCCATCACCTCGTCCGGCAGCGCGCGCGTTCGTGCGGCGCTCATATAGGCGGCAAGTGTGCCCATGAGTGGGCTGATCGCAGGAATGGGGCTATTCATTTGCGCGAATGCAGGCCATGGCGACAGCCCGATCGCCGTCACCGTCGACTTCAGAAAACCGCGTCGCGTCGTCCTGGTCAAGGATCAGCTCCCTTCGCCGGTCGATGCCGAGCCGGGTATTCCGACGCCTGTTTAAGGGACGGCTTTCGAAAGTCCAGTAGCTAGG
>Ga0134125_10010149_pt1 | contig 10585 bp, 8 predicted proteins | sample KB31751_FD_96464 | JGI IMG/M metagenome (GOLD analysis project Ga0134125, IMG submission 96464) | Terrestrial soil microbial communities with excess Nitrogen fertilizer from Kellogg Biological Station, Michigan, USA - KB3-175-1 | ecosystem: Environmental > Terrestrial > Soil > Unclassified ... | reverse complement strand
GACCCAGAAGCGACGTTCATGCAGGTTGGGCAACCAGCGGCGACGGGTCTTGTTGTTGGCGTGCGAGACGTTGTTGCCGCTCTGCACACCCTTTCCGGTGACTTGACATACACGGGCCATGACGACCTCCGTTGAATGGCTTTTTGAAGCCTGATTTGCCGCCCGTTGGCCAGGGCAGCATCGGCCCAGCGGCGCCTGAGCGCCCCGCGATGCTGGAGGTGGTGCTGTCGCATGTCGTGAATCCGCATCGCGTGGCGGATGGCCCAAAGCATCAGGTCGACGTGGCGAGCCGCGTATTCTCCCAGAAAAACAGGGCGGTGCGCAATCGTCGGCAAGCCGGGCGCGTGCGCCAATGGGGGATGTATGGAACAATCAGCCCCTTTGATTCGACGCAAGCGCGTCCCAAGGGATATCCGATGGCAGAAGTAATCAACAACGGCCAGGTCAACGGCCAGGGCAGCCAGCCGCAACTGATGTTGCAGAAGATCTACGTGAAGGATGTCTCGTTCGAGGCTCCCAACGCGCCGCAGATCTTCCAGGCCATGGGCGAGAACGATCAGCTGCAGCCGCAGATCCAGCTCAACGTGGGCCAGAAGGCCACCGACCTCGGCAACGACCTGTACGAAGTGGCGCTGAGCCTCACCCTGACCTGCACGCTGGGCGAGCGCACCGCGTATCTGGCCGAAGTGGAACAGGCCGGCCTGTTCGGCATCGCCGGTTTCAGCGAGGAGGAACACGCCGGCATCATCGGCAGCTACTGCCCGAACCTGCTGTTCCCGTACGCGCGCCAGGTGATCTCGTCGCTGGTGCTGGAGGGTGGCTTCCCGCCGTTCCTGTTGCAGCCGATCAACTTCGATGCGCTTTACAGCGAACAACAGCGCCGCATGCAGGGCGGCAACGAGGCCCCGGCCACGCTCAACAGCTGAGTCGAACCCATGGCTGATCTTCCGACCATGGTCGTGCTCGGTGCCGGTTCCTGGGGCACCGCGCTGGCCGCGCTGAGCGCGCGCAACGGGGTGCCCACCCGCCTGTGGGGGCGCGATGCCGCCGCGCTGGCGGCGATCGCGCAAACCCATCGTAACCAGCGTTACCTGCCGGACGTGGAACTGCCGCCGGAGCTGCACTGCGAAAGCGACCTGGCCACGGCCCTGCGAGGCGCAGACATCGTGCTGATCGCGGTACCCAGCCACGCCTTCGCCAGCATGCTGGCCGAGCTGGCGCCGCTGCTCGACGCGGGCAGCGCGATCGCCTGGGCTACCAAGGGCTTCGAGCCGGGCACGGGTCGCTTCCTGCATGAACTGGTGGCCGAACAGTTGCCCGGGCGCGCCACTGCGGTGGTCACCGGTCCGTCATTCGCGCGCGAGGTGGCGGCTGGCCTGCCCAGTGCGGTCACCGTGCATTCGGAAGACGACGCCTTCGCGCGGCAGCTGGCCGGCCTGCTGCATGCGCCGAACCTGCGCGCGTATTCGGGCAGCGACGTGCTCGGTGGCGAGTTGGGTGGCGCCATGAAGAACGTGCTGGCTGTGGCCACCGGCATCGCCGACGGCATGGAGCTGGGCCTGAATGCCCGCGCCGGCCTGATCACCCGCGGCATGAACGAGATGCTGCGCCTGGGTATGGCCCTGGGCGCTCGACCGGAAACACTGATCGGCCTGTCCGGCCTGGGCGACCTGGTGCTGACCTGCACCGGTGACTTGTCGCGCAACCGCCGGCTCGGCCTGGCGCTGGGTCGCGGCGTGGCGATCGACGAGGCCTTGCGCCGGATCGGCCAGGTGGTGGAAAGCATCCTCACCGCCGACGAAGTGAACCGGTTGGCGCTCAAGCATGGGCTGGACCTTCCCATCAGTGCCGGCGTGCATGCCGTGCTGCATGGCGAAGTCACCCCGGTGGACGCCTTGCGCCGGTTGATGGCGCGGGAACAGAAAGCGGAATACCCGCCGGGCCTGTTCCGCACCACCTGATCAACCGCAGCCAACCGTCCACATTAGCGCGAAAACGGACCGCGTGCCCATAGTGATCGAACCCCGTTTCCGGTGACGGGCAAGTGTGCCGCCAACGCGCGGCGCGCCTGCTAAGCTCAACGTTTTGCTTGTCGCCATGGACCGCATGCGCATGCAACAACCGGACGGGAAACAGCGCGTTGGCGGCGCATCAGCCAACGCTGACGACGCGCTTCCGGTGGCGTGGCGACGACTGCTGGCCAAACCGCGCGTGGCCGCGGTCGATGAGTCGGCCGTGCTCGGGTTTTTCCTCGAGGTAATGCCGCAGGACACCGCGTCATTCGCCTGCCTGGATGCCGCGCCGGTGTTGCTCACCGTTGCCGAACACGGCCGTTACACCCGTCCGGTGCCGCTGGACAGCCGCCACCTGGTGCAGGTGACGCTGGCGCCGCACGAACTGCGTCTGGCCGCCACCGTGCTGGGGCTGCCGCAAAGCGTACGCAAGGGGCGCAGCTATGCGCGGCTGAGCGGCCACGTGGGCGACACCCTGCTGGCGGAGATGCTGGACACCGCGCCCTGTTTCCTGGGTGGCCTGGGCGGCTTGCGGCTGTCGCGCAGCCGGCCGCATCCGCTCAACTGGCATTGGTCGATGGCGCCCGACGGCAGCCAGCGCCTGCTGCCGTTGCTGCCGAACAGTCAGCGGCTGCTGCGCATCGACGCGTTGTGGTACCTCGACGCGGAACACGCGGCGCTGGGCTTGCTGGACGCCGCCGCCGAGGAAACCCGCTGGCTGGAGTTGCCGCCGCTGAAACCCGAAGACGGTCCCCGCCTGCGCGACTTGCTGCCGGCCAGCCGGTTGGCCACGCGGCTGCCCCCGCCGCAGGTTTTCGGCGAGATGCGCCGGTCAGAACTGGCGCCGAAACCGGTATTGACCCTGCATGCGCTGACCCGCCATGCGCGCCTGGCCGCCGGCACGCCGCCATTGGCCTATGCGCGGCTGGCCTTCGACTACGCCGGCGAACGCCTTCCGGGCCGCGGCGGCGAGCCGCTGGTGCGGCGCGTGCGCGATGGCCAACTGGTCGAGATCACCCGCCGCCGCGCGGAAGAACTTTCCGCCATGGAGCAGCTCGAGCGCGCGGGCCTCACGCCGGGGGTGGACACCGAGGGCCTGCCCTGGGACGTGGCCGAAACCCTGCCGGAGGATGCTTGGCTGTTCCCCGGCACCGGCCATGCTGGCGCGCTGGAGGTCAACACGCCGGCGCGCTGGCTGGCGCTGCGGCCCCGGCTGGAGGAGGAGAATTTCCAGCTGGAATACGCGCCCAGCTTCCCGTTCGAGGTGCTTGAGGGTCCGGTGAGCTGGTACGGCCAGGCGCTGGAGGATGCCGACGACCACGCCTTCGACCTGGAAATCGGCATCGAACTGGACGGCCAACGCCACAACCTGCTGCCCGCCGTGGCGCAGGCGCTGGCCGAGCACCAGTTGAACCTCAGCCCCGCGCCGAACGAGCCGGAGGATGCGGTGTGGTATGCGCCGGTCGATGCCCGTCGTCGCGTGCCCGTGCGGCTGAAGGAATTGCGCGGGCTGCTGGCGCCGCTGGCCGAATACCTGGAAAAACCGCGCCAGAAACTGCACCTGCCCAAGGTGCAGGCCGGCCGGCTGGAAGAGCTGGCTGCGGCCATGCCCGGTGGCGGCACGCTGGATGCGGCCGAGCCGCTGTTCGGCTTCGCCGCGCGCCTGCGTGATGCCGCCGAGCGCGCCAGCGACGCCGTGCCCGAGGGGCTTACGGTGGAACTGCGGCCGTACCAGCGCGAAGGCCTGCGCTGGTTGAACGCGCTGGCCGAAGCCGGCGTGGGCGGCGTGCTGGCCGACGACATGGGCCTGGGCAAGACGTTGCAGCTGATCACCCACCTGCTGTCGCTGAAACAGCACGGCGCGCTGACCCAGCCGGCGCTGGTGGTGGTGCCGACCAGCCTGATCCCGAACTGGCAATCGGAAATCGCCCGCTTCGCGCCGATGCTGCGCGTGCTGACCTTGCACGGGCCGCAGCGCGCCGAGGAGTTCATCCAGCTGGGCGATCAGGACATCGTGCTGACCAGCTACGCCTTGCTGCCGCGCGACGTGGTGGCCCTGCGCAAGCAGCCCTTCGCGCTGATCGTGCTGGACGAGGCCCAGCAGGTGAAAAACCCCCGCACCCAGGCGCGCCGCGCGTTGCTGAGCCTGCGTGCGCCGCGCTTTGTCTGCCTCACCGGCACGCCGCTGGAAAATCACCTGGGCGAACTGTGGTCGCAGGTCGACCTGGCCGTGCCCGGCCTGCTGGGCGACGAGGGCGCGTTTCGCCGCCACTACCGGGTGCCGATCGAGAAGCAGCATGACGAGGACTGCCAGCAGCGCCTGAACCTGCGGCTGGCGCCGTTCATCCTGCGTCGTACCAAGGCGCAGGTCGCCACCGAGTTGCCGCCCAAGACGGAGATCACCCGCCGCGTGGTGATGGAAGGACGCCAGCGCGACCTGTACGAAGGCCTGCGCCTGGCGCTGACCGAGGAACTGCGCGAGGTGATCGCCCAGCGCGGCATCGCCCATTCCGGCATCGTGGTGCTGGATGCGCTGCTGAAGCTGCGCCAGGTCTGCTGCGATCCGCGGCTGGTGAAGCTGGAGGCGGCGCAGGGCGTGCACGAGTCGGCCAAGTTCGAGTTGCTGATGGACATGCTGCCCGCGCTGATCGACGAAGGCCGCAAGGTGCTGCTGTTCTCCCAGTTCACCGGCATGCTCAAGCTGATCGCCGCCGAGCTCGACCGCCGCCATATCCCCTACGTCACCCTCACCGGCGACACCCGCGACCGCGCCGAGCCGGTGCAGCGGTTCCAGAGCGGCGAAGTACCCCTGTTCCTGCTTTCCCTGAAAGCCGGCGGCGTGGGCCTCAACCTCACGGCGGCCGACACCGTGATCCACTACGACCCGTGGTGGAACCCCGCCGCCGAAGCGCAGGCCAGCGACCGCGCGCATCGCATCGGCCAGGACAAACCGGTGTTCGTGTTCCGCCTGATCACCAGCGGCACGGTGGAAGAGCGCATCGAGGAACTGAAGGCACGCAAGGCGGAGCTGGCCGACGCCGTGCTGGAAGGCGGCGGTACCCGCGAAAGGCTCAGCTTCGACCAGCTCGATCTGGACACCTTGCTGGCGCCGGCGGGCTGAAACGCTGGGTTGACCTTGGCAAACCCCGGCTTCGTATCGCCCGCATCGCAGGCGTGGGCGGTTGGACGCACTTGAACACGCTCGCCGCTACGGCGCCCTGCCGTTGGTGAACCCGCTATCGAGCGGCCGCGCAACGGCGCTGGACAGGGCTCGACGGCATCACGGTCGCGGCGACACGCGCGTGCGCAGCAACGCATCCACCGACTGCTGCCATTGCGGCGATCCGGGTTCCGATTGCGGTGCTTCCTGTCCCAGATTGTGCTGCACGGCCTGGTTCCATTCCGCTGAACCCGGGTCGGGGCCGTGGCCGTTGTCGCTGATGCCCAGCGTGCGGTCGACCCACGCATACCAGCCGGGCGAACCCAGGGCGGCATTCGTCGGCGGGGTGTTGCCAGCCTGCGGTTGTGGCGCGGCAGCGGGTGCGTCGGTCGGCGGCGTGGGCGAGCACGCCGTCAGCAACAACAGCAGGGGAATACAGGCGACAAGTCGGCGCATGGTCATTCCTCATTCCTGTGGCGGGGCGGTAGGGAGCCTAACCGGCCACCCTCCGCAGAGGATTAATTTTTCATCAGCAAGCCGTTGCCGGCTGCGCGCTCAATTGCGCGCTGCGACCTCGTCGATGTGCAGCAGCAGATCGGCCGGGTCGTCGTAAACGCGGAACGCGCCCGATTCCTGCAGTTCGCCGCGACCATAACCGCCGGACAGCACGCCCACGCCGAGCGATCGCGCACGCTGGGCCGCCAGCATGTCCCACACGCTGTCGCCGATGACCAGCGATTGGTGGATGTCCACGCCCAGGCGTCGCGCCGCGGTCAGGAACAGGTCCGGATCGGGCTTGGCATGGCGCACCTGGTCGCGGGTCACCACATGCACCTTGGCCGGGTCGACGCCCAGCGCCTCCAGGTTGGCCGCGGCGGTGGCCATGCGCCCGCTGGTGGCGATGGCCCAGGGGATGTCCTGGGCGGTGAGGTAGTCCAGCAATTCACGTGCACCGGGCAGCGGCCGTATGGCGCTGCTCGCGTGTTGCCGGTTGTAGGCCTCGGCATGCCATTCGCGCAATCGCGCGAGGCGATCCTCGGTGATCTCCAACCCGGTCTCGCGCAGCAGGATGTTGGCGAACAAGCCGCCGCTCATGCCGATCTTGCGATGGATGCGCCATACGGCCAGATCCACGCCTTCGCGCTCGAGCGCTTCTTTCCAGGCCAGCACGTGCTGGTAGACGCTGTCGACCAGGGTGCCGTCGAGATCGAACAGGAAAGCAGTGTCGCTGCGTGGCATCGGGGTTCTCCAGTCAGTAGGCGAGGCCAGTATGACGGTCATGCGGTGAGCGCAGCGATAACAAACGGCGGGCGGTCGCGATGGAGCCGCGACACGAACCCGCGCGGCATCGTGGTTTGGCCGTCCAGACGAATGGATCGCCAGGCGCTGGCATCCCTGGCTTGGGCGACCGCACCGCGTGTTTTTTCAGCGGGTCACGACCTTTTGATAGCGCTGTCAAAACAGGGCGGCGTTGCCCACAGGGCGTGCCCCGTCTCCTGCATGGCCAGCGCCGCGGCGCCCAGCAGGCCCGGCTCCGAATGCGTGATCGCCACCGTGGGCACCTGCTCCATGGTGTCGCGGAAGCGGCCCTTGGCCTCGAAGCGTTCGCGGAAGCCGCCATGCTGCAGCCACGGCAGCAGGCTCGGCAGCACGCCGCCGGTAAGGTAGACACCGTCCCAGCCGCCCATGGTCAACACCAGGTCGCCGGCGACGCTGCCGAAAATGCCGGCCAGCGTTTCCACCGTGCGCACGCACAGCGGATCCTCGCCGGAGACGGCGCGCGCGGTGATGTCTTCCGGCGTCAACTCCTCGACCGGCTGGCCGGCGATGTCGGCCAGTGCCAGGTAGAGGTTCACCAGGCCATTGCCGCAGATCATGCGTTCGTTGGAGACGCGACCGAAGCGCTGGTTGAGGCGGTGCAGGATCTCGACGTCCTCGGCGGTGTGCGCGGCAAAGCCGGCATGGCCGCCCTCGCTTTCCAGCACGCTGCAACTGCCGTCGCGCAACAACAGTCCGCCCACGCCCAACCCGGTACCCGGCCCCATCACCACGAAGGTCTGCGATGCATGGCTGCCCAGCCGCGGCAGCGGCGGCGCGCCCACGGTCACCAGGTCCTTCGGGGTCAGCAGCGTCACGGCCATGCTCTGGGCGGCGAAGTCATTCACCAGGCGCACCGAGTTCATGCCCAGCTTGCTGCGCAATTGCTGGGCCGATACCGCCCAGGGATTGTTGGTGATCTGCACCGTCTCGCCGTCGGCGATGCGTCCGGCGGCGGCGATGATCGCGTAGCGGGCGCTGAAGCCGGTGTCGCCGAAATACTGCCGGATCGCCTCGGCCAGCGTGTCGAAGTCCGTCACCCGGTAGCGCCGGATGCTGTCGGTCAGCAGCGGTGCGGTCAGGTCGGTATCCGCCAGCGCGAAGCGCACGTTGGTACCACCGAGATCGGCGAGCAAGGTCGGGGTACGGCTTGGCTGACTCATGGATCTTCCTGGCGACGCGAAAACCCCTAGCGTGCACGTTGCAACTGCCATTCGTCCAGTGTTTTACCCACCATACGTGGCGGAATGGGCCTGTGGGCGCCAAATCCCGATCCCGGGGCGCCGGCTTGCGTCCGGGCGCTAAAATGGCGGCCATCGATTTTGCGAGCCACGCCCATGAACTTCCCCGCCGTCCGCATGCGCCGCATGCGCCGCGACACCTTCTCCCGCGCGCTGATGCGCGAGCACACCCTGCTGCCCAGCGACCTGATCATGGTGGCGTTCGTGATCGATGGCGACGGCCAGCGCGAAGCCGTACCGTCGATGCCGGGCGTGGAGCGGCTGTCGATCGACGAGTTGCTGAAGCTGGCCGGCGAATGCGTGCAGTTGGGCATCCCCGCGCTGGCGCTGTTCCCGTCGCCGGGCGCCGCGGCGAAAAGCGAGGACGCTGCCGAGGCGTGGAATCCCGATGGCCTGATGCAGCGCGCCACCCGCGCGCTGAAAGCCGCCTTTCCCGATCTGGGCCTGATCGGTGACGTGGCGCTCGACCCCTACACTACGCACGGCCAGGACGGTCTGATCGATGCGGACGGCTACGTGATGAACGAGCCCACCGTCGAGGCGCTGGTGAAAATGGCGCTGGCCCAAGCCGAAGCGGGCATGGATTTCGTGGCGCCCTCGGACATGATGGATGGCCGCATCGGCACCATCCGCGATGCGCTGGAGGAAGCGGGCCACATCCACACGCGCATCCTGGCCTATTCGGCGAAATATGCCTCCGCGTTCTACGGCCCGTTCCGCGATGCGGTGGGTTCGTCGGCCAACCTCGGCAAGGGCAACAAGCACTCCTACCAGATGGACGTGGGCAACAGCGACGAGGCGCTGCGCGAGGTGGAGCTGGATATCAGCGAGGGTGCCGACGCGGTGATGGTGAAGCCGGGCATGCCTTATCTGGATGTGCTGCGCCGGGTGAAGGACACGTTCGGCGTGCCCACGTTCGTCTACCAGGTCAGCGGCGAATACGCGATGTTGAAAGCCGCCTCGCAAAATGGCTGGTTGGACGAGAAGGCCGTGGTGCTGGAATCGCTCACCGCGTTCAAGCGCGCGGGCGCCGACGCCATCCTCACCTATTTCGCGATCGACGCGGCTCGTTGGCTGCGCGGCGGCTGACCGGGCACCCTGCGCCCCGGCGCGTGGAGGAAGCGGGCGGTCAGCCAGCGGCGTAGCGGCAGGTCGTAGAGTTTCAGGCAGGCCCACGCGATGGCGATGCTGGCGAAGAACACCAGCGCGCCCATCGCGCATTTCATCAGCGTGGACTGCGCCTGGTGCTCGGTCATCCACTCCACATAGGCGTAGATCAGGCCGTAGTGGGTGATGTAGAGCGGGTAGGAAAGCTGCGCGAAGAAGCCGGCGGCGCGTGTGGCCAGCCCGCTGCCCAGCGACGCGCCCGCGCCGATGGCCACGATGACGGGAAACAGCACGATCACGCACAGCGCTTCGTACAACCCGTTCATCCACAGATGCTCGGCGCCGCCGAAGCGAGGCAGGGCCAGCGCCACCACGAGTAGCACGGCGCAGGTTTCGAACGCGTACCGGATGCGGATGCGCTTGCCCAGCCGCATCAGCAGCATGCCGGCGAGAAAGGGGAACAGCAGGCGGGCGAAGCCGATATGCAGTTGGCCCGGAGTGATCGACCAGCCGCCGATCAGGTCGCCTCGCTTGCCGAACACGGCCAGGTCCACCAGGAATGCCGCCGCCAGCGCCACCAGCAGGCCTAGCCAGCGGTTCGGCAGTTTGCGCAGGCCCAGTGCGTACAGAATGTTGGCGATGTACTCGAAAAACAGCGACCACGCCGGGCCGTTGAGCGGATGCATTTCGCCCCAGCCGCGAATGTCCATCGACGGCGGCAGCGGCAACAGCGTGCAGCCGATGAGCATCACGAGAAGCATCAGCCATACCGGCGTGGCGTCGATCAGCGGAAACGCCGGGCCCGCCTGCAGGTAGTACAGCGCGGCGCCCACCACCATGCCCATTGCCACCATCGGCTGCAGCCGGATCAGCCGCCGCTTGAAGAAGTCGCGCAGGCCCATCGCCTGCCAGCGGTCGTCGTAGGCATAGGCGATCACGAAACCCGACAGCAGAAAGAAGAAATCCACCGCCAGATAACCGTGGTTGATCCACTGCGTCAGCGGCTGCTCCGGCTTGAATGTCTCGCAAATATGGAACAGCACCACCATCACCGCGGCCACGCCACGAAGACCGTCGAGGATGAGGTAATGGTCTTTGGCCGCGGCTGATGCGTCGGGGTGTCTTGTCATGTCGCGCGTTTTCGTGGTGATGGGGTTTTGGGGCGTGCCGGCTGGCCGTGAAGCGTATCCGAAAAAATTGCCGGTTACCTGATCGCAAGGGGGTGTCTGTAAGTCGCTCCCCCAGACGGAAGACTCAGTCGCGCGGCGCGATCAGGCGAATCTCGTACACATGCGGCCAACGTTTGCCGGTGACGAACAGGCGACGATTCGCGGCGTCGTAAGCGATGCCGTTGAGCACGTCGTTGGCGGGGTCGGCGGTGTCTTTGGGGCGCGGTCCCAGGCCGCCCAGGTCGATCCAGCCCACCACCTTGCCGTTGGCCGGGTCGATGCGGGCGATGCGCTGGGTCATCCACACGTTGGCGTAGATCTGCCCGTTTACCCATTCCAGTTCGTTGAGGTTGGCCAGCGGTTCGCCGTCGGCGGTGACGTCGATGCGGCCGACCTGCTGCAGTGTGTGCGGATCGAGCCATCGCAGCGTGGGCGTGCCGTCGCTCATCAGCAGGCGCTGGCCGTCGCTGGTCAGTCCCCAGCCTTCGCCGGGATAGTTGAAGCGCGCCAGCGGTTTCAGCGTGGCAAGGTCGAACACGAAACCCTGCTGCGCGCGCCAGGTCAGTTCGATCAGGCGGT
>Ga0134125_10010145_pt1 | contig 10589 bp, 8 predicted proteins | sample KB31751_FD_96464 | JGI IMG/M metagenome (GOLD analysis project Ga0134125, IMG submission 96464) | Terrestrial soil microbial communities with excess Nitrogen fertilizer from Kellogg Biological Station, Michigan, USA - KB3-175-1 | ecosystem: Environmental > Terrestrial > Soil > Unclassified ... | reverse complement strand
GAGCGCATAGCCGAAATCGAATCCACCGTTTCCATTTACATAGAACGCCGGCATCCCGGCGGTTGCCGCGGAACCGGTGTTTAATCCCGGTAAACCGGCATCGAGGGCGGGCGTTGTTCCCGTATCATTCGGTTCCACGCGAATGCGGTAACGATAGAAACCGAAGCGCACATCGGTGATCAGAGTGGGACTGAAGGTGTGATCGAGTCCCAGGGCCAGGCTTTGATTGCGATCGACAGAATTGCCGGAGAAGTTAAACGCGCTGGGACCACCGCCCGCGTCGCCAAATGCGGCAGGCGAGTAGTTATCGAAATCGGCTAACGTATAGCGTCCAAACAGGTGCGTGGTTGCACTGAGGTTATAATCCACACGCCCGTCGTACTGATCGGTGTCGAACCGCTGGCTCGCGACACTGATGTAGTTGTTGAAAATGTCCGATCCATTATTCGGCAGCGGCAGATTCGAAAGCAGCTTGGCCATGGGCGCCGCAACGGGAACCATATTGACCACGCCATTGCGCGCGAATACCTGGCGGCCCGCGCCAGTGGCGGTGTTGCCGGTATTGGGATCGAATACCATGCCTGCTCTCGCCGGGACGCTTGCTCCCTCGGTTGTGGTCACCATTGCCGGATTGGCGCAGGCCGTCGGCGATACGGTTCCGTCCGCGCAAACATAAGAACCAAGCTGCGAAGTAAGATCGCCCGTTCGCTCAGCCGCGGTCGGAACCGTGGTAATTAACGAACCACCGGTCCGGCGCCGGGTGCCCTGGTAGTCGAAGAAGCCAAACAGCTTATCCTTTACGATCGGCCCACCAACCGAGCCTCCGAACTGGTTCCAGCGCAGCGGCGGATTCTGCCGCGTGAAGGCATCGGACGCATTGGTGTAGCTGTTGCGCAGATATTCGAATAGCGATCCATGCAACTGATTGGTGCCGGATTTCGTTGTGGCCTGCACCAGCGCGCCGGACGCCGAACCGAACTCCGCGTCGTAATTACTGGTGCTCACTTTGAATTCCTGGAGAGCGTCGATATTGGGGTTGATCACGGCAATACCCAAAATTGCGCTTTGATTTTCCGTGCCGTCCAACAGAAACCCGTTGGCAATGAAATATTGGCCATTGACATTGGCCTGCAGCCCGCCCTGCGGATTCTCACTCGTCGCGATTTGCCAGCCATTTGGCTGAGCGCCCGGAACCTGCAAAATCAAATTCGTCACGTTCCGATCGAGCACCGGCAAGTCCTGCACCTGCTTCCCGGTCATCGTAGTCGCGATTTCCGCCCGATCGACGGTGAGCAACGGCGTAGCATCCGTAACGCTCACGCTGCTCTTAACGTTGGCAAGCGTCAACGTCACGTTCAGAGTCGTGGTGGCGTCGACTTGAACCGTGGCGTTCGCCGTGAGTTCTCCGAAGCCGGCGGCGCTTACAACCACTTTGTAATGGCCGGCAAGTAGATGCGTTTGCGAATAGTTGCCATCCGCGGCGCTCTGCAGATTGTAAACGCTGCCGCGGTCGAGGTCGGTGATCGTCACCGTCGCGTTTGGAACAGCAGCCCCGCTTGCGTCTTGAACCGTTCCGGAAATGTTTCCGAATACCGCTTGACCGAGAACGCAGCCGGCCAAGCCCAAAAGCAATAAAAGTCCAAATGAAGCCATTCGCGAGGCATGCAACAAGCCGCGCTGATTAGAAACTCTCAATATAGGCGCCCATGATGGCGCAACGGTAGACATCTGTTACCTCCCACTTGACTCTACGGAGCGAGCTTATAGAAAGCTTACGAGGATACTAGCAGCCGCCGTATTTGCTGTCTTGGTCGAGGTTGACCAATTTATGTAGCAGGTTTGCAACGTTATCCAGAGATGAAAAGATGATTCGGAAACCGGCACTACCGAATCCGAGCCGGAAGCGTAAGCGACCCAGATCAAAAGGTGGAATCGAAGATCTCCGAACAGCTATTTCGCGTCGAAACCCGCGTATTGTTCGAGCAGCGTGTTGCCCAGATACTGGATCTCCTGATGGATGCCGATTTCGGTCGTGTAGTATACGGACGCCGTCATCGATTTGAGTTTGATGAAGAAACGCTCGGCGGGGGTTGCGGGATGCCGCTCGTTCTTTGCAATGCGAGTGAGGAGTTCCACTTGTCGAGTGGCGCTGCTCTCATTAAACCTGCAACGATAGAGCGCAACGGACAAATCATTGATGGCAGAGAGCCCTTTTCGCCAGGAGTCGCGCTCATCCGGAAGATAGGCTTCGGCAAGAGAACGATCGATGTAAGCGGCAACACCGGCTGCGCGCGCTCCCGGCGAGTGATCGTCGGAGGGAATAATTAACTCCGTCAAAGTATCGAGCATCCGGAACTCGTCGTTCGTAAAGAAAAGCGGCGACGATGGCTCGGCGGGGAGCTGAAGCGCGGCGGCCGCTCCCGTAAGCAGCATGAGAATATCTCGCCGGCTAAGAAGATCGGCCATCCTCCTCAGATTTCTCCCTTCCGTACCTGTTCCACCAAGTAGTCGCAAGAGCGCCAGCACAAGGCCATAATGGTCCATGTCGGATTTTGCGCGGAGGCGGAAGTAAAGCTCGCCCCATCAACCACGAAGAGATTCTTTACGTCGTGGGATTGTTGAAACTGGTTCAAGACGGAGGTTTTCGGATTACCGCCCATGCGCGCAGTGCCGAGCTCATGAATGGACCAGCCCTCGGGCAGCAGTTCGTCGGAAGCGGAAAGAATTTCAAATCCGGCCGCTTCGAACATTTCGCGTCCTGCCGCGGCGATATCCATTGCCATTTTCCGCTCGTTTTCGCCAAACCGATAATTAAAGCGCAGCACCGGAATGCCCCAGGCATCTTTCACCTCGGGATCGATGTCAACCTGGTTTTCATACCGAGGCAGTACTTCCCCGAAACCGCCAATATGAAAGGCCGCTCCAGCCTGTTCACGGACGGCACGCTTATACTCGGATCCAAATCCCGGCGCTGTATAGGCGGCGCCCGGAAGCATCCCGCATCCGCTGCTGCCCTCAAATCCGTAACCACGAATGAAATCGGAACGCCGGTCGGTTACGTTGCGGAACCGTGGAATATAAAAGCCGCCCGGCCTCCCGTCGTCGAGCGTGCGCGGCTTACCGACCAGTTCTTTGGCAAAGCCCGCCACAGATGGCCCCATCAGGTGTTCACAAAGATTATGCCCGGCATGATTACTCGAATTTGCCAGCCCATTGGGATGCAAACTCGATCTGGAAAGCAATAGAAGTCGAGTGGATTCGAGCGTGCTGGCACCCAGCACTACGGCTTTCGCTTTTATGGTGTAATTTTTTCGCGTAACAGTATCGATGAAAGAAACCCCAGTCGCTTTCCCGGTGTTCTTATCGACAGTTACTTCATAGACAGTGGAGTTAGGCCGAAGCGTCAGGTTGCCGGTATCCGCTGCCGGGCGAAGCAATCCCGTGGGCGAATCGAACGCGGCATGAAGATCGCAGCCCCCAACATGCCTGCCACAAGCACCGCGGCCATAACACTTGCTCCGGTACTTGTTGTGCTTAAGCCCTTCGGTAGTGACCCCGGCGCGATAAGGAGTAAGCACTCGGCCCATGCGCTTCAGGGTTTCGCGCATACGTACTTCCGCGGCATTCAGCTTGTAGGGTCGCTGGAACCGCCCGTCGGGCATTTGCGGCAGGTTCTCCGGATGCCCCGAGATACCGAGATATAAATCGACTTTGTCGTAATAGGGCGCGAGATCCGCATAAGACAGCGGCCAGTTCTCGCCGTAGCCGTCGTGGTCTTTACCTTTAAAATCGTAATCGGAGAGGCGCAGGGCAAGGCGGCCCCAAAGATTGGTTTTTCCTCCTACAACGCGCGAGCGCGCCCAGGTGTACCGGGTTCCTGTATAAGGATGCTCTTTTTCTTCTACAAGAAGATTTTTGCTGTAATCGGCGTTGCGCCAGCCCTGAATGTAACAGCGCACGTGCCTGTAAGGCGACTTCTCTGCCGCGACAAACTGGCGTAAGTTGTATTCGTTGCGGGTGAGGGCATGATACTCGGGAGGCATGTCGCCGCGGCGCGGATGCTGATAAGGCCATTCGGAGGAGTGCAGCGTTTTTGTCGTATCGACCTGTTTCCCGGCTTCGAGAACAAGTACTTTAAATCCGTGCCGCGTCAGAACATGAGCGGCCATGCCCCCGGCTGCGCCCGATCCTACAATAACGGCATCGTAAGTCTTGTTGAGGTCAACTTCGGGGGTAGGAATTGGAAATTGTAAGAGCATGTTCGAATCGATGGCCTTCCGAATTTACGTCTATTTACCCCGGCGAGTGCTTTAAGTCGGCGCGAGTGTCTTCATACGTCGTTTGATACTTCAATAACTCGGCATCCGGCTCCATTCCCCAGTGGCGGCAGGCAGCCCGATAAATCTCCGGCCACCAGTTACGATGCTCGGTCAGCCCTTCGTCGCGCCAGGCCGCCCAATTGGCAGTTGCTTGAGACCATGCCTTGTCTCCACACGCCTGTGCTTCCGCCTGCGAAGCAAACTCCGGCACCAGCCAGCGGCGGCCTATTCGCGCATGCAGAACTTCGTCGGCCCAATCGTAATCCTGTATTAAAGAAGTTAGGCGGTTCGAGGTCCTCAGCGCCACTTGCCACTCATATTCTTTGCCGTTCTTCTTCGGCATGAGGCCCTGCTCAATCGTATAGAGCACCGCGTGACGGTCACGCGGCGTTAGTTTTGTGTTCAATTCCAGGGACCAGGTGAGATTCACCGGAACCTGGCTCCAGTCGATGCCGAGCGAGGCAAAGCCAACCTCGCCCATCATGGCGTGCCGCGCTTCATCCCAAAGCTGGCGAGTCATATCGAGGTAGTAGTCCCAGGAACGGCCGGGCTGCTCGGCGATAATGCTCGAAATCACTTCGGGAACGTCGATTTCGCGCATCCTTTTGAAGAAGAGCATGATCGACTTCGGCAGCGGGTCGACGTCGGGATCAAATAGCAGGGCCTCCGCATTGACACCCATGTTGTAGGGGTCTTTAAATCTCTCATCGCGCTTTGGCGTGCCATCGTACTCGCGAGGAACAGCGGAGAACATCCGCTCAAACGGCTCTTTTAAGGGTTCAGCGGTACCATCGAGATCTCCGGCAGAACAACTGATTCGCCGCAGCAATTCGATCCAGCCAGCAAAGGCCGTCCGATCTTCCGGCCGGACAAGAGAGGCAACGGCTTTTTCGCCGTAGTCGCGCACCTCCTCCATTTCGAGCAGAATCCACCGGCACAGCCGGTATCCGGGATGATCGAAAAGCCGGTTTGTCTCCTTGGTCAGGCGCCGCAGGCTGCGGACAAGCGCCGGCAAGGCTTCCTCATAAATCCCGAGAATGAGCGAAGAGGTGTCGGGCGCTGCCTCGATCTCGTCGAAGAAGATATCGATTTCCGCGCTCGGCGATTCGGTAAGTCCGTAGGGCGGCTGGCGCATTTCGCGAACGCGCTCGGCAATGCCCGCGACATGCTCGGCGCAATAATAAGCATGGAGGCTGAATGCCATTTTCAGCTCATATATCGGAACGGCGGCAAGCCTCGCGATCAAAATACCATGCAGCCGCTTAAGGGCCCACCGGATGCGCTTCAGCCGGTCCACGGATTCCTGGACAGTAAGTCCCTTTGTCATCGCCTCTTCCATGGAGTGAAGACCAACAAGAGGCGGGAGGCCTGCGAATCCCCTGTATTTCGACAGGAACGAGGGGACAGAGATTTCAGAAGAGTTATTCTCGGTCATGTCCATGGCCGGCACAAATGCCAGCATCACGCATTTGAGCGTACCCCGCCCGCAAAGCCCGTGTCCTTCAGATGGTTGATGACGTTATGTACTCGATTTGCAAATGCTCGATAGCTCCCAGTAAAATCGAAGAAATCCAACACGGCAGCGAATGCAGCACCGATGAAAGCGTATTTCGAGAAGGTCCCCGCGGGTTCTTCCGCATTCGTTGTCTTTGAGCGAAGCGACGAAGCCTTTCCGTTCGACTGGCATTATCACCCTGAATATGAATTGACGCTGATTGTGGACAGCAGCGGCCGCCGCTTTGTGGGCGACAGCAGCGCCGACTACGGACCCGGCGATGTCGTGCTGCTGGGGCCGAATGTGCCGCATAGCTGGCGATCCGATAACGGCGTGCCAAGCCGCGCGGCGCATACCGCGGTAGTGGTGCAGTTCCGCCACGAATTTCTAGGACCGAATTTCTTTGAGCTGGAGGAGATGGCTCCGGTCGCGCGATTGTTGACATCGTCGGCTCCCGGCCTGGCCTTCGGCCATACCGCGAAAGGCAAAGAAGCGGCTGACGCATTAGTCCGGCTGGTATCGCTGCCACCGGCACGGCGCGTGGCGCTGCTTTTGTCGACTCTGTGCGATCTTGCCGAGGCCCGTGGGGCCGAGCGGCTATCGGCGGGGAACGCCATTCCGATGTGCCGGCCCGACGATCAGGAGCGGATCAATATTCTTTGCCGGCAACTCGAGTGTTCGTTTCACCAGGAAGTTGACTTCAAAGCGCTGGCAAAGCTGATTCATATGGATCAGGCGTCGCTCTGCCGGTTTTTCAAACGCGCAACGGGACGCACGCTCACGGAATATATCACCGAGCGCCGGGTAGCGGCAGCGGCGCAATTGTTGATAGAGACCGATCTGAGCCTGATGCAGATCAGCTATCAGGTAGGGTTCGGCAATTACTCGAACTTCAACCGGCAGTTCAAGAGGATCAGAGGGCTCACGCCGAAATTTGTGCGCCAGCAATTCCAGCCTGAGCACGCAAATTCCGGCTTTTGATCACCGGACGCGACCGCATTACCGTCTTTGCCAGAAGGTATCTACCACGTGGCCATCGGGATCAACGGTCAACGTGACGACCAACAAGCCATCGGAAGCGGGCAGCCCATCGGAGGGTGGGCGGCGCCAGACGTACAGGCTGCGGCCGGAGGATCCCCGGAAGTGTTCATGCGGCGGACCGAATCGCATCAATACTGCCTCAATTTCATCACCATGTAAGGAATTGACGACTTCGGAGATGCGCTGGCTCTCGCGGCGGTCGCGCCATTGCCGTAAACGATCGGACAGCATGAGCCAGATAAAAAATCCGCCAACGAAGAACAGAAAAACGGAGCCCTCGACAAAAAACATGACTCAGCCGATGGTTGGAATCGAAAGCTCCGCTTTTCGTCTCTGGTAATAGGTACTATTCAAGCGACAACTACTGCGCTTCGAGTTCCAGCGGCGACTGCAAGCGAAATGTGAGAATCGTTTCGGCGGGTACTTTCACCGAACCACGCGTAAAGATCTGCGTTCCCGCGCCCGCGCCCGCTCCTGCCGCCGCGCCGATAGCTGCACCCTTGCCGCCGCCGGCGATTGCTCCGATGACGGCGCCGAGGGCGGAACCGCCGCCAGTAAAGATGGCGGTGCGTTTATTAGCACCGAGACCGGATTTTCCTTTCTCGGTGAGATCGCTCGATTCGACGCGGTAGTCACGACCGCCGACGGAGACGGATCTCAAGTCGAGGACCAACTCATTAGCCTTAACTTTTCCAGCGGCCGCTTCGCGGATGACAAGTGTGGCGGGAGAACCGCGTGGAATCGCGACCGCCCCCGAATCGTCAACCACGCTCTGGGAAATAACGGCGGAAAAAGTTTGGCCGCTGGAAGCTTTCTTCGAATCGATGGCTTCATTCGTGCGAACCGAAACTTGGGTGCCGCTTGGGATTACTATCTGGCGAGGTGCGGGTGGCGGCGCGGGCGCAGCGGCGGGAGCCGGCGCGGTGTTTTCGGCTGTCTGAGCAGGCGCTGGCGCGGGACGGCTGGTCCGTCTCGGTTTTTCGGGGGAAGCGGACGCGGCCGTTGCCGTGTCGTCTCCGAATTTGATGCTCTTGACATCGCGGGAATCGAACGTCCGGGTCGCGCCATTATCGCCGCGGAACGTGAGTTGCGAGCCCTCTTTGGAAACCAGAACGCCTTTGTATTTGCTGCCATCTGTCAACGTGACATAGGCGGGCAAATCGTTCGGCATAGCAGCCTGCGGGGTAGTCACTCCATCGGGCGATGCAGCGGCTTGCGGACCGGGAGCGGTACCAGCCGGCGGGGTCGCCTCGGTGGCGGGTGGTTGATTTTGTGCCGTTTCCGGCTGTTTTTTACTGCAACCGCCAACGACAAGAATTGCGAATAGGACCGGTACAGCGAGTGAAAGTCGTTTCATGATCTCTCCCCAAGAATTTGCCAAATTTTGAAAAGCTATATCTGCGAACAGACCGGGCGAACCGGCGCGGGCCCGGCCCTCCGCCCCACATCAATGTTCCTATTCCACAATAGCGGCGTCAAGCGTGCGCGCGGAGACATATAAGCCGTTAGCCGGACCGGGCTCCAGCGTCAGATAAGTGAGATCGGGAAGCACAACATCGGCCGGAAGCACAGATGCGGGAAACGTAGTACTAAGGCCGATGATGCGCGCTCCGGCGGCGCCGCCCGCCTCCAGCCCGGCGGGCGTATCTTCCAGAACGAGGCATTCCTCCGGTGGAACATCGAGAAGATGGGCGGCTTTTCGGAAGCCTTCCGGGTCGGGCTTGCCACGGCTGATGTCGTCGGCGGAGATGAGCAGGGGAGGTTCCGGGAAACCGCCAAGCTTCAGACGCAGAAAAGCCAGCGTACGCGAGGCGGAGGTGACAACCGCCCATTTGGCGTATTGATTCGCAAGCCGGACAGCTTCGATTGCGCCGGGAATGCTATTGATGGGAGTGGGATCGAGTTCTTCCTCGGCCAGCAATGCGGCGGCCTCCGCAACAGCATCAACGTTAGGCAAGAAATTGCGCACGACATCGGCCGTAGGCCGGCCATGAGCAAAATCCGTTACCTCAGATGGCTTGAAGCCGTGCCGTACAGCCCATCGGGACCATACTTTTTCGACAACGGGAGTGGAATCAACGAGCGTGCCGTCCATATCGAACAGCAGTGCCCGAACAAAGAATGGCTTTACCATTTGGTTTAATTTGCGCTAGATCCTGGTGAGCTGCGTGAGGGGATAAAGCTCCTCGGTTTCTTTAAAGCTCGCCAGCTGAATGCCCGGAAGTTTTGCCGAAGCAGTGCCTGCGGCGACGCCCCATCGCACCGACTCTTCAAAGCTATTGCCGCGGCTCATCGCCCACACAAACGCCGCTCCCATGGCATCGCCCGCGCCAATGGGGCAAACCGCATCAATGCGGGGAGGAACAACTTCGATAACACCGTTGGGCGAGGCGGCAACGACGCCCTTGCTGCCCAGCGAAAGAATGACGTGTTCGGCTCCCATCGCTTTAATGCGCTGCGCGGCTTCGATGCTGTGAGACCGGGTGATAAGAGCGCGGCCCAGCAGCCGCTCCGCTTCCGATTGATTTGGCGTAACAACGGTAGGCCCCGCTTCTACACCGGGCTGTAAGGGCTCGCCGTCGGTATCGAGCAGCGTCAGCACCTTGTGTTTGGCCGCGAGGCGAACCAGCTTCGCGTAGAAATCGGAAGGCACGCCGGGCGGCACGCTGCCGCACAGCATGAGCCAGGTCGCCGAGGGCAGGTGCTTTTCGACGGCTTTATGGAGCCGCTTGATCTCGGTATCGAGAAGCGTCGGGCCTTGCTCGTTCAACTTCACAGACAGGCCCTGCCGGTCGGAGATGGTGACGTTGGTACGGATGTGGTTCTTGATTTTCACCAGCTCAACGGGAAAGCCATCAACATTGAGTTTTTCTTCGAGCCTCCGGCCGCCTTCCCCACCGGAAGTCGTGATAGCAAGTATTTTTGAGCCGAAGCTCTTCAGTACGCGGGCGGCATTGATGCCGCGCCCACCGGCCGCGAAATCCGTGGAAAGAATGTACGCGCGGTCCTCAAAAACCAGGCGGTCGACCGTGACGATTCGATCCATGGCCGGGTTCACTGTGAGGGTCAGTATAGTGTCTCTCATCCGTCACATTCCAGCGTAGCGAACTCTTCAGTAATTCAGCGCAAAACGCAGGGATGCTAGGCTCAAATCATACCCACCCACAATGCGAGGAGGAACCAGAGCATGGCTCGCGCTGGTATCAGTGTGCATCCTTTGGGGCACAACATACCTGGCGATCCGTATTGCGCTTGAGTCTTTTCCGCCGCTGTTTTTAATGGGCTTCCGGTATTTGCTATCGGGAGCAATTTTGCTCGCGGGAGTCAAACTCTGGGGCTTCCAGCTGCCGCACGGAAGGGAACTGTGGCTCAGCGCGCTTTTCGGGGCGGTAACGATCGGGTTCGGCACGGGGTTTCTTGTTATCGCGGAACAATGGGTGCCCAGTGGATTAGCCTCCTTGTTCATCGCAACGCAGCCTTTCTGGATGGTAATTATGGACTGGCTGCTTTCGGCGGGCGCGAACCGGCCGCATCTTCCCACTATTCGCGGGTTGCTCATCGGCATTGTAGGAGTCGGGTTGCTGGTATATCCGAGCGCCATCCACTATGGCTGGGGCAGCGGAACGGTCGTTGGATTTTTGTTGCTGCAGTTGGGCTGCGCCGGATGGGTAACAGGAGCACTGTTGCAAACGCGGTTAAAATCCGAAACGCATCCGATTGTCACCGGCGCGGTT
>Ga0134125_10010143_pt1 | contig 10590 bp, 6 predicted proteins | sample KB31751_FD_96464 | JGI IMG/M metagenome (GOLD analysis project Ga0134125, IMG submission 96464) | Terrestrial soil microbial communities with excess Nitrogen fertilizer from Kellogg Biological Station, Michigan, USA - KB3-175-1 | ecosystem: Environmental > Terrestrial > Soil > Unclassified ... | reverse complement strand
TTTTTGCGCGACGGGTCTTCCTTCACCTCGAACGCGTGGGTGTCGGACCAGAACTTCTGCGCGGCGGCTTCGACGGCGCCGGGGTTGTAGGCGCTGCGATCGTGGTTTTCCTGCATGGCTCGGATGCGGCGATATCGGTGGTCGGGAATGGATCAGCCTACCGCAGTGCAGCAACAGCGCCAAGCGGCCGCCACGCGCGTTGCCACTTCCGGCTGCGACAGCCTCGCTCGGTGTGGTTATGATGCCGGGCTTTCATCCGACCGAGTGGACACCATGCGCATCCAGGGTTTTCGCAGACTGCCGCTGACGCTCGCGATTGCCGCGTTGACGATCACCACCACGCAGGCGGCCGAAGCACCGGCCGCGAACGCAGCGCAGGCGCCCGAACTGACGGTGATCCATTGCGCGCACCTGATCGACACGGTCGCGGGCAAGCTGCTGGGCGCGACCAGCATCGTGATCGACGGCCAGCGCATCAAGGAAGTGGTGCCGGGTTCGGTGAGCCGCGACGGCGCAAAGGTGATCGACATGCCGGCCAACGACACCTGCATGCCGGGCCTGGTCGATTCGCACACGCATTTGACTTCGCAGTTCAGCAAGAGCACCTACAGCGATCAGTTCCGGTTGAACCCTGCCGACTACGCGATCCAGAGCACGGTCTACGCGCGGCGCACGCTGCTGGCCGGGTTCACCACGGTGCGCAACCTCGGCGAAAGCGACAACTCCTCGATCGCACTGCGCAACGCAATCAACAAGGGCGAAGTGCCCGGTCCGCGCATCTTCACCGCCGGCAAGTTCATCGGCACCACCGGCGGCCACGCCGATCCCACCGACGGCTACCGCTGGGATCTGCAGGGCGATCCGACGCCGAAGGATGGCATCATCAATTCGCCCGCGGACGCGTGGAAGGCGGTGCGCCAGCACTACAAGGACGGCGCCGACCTCATCAAGATCATGCCTTCGGGTGGCGTGCTGGATGAAAGCTCCAGCTCGGAAAATCCGCAGATGACGATCGACGAGATCAAGGCGGTCACTACCGCCGCACGCGACTACGGTTTCACCGTGGCCGCGCATGCGCACGGCGCGGAAGCCATCCGGCGCGCGGTGCTCGGCGGCGTCGATTCGATCGAACACGGCACCTTCATGGACGATCAGGACATGCAGCTGATGAAGCAGCACGGCACTTGGTACGTGCCCACGATCATTGCCGGCGAGTTCGTGATGGGCAAGGCGAAGGAAGGCTGGTATCCGCCGCAGGTCGCGCGCAAGGCACTGGAGGTCGGGCCGAAGATCCTGGCCACCGCAGGCAAGGCCTACAAGGCCGGCGTCAAGATTGCATTCGGTACCGACGCGGGGGTGTATCCGCACGGCGAGAACGCGCAGGAGTTCGTTTACCTGGTGCAGGCGGGCATCCCGCCGATGTACGCGATCCAGGCCGCGACCACCCACGCCGCGACGCTGCTGAAGCATCAGGACGATTTCGGCAGCATCACCGCCGGCAAATACGCCGACGTGGTCGCGGTGCCGGGCAATCCGCTGGACGACATTTCGTTGATGAAGAAGGTGGACTTCGTGATGAAGGCCGGCACGGTTTACAAGCAGCATGGCGAGCCGACCGATGCGGACCTCAGGTCCAGCCTTGGAATGTGAGCGAACGGCCACCACCTATTTGCCCATGAATTTCAGACCCAAACCCGATGGCGCTGCCGCACCCGCCGACTCGCACGTATTCGAGGCGGGCGAAGCCAATTTCGAAACCGACGTCCTGCAGGCATCGCTGCAGACGCCGGTGCTGGTGGATTTCTGGGCGACGTGGTGCGGGCCGTGCAAGACGCTCGGCCCCATCCTGGAAAAACTCGCGGGCGAATACGCCGGCGCATTCCGGCTCGCCAAGGTCGATTGCGACAAGGAACAGCAGCTCGCCGGGATGTTCGGCGTGCGCAGCATCCCGACCGTGGTGTTGATCCAGGGCGGCCAGATCGTGGACGCGTTTTCCGGCGCGCTGCCCGAATCGCAGGTGCGCGAATTCCTGAAGCGCCACCGCGTCGAGCCGGCTTCGCGCATCGAGGCGCCTGCGCAGGATGTCGAAGACGGCGCCGTGCCCGCGGAAACGCCGCAGGCCGCGATCGCGCGTATCGGGCAGGCGCTTGCGACCGACCCTGACAATGCCGGTCTGAAACTGGATCTCGCACTGGCCCGCGCGCGCAGCGGCGACACCACGAACGCGCAGGCGACGCTGGACACCTTGCCCATCGATCTGGCCGAAGACGATCGTGCAAAGGCGTTGACCGCGCTGCTTGCGATGCAGCAATCGCTGGCGCAAATACCGCCCGCCACGGAATTGCGGGCGCGCGTGGAACGCGATCCGCGCGACTTCACCGCGCTGGACGGCTTGGGCGTGCGCCAGTTGCTGGATGGCGATGCGGCCGAGGCCATGCAGCAGTGGCTGGCGATCCTGGCGGCCGATCGCGGCTGGAACGAGGGCCTGGCGCGCAAGCGCCTGCTCGACGCGTTTCGCATCGTGCACGACGAGGCGCTGGTGTCGACCACCCGCCGCAAGATGTCGTCGCTGCTGTTCTGATCGAGGCGTCTGCCGGATAATCCGGCTCCCCTGCAGCGGGAGCGACGCGTGATCCGACACCTGTTCCGTTTCGAGCACCGCGGCGAGCCCTTGCTGCCGTGGCGGGTTTTCCTGCTGCGTCGCGTCGGCCGCACCTTGTTCGCAGGCGGGCTGGTGATCGTCCTCTCGCTGGGCCTCGGCATGGCCGGCTACCGATTGACCGAAGGCATGGACTGGCTGGATGCGTTCCTGAACGCGTCGATGATCCTGGGCGGCATGGGTCCGGTGGATACGCTGCACACCGCGGCCGGCAAGCTGTTCGCGGGGTTCTACGCGTTGTACAGCGGCCTGGTGCTGGTGTTCACGGCGGGCCTGCTGCTGGCACCTTTCGTGCATCGGCTATTGCACCGGTTCCACCTCGAAAACCGCCACGCGGGCGAAGACTGATCGCACCAAGTCGTCCACATCGCTGCCGCCACGGCCTCCCCCGTTGCGAGCTGAAGCCCCGGCTTCGTCGTGACGCGGATGCGCGCGTCCGCGATCTGCTGCGATACTTGACGTCGACAGGGATGATGAACCGGGACGGACATCCATGAACGACTTCGCACAGGCGACGGATGTACCGGGCTACCGGCTGGTGCGCCCGATCGGGAGTGGCGGCGCCTCGACCGTGTATCTGGCCATGCAGCGCTCGCTGGAACGCCAGGTCGCGGTGAAGGTCTTCGAAGTGGCGGACGCCGACGCCGCGGCGCGTTTCGAACCGCTGCTGCGCACCAATGCGCGGCTGTCACATCCCCACATCGTCGGCGTGCACCAGATCGGACACACCGCCGACGGACGCTTGTTCCATTCGATGCCGTTCCTGGTGAGCGCGGAATCGTCCTCGCATACGCTGCGGGCCAAGCCGCTGAAAGTCGCAGCGCTGCTGCGCGAAGTGCTGGACGCACTCGGCCACGCGCACCGGCGCAGCATCGTGCACGGCGGCATCAAACCCAGCAACGTATTGTTCGACGCACAGGGACACGCACGCCTCGCCGATTTCGGCATTGCGCGCTGCGCGGCCGAGATGGGCTTGCCGCACCCCGCCGCGGAAAGTTACCAGAGTCCCGAACAGTCGCGCGGCCAGGCACCCGGCCAGCGCTCGGACCTGTACAGCGTCGGCGTGCTGGCCTGGCACCTGCTCACAGGCGCCCTGCCCTTCGAGGGCGAGGACGCAGTGGCGGTCGCACTCGCCCACGCGGAACAGCCGGTTCCGCGCCTGCCGCCGATGTCCAACGGGTGGCAGGACTGGATCGATCGCGCGTTGGCAAAGGCCCCCGAGGATCGCTTCCAGAGCGCGCAGGAAATGGCCGATGCACTGTCCGCGCTCGACCGCCGCGGGGCCAGCGTACCTCCGCCGTCGCGCCCGCACGTCCGCATTTCGAAATGGACGGTCGCCATCGCCACCTCGGCCGTCGCGGTCGCCGCGCTGGCCGGATGGGCCACGTGGGGGCGCCATCGCGCGTCCCTGTCGGCATCCGGCACGATGGCGCCCGCGGCACCGGCCGTTTCGGCGTCGAACGCGGCCGCGGCTTCAAACGCGTCTACCGAAGTGCCGCCTGTTTCGCCGCTCGCAAAACGCATCCAGGTGCTGGTCGCGCAGGCCGATGCATCGCGCGCCGCGGGACACCTGTTCGCGCCGAGCGGAGATAACGCGGTGGAACAGTACCTCACGGTGCTGATGCTGGAGCCCGGCAATCCGGACGCCATGGCAGGCATCGACGACATGCTGGGCACGCTGCGGCACCGGCTCGACCGCGCCTGGCGCAGCGACAAGCTGGGTACGACCCTTACCCTCGTGAAGCGCTGTGATCTGCTGGCCACCCATGCAAGTCCGCTGGCGAGTCGCGGCTGGCGCGCCCAGCGCGATGCCTTGGCGAAAGACGTCGGCACCGCCACCGCGCGGGCGGCGGACGCGCACGATGCGGCGCGATTCGCCGCGCTGAGGCCGCTTGCCGACACGCTGCCCGCGATTTTCCCGGCCGGCTTCGACCTCGCCGCGGCCGAACGCAGCGCGGCCACACCGACGGCGGGCGCGTCCTTGCGCGATCGCGGCGGTCCCATGTTGGTGTATGTACCCGAATCGGGCACGGCACCCGCATTCGCGATCGCCCGTGTCGAGGTCACGCGCGCCGATTACGCTGCGTTCGTGCAGGCAACGCATCGCGCCGATTCGCGCTGCCTGGAAGCCTACAATCCATTTTCGCGCATGCGCCACCTCACCTGGCGCGCGCCCGGTTTCGCGCAAGGCGGCGACCATCCCGCGGTGTGCGTGAGCTGGGACGATGCCGCCGCCTACGCCGCGTGGCTGTCCAAGACCACCGGCGCGCCCTATCGCCTGCCTGACACCGAGGAATGGCAGCGCGCCGCGCGCGGCATCCCGAAGGGCAATCCCTGCCAACTCGGCAACGTCGACGACGTCAGCCGCCAGAGCGCGATGGACAACGATCGCTGGCCGTGCAACGACGGCGCGGCGGAGACCGCGCCGGTCGGCCATTACGCGGCCAGCGCAATGGGCGCCCACGATTTGTATGGCAATGTCAGCGAGTGGCTGTCCGGCGGCAGCGCGCATGCGCGCGTGTTCCGGGGACTTTCTTGGCGCGATGGCAGCCACCAGACGCCGCTCGGGCGAAAGGCCACGGCCGATTCGGACGTCGGCTACACCAATATCGGATTTCGCGTGGTGCGCGTGATCGACGCCGCGCATCCCGCGCCGCCGGCCGCCACCGACCGCTGACGGTCCCGCCCGCGCCGGCGCAGCCGCTGCAGCAAAACTCCCGTGGGCGGCATCGCCAGCCGGCCCCGGCCGATTTGTGTATCATCTTGGCTGGAGCTTCACCTGAAAGCCGCCACGGAAGGGCAGATCGATGGCCACCGTTGCCTTCATCGTCGCGAGACCGCTCCACGGCCCGCATATCGCGCGCCGGCACGATGCGGTATCGCATCCGCACCGAACGTTCCTCGGTGCCCGCGCCAGCCCAATTGTCCGGCGCAATCCACGCCTGCCACGTCCATGAACGTCCGCGAGGCCCCGCCCGTCGGCGCGCCCGGTTACCGGCTGGTCCGGTGGCTCGCGCCAAGTGCCGCGGCGTCGATCTACATGGCGTCGGACCTGTCGAATGGGCGGCCGGCGGCGATCAAGATCTTCCACCACGTCGACGCGCGGATTCTCCAGCGGCTCGAACGACGGCTGCAGGCGAATGCCGAACTGTCGCATCCGTGCATTGTGCCTGTCCACGAGATCGCGCGCACCACTGATGGCCGGCTGTTCCATTCGATGCCGTTGCTGATGGGCTTCGAACAGGCGCGCCACGACCTACTGGGCAGGCCACTGCGGATCGCCGCGCTGCTGCGCGGCCTGCTCGAAGGATTGGCGTACGCGCATCGATCGGGCACGGTGCATGGCGGCATCAAGCCTTCCAACGTGCTGTTCGACAAACAGGGTTACGCGCAACTCGCTGACTTCGGAATCGCGTGCTCAATGGCCGAACCGGGCCAGCCGTTTCCGGGCCCGGGGCGGTATCTCAGCCCGGAACAGGCGGAGGGCAAGGCGCCCGACCCGCGTTCGGACCTCTACAGCGTCGGCATGCTCGCCTACGAATTGCTGGCGGGCCCATCGTCCATCCAGAAAAGCAGGGCCACCCAGCCCCTCGGTGGGCGCGCCGGGCAAGCCGTTCCGCGATTGCCGCCCCGCGCCGCCGCGTGGCAGCCATGGATGGACCGCGCACTCGCCGTGTCGCCCGAGCTGCGGTTCCAGACCGCGGAAGAGATGGCCGGCGCGCTGCGCGACGTGATCGGCAATCGCGGGCTCGATGGAGACGACCTGGCCACCGAAAGCACCCCGCCCCGGCGGGCACCGAAGTGGTGGTCCTATGCCGCCGTACTGGCGGCAATGGTTATGCTGATCGGTTGGGCGATTTCGGGATATCGACGCGCGCCCGTGATCGCGGCCGCCACGCCCGCCGCTGCGGCCAGCGTCGAGGGTCCGGCGTCGCCGACGTCGGCCACGCAACCTGTGTCCGCATTGCCCGCAGTGTCGGATTCGGCTCCGTTGCTCGCCGGTCGCGTGCAGGGATTGATCGCCGCCGCCGATACGCTCCGCGCCAACGGCCATCTGTTTTCGCCGCCATTCCAGAACGCCGCCAGCCATTACCTCGCGGCACTCGCCTTCGACCCGGGCAATCCGGATGCCACGGCCGGCATCGAAGCGATGCTGGCGACGTTGCGCAACCGACTGGACGCATCGTGGCGCGACGCCACCGGCACCACCAAGGCCGCCGCGATGTTGCAGCAGGGCGATGAGCTCGCGGAACATGCGCGGGCACCGGCGCGACAGGCCTGGCGCTGGTATCACGCGCGACTGGCGCGACAGGTAGGCGAAGCGGTCGTGCGCGCCGCGCGTGCGCACGATGCGAAGAAAGTCTCGGCGCTCGAACCACTGGCCAAGGCGCTGCCCGCGAAATTCCCGGGCGGGTTCGATCTTGCCGACGCGCAACAAATGGCGAGCACACGGGTCGCAGGCCGTGCAGACGCGAGCGCCTCCCTGCAACGCCAGCAGATGCGTGATCCGCGCGGACCGCAGCTCGTTTACGTGCCCGCCACGGATGGCGCGCCGGCCTTCGCGATTGCACGGAACGATGTCACGCGTGCCGACTACGCAGCTTTCGCGCACGCGACGCACCGACCCGCCGCGAAATGCCTCGAAGCCCACAATCCGTTCTCGCGGCTGGGGCATCTCACCTGGCAATCGCCAGGCTTCGCGCAGGGCGGCGACCATCCCGTGGTGTGCGTGAGCTGGGACGATGCCACCGCCTACGCCGCATGGCTGTCGAAGAGGACCGGCCAGGGTTATCGCCTTGCGAGCAGCAGCCAGTGGTTGCGCGCCGCGCGCGGCATGCCGACAGGTAGTCCCTGCAAACTTGGCAACGTGGACGATGTCAGCCGCCAAGGCCGGTTCGACAACGACCGCTGGTCCTGCGACGACGGCGCCGCGGAAACCGCACCGGTGGGGCGCTATGCGGCCAGCGCCGTCGGTGCCTACGGGATGTACGGCAACGTCAGCGAATGGGTGGCCGGCGGCAGTGCGGGGTCGCGCCCGTTCCGCGGCGTCTCGTGGCGCGACGGCAGTCACGAGAGTGCGCTCGGCAGACACGGCACCGCCGACCCGGACGTCGGCTACAACAGCGTCGGCTTTCGCGTGATGCGCGTGATCGATCCCGTGCATCCCGCGCCGATGGTCGCTTCCGGCGGGTGACGAGCGCCACCGCGGCGCTTCCCGCCGGGGGCATGACTTGTGGCGTATGAACTCGGGCTGGCGAACGCGCATACTCGGGCGTTCCGGACGCGCCTGCGCGTCCGGCCCTCTTTCCAGACCAGTCGGGAATCGTCCATGAAATCCACTCGCCTCGCCGCGGCCCTCGCGTCCCTGTTGTTGTGCAGCGCCACTGCCTTCGCCGCACCGCCTGCCAGCAGCGCGTCATCTGGCAGTGCCAGCGACAGCGCGCAGTCGCCCGAAACACTGGTCCAGAAATTGATGAAGCCGATGTCGTCCACGACCACCGGCACCGTCACCGTGGAAGGCAAGTCGATCAGCTACAAGGCCGTCGCGGGAACGCTGGTGGTGGAAGGCACCGGTTCCAAGGAATCGACACCCCAAGTTGCGATGAGCTACTTCGCGTATTTCAAGCAGGGCGCCGATGCGTCCAAGCGTCCGATCACCTTCATCTACAACGGCGGCCCCGGTTCCTCGACGGTGTGGCTGCACATGGGTGCGTGGGGCCCGAAGCGCGTCGTCACCAATGACGACACGCATACGCCAGCGGCGCCGTACCAGCTCGTCAACAACGACTACAGCCTGCTGGATGCCAGCGATCTGGTGTTCATCGACATGCCAGGCACCGGCTTCGGCCGCCTGCTGCCGCAGGGCAAGGACGATGGCGAGCGCGCCAAGGACCGCAAGGAATTGGCCAAGCAAATCTGGGGCATCGACGGCGACGCGCAGGCGTTCTCGCGCTTCATCACCAAGTTCCTGTCCACCTACAACCGCTGGAATTCGCCGAAATACCTGTTCGGCGAAAGCTACGGCACCACTCGTTCGGCGGTGCTTTCCTACATCCTCCAGACCCAGGACAACGTCGACCTGAACGGCGTGATCCTGCTGTCGCAGATCCTCGACTTCAGCACCAGTGTCGACGGCGCGGATATGGACCCGGGCAACGACCTGCCCTACGCGTTGGCGCTGCCGACCTATGCCGCCACCGCGTGGTACCACCACAAGCTGCCGAAGTACGACGGCGACAAGCTCGGGCAATTACTGAAGGACAGCATCGCTTTCGCCAAGGGCGACTATCGCGAAGCGTTGTTCGCGGGCTCCACGCTCAGCCAAGCCAAGCGTCAGGAAATCGCCGGCAAGCTGCATGACTTCACCGGATTGCCGGTCGATTACCTGTTGAAGGCCGACCTGCGCGTCACCGGCGGCATGTTCGAGCATGAACTGCAGAACGGTACCGACATCACGACCGGCCGGCTCGACACCCGCTTCTCCGGACCCAGCATGGACCCGTTGGGCAAGGAATCCGACTACGACCCGCAATCCGCGGCGATCAGTTCGGCCTACGTGTCGGCGTTCAACGACTACGTCCGCAGTGACCTGAAGTTCGGCGAAGGCATGAAATACCGGCCGTCGGTGTATGGCGCCGAAGATTTCGACTGGGACTTCAAGCACAAGCAGCCCGGCATGCACTTCGCGTGGCCGAACGTCAACGTGATTCGCGACCTCGCCGCAGCGATGAAGTACAACCCGGACCTCAAGGTGATGATGAACGGCGGCTTCTACGATCTCGCGACGCCGTTCTACGCGGCGGTCTACGAACTGGAACACATGCCGATTCCGGAAAGCCTGCGCAAGAACATCTCTTACGCGTTCTATCCGTCGGGCCACATGGTCTACGCTCACATTCCGTCGCTGAAGAAACTGCACGACAACGTCGCGGGCTTCATCAATTCGACCAACAACCAGAACAACGGCAGCAACAACGCCAAGTAACTTTCCGCACGTTCGTGGCACTGGAGCCGGCGCGACTCGATCGCGCCGGTTTTTTTTCGCATGCTTCAATGGCTCGAGTCCGCCGCTGTTGACTTGTCCAACCCGGAACGTTCGAGTGTGACTTGTGGCGTATGACCCCGCCGCGCCGATCGCGCATACTCGGGCGCTCCCGAGCGCCTCGAAGGCCGGGAACGTTGCTCAACCAACCGGGGATCCTCAATGAAAGCCAGTCGCCTTGCCGTCGCACTCGCGTCGCTGCTGTTGTGCAGCGCGCCCGCCCTCGCCGCTTCTTCCGCCAACGCCAGCGATTCCCCGCAATCCCGGGATCAGGACACGCAGGCGGGCAGCCTGGTCGAGCGGCTTTCCAAACCAATGTCGTCCGTCACCCAAGGCAGCGTCACTGTGGAAGGCAAGCCGATCAGTTACCGGGCCGAAGCGGGGACGCTGGTACTGGATGGCACCGGCGCGGACGAGGGCAAGCCGCAGGTCGCGATGAGTTACGTCGCGTATTTCAAGCAGGGCGCCGACGCGTCCAAGCGTCCGATCACCTTCATCTACAACGGCGGCCCTGGTTCCTCGACGGTGTGGCTGCACATGGGCGCGTGGGGTCCGAAGCGTGTCGTCACCAGCGACGACACGCACACGCCGGCGGCGCCGTACCATCTCGTCAACAACGACTACAGCCTGCTGGATGCCAGCGATCTCGTTTTCATCGACATGCCGGGCACCGGTTTCGGTCGGTTGCTGGCAGAAGGCAAGGACGATGCGGCGCGTGCCCGCAGCCACAAGGAACTGGCCAAGAAGTACTGGGGCGTGGACGCCGACGCCGAGGCCTTCGCGCAGTTCATCACCCAGTTCATTTCCGGACACCACCGCTGGAATTCGCCCAAGTATCTGTTCGGCGAGAGCTACGGCACCACGCGCTCGGCGGTGCTTTCCAACCTGC
>Ga0134125_10010141_pt1 | contig 10591 bp, 10 predicted proteins | sample KB31751_FD_96464 | JGI IMG/M metagenome (GOLD analysis project Ga0134125, IMG submission 96464) | Terrestrial soil microbial communities with excess Nitrogen fertilizer from Kellogg Biological Station, Michigan, USA - KB3-175-1 | ecosystem: Environmental > Terrestrial > Soil > Unclassified ... | reverse complement strand
GGTGCAGCCCGATTTGTCGAACAAGGATTCGCTCGACGTGCCGATTAACGTCGCGGTGACGCCCGCGAAGCCCAGCATCTACACCGCTGCAGTTTACGTGACTACCGATACCGGCCCGGGTGTGCACGTCGGCATGCAGAAGCGCTGGATCAACGACGCCGGACACAAAGTCGGTGTAGACGTCGACTGGGCGCAACGCAGGCAGACTGCGACGGCGAGCTACCGCATCCCGTTGCCTGGTCCAAACGACCGGAGCTTCAACTTCGGTGTGAGCTACAAGAACGAGGACACCGATACCAGCCATTCGCGCAACACGCGCGTGACGATGAACGAAGCGCGCCAGTGGCACGGCTTCACTCGCACGCTCGGCCTTCAGTATCTCGCCGGCACGTTCGAGATAGCCGATGAGCAGAACTACTCTGCGGTGTTCTATGGGGAAGCGACGCTGTCGCGCAAGAGCGCGAACGACTTCTTCTTTCCGCGTCGCGGCTATTCACTGGTGTTCGGGGCGCGTGCGGCGCCGGAGGATTTTCTCACCGACACGAGTTTCGCGCAGGTCACGGCCGATGCGAAGTACATCCGCTCGCTCGGGCGCAGGCAGCGGCTCATCCTGCGCGGCTCGCTCGGCGCGATGGCCGTGGAGGATTTCGATGAGCTGCCACCCGACTTGCGCTTCTTCGCCGGCGGCGATCGCTCCATTCGCGGCTTCGACTATCAACAGATCGGCTCGACGAATTCCGAGGGTAAGGTCATCGGCGGCACGTACCTCGCAGTGGCGAGTGTGGAGATCGAGCGCTACTTCCTGGAGAAATGGGGTGCCGCCGTGTTCGTCGACGGTGGCGACGCGTTTCGCAACGAGAACTTCAGACTCAACGTCGGAGCAGGCGTGGGTGTGCGCTGGCGGTCACCGGTTGGCGTCGTGCGAGTGGACATCGCAACGCCGGTGAAGAGCGATGTCCCGGACAATGCGATTCGCTTCCACGTCGCCATCGGGCCGGATCTCTAGCGTCGATGCGAGAATCGTTGGACCAAGGTCCAGTTCTCCGGAGTGAGGCGGCGGCAGACAGTGCCGCAAGCTCGGACCGAAACAGGGCGAGCGCCGCTGCAGCCGTGGCGTAACCGTTCACAGGAGATGCTCATGAAGGCGGTAGTGAACTTGATCGTGATCGTGCTGGGCGGCGTCTCTCTCGCCGCACTCGCCGAAGAGACGCCCAAGCTGAGCTGCATCAAGGACATCACTTACAGTCAGGAGTTTCTCGCGCGCTACCCGAAAGCCGGTGCGGCCTGTCGCGAGGTCGTGATGAAGGACGGCAAGAAGTGGGCGCGGTTCGATGCCGACGTCGTCGACGTCCGGGGAAATCAGGTCACCGCGAACTTCAACGATCGGTACAAGCAGAGCGTCGCTACGCTCACGTTCAGCGCCGCGCCCGAGGCCCGCTTGACGATCGGCGGGAAGGAAGCGGCGTTTTCCGAGCTGCGCAGCGGCGACACGATCTCGGTGTGGATCTCGGAGAGCCGCATGGGCTTCTATGCCAAACCCGGCGCGCTCGAGATCTCGAAGTTCGCGGTCGTGAGCAATACGTCGAAGATGCGCTAGATCGCTCAGCGGGAGGTTCCATGTCTGCGCAGGGCATGCATGCGCTCGGTCGGCGCCAGTTCCTTGCAATGGTGTCGCGCTCAGCAGCGCTCGTCTTGATCGGAGGGCGGATCGCGGCACCGCAAGCCGCGACACCTGTACCGAATCTCATCCAGAACCTGGAGCAGCGTTTTTCATTGAGCGAACGGCAGGTGCGCGGCGCGCTGGGTGCGCTACTCGTGTACGCACGGGAGCGTCTGCCGCAGACCGAGTTCGATGAGCTCGCCGCGCAAGTGCCGAACGCCGAGCGGATCATGCAGGACGTGAAGCTCCAAGGCATCGTCACCGGCCCGCTCGACAATCTCGATGAGTACGAGGAAGCGCTGTCGAGCCTCGGCATCGGCCAGCCACTCGCCTCGCAAATCGCACCCGCCGTGCTCGAGTACCTGGGAACCGCCGGCCGGTATCAGGAGCGCGACATCCTTTCCCGCATTCTGTAGATCGCGGGCCGAGGCGTGGAAGCATCGCGCGAGCCGCCTTCTCTCAGGATCGGGCTCCCGTGCGGGTTGCTCATCGCGCTGTTCGCGGCTCCCCCGGCGTTCGCCGAGGACAGTGATGATGTCGAGCGAGCGTCCGCGCCGCTCGAGCTGGCGGCGTTTACGGGATTTCGCGGCGGCGGCACCTTCGACCTCGCAGATTCCGAGGAGAATGCCGATGTGTCCGAGCACTTCTCGTTTGCCGCAGCGCTCGACTACCACTTCGACGACCAGTCGGCCGTCGGGTTGTTCTTCTCCCGGTCGCCTACGCGCGTCAGCATAGGGTCGGAGCGCCTGCCGCTCGTCATCCGGTATTTCATGCTGGGTGGCACGCTGATGATCGAGGAGATGAGCAGCGTCCATCCCTACGTGAGCGGCCTCGTCGGGCTCACACGCTTTTCGGTCTCCGATCCCGAGGCGAAGGACGACTCCCGCTTCGCGGTCTCGGTCGGCGTTGGCGTGCGCGTTCCCCTCGGGCAGCGCTTCGATCTGCGACTGGAGGGTCGAGGCTACCTCACCTTCGTCGACTCGGACTCGTCGCTCTTCTGCGGGAGCGACAGCGCTCAGAGCGTGTGCCGGCTTCGCGGCAATGGCTCGACATTCGTGCAGGTCGAGGCCTTGGCGGGATTCGCGTGGTCATTCTGACCGGCCCGTGGTGGCCGTGGCTTTTCGCACGGAGTTTGCTGCCCTGCGTTGCGTGTTTGCACGGCTCGGCTGAGGCATGTACCTATTTTCGCAGAGCGGTAGGTGTCGGCAATGTCCTACCAGGTATCCTGGGGAGGGATCGTGAATCCGCAGATATCCACCATCTACATCCTTGACGATGACGCCGACATCGGTCGCGCACTCGGGCGGCTGCTGCGTTCGGCGGGTTATCGGCCCGTCATCTTCCAAACCGCCGACGATTTCCTGAGAGACTACGATCCGGCGGTACCGGGTTGTCTCATCCTCGATTACCGCATGCCGGAGCTGGACGGGCTCGAGGTGCAGACGCTCCTCAAAGAGTCCGGCTCGACGCATCCCGTTGTCTTTCTGACCGGCCTCGGCACGATTCCACTCACCGTCGATGCGGTGAAGGGTGGCGCGCTCAACGTGCTCACGAAGCCCGTCGATGAAGTGATGCTGCTGCGTGCGATCGATGAGGCGCTCGAGGTGGATCGCCGCAGGCGGTTCGAGCAAAAGCGCTCCGGCATGCTGCTGCAGCGCTATGCCACGCTCACGGCGCGCGAGCGCGAGGTCATGTCGCACGTCGTCAAGGGACGGCTGAACAAGCAGATCGCGGCCGAGCTCGGCACCGTCGAGAAGACGATCAAGGTGCATCGCGCCCGGGCTATGACGAAGATGGGGGCGACTTCGCTCGCGGAGCTGGTGCGATTGGCGCTGTCGCTGGAGCACCAGCAGACCGCTCCATCGAGCGCGCACGGCGAGCAGCCCCTTCCCACAGCGGCGCCGCGCCGTGAGTCGAGTGGAGCATGCCGTCGAAGCACGGCAGCCTGTATACAGAAGCCCCAGTTGTTGCGTGCCGTGCGACGCGGCCCGGCCGCCGCTTCGGAACGCGAGAGCGAGGGTTCCAGCCGTTCGCCCGAATGCGACGACGGCGAGGTGTGCAGCACCCCCGGCGCACGCGAGTGATCGGGCTCATTTCGCGATCAGGCCCTCTTTCTCGAGCTGCTTCGCCGTCGCAGACGCCAGTTGCTTCACGACGTGATCCACGTTCGAGGGGTTGGTCGTCTTGCTCTTGCCGGCCCACACGAGCTTGTTCTGTTTCAGCGAATAGACGCGCGTCTCGATCGTGACGATCGTATCCGCGCGGATTTCTTCGCCCGCCGTCACCGGCGCGTACGACGCGCCCCAACCGAACCCGTAGTACCCATCCCAGTAACCGCTATACGTGGGCTCGAGATACGTGACGGGTTCCGAAGTGATCTGCTTGTCGACCGCCGTAGGTTTGATCACGACGATTCCCTGAACGCCCGCTTTCTCGCAGGCCGCGCGTGCGGCGGCCTCATCGGAGGGACTTCCGCCCGGCGACAGTGCGTACATCGGAATACCTTGCGCGCCGCGCGCAGTGATCTCGCGAGCTAGCGCGTCCTCGGCGGGCCGGCGGACCGACTCGTCCTTGATCATGACGACCGCTGCCACCTTGGCACCTCGCAACTGGAGCGGCGCGGCGTCCGGCGCTCTCCACGAAGACACGAAACCCTCGGACGACGCGCAGCCAGCCAGCAGCAGCGCACTCATCAGAAATGGAATGCTCGTGCGACTCATCGGTGCTGTGTCCGTTCTTCGCCTTCGGCTGGGGCGGTGAATGCGACCGCAGCGCCGCCTGCTCCGCGCGGCGCGACGAAGGCCTCGGCTAGCAAACGATCGAGGAGCAAGGCGACCTCGGCATTGCGCAGCACGCCCTCATGTGTGTCGTCGAATCCGATGACTCGCACGGCCTCTCGTTGAGCCACGTCGCGTAGCTGGCTCGCGACGGTCACGGTGTGATCATTGGAGACGCCGAACGAGGCGGCCTTCCGGTTGAACGTGAACAAGAGATAGTGGCGCGTCGTCGCGGGCAACGGCGCCGCGAAAAGCCTGTTGAGGTAGTCGCTGCCCGGCACGATGTCCTGCCAGAGGTTGATCACGCTTGGCACGCGCTCGGCTGCTGCGTGACCGTCCCAGGGTGTCGAGATCGTCACGAAGAGCCGAACCGCGGCAGCCGGCGCGGTCTTCGCATGGCGAAGAATGAAATCGCGCGCGATCAGACCCCCCATGCTGTGTGCGACGACAGCCATCGCCTCGAAATGCTGGCGCGCCTGCAACTGCTCGATCGTGAGCTCGAGGTGGTCGGCGACCACATCGAGTTGCGCACCGGAGGGGTAGCTGTACACCCACGGCTGGAATCGGGACCGGTCGAGCCGCTCGATGAGGTACGCGAAGTTCGCCGGAGAGCCACTCATGCCGTGCACGAACAGCACCGGAATCCGGGTGGCGTCGAACGGCGCGAGGAAGTACACCCCCGGGGGGGTGGTGGCGATGGAGTCGAGGGGCCGCCAAAGGCCGCGTTCGGCCGCCTTGTCGCTGAACCGCGCGTCCTGCAGCGATGTGATCTCTCCGGCCACCGTCAGGTTGGCGAACACCGCGGGTCGCCGGCCGTCTGCCTGAGCGAGCTGGTAGTCATCGGTGATGCGCTGCTGCTGCTCACGAGCACCGGTGAACAGGCAGCTCGCCAGGACGCAGCAACACGGGGCAAGGGCCGCCACGAGCAGCGCGCCGGCCGCTCCCCGCCTGTTTCGAACTCTCGCTGCATGGCCGACCGACTTCACCGTGAGCGTCATTATCGAGACACGGACAGAGCGCCGTAGTGGACCTTGGACGTACGGCCGGCCGGCCTTCGCATCGGTCGGCCGGACCTACCCCTTGGTCCAATAGCCGGTGCGCCGCGCAGCGGTATGTTGAATGCGGCAGCGCTGCCCATTTCTGGCACGCACGTAGGGAACGGCGTGCGAAGGATGGCCATGTTGATCCTCAGTCGAACTCCGCGGGAGACCATCGTCATCGGTGGCCGCATCCGCGTGACCGTGCTCTCCGTCAAGGGGAATCAGGTGCGCATCGGCATCGAGGCGCCCAAGACCATCGAAGTCCATCGCGAGGAGATCTACGATCGGATCGAACGCGAGCGGACTGAAGCCAAGGAGGAGGACAGCGACTCATGTTCGCCAACGTTCTCTCGCGCTACTGGTGGATGACGCTGATCCGCGGCGTTCTCTGGGTCGCATTCGGCATTCTCGTGTTCGCGCGGCCGGGCATCTCGCTGCTTGCGCTCACTGCACTGTTCGCCGCATTCGTGCTCGTCGACGGGATCGTGAACGTGGTGAACGCCGTCGGCGGCCGCAAGGAGCAGGAACACTGGTGGCTCCTGCTGCTCGTCGGGTTGGCGGGAATCGTGGTCGGCGCGCTCGCCGCGCTGAATCCAGCCTTGAGTGCACTGGCGCTCCTCTTCTATGTGGCGGTCTGGGCCGTGACGACCGGTGTGCTCGAGATCGTCGCGGCCGTTCGCCTGCGGCTCGAGATTCGTGGCGAGCTGTGGCTCATCCTGGCAGGCGTGATCTCCGTGGCGTTCGGGGTCTTGCTCCTGGCGCGGCCGGCGGCCGGGATATTGACCGTGCTCTGGCTCGTCGGAGCCTTCGGCATTGCCTTCGGTGCCGCGCTCATCGTGCTGTCGTTGAAGGCACGGGGGTTCGTGCGCCAGCTCTCGAGCGCTTCTGCCTGATCCCGCCAGGAGCGCTTGCGCCCACCGAGACGCATCTCATTGCGCTCATCATCGTTTGAGAAGAGGACGAGTCATGCCCAAAGAATCGCGCAACAAGGCCAACGGAAACGCTAACGGCACTCTGAAGGAGTACGCGCAGGGCCAGGCCTTCTCCGGCGTGATCGGCCGCACGTTCGAGATGTCGCAGCCCGCATGGCCGGCACCGAACCGGGCGAAGCAGGGCACACCGAACGTACTGTTCATCGTTCTAGACGACACCGGCTTTGGTCAGCTCGGCTGCTATGGCAGCCCGATCAGCACGCCCAACCTCGATGCGCTGGCGAAAGACGGCCTGCGTTACACGAACATGCACACCACGGCGCTGTGCTCGCCCTCGCGCTCCTGCATTCTCACCGGGCGCAATCATCACTCGAACGCGATGGCCTGCATCACCGAGGGTTCGGAGGGCTTTCCCGGATCGAACGGACAGATCCCGTTCGAGAACGGCTTCCTGTCAGAGATCCTGCTGCAGCACGGCTACAACACGTACGCCGTGGGGAAGTGGCACCTGACACCGGCGGAAGCGAACTCCGCTGCCGGTCCCTACGATCGCTGGCCGCTGGGCCGCGGATTCGAGCGCTTCTTCGGTTTCCTGGGCGGCGATACTCATCAGTACTATCCGGAGCTCGTGCGCGACAACTCGCAGGTCGAGCCGGAGAAGACTCCGGAAGAGGGCTACCACCTGACACCGGACCTGGTCGAGAAGGCGAAGGCGATGATCGCCGACGCCAAGCAGGTGGCGCCCGAAAAGCCGTTCTTCATGTACTTCTGCACGGGCGCGATGCACGCGCCGCATCACGTGCCGAAAGAATGGGCCGACAAGTACCAGGGCCGATTCGACCAGGGCTGGGATGCCTATCGACAGCGGGTGTTCGCGCGGCAAAAGGAACTGGGGATCATCCCGCAGAACACGGTGCTCTCGCGTCACGACCCGGACGTGCAGAACTGGGATGCGCTGCCCGCCGAGGAACGGCGTCTCTACGCGCGGATGATGGAGGTGTTCGCGGGATTTCTCGAACACACCGATCACCACATCGGCGAGCTGATCTCCTTCCTCAAGGACATGGGCGAGTACGAGAACACGCTGATCATGGTGATCTCGGACAACGGCGCGAGCCCCGAAGGCGGACCGACCGGCTCGGTGAACGAAGGCAAGTTCTTCAACAACGTGCCGGAGAACCTGCAACAGAACCTCGCCGCGATCGACGACATCGGCGGGCCGAAGTACTTCAATCACTACGCGTGGGGCTGGACGCATGCCGGCAACACGCCGTTCAAGCGATGGAAGCGCGAGACCTATCGGGGCGGCACTGCCGATCCGTTCATCGTGTGCTGGCCGAAAGGCATCAAGGCGAAGGGCGAGATTCGCGCGCAGTACGGGCACGCCATCGACATGGTGCCCACCGTGCTCGACGCGCTGGGCATCGAGCCGCCCACCCACGTCCGCGGCGTGACGCAATCGCCGATACAAGGCTATAGCCTCAAGTCCTCGTTCGACGATGCGAACGCACGCGCGCTGCACGAGACGCAGTACTTCGAGATGCTGGGCCACCGCTCGCTCTATCACGACGGTTGGCGTGCGGTGTGCCCGTGGCCGGGCAGCTCGTTCAAAGAGTCGGGGCTGATGGTCGGAGCGCCGATCGACGACGCCAAGCTCACCGAGCTCGATGAAAAAGGCTGGGAGCTCTACCACGTCGCCGCCGACTTCGCGGAAACGAAGAATCTTGCGCAGGAAGAGCGCGCGCGGCTCATCGCGATGATCGGGATGTGGTACGTCGAAGCCGGCAAGTACAACGTGCTGCCGATCGACAGCCGCGCCACGCAGCGCATGGGCGATGCGCGTCCGAGGATTTCCGCCAATCGCAAGAAATACGTCTATTACCCGGGCACGCAGGTCGTGCCGCTAGCAGCCGCGCCCGTGCTGGTGAACGTGTCGCACTCGATGTCCGTGCATGCCAACGTGCCAAGCGGCGGTGCGCAAGGCGTGCTGATGTCGATGGGTGGCGTCGATGGAGGCTTCTCGTTCTACGTGAAAGACGGGAAGCTGGTCTACGGCTACAACTACTGCGCGGACCAGCGTTTCCGCGTGCAATCCGAGGCGTCCATTCCCGAGGGCGATCACATCTTTTCGTTCGAGTTCACTCCGACGGGAAAGCCGGACATTGCGAAAGGCAGGGGCGTGCCGGCCAACATCAAGCTGCTCGTCGACGGCAAGCCGGTAGGCAGCGGTGATTTACCCGTGACGACGCCGTTATCGCTGGGCCTTGCGGCAGGCGTGTGCGTCGGCGCCGATGCGGGTTCGCCAATCATGGAAGAGGAGGACTACACGGCGCCGTTTGCCTTCACCGGTACGGTCAAGAAGGCGCTGGTCGATGTGTCCGGCGAGGCGATCGAAGACAAAGCTGCGCAGATGCGCATGTACCTTGCGCGGCAGTAGCGCGGGTGATTGCAACAGATCCAGTTGTCCTGTGGCGATACTCCTGGATGTTGCTATTGCGAGGCGCGCTCTGGAGCGCGCTCGTCGCGATCATCTTCACGCAGCTCGCGATCCCGATCCGCGCAGTCAGTCTCCTCGCAGGCACCGTCATGGTAATGGAGGGTATCGTCAATGTTCTGAACGCCACCGACGGGGTCAAGGCGAGGCAAGGTCGGTGGGGTGGCTTCCTCAGCATCGCCATGGGTGTGCTGGCGTTCTGGTTTCGCTCCATCACGGCCGCGCAGCTTCTCTACTATGTCGCCTGCTGGGCGCTCGCAACGGGAATGATCGAGATCGGCGTGGCCGTCTGGCGCGGCGAGCCGCTCGGCAGCCGATTCTGGTCCGTGTTTGCGGGCCTGGCCACACTTGCGTTCGGCTTGTCGCTGCTGCTGCAAATGGGGGATCCACTGCGTACCGCACCCGCACTCCTTGCCGCCTGCGGCGTTCCGTTCGTGATGATCCTGTTCACGCTGGCTTTGGGTGCTTACGCCTGCATGAAGCTGATCGAGGCGCAATCGACAGCTCTGTCGCCTGTGAGACCGAGGCTCCGGTAGTTGCTCCGCTGCAGACCCAAGGTCCAATGGCGTGGCGGGTCGGAGCGCCTAGCATCTGTCGCTCTCGGCTCGCTTCGAGCAGTCCGATCGCCTTTGCCATGAAACTCGCGCGCGCCGGTGCCCGTCTTCGCTTTCTGTCGGTGATGGTCTGCGCCGTCGCCGTCCTCCACTTCGACATTCTCCCCGGTGCTGAGTCGAAACCGGACACGGCGACGCAGCCACAGCCAAAGATTCCGGCGGAGCAACTCGATGCGCTCGTCGCGCCGATCGCGTTGTATCCGGATCCGCTGCTGGCACAAACCCTTGCGGCATCCACCTATCCGCTGGAAATCGTGCAGCTCCAGCAATGGCTCGCGAAAAACCCGTCACTGAAGGACAAGGCGTTGGCCGACGCCGTTGCGAAACAGGACTGGGACCCGAGCATCCAGTCGATGGCCGGGTTACCCGACGTCGTCAAGCGCCTTGCGGATGACATTCAATGGACGACGGACCTCGGCAACGCCTTCCTCGCGCAGCAGAGCGATGTCATGGATGCCGTGCAGCGCATGCGCAAGAAAGCCCAGGACACGGGCAATCTGAAATCGAGCGCACAGCAAAAGGTGGAAACCAAGACGGTCGAGACCAAGACCGTCATCGTCGTCGAACAGGCCGATCCGCAGGTCGTGTACGTGCCGACGTACAACCCCGTGGTCGTGTACGGTCCTCCGATCTATCCCTATCCGCCGATCTACTATCCGCCGCCCGGCTATTACGCCGGAGGGATGGCGATCTCGTTTGGAATCGGAGTGGCCATGGGGGCGATGTGGGGCGGAGGCTGGGGCTATGGCTGCGGCTGGGGCGGAAGCAGCAACGTGAACATCAACGTCAACAACAATTTCAATCGCGCGAGTCACTACAACTCCGGCCGCGGCAACGGGAACTGGCAGCACAATCCGCAGCATCGCGGCGGCACACCCTATGGCAATCGCGCCACCGCGGATCGATTCGGCGGCACGACACGCGGCGACTCTCTTTCCAATCGTCAGGCCGGCGCCCGCCAGCAAGTCGGCTCGCAAGGCGGCAATCTCGGCAGCGTGCGCAGCGGCACTGCCGGCGGCGTCAGCGACAGAGCATCAGGCGGGGCTGGTGGCGGCTTCGGCGACCGATCCTCAG
>Ga0134125_10010140_pt1 | contig 10592 bp, 4 predicted proteins | sample KB31751_FD_96464 | JGI IMG/M metagenome (GOLD analysis project Ga0134125, IMG submission 96464) | Terrestrial soil microbial communities with excess Nitrogen fertilizer from Kellogg Biological Station, Michigan, USA - KB3-175-1 | ecosystem: Environmental > Terrestrial > Soil > Unclassified ... | reverse complement strand
TCGACGGCGCGGACCCCTACCTTCCGCAGGAGGACTGGTTCGCCCTGGCCTACCGCTTCGAGCAGGCCTTCGCCGCGGCCTACGCCACCCTGGGCGTGCGCCGTCCCACCTACGAACCCCGCGCCACCGGGCACATCACCGAGATGCACGAGCTCATCGCCCGGCTCGTCGACGCCGGCCACGCCTACCCCGCCATCGACGGCTCGGGGGACGTCTACTTCGATGTGCGCTCCTACCCGGCCTACGGCGCCCTGACCCGCCAACGCGTCGAGGACATGCAGGCCGCCCCCGACGCCGACCCGCGCGGCAAGCGCGACCCGCGGGACTTCGCGTTGTGGAAGGGCCACAAGGACAGCGACCCGGCCACCGCCTCCTGGCCCAGCCCGTGGGGCCGCGGCCGGCCGGGCTGGCACCTGGAGTGCTCGGCCATGGCCGGGAAGTACCTGGGCGGCGCGTTCGACATCCACGGGGGTGGCCTCGACCTGCGCTTCCCGCACCACGAGAACGAACTCGCCCAGTCCACGGCCGCCGGCGACGACTTCGCCAACTTCTGGATGCACAACGGCATGGTGACCTACCAGGGCGAGAAGATGTCCAAATCGGTCGGCAACACCATCTCCCCGGAGGAGATGCTCGCAGCCGCCACGCCGCGCGTCGTGCGCTATTTCCTGGGCCAGGCGCACTACCGCTCCCAGCTCGACTACAAGCCGACCTCCCTGCAGGAGGCAGCCGCCGCCGTCGAACGCATCGACACGTTCACCGCCAACGCACTGGAACGCATCCACCAGGTCGGGGCGGGCGGGGACTTCGAGATCGACATGGAGCACTTCGCGGTCACCGAGGACTTCGCCGCGGCGATGGACGACGACCTGAACGTTCCGCAGGCCCTGGCCGCCCTGCACGAAACCGTCCGCCGCGGCAACAAGGCGCTGGCCGCCGGCGAACTGGTCGAGGCCGACATGGCGCTGCAGCAGGTGCTGGCCATGACCTCGACGCTCGGGCTGGACGACGCGGCCGCCGCCACCGGCGGCGCCGGATCCCCGGCCGCGCAGGAGGCGCTGGACACGCTGGTCCGGGCGCAGCTGGCCGACCGCGTCCAGGCCCGCGCCGACAGGGACTGGGCCCGCGCCGACGCGATCCGCGACACCCTCGCCGAGGCCGGGATCGTCGTGGAGGACTCGGCGGAGGGCGCGCGCTGGTCCCTGAAATAGCAGCAAGCCGGCGGCGGGACGGCGGCGCAACCACGCCGCGTCCGGCACCGCGCGTTCCACCTGTAAACTAGGGGGTTGCCGGGCATCGCGACGGCGCGGACCCGACCCCACCAACCTCAAGGACCCCATCCCATGGCAGCACCCAAGCGTCACGGCGGCGCACCGAAGAAGAAGAAGGGCCCCACCGTCGGCACCGGCGGCCACGGCCGCAAGGCGCTCGAGGGCAAGGGCCCCACCCCCAAGGCCGAGGAACGGACCTACCATAAGGCCTACCGGAACAAGCAGCTGGCCGAACGCGCCGCCGCCAAATCCGGCGCGACCCGCGGCCGCCCCGCCGGGCGGGGCAGCGGCCGTAGCAAGAACGCCGAGGAGATGGTCACCGGCCGCAACTCGGTGCTCGAGGCCCTGCGCGCCGACATCCCGGCCAAGGCCCTCTACATGGCCATCCGCATCGACGTCGACGACCGCGTCCGCGAGGTCCTCAAGCTCGCCGCCGAGCGCGGGCTGCCCGTACTGGAGACCGGCAAGCCCGAACTGGACCGGATGACCGACGAGGCCATCCACCAGGGCCTGGCCCTGCAGGTGCCACCCTACGACTACCCGGACGCCCAGGAGGCGGTCGAGGCGACCCTGGCCAAGGCCGCCAAGGGCCATATCGGCAACACGCCGCTGTTCATCGCCCTGGACGGCATCACCGACCCCCGCAACCTCGGGGCCATCATCCGCTCGGCCTCGGCCTTCGGCGCCCACGCGGTGATCGTCCCCGAACGCCGCTCGGTGGGGATGACCGCCTCGGCCTGGAAGACCTCCGCCGGTGCCGCCGCCCGCGTCCCGGTGGCCCGCGCCACCAACCTGACCAGCACGCTCAAGGCCATGAAGCAGGCCGGGGTGTACGTGATCGGGCTCGACGGCGACGGCGAGGTCGACCTGACCGGCCTGGCCCTGGCCACCGAGCCGCTGTGCATCGTCGTCGGGTCCGAGGGCAAGGGCCTCTCGCGCCTGGTGCGCGAGAACTGCGACCAGATCGTCTCCATTCCGATCGAATCGGCCATGGAATCGCTGAACGCCTCGATGGCCGTGGGCATCACGCTCTACGAGGTGTCGCGGCTCCGGACGGCGTAGGACGCACGCGCCAGTGAAGAAGCCCGCTGACGCCCCGCGCCCCGCACCCCAGGCACCCGCCGGGCCCTCCGCCGTCCGGCCCCTGGGCATTTCAGCGCCCCCGCCCGGGGCCGCCGACGACGCCGTGGACCTCGCCGTGTTCGCCCCGGATCTCGAGGCCGTGGACGTGCACTACACCGACCCCGCCGGGGACCGCGCGGTGGCCCGGCTGCACGCCGACGGCACCGGCACCCACCACGGGCTGGTCCCGCTGCTGCGCCCGGGGGCCAGCTACGCCTTCTGGCCCCGCCATGCCGCGCTTCCGGACGACGGCCAGCTGCTGCTGGACCCCTACGCGCGGGCGATCCTCGAGGACGACGGCGGGGCCTACTGGGGCGTGCATGTCACCGACGACTTCGACTGGGGCGGCGACGCGCCCCCCGGGGTGCCCTGGCGCGACACCGTCATCTACGAGGCCCACGTGCGCGGCCAGTCGATGCTGCACCCCGACGTGCCTGCGGAACTGCGCGGCAGCTACGCCGGGATGGCGCATCCGGCCATGATCGCGCACCTGCTGGGGCTGGGTGTCACGGCGGTGCAGCTGCTGCCCATCCACTTCCACCTCGACGAACCGCACCTGCAGGACCTCGGGCTGCCCAACTACTGGGGCTACAACACCCTGGGGTTCTTCGCCCCGCACCCCGCCTACGCCAGCCCCGCGGCCCGCGCCGCCGGGCCACAGGCCGTCCGGGACGAACTCAAGGGCATGATCCGGCTGCTGCACCAGGCCGGTCTGGAGGTCATCCTCGATGTCGTCTACAACCACACCGCCGAGGGCGGGCCGGGACAGAAGACGTACTCCTGGCGTGGCCTCGGCGAGGCCGCGTACTACCGGCAGGACGCCGCCGGGAACTACGTGGACACCACCGGCTGCGGGAACACGCTCGACTTCTCCTCGCCACCGGTGATCGACCTGGCCCTGGACTCGCTGCGGCACTGGGTCCGGGACTACCACGTCGACGGGTTCCGCTTCGACCTGGCCGTCACCCTGGCCCGCGACGCGGAGAACCGGTTCACCCCACGCCACCCCTTCCTGCAGGCGATCGCCACCGACCCGGTCCTGGCCCACGTGAAGATGATCGCCGAACCCTGGGACCTGGGGCACGACGGCTGGCAGACCGGCCGGTTCCCCACCGGGTTCGCCGACTGGAACGACGGGTTCCGCGACACCGTCCGGGACTTCTGGGTCTCCGGCCGCGGCGCCCTCGAGGCCGGGGCGGAAGCCCCGAACGTGGCCCGGCTGGCCAGCGTCCTCTCCGGGTCCCGGGAGACCTTCGCCGCCTCGGGGCGCGGGCCGTTGTCCTCGGTGAACCTGGTCACCGCCCACGACGGGTTCACCCTGCGCGACCTGGTCAGCTACCGCCAGAAGCACAACCAGGCCAACGGCGAATCCAACCGCGACGGCGCGGACGACAACCGCAGCCACCACCACGGCGTGGAGGGACCCACCCGCGACGAGGCCGTCCTGGCGGCCCGCCTGGCCACCGCCTCCAACGTCATGGCCACCCTGCTGCTCTCGCTCGGGGTCCCGATGATCACCGCCGGCGACGAATTCGGCAAAACGCAATGCGGCAACAACAACGCCTACTGCCAGGACAACGAACTGTCGTGGCTGGACTGGAGCCCGGACGACTTCGGCACGGCGCTGCTCCGCCGCACCCGGGCCTTCGCGAGGATCCGCCGCGAGTTCCTGCAGCACCAGCCGTTCGTGTACCCCACGATCGCCGAGAGCTCCTACCTGCTCTGGTTCAACGCCGACGGCACGCCCATGCGCCAGGAGGAGTGGACCGACGCTTCCACCCGGCTGGTGCAACTGCTGCTCGGTTCGACCTCGGGCAGCATCGACGGGCTGGTGGTGTTCAACGGCGGACTCGAGGACGCCCGCATCCGCCTGCCCGAAGCGGCCTCGCTGCGCGACTTCCGCGGCCACGAGCCCGAGGCCACGCGCTTCGAGTTGCGCTACGGCACCGGCGCCCGGGTCCCGCACCGGCAAGGGGCGGTCCTCGATGCGGGGGAACTGGACACGGCCGAGGCCAACTCGATCACCGTCTACCGTTGCGACGGCCCCGGCACGGCCCGCCCCTGAGGCGGCGGACCCTGCCTCCCGCTGCCCCTGCCTGCCGCTGCCGCGCGCGGCGGCCCGGTCAGCCGGCGGTGGTGGCCAGCCCCAGTTCGGCGGTGGCGGCCAGCAGCGGATGCTGTGGCACCACCCGCACGCCGTAGCCGAAGGCGCCGGGACGCTCGAGCTGCAGCTCGCCGTGGTAGAGGTAGCGGTCGTTGCCCAGCTCCTCCGCCAGCTCCAGCCTGTGCTCCGAGGTTTCCAGCAGCTCGTCGCCGTCGCCGACCGTGCCCTGGACTGCCTCCACCCGCACGTCGTCGGGGGCGAGCCCGCCCAGTCGCAGGTAGGTGGTGACCCGGAAGGTGTCGCCGATGCTCGGCTCCGCCTCGATGTCCAGGGAGTCGACGTGTTCGATGGCCACACCCGGCCAGGCGGCGGTGACCCGCTGCGCATAGGCGGCCAGTTCGCGGGCCCCCGCGAACCCCCCGCGGGAGGCGCGGTGCCCGGCGGCCGCCGCGGGCAGGTACAGCGCCGTGGCGTAGTCCTTGACCATCCGGGCGGCGGAGACCTGCGGGCCCAGCACCGCCAGGGTGTGCCGGATCATGCCCAGCCACTGCCGGGGGACGCCGTCATCGGACCGGGCCGAGGGACCGGCGGCACCCGCGGAGGGGTCCTCCTCCTGCCCGTAGAAGCGCGGGGCGACGGTGTTCTCGATCAGGGCATACAGCGCCGCGGCCTCCAGGGAGTCGCGCTCATCCGGCGAGGCCCCCTCGGGTGCGGTGGGAATGGCCCAGCCGTTGCCGCCGTCGTACATCTCATCCCACCAGCCATCGAGCACGGAGAGGTTCAGGGCGCCGTTCAGCGCCGCCTTCATGCCCGAGGTGCCGCAGGCCTCCAGGGGGCGCAGCGGGTTGTTCAGCCAGACGTCGCAGCCCGGGAAGAGCGTGCGGGCCATCGCCATGTCGTAGTTGGGCAGGAAGACGATCCGGTGGCGGACCTCGGGGTCGTCGGTGAAGTGGACGAGGTCCTGGATCATCCGCTTGCCGGATTCGTCGGCGGGATGCGACTTCCCGGCGATGACCAGCTGGATGGGCCGGGTGGGGTGCAGCAGGGCCGCCTTGAGCCGCACCGGGTCGCGCAACATCAGCGTCAGCCGCTTGTAGGTCGGCACGCGGCGGGCGAAGCCGATGGTCAGCACGTCCGGGTCCAGCACGGATTCGGTCCACCCGAGCTCGGCCTCGGCGACGCCGCGGGCCTGCCAGGAGGCGCGCAGGCGGGTCCGGACGTCCTCGATGAGCTGCACGCGCAGTTCCCGCCGCAATGCCAGCAGCCGGGCGTCGTCGTCGCCGGCCCGTGCCGCCGCGTCCCCGCCGCCGGTGCCGTCCCTGGTCGCTGCCGCGCGCCCGTCGGACCGGCCCTCGGTGTAGGCGGCGACGCGCGGGTCGACCCAGGTCGCCTCGTGGACGCCGTTGGTGATGGAGCCGATGGGCACCTCGGGGGCGTCGAAGCCCGGGTAGAGCCCGGCGAACATGCCCCGGGAGACCTTCCCGTGCAGCTGCGAGACGCCATTGGCGCGCTGGGCCAGCCGCAACCCCATCGCCGCCATGTTGAACGTCTCGTCGGTGCCGCCCAGGCGGGTCTCGGACCCGAGGGCCAGCACCGCGTCGGTGGGCACGCCGGGGGCCAGCCCGGCGTCCAGGAAGTGCGCGATCTGGGAGGCATCGAACCGGTCGATCCCGGCCGGGACCGGGGTGTGGGTGGTGAACACCGTGCCGGCGCGCACCGCGGCCAGGGCGGCGTCGAAGTCCAGCCCGCCGTCCATCAGCTCGCGGATGCGCTCGATGCCCAGGAACCCCGCGTGGCCCTCGTTGGTGTGGAAGACCTCCGGGGCCTCGGCCCCGGTCAGCCGGGCGTGCACGCGCAGGGCCTTCACCCCGCCCATGCCCAGCAGCAGTTCCTGCTGCAGCCGGTGGTCGCCGCCGCCGCCGTACAACCGGTCGGTGGTGGCCCGGGCGGCGTCGTCGTTGGCGGGGATGTTCGAATCCAGCAGCAGCAGCGGCACCCGGCCCACGTCGGCCCGCCAGATGTGCGCGTGCAGCTCGCGCCCGCCCGGCAGCGGCAGCATGACGCTGGCGATGGAGCCGTCGGGCTCGCGCAGCAGCGTCAGCGGCAGCCCGTGCGGGTCCAGGACCGGGTAGGACTCCTGCTGCCAGGCGTCGCGGGAGAGGGACTGCTTGAAGTAGCCGGCCTGGTAGAGCAGGCCCACGGCCACGATCGGCACCCCGAGGTCGCTGGCGGCCTTGAGGTGGTCGCCGGCGAGGATGCCCAGCCCGCCCGAATACTGCGGAAGGGCGGCGGTGATCCCGTATTCGGGGGAGAAGTAGGCGATCGAGGCCGGTTTGGGGCCCTCGAGGCCCTGGTACCACCGCGGCTGGGCCAGGTAGTCGGCGAGGTCGGCGGCCAGGGCGGCGATGCGCCCCACCAGCTCCGTGTCGGCGCTGAACTCCTGCAGCCGCGAGCGGTCGAACCGCCCGAGCAGCGCCACGGGGTCCCCGCGGACGGCTTCCCAGCCGGCCGGGTCCAGGGAGCGGAACAGCTCGGCCGTGGGCCGGTGCCAGGACCATCGCAGGTTCGAGGCGAGGGGGCCCAGGCCGGCGATGTTCCCGGGGAGGACGGTGCGGACGGTAAATCGTCGAATGGCCTTCACACGGTGAACGCTAGCCTAGAACCGTGCCGGGTGGGCACCCCTGTCCGGAAAGTGCCCGTCGGGCCGCCGTGGAGTGCCGTCGTGGAAGGTCACGGATCGGGACCGGACCGCAAAACCTTGGCTTTTGGGCCACCGACTGGCTAGCGTCTACAGGGTGAGCATCAGGCGCACGGCCCGATTCGGCCGCATCCCAGTCACCGACGTCTTCCCTGTCATCGAAGGCGGGCGCTTCCCCGCCAAGGCCATCGCCGGGCAGGACGTCCTGGTCAAGGCCACGGCCTTCCGCGAGGGCCACGATGCGCTCGCCGTGGAGGCGGTCCTCTACGATCCCGACGGCATCGAGCGCCAACGCGTGCCGATGCGCCCGGGCGCCCCCGGGATGGACGAGTGGCTGGGCACCGTCCGCCCGTCCAGCGAGGGCGACTGGACCTTCGAGGTCGAGGCCTGGGACGACCCGATCGGGACCTGGAAGCACGACGCCGGCATCAAGGTCCCCGCCGGGATCGACGCCGAGCTGATGCTCGCCGAGGGGACGCTGCTCTTCCGCGAGGCCGCGGCCGCGTCGCCGGAACCGGCCGCGCTGCAGGTCGCCGCCGCCACGCTGGCCGACCCCTCCCTGCCGCCCGAAACCCGGTTGGCCGCGGCCTCGGCCGAGGCCGTCACCGCCGAACTGGCGCTGCGGCCGCTGCGCCGCCTGGTCACCGGCGGCGGCCGGTTCCCGCTGCTGGTCGAACGCGAACGGGCCGGCCGCGGCGCCTGGTACGAGTTCTTCCCGCGCTCCGAGGGCGCCCGCTTCGACCCGGATACCGGCACCTACACCTCCGGCACCCTGGCCACCGCCGCCGACCGGCTGGAGGCCGTGGCCGGAATGGGCTTCCAGGTCATCTACCTGCCCCCGATCCACCCCATCGGGCGGACCTTCCGCAAGGGCCCGAACAACACGCTCACCGCCGGCGAGCATGATCCGGGCTCGCCCTGGGCCATCGGCTCGGCCGACGGCGGCCACGACGCCATCCACCCCGACCTGGGGACACCGGCCGACTTCGCGGCGTTCGTGAACCGGGCGCACAACCTGGGCCTGGAGGTCGCCCTGGACCTGGCACTGCAGGCCTCCCCGGACCACCCGTGGGTCACCGAGCACCCGGAGTGGTTCACCACCCGCGCCGACGGCACCATCGCCTACGCGGAGAACCCGCCGAAGAAGTACCAGGACATCTACCCGCTGAACTTCGACAACGACCCGCAGGGGCTCAGCGCCGAGATCCTGCGCATCGTCAGCCTGTGGATCGAGCGCGGCGTGCGGATCTTCCGCGTCGACAACCCGCACACCAAGCCCGTGGGGTTCTGGGAGTGGCTCATCGGGCAGGTCAACGAGCGGTACCCCGGGACGGTGTTCCTGGCCGAGGCCTTCACCCGCCCGGCGATGATGCACGCCCTGGGCCGCGCCGGGTTCCAGCAGTCCTACACGTACTTCACCTGGCGCAACACCAAGGAGGAGCTGGAGGAGTACTTCACCGAGGTCTCCCGCGAGACCTCGGCGTTCTTCCGGCCGAACTTCTTCGTGAACACCCCCGACATCCTCACCGAATACCTGCAGTTCGGCGGCCCGGCTGCCTTCCGGATCCGCGCCACGCTGGCGGCGACCGCGTCTCCGCTGTGGGGCGTCTACGCCGGGTACGAGCTCTATGAGCACGTCGCCCGCCCGGGAGCCGAGGAGTACATCGACAACGAGAAGTTCCAGTACAAGGTCCGCGACTTCGACGACGCCGAGGCCGAGGGCCGCTCGCTGGCGCCCTACCTGCGCCGGCTCAACGCCATCCGCGCCGACCACCCGGCCCTGGGCGAACTGCAGAACCTCGTCGTGCACGCCACCACCGACGACGCGACGATCGCCTACTCGAAGTCCCGCCGCCGTGATGCCGTGTCGATCCCGGCCCCCGCGGGCACGACGGCGGCTGCCGGAGCGGGAGCCGGGCAGGACACCGCCGCCGACCCCGCCGGGGGCCCGCTGCCGGGGCAGGAGATCGATACGCTCATCGTCGTGGTGAACACCGATCCGCACGGAGCGCGGGAATGCACCGTCAGCTTGGACCTGGAGGCGCTGGAGCTGCGGGAGCAGGACCTCGACGCCGAGGGCCGCTTCACGGTGGACGACCTGCTCACCGGCCAGAGCTGGCAATGGTCCGAACACAACTACGTGCGCCTGGATCCGCACGTCGAGCCCGCGCACATCCTGCATATCCGCCGGGGCAGCTGATGGCCAACCCGTTCCAGCTCAACGTCCCGGGTCTCACCCACGACCCGCAGTGGCACCGCAAGTCGGTGTTCTACGAGGTGCTGGTCCGGGCCTTCTCGGATGCCAACGGCGACGGCAGCGGCGACATCGCCGGGCTGATCGACAAGCTGGACTACCTGCAGTGGCTGGGCGTGGACTGCCTCTGGGTCCCGCCGTTCTACAAGTCCCCGTTGCGCGATGGCGGTTACGACATCTCCGACTACTACGACGTGCTCGACGAGTTCGGCACCATCGGCGACTTCCGCCGCCTGGTCGCCGAGGCCCACGAACGCGGGTTGCGGATCATCATCGACCTGCCGATGAACCACACCTCCGACGAACACCCCTGGTTCCAGGCCTCCCGCCGGGAACCGGACGGCGAATACGGCGACTTCTACGTCTGGAGCGACACCGACGAGCTGTACTCGGAGGCACGCATCATCTTCGTGGACACCGAGGAGTCGAACTGGGCCTTCGACCCAATCCGGCGGCAGTTCTACTGGCACCGCTTCTTCAGCCACCAGCCCGACCTGAACTTCGAGAACCCCCGCGTGCACGAGGCGATGTTCGACGTCGTGCGCTACTGGCTGGACCTGGGCGTGGACGGGTTCCGCGCCGACGCGATCCCGTACCTGTTCGAGGAGGAGGGGACCAACTGCGAGAACCTCCCGCCCACCCACGACTTCCTGCGCCGGTTGCGCCGCCTCGTCGACGCCGAGTACCCGGGCCGGGTCATCATCGCCGAGGCCAACCAGCCCCCGGTGGAGGTCGTGGAGTACTTCGGCACCGGGGAGGAGCCGGAATGCCACATGTGCTTCCACTTCCCGATCATGCCCCGGCTCTTCTTCGCCCTGCGGGACCAGCTGGCCGCCCCGGTGATCGAGGCGATGGAGCAGACGCCGGCCATCCCGCCCGGCAGCCAGTGGGGCACCTTCCTGCGCAACCACGACGAGCTGACCCTGGAGATGGTCACCCCGGCCGAACGCGAGGCGATGCTCGGGTGGTACGCCCCGGATTCGCGAATGCGCGCCAACGTGGGCATCCGGCGGCGGCTGACGCCGCTGCTGGACAACTCGCGGGCGGAACTGGAGCTGCTCTACGCGCTGCTCTTCGGGCTGCCCGGCAGCCCCTTCCTGTACTACGGCGACGAAATCGGCATGGGCGACAACATCTGGCTCG
>Ga0134125_10010139_pt1 | contig 10593 bp, 12 predicted proteins | sample KB31751_FD_96464 | JGI IMG/M metagenome (GOLD analysis project Ga0134125, IMG submission 96464) | Terrestrial soil microbial communities with excess Nitrogen fertilizer from Kellogg Biological Station, Michigan, USA - KB3-175-1 | ecosystem: Environmental > Terrestrial > Soil > Unclassified ... | reverse complement strand
TTCATCGAGTTGTTCTACAACCGGCAGCGAGCCCATGCGTACCTTGGCTTCCGCTCGCCAGTAGAGTTCGAAGGTGCGCGTGCTGTACCCTAACTCGGTGTCCGTTTTATCCGGGACCTCTCAACCTGACCCCATTTCCTGTTTCCTGCACTTCAGGCAGAGGTCGAAAAAGGATCCACAGGGAGGGAACCATGCGAATTCTACATCTGTTGGCCGCCGGCGCCCTGCTGGCCGGCGCGCAGTCAATCCAGCTTCAGGCCCATGCGGCAGGCACCGACAAGGCCACCTTGCAGGACTTGATGGCTGAGGGCGATGCCCTCAACAAGTCGCTGGTGAAGGCGACGGTGGTGAAGAAGAAGCTCGCGCAGGCCGATCAGGAACTCAAGGGCAGCCAGGCCGCCTTGGACAGCGCCGCGCGCCAGGTGAAAGAACAGATAAGAAAATTACAGATCGAAGGCACATCTCACGACCAGCAGGCGCAAATCCAGATATCCCGCGGCTGCGGGATAAAGGGCGCCAGCTCTCCAGATGCAACCTGGGTGGCCGCGTGCAATGCCGAGGTGGATCGCCTCAATGACTGGGGCGCAAAGCTCACCAGCAGTGCGGAGGGGCTACAGGCGTATGCCCAGAAGCTATCGGCTGAACAGACCCAGGTGTCCCAAGCGACCCAGACCTGGGTCCTGAAGAACAAGCAGAACGACGCAGACTTGAACGACATCAATGCCGCGCTGACGGACTGGAGCCAGCGTTACAACGCCTTCGTGTTCCAGTCCGCCACCTATGACCGGCTGGTGCACACCGACCTCGGCATGCAGCAGTGCACCCAACTCAGCGAAGATCCGAGCGATGGGGAACTGCAACGGGCCCACCGCTGCCTGCAATGGCTGTGGGACGGCGCCACGCCGCCCTGATCCCCCGAGGCTTCGTCGCTATCAGCCGGCGAGGTCCGCCAGCTTGCGCACGTGCCGGCCTATCCCTAAGCGGATCCGGCGGGCCTCGGGATCCTCGTTCAAGGGCTGGTCTATCGCGTCTACGTCGTCCTTCGCGTGGGAGACGAGGTCGTCTATCTCGTCGAGCGAGGGCAGTTCATCTGAACGTGAGTCGCCCCGGTTCTTGGCGTCGCGCACTGCTTCACCGACCGCGGCCACGGCTGCGGCGAGGTTCGCCTTGAGTTCCGCGACGGCGGCGGAGGGCTGGGCGGGCAGGTCCACGTAGACTTCACGGTCATCTATCCTGCGTAGCAGGTCCGCTAGCACGTCCGGCCTTTCCATGTCCGCGCGTAGCTCCTCGTTGAGGTCCTCCACGCCGATCGCGTAGCTGTTGCAGCTATCGTCCTGATAGTGATCGTAGGCATTGTCTATCAGACACAAGGGCGCCGAGGGGTTCACCGGGACCACCGGGCCGGGACCCTCGGGCCCTGGCCCGGGTCCAGGCAGCGGACCTGGAGCGGGCGATGGGCCCGGGCCAGGCAGAGGACCCGGACCCGGTAGTGGGCCGGGACCGGGTAGCGGCCCCGGGCCAGGCAGTGGCCCAGGCCCCGGGAATGGATCCGGCCCGGGACGTGGGCCGGGAAATACTTCGATCGGTTCGACTGGGATGATCGGGATCGCGGGGACAACCGGAGTTATGGGGGAGATCGGTACCACGGGAATGGCCGGGACCACGGGCACATCCGGGACCGCAGGAGCAGCTTCGATGGGCCCCGCGGCGAAGACCGGGGCGAAGAAGCCGAGCGCGAAAGCCGCGCTCAGGAAGACCGACGCTGATTTCCTTGCTTGCGCCATGACGCACCTCCCTACGTGACAGGTCCTTCCGGTTCAGGGTATGGAAGGTTTCCAGACGTACCACTGTTTGTTGCTGAAGGCATAACTCGCGCGTGCGGCACCGCGTCCCAGGGGCGCGATCTGCTTGGGATGAGTGGAGCTCGGCTTGGTGCTGTGCACGTTGCCGTCCCGGACGAAGGGCCCGCTGCCCGGGAAGGCGTCCATGTCCAGTCCCGGCGGCACCGGCGTCACGATGGCGAGATGGCCGTGGCCGTGAGGATTCGGATTCACGTATACGCCCACCACCACCTCGCCGCGATTGGCACGCTTCTGCAGCTCCACGTCCGACTCGCCGGCCAAGGCCTGCCAATCCTTGGAAGCGGCGATGCGGCCGCCGATGGCGTTGGCGAGGAGAGTCTGGTCCGACCACTCGGGCGCCGTGGTCCCGGGAATGTTGCGACCTACGGCCCTGAAGAACAGGTTGCAGTTGGTCTCGGCCCTGGCGGGCGACAGGTTCGGCGGATTGCCCGGGTCCACCGTCCGCGCTGCGCGATCCATGGCGTTCACCAGCGTACCGGCTTGCTCCGGCAAGGCGGTGAGGAGCTTCTGCGCGGCTCTCTGGAAGTCGCCGCTTCGGGCGGTCAGGCTCCGGTCCAGATCGGTCTGCTGCGCCGCCAAGTCCTTGGCTCGCTGCACCAGCTCCGCCTGGCGCTCAAGCAATGCCTGCTTGCGGCCTTCCAGGACTTGCCGGCGATCGTCGCAGGCCTGCTTGGCGGCATCGTCATCCACGGTGGTGCAGTCCTGGGTATAGGTATCCTCGTCCTGCCGATAGGCTGCGTAGTCCTGTTTGAACTGCGCGTGATCCTTGTCCAGTGTGGCCTGGTCCTGGCACAGAGCATGAGTGCCATCGAGCAGGCTCTGCACCGTGCGTTGCAGATCCGAAAATTGATCGAGGAGCGGCTGCTTGTCGGCATCTTCCAGCAGCTGCGCGTCCTGCACCTGGCCCGCGGTGGTATCCACCTCGTCCCAGCCGGGATCGGGCGAGGCGCATCCATAGGCGAATGCCGGACTGCTGGCGATCGCCAGCATCAGGCCAAAGAGGTGATGGATGACGTATCTCACAGGGCTCCCTCCCCTATCCCGCATCAAGTATAGACACGCGCCCGGACAACGCCATGGAGGCGATAAGTCACAGATTCTAAAGGCTAATCGTTCAGTCTTCCTTGACGATATCGACCGAGATCTCTACCGCCGTGACGGTACTCCGGTTCTCGAGCCAGCGCAGGGTATCGCGGTCCGCGGGCCAGCCCACGCCCGGACCACACTCCGTGGCTTTGCCGTCGCGGAAGTCCGTGATGGTGTCTTGCAGATGAAGACGGAGCCGGGCCTACCGGCGGTCCTGAACCGCCGGACGATGTTTGCCAGGAGGAGGCAGCTGATGATCTATCTGCCGGGCCGGAGGCGGCTGAGGCAAATATGCAGGCGGGGAATTCCGCAGTATACCATCGGCTGCCCGAGTCATTTCCGCGAACCCGTCCACATCAGCGCGCGGCGAACCCCGATGCGAGCCGCGCCGCCCGCGCCACGCTCCACTGTCAACGCCCGATATGTGAGCTGCGTTGGTGACGGGCTCACACTTCGAACTTCTTCCCCGCCGCCGCGGCTTGCATCAGCGCCGCCTTGGGTTAGGATTAATGCAAGGCAGTGATATGGAGGAAGATCCACCATGGCGCACGTGGTCGCGGTCGAGAGCCTTGAAGACTGGTTCCGCAAGTCGTTCGCCGAAGCCAAACTCAACCGCAAAGTGGAGGCCGCGGTACCCACGGAACATTACGTGGTGCAGTTGCTCACCGGGTTCGCGCACTCCGACCGCTTCTACGAATACGTGGAGGGTTCCGGATACAAGCTGCGCCCGCTCGCCAGCATCCTCGCCGATGCGGCCGATGCCCCGACGCTGGAAGAGCGCCAGCAGATGCTGCGGCGACTCGGGGACCTCGCACTCTTCATCGCCGGTTTCTTCTCGGAGTACGTCTACCGCCGCCCGGTGGACATGGGTTACTACAGCCGGATGGGCGAGACCGCCTACGGCATGTTGAGCGAGCTGCCGGCGATAGACATGCGCGGCCGCGCGCTGGCGGAAGTGTTCGGCGAGCTCACCGCCAAGTTCCGGCAGTTCGTAGACGTGCTCAATGAGATGGCCCACCAGGCGCGCCCGGAAGACGAGCGCGACCTGTTACGCCTGTATGAGCAGTGGGTGAAGAGCGGCAGTCCCCGCGCCGCCGAGCGGCTGCGCGCGCTCGGACTTGAGCCCGCGGAAGCCGCCCACACACGCTTCACCCACTGACGCCATGCACCCGGCGCCCGGGACCGCCACCGTCTCGTCGCTGCAGGACTACCTGAACCGGCTGTATGCGCTGGAGACGCCATTCCGCGTGGACGACTTCCTCCTCACCGATGAGGCGGCGGTGCGGGAACTGGAGGGCGAGGCCTTCCGCACCGTGGAGGAGAAGCTCCTGGTGGTGGAGGAAGAAGAAGGCCTGAGGCTCTCGCTCTACCTGGAACCCGGGATGCTGCGGCGGCTTGAGGCCGCGCGCCCCCTGGAATCGCTGCACCGAGCAGGGCTCGAGGACTTCTGGGCGGTGCTGGAAGGCGTGAGCCACTTCACCTACCTCACCTTCAAGGCCCAGCACGACCGCGGCGTGCGCCCGGTGGAGCTGGAATTGCAGGCGGAGGTGGATAAGTTCATCGTGACGGCCTTCCTCGGGCTCGCGCAGCGCACCCCGGCCTCTTCCCATGTACTGCATCACTGGCTCTTCGAACTCATGCGGCCCGATCCCGCCCTGGACCCGGACCTGCGCCGCCGCTATCTGGACGCCGGGCGTAATGCCGCCCGTTACTGCCACAGCCTCATGCACCGCTTCCCGGATGTGAGCCCGGCGCTCCTGCCCGAGCTGCGGCATTTCTACCGCCTGGACCACCCAGGCAAGCTGCATTTCATCGAGTCAAGCGCCACGCACTGAGCGCGCCGCGGATCCGCCGTCCTGGAATGCGATCCACGCCTTTTTTGCTCAGCATGGGGCACGCACGGAACCGTGTCTGGGATTATGGCCGGCTCTCGGTGATGTCGCTCCTGGGCCTGCGGCTGGCGGAGAGCGGCTCCGCCGCCACCGAATTGATCGTGGTCTGTCCCCTATTATTCTTTCGACCACGGCCGCGACGCCACGGACATGCCATCGCAAGATTGAATTGTTCCGAAAAAAAGCCGCTTCAGAGATCCGAAGCGGCCTTGATCCTTGCGACGAAATACCGGACCTATGGTTGCTGACAAGTAGTGAGCAGCCACCGGTCCCGCCGCCACCTCACAGGGTGAGGTTGGCCATCGTTGACCACGTGCCTTGCACCAGATTCTGATAATTCACCTTGACCGAGCTGTAGTTGTTCTCCACAGACGCGGGGATATAGAAGGTGGCCTGCGTGGAAGCGCAGGTGACCGCAGAACCCGTGAGCGTGGTGATCAGCGTGCCGCCGGTGGTGTAGATGCCCACCGCGCAGTTGCCCCGGCCGGATACGGCATCCGTGGCATTGACCCAGGCACAGGGGCTGCCGCTGCAGGTAGTGGCGCCGGTGCCGGTGATGGTGGGCGTCATGCCGGCCAGGGGGATGAGTTGTTTCGCCGAGGCGATGCCAGAGCCCAAATCCTCGAAAGCCACCTGCACCGAGGTGTAGTGCTGGGCCACGGAGCCCGGGATGGTGAATACGCCCTCCGTCATCGTGCAGGGGCTGCCCTGTACGGTGGCAAGCAGCGTGTTCCCGCCCGGACCATATATCTTGAGGGCGCACTGGATGCCGGTGCCACCGCTGCCCAGGGCAAGGCTGTTGGCGGTAGACCAGGTCTCGGTGGCGGTAGCCCAGAGGCAGTTCACGGTGCCGCAGATGCTGCGCTCCGCGGAGGCCGTGGCCGGACCCACTCCGGTAATGGTCGGCACCCCTTCGATCGCGGCTTCGCAGTTGTGGGTGGTGCAGTCGCCAACCTCGGTGATCTGGCTCGGCGTGATGCTGAAGAAGTTAATCGAGTTACCGGCGGTCTGCGAGGTCTCCTGGTAGAACTCGTTGTTGGAGGCGTGCAGCGCGCCATTATCCAAAGGATCGGTGGTGGGATCCGGATCGTAGAACAGCGCGTAGGACCCGAAATCGAAGGTGTTGTCGGCGAAGAAGATGTTATCACCCACCGGATCGGTGATCTCAACGTCCGGGTTCTGATGCGGGCCCTTCTCGTTCGCCGCACCGGCACCATGGTTCCAGCTGCTGTTGACGCCGCCGCCGTTGAACCAGAGCTGCCCGGCCAGGGTCAGGTTGTTGCCGGTCACGTTGGCCGGATTCGGCGCGGGCGTGTAGTAGTAGCACCGCGCAGAGAGGTCACAGGTGGTGAAGGCATCCGTGGTGTTCCCCGAGCCGTAATCACCCTCGTCGAAGACATTCGGATCGTAGAAGTCCATGTATCCGTTGAGGAAGGTGTTGTTGGCGAAGATGAACCCCGCCGAGTTCCCGGTGATGGCGATCTGGCCGCCGGAGCAGCCCTCATGGCTGAAACAAGGGAAGGCATCGCCATGCTGGTTATGGTCGAAGATGTTGCCGCTGATATCGGAGGGGCGCCGCGACCACGAGGAGGACGTGACCGTGACGCGCAAGCCGGCGGCCCGGTTGGCGAAGAACACGTTGTTCTCGATGCTCATGTCCACGCTTTGGTTGCCGACCGCCGCGCCACCGATGGTGAGTCCGCGATAGTAGGCGTTCTCCACCACGTTATTGAGGAAGAAGAACTTGGTGACGGCGGTGACATCCACCGCATCGCTCTGGGCGCGGTCCAAGATCATGCCGGACATGGTGATGTTGGTGGAATCATCTATCTGCACATCCCCCAGGCAGGCCTGGGGATAGCACACGGCATTCATGTCGTCGTAGTTGCCCTTCGAATCCAGGACGGTAACGTAGCCCGGCATCGGGCAATGGTCGCCGGTGTCACCGGGGCTGACGATGAAGCCATGGATGACGCCGCTGGCGACGGTGCTGGTCGAATCGGGTATGCCGCAATACACGGCGCCAGGCGAGCCTGCGGTGGCCGGGCCGTCCACCAGCACATAGCCGGGCGAGGTATCGGGCTCATCATGGATGGTGAAATTGCTGAGGGTGACGTTGGAGGCGCTCTCCACGTCGATCATCTCGTAGCCGTAGTTGGCGGTACGATGCAGGCCTACCGGCGAGGCATATTGGGTGCTACCGGTGATCAGGGTGGACGAGGCACTCGCGGCCCCCACCGGGATCAGGCAGCCGGGGGTGGCATCGTCTGGGTTGTTCGGATCGTAGTCCGGGAAACCGGACCTACCCTTCTCATACTTCTGGAAGAGGTTATAGGCCGCGGGGCTGCCGGAACACTCGATCATGGCGGTGATCCGGATCTCGGTGGTGAGGTCGGCCACACCGTCGTAGGTCTCCAGCGCCAGGGCGCAGGCATATAAGGTGGCCATGGAATCCGCGTCGCAGGTGGCCGCGCCCGGGACATTGGCCGGGTCGGTGGCGGCTTGAGCGGCGCTGGGCGACAAGAAGCACGAAAGGAGAAGCAGGACTGAGACGATCTTCGCTACGGAACGCAGCATAATTCCTCCCTGTTGTTCTTCAGGAGATATAAGCAACGGATAAGTAGGCCCCGGTCGGAGTATCACACGGCTCGATGACAGAACCAAGTGATCCCATCGGGTTGGCCGTACTCGCCAAAAGGACGCGATGCTGAGCTTGCGGAGATGGATTTGCTAGCCCCCCTCCAAAGGGGGTTCAATTCAATGAATCTTTTGTGACAAGGGAGGGGATTGCGGCGGGTCTTAAATCGTGGGCTGTCCCTATTTTTCGATGCATTCGATGAGACTAAGACAGCGTCTATATTTCTAGTGTGCGCGATAGAATTCCATAACACGGTCCAAGGCGGTATCACGAAGTTTCTCGAAACCCGGTCTTACCGCTATGAGACGTTTGGCTTGTTCTATATATGTCGGCCGCATAGCGTCAAACCTTACTAGAAGTACATCTCGCTTCGCATGAAATAGGTCTTCTTCTTTCGCAACTTCAGCTGGTTCGCGCTCAAGTAAACAGGCCAGATCAAAGACATCTCGTACCCTGAAATCCACCGCCCGATAGAACACCTTCTTGGCAACGATTTCGATCGGCCGCTCACGGACTATCGAGCGCCCTTCAAATTCCCAGTCTTCGAAAGGATGCTTGGTAAGGGAAGCAGCGACGATGAAATCGATCTCCCCTGTATCTAATACCAGCTTGAGGACGGTTGCGCCTTCGTCATACCCAGTGCAATCTGTAATCACCTGGATGTCATCTTGCAATCTGGGCGATAGATATCCAATCAACTGTGGATCGGTAATGAAGATATCGATGTCCTTACTATCCCTGTGAGAATAGGACATCATCATCGCGGTCCCACCACCAAATGACCACTTCGCCTTCATCTTGTGTTTGGCGAGTGTATCGATGCAGGCGAGTGCCTTACGGAATAGTGGTTTCCAAAGAGGAGTCGACATTTAGCCATGCCTCAGTCTGAGGTAACTTCTGAAATGGACTGACATGTTCTTTGTACGCCGTCGCCGCCTTTTCAAGTGAAATCTCATGTTCGTGCAAGAACTTCATGGCAAGTGAAGGCGACACCTCTGCGAAGAAACTCATCACAGCGGTCTCTTCGTTCGAGGAAAGCGGCGCATCTTCATGCAGACCGGAAACAAGATCACTGGCCGTCACGGGCACAGGGAGGGAGACATTCACAATAGTCATGACCGAACCCGTGACTGCTGGAGTCACAGATTTAATCTCCCTGCCGTTCTTGAACTTAGCGGAAACCATCACATATCCCATTGATTTCAGGCGAGACACGTTATCGAACACGCGCCTTGGATCTCTTTCCAATGCGGCTGCAAGACCATAAATACCGCCCTCACCCTGGCCCTTCTGGACAGCGCGTAGCAAAGCATTCTCTTTGGTAGTCAGCTTAAATGTCATATATGACATTTTATCCATTTCAACCAATCTGGTCAAGTATTAACCAATTCGATATTGCCGCTTTAAGGGCTATCCCAAGAGCAGTTTTGAACATTTGCGGTTCTGAAGGCCCGGAGGGCATCGAGCCTGCCCCTCCCGAGCCGCCGCCGGATTATTTATTCCGCTAGCCGGTCGCCACCCTCAGCGCGACGATCGCGGTACATGCGGCGAAGGGCAGGAGTATTCCGACAATGACACCGGCAATCACCCAGCCGGAATTTGGCGGCGGCGGAAGCCCAAACCGATTGTCGCCCTTGGTACCGGGCACGAAGATCAATGCCAAAGCGTATATGACCATCACGATGCAGGCCGTTACGACGATCGCGCCCATCAGTCCCGGCTCGTTGGGCCGATACTTCGCTTCTGGACTCACTATATTCATCGGAACCTGAATCAACGACCACCAGCCGCTCCTATTCATATCGTGGAGGCGCCGAATGGCGAACATGATATTTATTGGACCCAATGTCACAGCGAGCAACACATTGAGTACGAACGCGGATGTCACTTCATGATCCAGCTGAAAGTTGACTTGCAGGATGAGGATAGGAAGGAACGCCAAAAACAACCAGACTGAATAGGAAATGGCACGCAGCCGCCCTATCCGTCCGTTCCCCATAATGATCCAAGGCTTCATACATTCCCCTTCTCAAAATCAAGAAGCAACGGCAGTCCCACTTCCAAACTCGGCAATGCTGAGCCGGCTGAGATGGATTTACTAGCCTCCCCCTCTTCTTACCAATAACTGCCCCACTTGATGAATATTTTGTGACAAGGGAGGGGATTGCGGCGGGTCTTAAATCGTGGTCTGCCGCCTGTTTCCTCTAATTAGATTCGGCTTCTTTTTCTTTGGCGTCCAGTAGAGCGCGCGCCTCTTCGAGGTGCTGCTTTGGCACCACAACTTGTGCCATCTCCACCGGCGGACCGAAGTAGCGGTAATTCGGTCGGTTCAGATCCGCTACTTTCGCAGGGATACCCGCCGCGTCCAGGATATCGCTGATAGTGTCAGCGTCTTTTTCGAACATGGGGTCTGTGACCGGCACCCAGTCTTGCTCGCGGATTCTTTCTTCGGACATCCGAGGAACCTCCGATCAGCGCTCTGCGCTTGGTTCACTGTACTCGAACACGAGCAGACCCGAACAGGGACTAGCCTTGCGCAGATCGTGGAGCGCCTGGTCACGCTGCGCGCGCGTCTCGTAACCTTTACCACGATGCCATTTCTTGAAGGCTGGGATGGTGGTATTCGGCATCTGTAACTCGATGAACCAGGACTTCCTGGCCTTGTGAGCATGCCGCGGGAGCAGCTTGCTCTCTTCTTCCTGCAATGCCCCTCCGCGTCGGCTCTTCATGGCTATGCTCCCCCTGTTTCAAACCGTCAAAGCGGAGTGCCCCAATAGCCCCATAGTACCGATAAGCCTGGGATTTCAAAAGGCAATTCGGCGGGGCTAAAAGTGCGCCTATACTTGAGGTAGGGGTATTAAGGAAGGGAAGCTCAGGAATGAGCGTCGTGAGGGGCTATCCGATCGTCGTCTTTCGCAAGGCGGCATTCGCCGCTGAACATTCCTGCGTGTCCGCTTCGCTCAATCCTAGCGCCGCCATTAATGTATTAAGTCAAGACCTGAGAGAGCCCGGATTTGACGGACACCTAGGAAGGGGACTATACGACAGGAGAGGTGTCCGATGGGCGAACGTCAGAGATATTCACGCGAGTTCAAACTTGAGGCCGTGCGACTGT
>Ga0134125_10010138_pt1 | contig 10593 bp, 7 predicted proteins | sample KB31751_FD_96464 | JGI IMG/M metagenome (GOLD analysis project Ga0134125, IMG submission 96464) | Terrestrial soil microbial communities with excess Nitrogen fertilizer from Kellogg Biological Station, Michigan, USA - KB3-175-1 | ecosystem: Environmental > Terrestrial > Soil > Unclassified ... | reverse complement strand
TGGTCAGCGCGTGCCGGCAGATCGACAACCACCGCTCGACGACACCGATCGCGCGCTCATCGCCGCGCTGAGGGCCGATTCGCGCACGCCGGTCGCCGCCCTCGCCAAGCGCGTCGGGCTGTCGCGCGGCGCGGTCCAGAACCGCATCAACCGCTTGGTCGAAGGCGGGGTGATCCTCGGCTTCACGGTGCGGCTGCGACGCGAGAGCGAGCCGCACCGGGTGCGCGCCATCATGTCGATCGCGGTCGAGGGTCAGCGCTCGCGCGACGTGACGGCGGCGCTGGGCGGCTTCGCCGAGGTGGTCGCGGTGCACACCACCAACGGTCGCTGGGACCTCGTCGCCGAACTGGAGGCCGACAGCCTCGCCGCCTTCAGCCGCGCCCTCGACCGCATCCGCGAGATCAAGGGCATCACCACCACCGAGACCAGCCTGTTGCTGGAAACCCGGCGGTTCTGAGCGCGCAGGCGATCGCTACGCGGCCGGTCGGATCCGGATCTTACCAGGCCAGCACCACCTTGCCCGCTTCGCCCGAAAGCGCGGCGTCGAAACCGGCCTGGAAATCGCGGGCGGCGGCGCGGTGGGTGATCAGGCGTTCGAGGTCGAGGCCGCGGTCGAGGAAGGCGAACATCTTGCGCCAGGTCTCGAACATCTGGCGCCCGTAGACGCCCTTGATGGTCAGCGCCTTCAGGATGATCTGCGACCACGAGACCTCCATCGCCGCGGCCGGGATGCCGAGCATGGCGAGCCGGCCGCCGACCGCCAGCGCGCCCACGGCCTGCGCGAACGCCTGCGGCGCGCCGCTCATCTCCATGGCGACGCCGAAGCCGCCGCGCACGCCCTCGGCGGCCATCACGTCGGCGAGGTCCTCGCGCGCCACGTTGACCGGGCGCACGTCGGCCAGCCGCGCCGCCAGCTCGAGCCGATAGTCGTTGAGGTCGGTGATCACCACCGAGCGCGCGCCGGAGCGGCGAGCGATCGCCGCGGCCATCGCGCCGATCGGTCCGGCTCCGGTGATCAGCACGTCCTCGCCCATCAGCTCGAACTGCTGGGCGGTGTGCATGGCGTTGCCGAACGGATCGAGCAGCGCGCCGATCTCGTCGGCGACGGTCTCGGGCAACGGCACCACGTTGAAGGCCGGGATGACCAGGTACTCGGCGAAGGCGCCGTCGCGGTCGACGCCGATCCCGCGCGTTCCCGGATCGAGGTGGAACTGGCCGGCCCTGGCCGCCGCCGAGTTCAGGTCGATGATGTGGCCCTCGCCGGAGACGCGCTGGCCGAGGCGCAGCGGCCGCGTGACGTCGCGGCCGAGCTCCACGATCTCGCCGGCGAACTCGTGGCCGATGATCATCGGCGGGCGGATGGTGCGGGCGGCCCAGGCGTCCCAGCGATAGATGTGCAGGTCGGTGCCGCAGATCGCCGAGCGCCTGACCTTGATCAGCACGTCGCCGGGTCCCGGATCGGGCGCCGGCGCCTCGATCAGCGCGAGGCCCTCGCGCGGCGCGGGCTTGACGATGGCGAGCATGGCGCCGCTCATTGGGCAACGACCTCCAGCCGGGCGCGGGCGAAGGCGGCGGCGGCCTCGGCGATGTCGGCGCCGGTGTGCGCGGCCGAGACCTGGGTGCGGATGCGCGCCTGGCCGCGCGGCACGACGGGGTAGGAAAAGCCGGTCACCAGCACGCCCGCCTCGACCAGCGCCGCGGCCAGCGACTGCGCTGCGCGCGCCTCGCCGATCATCACCGGCACGATCGGATGCTCGCCGGGCAGCAGCTCGAAGCCGGCGCCCTGCAGGCGGGCGCGCAGGTCGGCGGCGTTGGCGGCGAGCTTGCGGCGCAGCGCATCGCCTTCGTCGCCCGCGGCGATCTCGATCGCCTCCAGCGCGGCCGCGCAGAGCGGCGGAGCGAGCGCGTTGGAGAACAGGTAGGGCCGCGCGCGCTGGCGCAGCAGCTCGATGACCGGGCCGCTGGCGGCGATGAAGCCGCCCATGGCCCCGCCCAGCGCCTTGCCGAGCGTGCCGGTCAGGATGTCGACCGCGCCCGGCGCGCCGGCGTGGCTGGCGGCGCCGCGGCCGGCCTCGCCCAGCACGCCGGTGGCGTGGCAGTCGTCCACCAGCACCAGCGCGTCGTAGACGTCGGCCAGGCGGCGGATGTCGGCGATGCGGGCGATGTAGCCGTCCATCGAGAAGACGCCGTCGGTGGCGACCAGGATGGTCTCGGCGCCGCCGTCGCGCGCGGCCTTCAGCTGCGCCTCCAGGTCGGCCATGTCGGAGGTCGCGTAGCGGAAGCGGCGGGCGCGGCTGAGCCGCACGCCGTCGATGATCGAGGCATGGTTCAGGGTGTCGGAGATCACCGCGTCGGCCTCGGTCAGCAGAGTCTCGAACACCGCGCCGTTGGCGTCGAACGCCGAGCCGAACAAAAGCGCGTCGTCGTAGCCGAGCCAGGCCGCCAGTCGGGCCTCCAGCGCCTTGTGCAGGCGGTGGGTGCCGCAGATGAAGCGCACCGAGGCCATGCCGGCGCCCTCGTCGCGGGCCGCGCGCGCCGCAGCTTCCGCCACGCGCGGATCGCCAGCCAAGCCCAGGTAGTTGTTGGCGCAGAGGTTGATCGCCTCGCGCGTCGTCCCGCCCTCCGCCCGAAGCCGCACCCGCGGACCTTGCCGCGAGACCAGGATCCGCTCGGGCTTGGCGAGGCCATCGGCGGCGATGCCGGCGAGGGTCTGGCGGACACGATCCTGGAAGGCGGCGGCGCGCATGTCGGCTCCTCGCAAATGGCTGCGAGGGCAGGGGTACGCTATGGAGGAAATACTGTCCAGTATCCAGGAAATGTCTTCCCGTTCGGAGCAGACCCGTCCTTACGTCATCACCACCAGCAGGGCGCGGGCGACCTCGGTGTCGGCGTTGCGGATGGCGTGCGGCACGTCGGCGGCGTAGCGGGCCGTGGCGCCGGCGGCGATGCGGGCATGCTCCGACCCTGAGTCGACCTCGAGCGCCCCCTCCAGCACGGTCAGGTGCTCGGCGGCGCCGGCCGAATGCGGCTCGGAGACCAGCGCGCCGCCGGGGCGCATGACCAGCTCGTACCATTCGAAGCCGCCGGCGTTCGACGCGGGACTGAGGATGCGCAGCAGGCAGCCGCCGTCCTCGGTGCGGATCTCCGGCGTGAAGTGCGCCGGCAGCACCACGATGTCCGGCGCCTGGCGACCGCTATGGCCGCTGACCAGGTCGGAGAGGTCGAGGCCGAGCGCGCGGGTGAGATTCCAGAGCGTCGCGAAGGTCGGGTTGGTCTCGCCGCGTTCGATCTGGCTCAGCATCGAGCGCGAGACGCCCGACATCACGGCCAGCTGGTCGAGCGTCAGGCGCCGCTTCTTGCGGATCTGCTGCAGCCGGGGGCCGAGTTGCGGAGGATCGAAGCTCAAGCGCGGGCGTATCCCGTTGGTCCGGCGACGGTCATAGCGCCGATCGGCGCGCCGCAGCCAGAGCGGCCGCTCAGGCGGCCGCCAGCGACGGCCAGCGCTGCGCCCACGGCTGCGCGGCTTCCAGCTCGTAGGCCAGAGCCAGCAGCGCCTGATCCTCGCCCTGGCGCGCCGCGAACATGGCGCCGACCGGCAGGCCGCCCGGCGTCGGGAAGAGCGGCAGCGTGATGGCCGGCGAGCCGGCCATGTTCTGCAGCGGCGTGTAGGGGGCGAAGGCGCGGAAGGCGTCCGTCAGCTGACGGTAAGGCAGGGCTGGCGAAAGCTCGCCGGTGAGCGCCGAGGGCCGCGTCGTCGCCGGCGACAGGATCACGTCGAAGCGCTGGTAGCGCGCCGCGTCGATCGCGGCCGCGACGGCGAGATCGGCGCGCGCCGCCTGGCGCTCGGCGTCGCTCGTGCTGGCGTGGCGCTCCGCCAGAGCGAGCGTCCAGGGCTCCAGCAACGTCTCGATCGGCTGGTCCGGGAACGCCGCGCGGCACTCCTCCACCGCTTCGCCGCCCAGCGACGGCCAGAGCGTCTCCAGCAGGCTGGTCAGCAGCCGCGCGGCCTCGGGCGGCGGCGCGGCCGGTTCGACCGCGTGGCCCAGCGCCTCGCAGAGCCGCGCGGCGCGGGTGACGGCCTCGGCCACCTCCGGCTGGGGCGCGAGGCCGTCCGGCGTCGCCAGCATCAGGCCGATCCGCAGCCGCCGCCGGCTCGGCGTCTCGACCATCGGCCGGCCGAGCGGATCGGCCAGCGCGAAGCCCCAGGCCGCGTCGCGCACCGAGCGGGCGATCAGCCCGTCGGCGCAGAGCAGGTCGTCGAGCCAGTGGCTGGCGCGGGCGCGAAGATTGGCGCCGCGGCTCGCCTTCAGGCCGACGACGCCGCACGCGGCGGCCGGCACGCGGATCGAGCCGGCCGCATCGCTGCCGTGCGCCAGCGGCGTCAGCCCGGCGGCCACCGCCGCGGCCGCGCCGCCGCTGGAGCCGCCCGGCGAGCGGGCCAGATCCCAGGGGTTGCGGGTCGGGCCAAAGCGCAGCGTCTCGTTGGAGACCAGCAGGCCGAACTCCGCCATCGTGCTCTTGCCGACCGGCGCCAGCCCCGCCGCGTCGAAGCGCTGCGCCAGCGCAAAGCCATGCGTGACCGGGGCGTCGGTCCGCGAGCGCGAGCCGGCATAGGCGGGCATGCCGGGGTAGGGCAGCGAGTCCTTCAGGAGGTATGGGACGCCGGCCAGCCCGCTGGCCCCCGGCCCCGGCGGCTCGGCCGCGCGGGCGCGCGCCGCGGCGAAGGCGCGGTGGCAGACGGCGTTGATGGCGCCGTCGAGCGCCTCGATGCGCAGGATCGCCGCTTCCACCAGCTCGGCGGGCGAGACCTCGCCGCGGGCGACGAGCGCCGCCTGCCCGTGCGCGTCCAGCCGCCCCAGCGCCAGGGCGTCGTCGAGACGAAGCCCGGTCACCCCGGTCAATGCGACGCGCGGCGCTCGAAGCGCAGCTTGCGCGTGCGGCGGCTGGTGAAGGTGAAGGCGCTGGCGGCGCCCGCTTCGCGCTCGATGGCCACGACGCCGACCCAGGGGATCGACGGGTTCTTGTAGGTCGCCGACATCAGGTCGTCGGCGAGCGAGCCCAGCGTCCACTGGCTCTCGCCGTAGGGCCCGTGGATGCGCAAGGCGAGGCCCTCGCCGTCGGCCTCGAACCAGGCGCGCGCGTCGATGTCGACGGCGTAGAACTCGCCGGCCAGCTCGTCCGCCTTCGCCATCGGCGGCGCTTCGTCCGGCAGCCGGCGGAAGGTGTCGGGATTGCCGCTGTCGCTGACGACCAGCGTCTCCGGCGAGACGCCATCGCCGAGTTGCAGCCCGCGGGTGTGGAAGACGAAGTGGCCGACAACCGTCTTCGCGAACGGCGAGACCAGCCCCTCGTCGCAGGCGTCGATCGGCGCCGGCGGGCTGGTGAAGAACGACAGGCCGAGCTTGCCGTCCATGTCCGCGAAGCCGAACAGCATGCCCGAGCGGTCGTCGTAGTAGCGGCCGAGCAGCGCCTTGTAGGCGGCGGTCGGCGGCGCCTCGGGCCTCGGCGCCAGCACAGTCTCGCCCAGCACCGCATCCATCACCTGCTCGGCGAGCTCGTCGGGCCGCGCCTGCACGCCGTTGGTCAGGATGATGATGTCGAGCGCGTGATCGGGCGCGGTGATCATCTGGCACTGGCCGCCGGTGACGCTGCCGCCGTGATGGATGACGCGCACGCCGCGGTAGTCGTCGATGATCAGCCCCAGCGCATACTGGGCCTGGAAGCCGTTCGCGAGCTTCGGCGCGGTCGTCATCTGCCGCCAGCTGTCGGCCGAGCCCACCGTCTTGGCTGGCGATCGCAGGTGCGCCAGCCAGCGCAGCATGTCGTCGATGGTCGAGACCATCGCGCCTTCGCCGCGCAGGTTCTCGGTGATGAAGATGCCGCGCCGCCAGCCGCCGCCGGCCGGGGTGTAGAGCCCCGCCAGGCCCTGGTGGATCTCGAAGTCGCTGGGGATCGAGGCGGTCGCATGCATGCCGAGCGGCTCGAAGATCCGCTGTTTCATGAAGGTCTCGAAGCGCACGCCCGACGCGCGCTCGATGGCCAGCGACAGCACGTTGTAGCCGCCGTTGTTGTAGAGCATGCGCTCGCCGGGCGGGAAGTTGGCCGCCGTCTGGCGCGCCTGCGCGGCCAGCGCCGCCTCGGCCGGATGGATCGCCGCGCCGTCGGCGATGAAGCCGGTGTCGATGTAGCAGCGGTGGCCGCCGGCGTGGCTCATCAGCTGGCGCAGGGTCGGCTCGCCGCCCAGGGCCGGATACTCCGGCGCGTAGGCGCGGATGCTGGCGTCGATGTCCAGCTTGCCGTCCTCGGCCAGCAGCAGGGCGGCAAGGCAGGTGAAGTGCTTGGTGGTCGAGCCGATCCGCATTCGGGTCAGCGGCGTGTTGGCGACCCCGTGCTCGACGTTGGCGAGGCCGAAGCCGCGGCGGTAGATCGGCTTGCCACCCTTGGCGACGCCCACGACCAGGCCCGGCCGGTCGCTGCGATTATACGGACGGAAGATCTCGTCGAGCCGCTTGGTCAGGCTGTTCGGCGTCTCGCTCATTCAGATCCCCCCAGGTCGCAAAGGTCATGTGCTTCAGGCGCCGCCGCCCCAGGCCTCGGGCGCGCACCAGATACGGCCGCCGTCGTAGCTGACCGCCGGCGCCCGATCGCCAGCGAGGCCGATCGGCCCGTCGAGGTCGACCACCTCGCACGACTGGCCGACCAGGAAGGCCGGACCCATCGCCAGCGAGGTGCCGAACATGTTGCCGACCATGGCCTTCAGGCCGAGCCGGTCGATCTCGGCCAGCATGGCGAGCGCCTCGGTGAGGCCGCCGCACTTGTCGAGCTTGATGTTGATCATGTCGACGCGGCCGGCCAGAGCGGCGATGTCGGCGGCGACCTGCACGCTCTCGTCCGCGGCGATCGGGATCGGATAGTGGAGGCCGTCGAGCAGGGCCTCCTGGCCCACGGCGAACGGCTGTTCGACCAGCTCCACCTTGGCCTCCAGCAGCGCCGGCGCCAGCGCCTGGAGCGCTTCGCGTGTGGCGTAGCCCTGGTTGGCGTCGACGGAGAGCCAGACATCCGGCCGCTCGGCCCGCACCGCCCTGACCCGCTCGGCGTCGTCGGCCGCTCCGGTGAGCTTCAGCTTGATGGCGCGCGCGGCGGCGAAACGGTCGGAGACCGCCAGGCTCGCCATGACCTGGGGCGCGTCCGCGCCGATCGTGTAGGTGGTGACGAGCGGACGCGGCGGCTCGAGCCCGGCCAGCCGCCAGGCCGGCTGCCCGGCGAGCTTGGCCTCCAGGTCCCAGAGCGCGCAGTCGACCGCGTTGCGGGCGCCGCCCGCCGGCATCAGCCGGCGCAGCGCCTCGCGGCTGGCGCCGGACTCGATCGGTCCGCGCAGCGCCTCGATCTCGGCGACCATCTTTGTGGCCGTTTCATCGTGATAATAGACGCCCTCGGCCTCGCCGCGCCCGGCATCGCCGTCCTCGCTGATCGTCACCACGACCATGTCGAGGTTGGTGAAGGTGTAGCCGGTGATGCGGAACGGGATCGCGAACGGCCATTGCTCGATGGCGCAGCTGAGCTGGCGACGGGGGGCTGAGGTCATGGGACGACCTTACCGCCTGCCGCATCGATCGGGCGAGCGCGAGAACGCATGTTTTCCCAATTTGAAAATCTGGCCGCGACCTTTGCCAAATCGGAATTGACTCGGCAAGGGGCCTCAGGCCACACCCGCCCAAGGCAAAGCTCAGGAGCGACGGCATGGACGCCCCCCTTTCGACGGAAGGTCAGCGCGGTCGCCGCGCCGCGAAGCCATCTGCCCGCCCGCGCCCGGCGGCGCAGCTGACGCCGCGCGCCGCCTTCTTCGGCAACCCGGTGCGCGCCATGCCGATCGTCAGTCCGGATGGCGCCCACCTCGCGTTCCTGGCGCCGCGCGACGGGGTGATGAACGTCTGGGTCGCGCCGATCGCCGATCCGGCCGCCGCGCGCCCGCTCACTTCCGCCAGCGGCCGGCCGATCGCCGACTTCTTCTGGGCGCCGGATTCGCGCCGCGTGCTTTACCGCCAGGACGTCGGCGGCACGGAGAACTACCTGCTCTATGGCGTGGCGCTCGGCGAGACCGAGACGCGCTGCTACACGCCGTTCGAGAAGACCCAGGTCAACATCGTCCGCGTCAGCCCGCGCGTGACGGACGCCATCCTGATCGGGCTCAACAAACGCGACGCGCGCTGGCACGACGTCTGGCGCCTGGAGCCGGAGACCGGCGCGCTGACGCTGGTGTGGGAGAACCCCGGCGGCTACGCCAAGGTGGTCGCCGACCTCGATCTCGCGCCCGTGCTCGCCGAGCGCGCCATGCCCGGCGGCGGCTCGCGTTTCGAGCGTTTCGAGGCGGACGGAACGCTGACTCCGGTTTTCGAGATCGCCCTGGCGGACTCGCTCGCCACCAACGTGCTTTCGGCGCGCGACCGCCGCTCGGTGCTGATGCTCGACAGCCGCGGGCGCGACACCGCGGCGCTGGCCGCCATCGACCTCGAGACCGGCAAGACCACGCTCATCGCCGAGGACGCGCGCGTCGATGTCGGCGGCTCGATCAAGGACCCGCGCACCGGCGAGGTGCAGGCCTATGCGGTGAACTACCTGACCCGTCGCTGGCGCCCGGTCGGCGCGGCGCTCGCCGAGGACATCGCCGCCATCGACGCCCAGAGCCTCGGCCAATGGCAGCTGATCAGCCAGAGCGACGACAACCGGCTCTGGACCATCGCCGTCGAGCGGGCGGCGCAGGTCCCCACGTTCCATCTCTACGATCGCAGCGCGCGGCGGCTCACGCGGCTGTTCTCGAGCAGGCCGGCGCTGGAGGAGGCGACGCTCGCGCCGATGCATCCGCGCGAGATCCCGGCGCGCGACGGGCTGACGCTGGTCTCCTACCTCAGCCTGCCGCCTGGCTCCGACGCTGATGGCGACGGCGCGCCAGATGCGCCGCTGCCGCTGGTCCTCTTGGTGCACGGCGGGCCCTGGGGCCGCGACGTCTTCATGTTCCACCCCGAGCACCAGTGGCTGACCAACCGCGGCTACGCCGTGCTGTCGGTGAACTACCGCGCCTCCACCGGCTTCGGGAAAGCCTTCGTCAGCGCCGGTGACCTCGAGTGGGGCCGCAAGATGCACGACGATCTGCTCGACGCGGTCGAGTGGGCCATCGCGGCTGGGATCACCCAGCGCGACTCCGTGGCGATCATGGGCGGCTCCTACGGCGGCTATGCGGTGCTGGTGGGGCTGGCGATGACGCCGGGGGTCTTCTGCTGCGGCGTCGAGATCGTCGGGCCGTCCAACCTCGAGACTCTGCTGGAGACCGTGCCGCCCTATTGGGGCGCCATCTACGAGCAGTTCGCCCAGCGCATGGGCGATCCGCGCACCGAGGCCGGCCGCGCGCTGCTGAAGGAGCGCTCGCCGGTCTACTACGCCCACCAGATCGGCGCGCCGCTGCTGATCGGCCAGGGCGCCAACGACGTGCGGGTCAACCAGCGCGAGTCCGATCAGATCGTCGCCGCCATGAAGCAAGGCGGCGTGCCGGTCACCTACGTGCTCTATCCGGACGAAGGCCACGGCTTTCGGAGGCCGCAGAACGCCACGTCGTTCTACGCGATCGCCGAGGGCTTCCTGGCCGCCGAACTGGGCGGCGCCGCCGAGCTGCTCGGCGGCGACATCGCCGCGTCGAGCGTGCGCGTGCTGGAAGGCGCCGAACTGATCGACGGACTGGCCGAGGCGGCCGCCGCGCAGGTGGGATAGCGGCGCCGGATGGATTGGTGTCAGCCTGAAGCGTCGCGGCGCCCGCCGCGGCCGCGCGCGCTGGTCTCCGAGCTGGCCGGCGCCTGGGCGTTGGCCGACGTGCGGGCCTTCCTCAGCACGCAGGGACTGGACCAGCCGACGCCGCTCGTGCGGCTGCCGGCGCTCGCCGCCTCGCTCGGCGTCGCCGAAATCTGGGTGAAGGACGAGAGCGCGCGCATGGGGCTGAACAGCTTCAAGGCGCTCGGCGGCGCCTATGCGGTCGCCAGACTCGTGCTGGAGGCCGCCGGCGAGCGCGCCGGCCGCGCGGTCGGCTTCAACGAGCTCGCCGAGCCGGCGGTGCGCGAGGTCGCCGCCGCGCTGACGTTCGTCTGCGCGACCGACGGCAATCACGGCCGCGCCGTGGCGCTGGGCGCACGCCTGACCGGCGCCAAGGCGGTGGTTTTCGTCCACCCGGGCGTCGCGCCGGCGCGGCGGGCGCTGCTGGCGCGCGACGGCGCCGAGGTGAGGGTGACGGCCGGTGTCTACGACGACGCGCTGAAGGCGGCGCGCGAGGCGGCGTCGGCGAACGGCTGGGCCCTGGTCTCCGACTGCGGGTTCGAGGGCTACGAGGCGATTCCGCGCCTGATCATGCGCGGCTACGGCGTGCTGGCCGACGAGGCGCTGGCCGCGCGGCGCAGGGGGCCGACGCACGTCTTCGCGCAGGGCGGCGTCGGCGGGCTGGCCGGCGCGCTGGCGGCCGCGTTGAAGCAGCCGCGGCCGAGCGCCCCGCGGCGGCGGCTGGTGGTCGTCGAGCCGGACCGGGCGCCTTGCCTCCTGGCGAGCGCGATGGCC
>Ga0134125_10010136_pt1 | contig 10594 bp, 5 predicted proteins | sample KB31751_FD_96464 | JGI IMG/M metagenome (GOLD analysis project Ga0134125, IMG submission 96464) | Terrestrial soil microbial communities with excess Nitrogen fertilizer from Kellogg Biological Station, Michigan, USA - KB3-175-1 | ecosystem: Environmental > Terrestrial > Soil > Unclassified ... | reverse complement strand
TGGACTCAAAAATTAGCGGGTTACGATTGGATGTGCCATCACCCTGAAGTTGAGAAAAATGTTGGTGAACTTACCGGACAAAAACGTTTTTATACATTTGACATGTATATGCATGGCGCTGATGTAACTGTTGATGCTAATAACATGCTACACTTTGTTACTTGCGTAAGCTCAAGCACTTTTTCTACCGGCGATATTGACTCTCTTGGTATTTTTGCACCCGTTTACAATTATGATTACGTAACTTATCACCCTATTATTTGGGATTTTATGACAGATGGTAACAGTTGGTCAACTATGATGGTAGACTCTATTATTAGTGCTGATTGCGGAAGTGATGTTAATACAGACACAACTGCTGCACACACTTCAATGGGTGGGTCTCAACCATTAGGGGTTTCTTCTCACATAACTGTTAGTCGTTCTACAGACGGAACTAAAATATTTTATGGTTGGGCAGATTCTGACTATGGCACAACTAACTCCCATTATAACGATCAGCCCGATGTTTTAATGAAAGCTTATGATATAACTTCTGGTAAAATGAGCTCTACTTTAAATGTTACAAATGGTGCTGGAATTTGTTTTTATCCTTACTTATCTGACATTTCTTATTTTGACGGTACTAGTTGGGTTGTACCTGCTGTTTATACAGTTGGAGATGTAATTACAGCAACTAGCCCTCAAACGACTTACGATGCTAGTCTTCAGGCAGATTATATATTAACTAACTGCGGTACATTTAACCCTACTACTGACTTTACTGTTACCCCTACTGTATACGGAGGCCTTCCTTCTGACCCATGTAGTGTTGGTATTCAAAAACATAACAATGCTTTTGAATCAGCAATTAGTAACTACCCTAATCCATTCAATAACTCTACTACAATTGCAGTAACTTTAACTGAAAACAAAAATGTTGATGTAAAAGTTTACAATGCAATTGGTACTTTAGTATTCAGTAAAAAAGTTAACGGTAACGTTGGCGAAAATACTGTAAGTTTTGATGGTTCTGCTTTAAGTTCTGGTGTTTACTACTACACAGTAACTGCTGGTAACCAACAAGCTACTAAAAAGATGATTATTCAAAAATAATCTAGGTTTTTAACCTTAACTTCAAAAGAGCGGCTTCGGTCGCTCTTTTGTTTTTATACAAAGTCAAATTGACACGTTATGCTTTTTTAATCGTGTCAAACTACTGCAAAAATGACTTAACCTATATATAACAAGGCATTGGCACGGAATTAGACTACATTTGCCGCAGGAAAAAATTAATTAAACAAAAAAAATAGAATAATATGGCAAAAGTAAGTGTAAAACCATTGGCAGACCGAGTGCTTGTAGAAGCAGCTGCCGCTGAAGAAAAAACAGCAGGAGGAATTATCATTCCGGATACAGCAAAAGAAAAACCAATGCGCGGTAAAGTAGTTGCAGTTGGTACAGGTAAAAAAGATGAGCCTATGACTGTAAAAGTTGGCGATTCAATTTTATATGGCAAATATGCAGGAACTGAACTTCAGGTAGAAGGTAAAGAATACTTAATTATGCGCGAAAGCGACATTTACGCAATTATATAATTTAATTAATCATTAAAAAAATAAACGAAAAATGGCAAAAGACATTAGTTTTAATTTAGAAGCTCGCGATGCTTTAAAACGCGGCGTAGATGCTTTGGCAAACGCAGTTAAAGTAACACTTGGTCCTAAAGGACGTAACGTTATTATCGACAAAAAATTTGGCTCACCGGTTATCACTAAAGATGGTGTTAGTGTTGCTAAAGAAATTGAATTATCGCATCCGGTTGAAAACATGGGTGCTCAACTTTTAAAAGAAGTTGCCAGCAAAACAGCTGATGCTGCAGGTGATGGTACTACTACAGCTACTGTACTTGCACAAGCAATTGTTACAGCAGGTTTAAAAAACGTAGCAGCGGGTGCAAATCCAATGGATTTGAAACGCGGTATAGATAAAGCCGTTATTGCTGTGGTTGAGAACTTACAAAAACAATCGCAATCAATTGGTAACGACAATAAAAAAATTGAACAAGTAGCTACCATCTCTGCTAACAATGATAGCATTATTGGTAAACTTATTGCTGAAGCAATGGGTAAAGTAAAAAAAGAAGGTGTTATTACTGTTGAAGAAGCTAAAGGCACAGACACTACTGTTGAAGTAGTGGAAGGCATGCAGTTTGACCGTGGTTACATTTCTCCGTATTTTGTTACTGATGCTGATAAAATGCAAACAGTATTCGAAAATCCTTACGTTTTAATTTACGAAAAGAAAATTTCGAGTATGAAAGAATTATTGCCTGTATTAGAAAAAGCAGTACAAACAGGTAAACCACTTTTAATTATTGCTGAAGATTTAGATGGAGAAGCTTTACAAACTTTGGTTGTAAACCGTTTACGTTCTAACTTAAAAATTGCTGCGGTTAAAGCTCCGGGCTTTGGTGACCGTCGTAAAGCTATGTTAGAAGACATCGCTATTTTAACTGGTGGTAAATTCATCAGCGAAGAAGTTGGTTTTAAATTAGAGAATGCTGATTTAACTTCACTTGGCAAAGCTGAAAAAATTACAATTGACAAAGACAATACAACTATTGTTGGAGGTTCAGGTAAAAAAGCTGATATTCTTGCTCGTGTTAATCAAATTAAAGCACAAATAGAAAGCACTACATCTGATTATGATAAAGAAAAACTACAAGAGCGTTTAGCTAAATTAGCTGGCGGTGTTGCGGTACTTTACATTGGTGCTGCTACTGAAGTTGAAATGAAAGAGAAAAAAGACCGTGTTGACGATGCTTTAGCTGCTACACGCGCTGCGGTTGAAGAAGGCATTGTTGCAGGTGGCGGAACAGCTTACCTACGTGCTATATCTAGCTTAGACAAATTAAAAGGTTTAAACGAAGATGAAAACACCGGAATTGCTATTGTAAAACGTGCTATTGAAGAGCCACTTCGTCAAATTGTTGCGAATTGCGGACTTGAAGGTAGCATTGTAGTACAAAAAGTAAAAGAAGGCAAAGATGATTACGGCTTTAACGCACGTACCGAAGTTTACGAAAACTTACTTAAAGCGGGTGTAATTGACCCAACTAAAGTAACTCGTATTGCTTTAGAAAATGCAGCATCGGTTGCCGGTATGTTGTTAACTACTGAATGTGTACTTGCTGATAAAAAAGAAGCTTCATCTCCAGCTATGGGAATGCCAGGTGGAATGGATGGTGGAATGGGTGGAATGATGTAAGAATTATCCTAATTTTGTATACCAAAGGAGCCTCACAGTTTTGTGGGGCTTTTTTGTGTATATTTTGGTCTTTAAGGCTAAGAATTAAGTGGTTTCAGGATTTTTTTTATCCGTAAAAAAACCTACTTTTGCAATCCTATTAAAAAAGTATGCCAGAAGTAACAGAAAAACCAACACCAAGTATAGATGTTGAAGGACAGTTTGATCGCCTTGAACTTTTTTACGAAAATTATAAAAAACAAATTGCCATTGGCGCTGCAGCCGTTATTGGTGTAGTTGGCTTATATTTAGCCTTTACTATGTACTATGTACCAACTAGAGATGCAGAAGCACAAGCTGAAGTATTTTATGCTGAACAATATTTCGAAAAAGATTCATTTAACATCGCTATAAACGGTGGTAAAACTATTCGTTTAGCTGATGGAACTGATAAAACGATTAAAGGTTTTCAGGAAATTGCTGATGAGTATTCATTTACACCAACAGCTAATTTAGCGCACTACTACTTAGGTATAAGCTACCTACGCACTGGTAAATTTCAAGAAGCAATTGATGAATTAGAAAAATTTAGCACTAAAGATGTAGTGCTTAACTCAGTTGCTATTGGCGCAATGGGCGATGCTAACATGGAACTTAAAAATACAGATGAAGCAATTAAATTTTATTTAAAAGCTGCTGATAAAAAAGCAAATGATTTTACATCGCCTATTTATTTAAAGAAAGCAGGCTTTGCTTACGAAACTAAAGGCGAGTATGCTGATGCGGTTAAATTATATGAACGCATACAAAAAGAATATAACAAAAGCACTGAAAATCGCGATATTGAAAAATACATTACCCGCGCAAAAGTGTTAGGTAATTTATAAGCCTCTTTTAAAAAGATTAAGAAACGCTCTACAAACAGTAGGGCGTTTTTTTTGCCTATTTATATAAAAAATGTAACCGTTAATTTGTTAAAACCTACCGTTTAAGAAAAAAGTACTGCCATTTAAAAATTTACTCATCGTTAACGATTAAACTGTTTTACATTTATTCCATAAACACAAAGCACTGCATGCATAAATTATTATCTATTATTTTTATACTTAATTGCTTAGCTACAAAAGCTCAACCGGGTAAAGAAGCCTGGCATTGGTATTTTGGACAAGATTGTATGATTGATTTTAGTTCTGGACAAGCTGTTAGCGGGGTGGGAAATTTAACAAACCTAGAAGGAGTTGCAGCTTTAAGCAATGCCAATACAGGGCAGTTAATAATGTACACTAACGGTATGACTGTTTGTAATAGCAATAATCATGTTATGTTTAATGGTATAAATTTATACGCTAATTCTTCTACTACTCAAGCTGCTTTAATTGTGCCAAAACCTGGCAGTACTACTCTTTTTTATGTTATATCGGTTGATGAAAATGGGCATAATCCTAATAAAGGAGTTTCTTATTCAATAGCAGATATAACATATAATAACGGGCAAGGTAAAATAATATTAGCTAATCAGCCTTTAACACCTCCCCCCACCTGCGAAAAAGTAACGGCCGTAAAGCACTGTAACGGTATTGATTACTGGATTATAACACACTCTTATAAATCAGATGCTTTTAATGCATACTTAGTTACATCGGCCGGCATAAATACTATCCCTATTGTATCTCACACAGGTTCTTTTGTCAAAGATACAACTGCTGTTTATCCTTCAGAAACCGGATATTTAAAAGCATCTCCAAATGGTAGAAAATTGGTTTTTGCAGAAGGCTACGACTGGGGTGGTTATTTTGAATTATTTGATTTTGATAATACTACCGGAATGGTCTCTAACCCAATCAATATAAGCCATGCCAATCGTGATGGGTTTTATGGAGCTTCTTTTTCTCCCGATAATTCTAAAGTGTATGTTACAGCCGTTGATAGTTCTATTATATGCCGTATATATCAGTATGATGTAAGCAACATTATGCCAGCAAATATAATTGCTTCTGAGTATATAGTAGTTGATAGTATAACCTTAGGTGTAAATTATTCAGGCTCGTTTGATGCTTTACAAATGGCCCCAGATGGCAAAATATATGTAGCTCGTTATATGTTAGATACATTATCAGTAATAAATAATCCTAATGCAATAGGCGCGGGTTGTAATTTTCAACTCAAAGGATTGTCATTGTCTCATAATACAACTAGTCAATTTGGGTTACCCAATTTTATTGATGCCAATTATGCAGGCATTAATTTAAATATACCCGATGTAAAACAATGCTCTGCTTTTCCTAATAGTACACTTAATGCAGGCCCGGGGTTTGTATCATATCAATGGTCTACAGGACAAACTACCGATAGTATTATTATTAATGGTCCCGGGAAATATTGGGTTACTGTTATCAATAAAGACGGTTGTGCTAAAACAGATACCGTTAATGCATATTTAATTAACCCTGTAACAAAGGACACTAATGCATGTGCCATTTATACGGCCAATGCAACGCAAAACGCTGTACTAACTTATAATTGGTTTGATAATAATACTAACCCCATAAGAACATTTACAAATAGTGGCGTTTACTGGATTGATGTAGCCTACATTGGAGGTTGTTCTATTAGAGATACATTTGATGTAACTGTAAACCCATTACCTGTTGTAAATTTAGGAGCTGACACCACCTTTTGCTTGGGTAACTTACCCCTTAATGCATTTAATCCAACCTCTGTTTATAATTGGAGTACAGGGCAAACAACACCAAGCATAACGGCAACAAAAGCCAACAGTTATTGGGTTAAGGTTACCAATCAATATAACTGCGTGGCTTATGATACATTAGTTGTGCATCCTGAAACAAGCTTATTTAATTTTAGTATACCAAACATTGTTACGCCTAACGGAGATAACATTAATGACTACATTGATTTTAGTAAATATCAATTCTCTACATTGCAATTAGAAATATATAACCGTTGGGGTTTAAAGGTTTTTGAAAGCAATGACCCAAGTTGCGTTTGGAAGCCAAATAGTAACGATAACGATGGGACTTATTTTACAAATATTCAGTACAGAATTGATTGTGGGGCTGATTCTCAAACAAAAAAAATTAACAATTTTATTACCCTCGTAAGGTAAAATTAACCGTTTAAAAAACAGATTATGATAAGCTATTTAAAATACTATTTTTGTGCAGCCTCAAAATAAAATAATGTCGAAAAAACTCATAAGTTTCTTACTCCTTTTGTTAACAAGCACTGTGTTACTTAATGCACAAACTGCTAACATACGTGGTTTTGTTTATGCTAAAGACAATGGAGAACCTGCCTTATTTACCAATGTATATTTAAAAGGAACTACCTATGGTAATGCAACGGATATAAATGGTTTTTTTAACATCACAAAAATTAAACCGGGTACATACACTTTAGTAGCAAGTTATTTGGGTTACGATTCTATCTTTGAAACCATTACGGTTACTGCCGATCAAATTGTAAGTAAAAAAATATATTTACTAAAATCTACCATACAGCTTACCGAAGTAGTTGCTACAGGTGAGCAACAAGCTAAGAAAGAAAACACACAGGTATCTGTAAACCGTATAGACCCAGTTGAAATTAAAAAATTACCAAGCGTTGGTCAGCCCGATTTAGCTCAATATTTACAAGTGTTACCGGGTGTAACCTTTACAGGCGACCAAGGTGGCCAATTATATATACGTGGAGGCTCACCCGTGCAAAATAAAGTGTTGTTGGATGGGATGATTATTTATAACCCCTTCCACTCTATAGGTTTGTTTTCGGTGTTTGATAATGACATTATTAAAAATGCAGATGTTTATACCGCAGGTTTTGGCGCAGAATATGGCGGGCGTACATCATCGGTAATGGATATAACAACTCGTGATGGAAATAAGAAACGTTTATCATCTAAAGTAGCTGCATCAACCTTTGGTGCCAAAGTTATGTTAGAAGGACCTATAGTTAAATTAAAAGAAAACGGAAACTCCAGTTTATCATTTGTATTGTCGGGCAAAACATCGTACCTGCCCACTACATCAAAATATATTTATCAATATGCAAATGGACCTAATGGTTTGCCTTTTAGCTATAACGATTTTTATGGTAAAGTATCTTTAAACTCAACCAATGGATCTAAAATAAGTTTATTTGGTTTTGATTTTAACGACAAGGTGGCTTACCCTAGTATAGCAACTTTTGCATGGAATTCAGTTGGCGGTGGCGGTAACTTTGTTTTAATTCCCAGTGGTAATAACACTTTAATTGAAGGTAACTTTGCTTACTCGCAATACAAAATTAACGAAACAACCTCTAGCACTCCAGCGAACAGCAGTACTATTGGAGGCTTTAACGGAGGTTTTAAATTCACTAACTTTTTAGGAAGAAATCAGGTTATTTATGGCTTTGAGTTATTGGGTTATCATAACAACTTCGATTATCATGCCGGATACAATAATATTGAAGTTACCCAACAAGGCACATCTACCGAAATTGCCGGTTCTGTAAAAGCTAAATTTTTATCAAAAAACCGTAAGTTAATTTTAGAGCCTAGTTTCCGTTTACACGAATATGCTTCTTTAGGCCAAATATCTCCAGAACCAAGGTTATCGGGTAAATATAACATCAGCAACCGTATACGTTTTAAATTTGCAGGGGGCATTTATTCTCAAAATTTAGTTTCGGCTAATTCAGACCAAGATGTAGTGAATTTATTTTATGGTTTTTTGTTTAGTCCTGATAATGTACAGAGTTATTATACAAAAACAGCTACATCGAAAGATAGCACACCGGTTGGAAGTAAAATACAAAGGGCTAACCACTTAGTAGGTGGTTTTGAGTTTGATTTATTTAAAAACATACAAGTAAATATAGAAGCTTATCAAAAAACATTTACGTTTTTAACCAATGCAAACAGGTACAAATTATTTAACTCTGACCCACAACACGTTGGCTATTATCCTGATAACCAGGTGCAAGATTTTATTGTAGAAACCGGGTTTTCGCGTGGGTTTGATATGACAGTGAAGTACGAAAAAAACCGTTTTTATTTATGGACAGTTTACTCTTTTTCATACAACCGCCGTTGGGATGGTGTACAACAGTATTACCCCGTGTTTGATAGAAGACATAATGTAAACATTGTAGCCTCATATAACTTAGATAAAAAGAAACATTGGGAAGCAAGTGCCCGTTGGAATTTTGGTTCGGGCTTTCCGTTTACACCAACTCAAGGCTACTATCAACAACTTAACTTAAACAACTACATGGGTAGTTATACTACACAAAACGGGCAATTGGGTTATGTAGCAGGTGGTTTGTTTTCGCAACGTTTACCAACATACCATAGGTTAGATATTTCAGTGCGCTATAAATACACTTTAAAAGACCGTATGATGCTTGAAATTAACGGTGGGGCTACCAATGTATATAACCGTGCTAACATCTTCTATTTCGATCGTATTACGTATAAAAGGGTTAACCAGTTACCTATTATGCCTAACTTAAATATTACCTTAACTTTTTAAGTTATTTAATAAAATAGGAGTAGATTTATTTCCTCATTATTAATAAGGAAGGTACACTAGAAAACCATTCGGGTTCTGTTTCCAAAAACTCTTTCCAGGCATCTAGGCTAATAATCATTAAATCTATTGGTTTTAAAAACTCAGTTGTTACTTTATTTTTATCGTACAGTGCTATATGGTTTGGTGCTGTTTGCTCAATAGCCCTAATGCTTTCTTTAAAGGCGGTATTATTTTTTACTTTTTCATGGTAATCAATAACCATTACTCTTGATTCATTATTGTGTATCAGTTTTTGCGCATAAGGCAGTAAAAAGGCATCTTCGTCAGAAAGGATAAATAATACCACATCATCTACCTTTTTCAAACCCTTATCTGTAAAAACGCCTACCGGGCTTTTAATGGAACGCAGTATTGTATTAGTTTTATCATCAAAACCATTTTCCTCAATCATCTTTTCCTTACCCGTAATTGTATTGTATAATTTTTCTGGATTGATTAGTTTAGATGTAATGCCTAATAGCTTGCCAAAAAAACTTCCTTCGTAAATAGATTGCCCAATGCCTACCAGCAGTAAATCATACTCGCCATCATTAGCCGTTTCAATTAATTCTTTTTGAAAATCTAAGGTTGGCTTAAAATAGGTTTGAATAGGAAGGTTGTGTTTGTTGGCCTCGCGCTTAATGGGCTTAAAACTTTCTCTTTCCATTTCATGAATATTGTACTGATGCACCTCGTTACTAAGTGCCATGTGCAAAGCTGATACAAGGGTATTTTCTTGATTTTTGTTTACAAAACTGTTTGATAAACGCACCATGCTTTTACCCCGCTCTACATCGCCAAACGAAAACAGAATTTTAAACTTTTTGTATTTAGATACATCCTCGTTACCCGAATCGGATTTCTTTTCAGGCATTATGTAATTAATAAAATCTAAAGCAGGACCTGCCATAAAGGTTGTTACCAAAGCCATTATAACCATCATAGCAAATACTGAAGGCGTTAGAATGCCTAGTTCAAAACCTATATTAAGAGCAATCAATTCAGTTAACCCCCTAGTATTCATTAATGCTCCAATAGTTAAACTATCTTTCCAACTTTGTTTGGTAAATTTAGCAGCTACGGCACTTCCAATAAATTTGCCGGTAACAGCAATTACAATAATTAATCCACAAATTTCCCATTGCCTTAAATCATTAAGTAAGCCTATTTGTGTGCGTAAACCAGAAAGCACAAAAAATAAGGGTAACAATAAAACTAAAGAAACATCTTCTACCTTTTCTATAAACACGTTTCTAAAGTGTACATTTTGCGGCATAATAACTCCTGCTATAAATGCCCCAAATAAAGCATGTATTCCAATTACATCAGCTAAATAAGCAGACCCTAACAGCGTAACAAAAAAGATTGCTACTACAGATTTACTCAAGGTATCCTGATGAGAATAAATGTCGCCAATGCGTTTTAAAAATGGACGAACTACTTTTAACATTAAGAATACAAAAGCTACTGCCATTAACACGGTATAAAGGGCACTTACTACCGAGCCTGCTTTTACAATGGCTATAACGGCTGCCAAAATACACCATGCAGTTATATCATCTACTGCGGCACAAGTAATAGATATAACCCCAACGCGGGTTTTTGTGAGCTGTCGCTCTTGCACAATTCTGGCTAACACAGGAAAAGCTGTTATACTTAATGAAATTCCCATAAAAAGAGAAAATGGAAGGAAACTTACATTTGCAGGAGCGTAAGTTTGATACATAAAATAAGCTAAACCCATGCCTAATGCAAAAGGAAAAATAATACTGGCATGACTTATTATAAAAGCT
>Ga0134125_10010135_pt1 | contig 10595 bp, 11 predicted proteins | sample KB31751_FD_96464 | JGI IMG/M metagenome (GOLD analysis project Ga0134125, IMG submission 96464) | Terrestrial soil microbial communities with excess Nitrogen fertilizer from Kellogg Biological Station, Michigan, USA - KB3-175-1 | ecosystem: Environmental > Terrestrial > Soil > Unclassified ... | reverse complement strand
TCCGTCGTCGCAGCCGTCCGCACCACGGGCGGCGGAGTAACATCCAGCCAGTGCTGCCGTGGCATGATGTGCGTGATATCTGCTAGAATCTTTTCGCGATGACGCGCGAGTATGGCCGTTCGGTTGTCCGCGTACCGATTGGTGGTCTCAAGCCGGCGCGCTTCCCGCTCTGGCTCATATCGAGCGTCTACCTTCCGCTCAAAGAGGCTGAGCGCCCCGGAAGCCTCCGCGGTCAGCTCTTTCCGGAGATCCTCCGGGCTCGGTGGGTGAGTTTCAGGCGGTTGCCCTTGATGTCGCGGAGCACCCAGCGGAGGCGAATTGCAGCATCTAATCCGAGTCTTTCAATCCCGTCATTTAAAACTTTGTTCTCCGTGTCGAGGCTTTGGTCATCATTCTCGGTACCGCTCTAGACCGAATTGGAGTCGGGCCAATTGATATTTGTTAGCTTTGCAGTCGACGGCGTCACCGAGGAACAAGCAAGCTAGATTGGCGCCGAGGAACGGGCAGGACGATTTCGCATTGATTCTTTGGATTAAAAATCGGAGGAGAAACATGCGAAAACTTGCCCTCGCCGCTGTAGCGGTCGGTGCTATTTCCGCGGCAACGGTGGCACCCGCAGAAGCCCATTGGCGTGGTAGCTGGCACGGAGGTTGGGGCGGACCCGGTATCGGATTCGGGCTGGCAGCCGGCGCCTTGGCCCTTGGAGCCATCGCCGCCTCGGCTTCCCCATACTACTACGGGCCCGGCTATTACTACGGGCCGCGATACTACCGACCTGGCCCGTACGCCTACTATGGCGGTCCCGTTTATTACGGACCCCGCTACCATCGCTGGGGAGCACCAGCCTACTGGTAAAGAAACAGGCCCGGATGGATCGGGCCTTTTAGAGGTGAGCGGGGCCTTGCGAGCTTCTCTTTGCGGCGGCGCGCTATACCAGCGTGACTGTTCACGTCTGTGCTCCGCGACGATATGTGCGCCGATGCTCGCGCTATCGATCTCAGCGCCGCAGTAGCATTGTGACCGGCCGCTCGCTACCTGGTCGTCCGTGAAGAATGCAGATCGGTCTGAGAAACAAGCGGAATTGGTCTTGATGTAGCATTCGATCTTGCAGGAAAGCTGGGAGTTGGACCTCGCTTTCTTGCGTTTTGAGATTTTGCTTTTGAGTGATTCGTGATTCCCTGAGGGTGTCGTCGACATTGGGGAATGCGATGAGCAAACCGCGGGACGATCGCCAGAAGGACCTGCTGCTTCCGGCGCTCGATCAGATCATCGACATGAGCCATCCGCTGGTGCGGTTGGCAGCGCTGATCGACTGGAACATGCTGAACGATCGCTTCAGTTCAGTGTGTCAGGCAGGGTCGGGGCAGCCCTGGCCTTCCGACGCGGCTTGCCGCCGGCCTGTTCATCTTGAAGCACATGCACAACCTGTCGGATGAGGTGTTGTGCGCCCGCTGGATCGAGAATCCCTATTACCAATACTTCTGCGGCGAATTGAGCTTCTGCCACCGTCTGCCGTTCGATCGATCGTCGATGACCCGCTGGCGCCAGCGGCTCGGAGAGGAACAGCTCGTCGCGCTGATCCAGGAAAGTCTGTCGGTGGCGCACAAGACTGTGCCATTGGCCCTAAGGATTTAGAGCGGGTGGTCGTCGATACCACGGTGCAGCCCAAGGCGGTTGCGCATCCGACCGACGCGCGGCTGATGCATCGGGCAATCATCAAGCTCGTCGGGCTCGCCAAGCGCAACCGTTTGCCGCTGCGCCAGAGCTATCTGCGCCTGGCTAAGCGTGCTGCGATCATGGTCGGCCGCTATACCCACGCCCACCAGTTCAAACGCGCCCGGCGCCAGCTCAAGTTCCTGCGGACACGGCTTGGCCGGATCATCCGCGACATCCGCCGCAAGATTGATGGCCACACGGTGCTGGAAGCTCGCTTCGGCCCGCTGCTCGGTTTAGCGCAACAGATACGTAGCCAGGATCAGCATCAGCGTGGTCCAAAGGTCTATGCGTTACACGCCCCGGAGGTCGAGTGCATCGGCAAGGGTAAAGCCCGCGCGCCTTACGAGTTCGGCTGCAAAGTCAGTATCGCCACCCCCGCGACGTCTCCAAAGGGCGGACAGTTCGTGCTCCACGCCAAGGCCCTGCACGGCAATCCCTTCGACGGGCACACGCTCGGCCCTATAATCATCGACATGGAGAAGCTCACCGGCGTGGAGACTCGCCGCATCCACGTCGACAAAGGGTATCGCGGCCACAACCACCCGCATCGGTTCAGGGTCTGGATCTCGGGGCAGGTCCGCCACGTCACGGCTTCCATCCGTCGCGAGATGAAGCGTCGCGCGGCTGTCGAGCCGGTCATCGGCCACGTCAAGGCCGAGCACCGTATGGAATGGAACTATCTCAAGGGACGCCTCGGCGACCGCATCAATGCGGTCCTCGCCGCCGCAGGCTACAACTTCGGCCTGCTCCTACGATGGCTTGCAGAACTCTTGCGTGTCATCATCCGAGCCTTCATCGAGACCGATCCGGCTCAAAACATCGCTTGAGCCTCATTCTTCACGGGTGACTAACTGAGTCCGCTGTCCTCGGCCGTGCGATGTTCGATCCAGCCTCTACTGAGCAAAACTTCAAGTGCCATGTTCCCCGCTGGCAACAGCCGCCGGTATGGCGTCCACTCGCCTTGCATGAGTTTCTGCAGGATATCGCGCTGCCTCATGTTGGGATAGATGCTGGTCACTTCGGCTTCGCCCTCTGCCGCGATCAAAGGACAACCGGAAAGCGATTTCAAGGAAAAGCGTGTCTGATCCCCAGATGGCTTAGACTTGTCGAACGTTCTTCGCACCGCCAAAGCTTGTCCGCGCGCCGAACTATTTTCCCTCAATTTTCTCGGGCGTGGGTACTGCGCGTCGCGGGTTACGTGCGCCCCTTAATCGCGCGCCACGCAAAGATCAGAATACAGGCTCCGATAAAGCCCGCAATAAGATAGCCGAGCCACCCACCAAGCGACACGCCAAAGAGCCCCAGCAGGAAATTGGCCACCGCGGCACCCACAATGCCGAGCACGATATTCATGAAGATGCCGGTCCCGCTTTTCATAAACATTTCAGCGAGCCAACCTGCGAGGCCACCAATGACTATTGCTGCGATCCAGCCAATTTCAGCGTCGTGCATAGTTTGCTCCCTAGTTTAGATCGTTGCGGCACCGGGGCCCCGGTGCGCATCCAATCGCAACCTCAGGACGCACGCAAGAGAAATGCCATCCAAATAGCGGTGGATCGCCTTCGTTGAATCGTTGACGTGCTGCGACTCAGGAGCCCGCTCCGCATGCGCAATTCAGCGTATGGTGGAGCGAGCAAATGCGAGTGGCAATCGATCCTGAAAAGTTCATGGAGTGCTTTCGCGAGGGACTAACTCCGCAGGCGATCCTAAAAGGCAAAACTGCTAGCGATACCGCGCCCGATTAGTTCGGGAGAGTCGTGAAACGTAGTGAAGCACATCGCGTCGTCGTCGAACTAACCGAGCGAATACAATGGCGCATTGAAGCAGAGCATAGCTTGCAAGGATCTCCAGGATCATTTTTAAAAATCTCCGGGTATAAAAATGCTGTTGTAAGAATCGCCCCAGCCCGGAAACTTAAATCCTAGAGCGAATACTCTCGCCGGTATGTGCACAAATGTGCAGTTCCAATGCAGGAACCAAAAGCTTGTTGCCCGTCAGCAACAGCATCGATAAATTGTTATGCAATGCACGCTCTACCGAGGTGGCCTTCGCGTGGGTCACGCCGGCTGCAGCGCGTCGCAGTCACCAGAGAGGTTCGGACACGGTGTCGATGCGACGCAGGCCGCCAGTGCCAGGCACATTGTCATCGAGAGACCAAGGCGAGTCGATCCTTCCGTAGGCGTTTACGGGGTTCTGCTTGTAGTAATCCGAAACAAAAGCTCTCACGTGGTCGGAAAGTTTCCTGAGCGTTATGCCCTTCCTCGATGGCTCCGAGTGCGAAGTGCTAAAAAGATCATGCTGATGATCTCGACGCGCGCATCTGTCGGTAGTGTCTTCGGCACCGCCGCATCGATCTTCGCGTAGCGCCGATTGCCTAAGATGAGCTTTAGGCGCTTTCCTTGTCGTTCGCGATGGCCAACAAGCCATTGCTGGTGAGCTGCTGCAAACTCTGGATCGCGACGACGTTGCCGATAGAAGCTATGGTATCGCAGAAGCGTTTGATGGTTTCAAACCGCGCCTTTCGGGCAAACGCCTGGATTACCTTGGCCCGCTTTTCAGGCGACATGAGTTTGCCCCTGAACGCCGCGTTCTCGCAAGCACAGACCTTGCACTCTAAGTAAGGCTTTCCGTTCTGAATGTTGTGACGTGAATTGCCCGGCACCCCAAGATCGTGGCCGCGGCCACAACGTGTGGGATCCTTTCTCTTGCTCGTTGAACCCTTGTTTTTGTGCGGGGCCTCATCCACGAAGAGCGCACAGGCGGTGCTGTTGAGCGCCTTGCCTTCGCTGGCCGGACATTAGTCCCTGGTTGTCTGGTTATGCAGGACTTACCCTTCTTCAGCATTGGTATAGCCGCTTCGATTTCATCGTGAAGTCCAAGCGACTTGAACAGCAGAAACATTCCTTCAAAAACGATCGGTATCAATCAGCACGTGGGACGCCCTTGGGCTTTAGCAAGCCTCTCTGAGCGAGCGCAAACCCAGAAATATTAAATCAGCCAGCTCTCAACTTAGTCCTGGCCCGGACCAGATCTGGGGTATCGAATCCTTCATTGAAGCGCCCGTAGATTTCCTCGAGCTGCAAGGGACATTCCTCTGCGGTTTTCCTTAACTCGTACAGGTCAAATATACTCAGACAAATTCTGAGTTCAAACGATGTAGCTCGCTGCTCACGTGCAAGCTTCAAGGCTTTGAGAAGATAGTGCTCGGCCTGGTCCGATTCTGGATTCGATCTCAAATGCGCTTCGCCTAGCAAACGATAAGTTTCTGCCGCGTAAAAGCGCGCGGAGTTCTCTTCATTGAGCGTGGTCTGCGCTTGTCTTAGGAAGCCGAACGACTGTTCGTAGTGTTCGTTCTTGAGGCATGCATCCCCCAGCAGGCTAAGAGAGTACGATTCAAACAGCAATGCGCCGGTGCTTCGTACCATTTCCAGACCATCTTGAATATCGGACAGGCCTTCTTCAAACGCGCCTTGGCAGGCGCTCGCCCATCCCCGCAAAATCAACGCCATACCGAGATAATGCACGAATTCGTGTTCGGCGCAGAATGCGACCGCAGCGTTCCCGTGGTCCAAAACGGCCCCGACTTCACCGCGAAGCTGATGGACACGAAGACCTATTGTTCGTGCGATTGCCAAACTGAACGGATATTGAGAGCGTTCTGCGTATCGGCAGGCATCCGCGCAACTCTGCAGTGCTTTGTTCGGATAGCCGAGCATCCAGAGCGCCATCCCATCGTATGTCCTTACATGGACGCGCGGGTCTTGCGCTGACAGTTCAATATATGCTGCAGTCTTGCTGTCCTCACAAAAGCTGACACTGCGCTCGAGTTCCGAATGGGCGGCAACAAACTTCCCCTGTGCAAATAGCGTGAATCCCAAAGCCTCGTGTGCAAGAGCGTTGTAGACCGGATCGTCTATCCCCCGGGCGTTGTGCAGCAACTTTTCGGCAAGCACCTGCGCCTCGCCAAGGGATCCGTGAACGAAATTCCAGGTCCAAAGACCGAACATCGCTGGCAAGAGATGTTCGTCGAGACCACTTGCTTTGCACAATTGGAGGGCTCGCGTGTACGCTTGCTTTACACCGTCGGCGCTCCAGCCCTTGACCGCCCGCAGGGCGTTCCCGAGCGAGGTCTGAAGCAGTAGCTCGGATTTGCCGCGCAGCGCAGGGTCCTGGATGTGGGGAATCTGAGTCAACCCCTGTCTCAGATGACCGACCGCTTCATGATGCGCGGACCGAGCCGCAGATTTTCTGCCAGCTTCATCCCAGTACTGCAGGGCCTTCTCGTAGTTTTTAGCCTCCGTGTAGTGATACGCTACTATTTCGGGCTGAGATTGCAGGATTTCCGGGAATTCCTGCTCGAGCGCCTTCCCGATGGCGGCGTGTAGTTGCACGCGGCGGCTCTTTAACAGCCCCTCATAAGCGGCATCTCGCACGAGTGCGTGCTTGAACGTGTATACCGCGTGCGGGATTTCGCCCCGTCGAAACATCAACTCCGAGCGCACCAATTGATCAAGCGCTTCATCAATTTTCTGCTTCGGCAGTCCAGCCACCGCGCTCACGAGCTCGTAGTGAAATTCGCGACCTGCTACGGCGGCGATTTGGGCCACATCTCGCACCGGCGACAGCCGGTCCAGACGCGCCATCAGCGAAGCCTGTAGGGTGGTTGGGATCGCAAGTGACGGTAATGGTCCCTCGAGAACATATTCCTCGCCCCTCTGTTGCAATAAGCCACCTTCGAGCACCATTTTCGTTAATTCCTCAACGAAAAGAGGCACACCATCGGTGTGTGCGAGAATGTGTTCCATCACCTGCTTGGGGAGCGCTTTGCCTCCAGTGACCCGTAAGATCAATGCTGTGCCATCGCGTCTACTGAGGCGGTTGAGCGCAATTGACGTGGTATGGGGATAGCGAGGCCACGGCGGCGTGAACTCGGGCCTACCGGTGATTAACAGCAGTGCGCGAAGCTGCGGCATGTGCTCTACAGTAGCTGTGAGAAGCTCGAGCGAAGTTGGGTCAATCCAGTGTGCATCTTCAAAGATCATCAGGACTGGATCTCTTGCCGCTAACTGATCGAGCTGAGCCAACAATGCAGCGAAGGTTTTTTCTTTGCGTTTCTGTGGAGTAAGGTTCCCCGGTCGATAGAAATCATCAGTCGGCAGCGACAAAAGATTTCCCAAAATCGCAACATGTTGGGAATCTTGTGTCGATTGCGTCAGTAGAAGCTTGAGCTTGGATAACTTCTCGTCAAGAGAGTCGCTGTGCTCAAATCGAGCGGCACGTTCAATCTGGTTGATGAATGGGAACAATGCGCTTTGGGTATGATGCTCTGAGCAGAAATAGCGCAAGGTGATGTGCGCCTCACTCTGGAGCCGTTCATTGAGCGCCAACGCAATGTGTGACTTGCCGATGCCCGCCTCCCCCGTAAGGGTCACAACGCGGCCTTCTTCCTGAACAGCTTGGCGCCAGCGGCGTAGGACCAGCTCTGCTTCCTCCTCACGCCCGAACAGCGCTGGCAGCTGGGCAGTGTGCAAGGCCTCGAAACGGCTTTCTACACCGCTTCTCCCCAGCACCTGGTAAGCGCGGACCGGGTCGACCCAGCCTTTCAATAGAACCGGCGCGAGGTCGCGATAATGAAATTCTCCCCCGGTGAGGCGGCGGGTGTTCGCGCAGATCAACACCGTCCCGGGCTCAGCGATTGATTGCAAGCGCGCGGCGAGATTCGGCGTCTCCCCCACAACTGCTTGCTCCGCAGGAGCTCTCTCGATCATAAGCTCTGTTACGACAACAGTGCCTGTGGCGATCCCAACACGAACCTGTAGCGCAGCAACGATGTCCCGCATATTCGCGACGGCAACAACGAGCGCAAGCGCGGCGCGTACGGCCTGTTCCGCATCATCCTCATGTGCTTGCGGATAGCCGAAATAAACCAACACGCCGTCTCCCATGTAACGAGCAATCCTTCCCTGATGCTCCCGCACGACTTCCGCAATGCATCTGTGGTAGGCGGCGATGAGGTTTCGCACGTCCTCCGGGTCAAGCTGCGCCGCAAGAGCAGTGGAGCCGACCAGATCACAAAACATCACGGTCAGATGGCGCCGTTCGGCTTCGCTCAGTCGGTCTGGTTCAAGCGCTGTTTTCGCCAGCGGAATAGTAGGGTCATCCAACTGTGCGGCCGCGCGGAGTATCTTGCGACGATGGCCCAGTAGCACACCGAGGTCCTTAAGATCCTGGTCTGTCAGGTCGCGGACAACCGAGGAGTCAACGCCATTTTCGACAAAGCGCTGAGCGTACTCTGACAAGCCAATCGACTCGAGCCACTCTCTGATGCTTGTCATGGCGATTCGGCATCTCCCCGCTCAGCATTTTCGGCATAATTCGAATACATTCACAAGGCGGTTGAAGGGTCGCTCGCTCCTGCGTAGGCGGTGACGCGCACACATAGATCTCGAGAAACGCACGAAGAAAGGTTGGCTCGAAGGCCTGCGTATCAACGTCTCGCGTTCAGGCTTGAGCCTGATAAGTTGGTTATACCCTTTGAGAGGAGCGAGGCCATTGGCGGCTTATCTCTCAGAGAGGTCGGCTGGGCAGTTGGCCAGTCAGCCGCTCTAGCAGACAGGATTGGCTCACACTCTTCCGACTCCCTCTCGCCTCCTGGTCATTCTCCCGCCCAGACGCGGTAAACACCCAATCCGAAAGAATATTCCAATTCGCAATTTGCTTCGAGAGCAGCCAGTCCGGAATGCGAACAGGAACAGAAATGTATCCCTCGATCGTTATGCTAGCCAGCTCACTTTGGTTAGCCGCTGACCATGGTATTCATCATGGTCGGAGCAGTGATATGGAAGAAAAAATGGACGTAGGGACTATGGTCACGGCGTTCGGCAACGTAGCCTATGTCGCGATTGCGATAGGATGCGCGGCGTCCAATCTGGGCTTCTCACTCCAGGTTATTCGCGAGGTAGCGGTGATAAGCGCACTCTTAGTCGCGACTCCAACAGCTATCGACTTCTTCCGCAGAAAGCCGAATGGAGCCAAGTAACACTTCCTGTCTACTCGCTCCGTCATTTTGGGCCGGACAACGAGATCCTTACGCCATCACCGTGTGCTATCTATTCTAAATGAGGCGATCCGATCGCGCAATTACCCGTCGGCAGCTTCTCCTTCCTTGCTTGATCCCATGGGCCGCGAGTTCATCACGCTATTTGCCTGGTGGATTACGGCTCTTTGCGGTAGCAGGTGCCCAGCGATCATGGGCAAGTAGCAGAGCCACGTTGGCGAGGCGCCGCTGATTCTTGATCCGGTGACTGCATCCAGATTTCGAGAATGGGGCCTTGGTCGAGCCGCCGCCATGGTGGACGCACCGTATCAAAAGGCTTGCCCACGACTGCTGGCACATCAAGGCAAGCTCTGCTGTCATTGACGGCGAGATCGTTGTGCGGGCTGCAGATGGCACCACCGACTTCTCGGTCCTGCAGAACGAACTCTAGGGCAAGTCGAAGAGCATCGTCCTGGTCGCGCTCGTGTGGCGCGCGATGGCGATCGCGTGTGCCTAATTACTGACGGGCCAAGCGCTTTACTGGATTACTGAGGCCGCGCTGAAGAACCGGATCAGGCAGTTCTTCATCTGTGGCGAGGCCGTCGTGCTCGGTGTTAACGGCTTCTCCGATTTCGACGCGCTGCACTCTGGAAAGAGCAACGGCGAGGTCTCCAGCTCCTGCCTTCGACGTGCTTGCAATCGAGGGGATGATCTCCGCGCTCCGCCACCATCGATGCGCAAGACCAATCTTGAGCGCCTTCTGCTCAGCCGGTCGGATGGCATCTTCGTCAATCCACTCGAGATCGGCGCCCATCGGGCCCGATCTTTTCCAAGCTGCCTGCGGCATGGAGCTTGCGGGAGTGGTACCATCGATCGGCCCTTCGCGGCGCTCGATCAAAGGACTAGGTCAAGATAAGAACCGGCAACACCGCGCCTTCGAACGGGTGAAACTGTCTTTCGCGTAAGGAGCCCACCGCGCCGGGGCGCGGCGGGAACGTCGAAGCGTATTGAATCACTTCCCGGCGCCAGGGGGGTGGGCAGAAGAGCCCGGCTTGTCTTGATCGCCCACGTATCCGGACTCTCCGGAGTTGCGGGTCTTGAATCCTTTGTCAGCATCACGCTGCATTTGTTCGTTCGCTTGCCCGGTAGTTTTCAGGTCTTTGTCTACATCTTGGTGCATCTGCCCTTTGGTTTGTTCGCTAGGTGCAGCCTGCTGAGGGCCAGGCTTCTGCTGCGCCATTGTAGGGAAAATGGCCGCACTTGCGGCCACGACCAGGATCGCGAAAATCGACGTTCGCATTGATTTCCTCCAGTGCTTTACCCCGGTGCGGTAACGCGGCACGTTTGTGGACGTTTCCGAGCCTTAGACGATTTTGATCGTTTTGCGCACACTCGGTTGCATAAGCAGTGGCCGCTCGAAAGATTGGATTGAGCAAGAGCCTGCTATGGCTTGCGCAATGACATCGAGCTGCCGCTTATCATCCTGGTATTTTTCATTCGACGACGGGGCGCCATGCATATGGGTCCTTTGAGAGAGGCGAAAACGCCACGCCACTACGCAACTGTACTGAATAGGGCCGCCATGACTCAGCGTGTCAATCGGCTTGCAAATTTGCCCCCCGTATTGCCTCATCTGAGGATGTTACTTTCGCTTGACCGATGTAGCTCCGACTGTCGGCCGGCCCGAGGTTGCATCATTGCTCGCAGGATCGGAGGGACTGGGGACGTCGCGGAGTGCCCATCACACGCAGCGCCGGCCCCAGTCCTGGGATCACCAATGGTGGCCGGTGCCGTACCCCCGACCATGCGCGGGATGATCACCTCGGCGGCGTTGCGTCTGTGT
>Ga0134125_10010134_pt1 | contig 10596 bp, 8 predicted proteins | sample KB31751_FD_96464 | JGI IMG/M metagenome (GOLD analysis project Ga0134125, IMG submission 96464) | Terrestrial soil microbial communities with excess Nitrogen fertilizer from Kellogg Biological Station, Michigan, USA - KB3-175-1 | ecosystem: Environmental > Terrestrial > Soil > Unclassified ... | reverse complement strand
CACCTCGATGTCGGCTTGTCACATCCTGGGGCTGGAGAAGGTCCCAAGGGTCCGGCTGTTCGCCGGTTAAAGTGGCACATGAGCTGGGTTCAGAACGTCGTGAGACAGTTCGGTCTGTATCCGGTGCGGGCGTTGGAGTGTTGAGGGATGTCGTCCGTAGTACGAGAGGACCCGGACGAAGCGACCTCTCGTGTCCCGGCTGTCCTGCCAAGGGCAACGCCGGTTAGCGATGTCGCGCGGGGATAACCGCTGAATGCATCTAAGTGGGAAACCCTCCCCAAGATGAACACTCCCGAGCCGCAAGGCTCCTGAAGGGCCCTGGGAGATTACCAGGTTGATAGGCGGCAGGTGTAAGGCGCGCGAGCGCTTCAGCCGAGCCGTACTAATTGCCCGTGAGGCTTGATCTCTCCGCTGTTTCCACTCGGATGGATCCCGACACATCACCACCACACACACGCATCGGTTATCGCTTTGCCGGCGACTAGCGCGACAGGGCCACACCCGTTCCCATCCCGAACACGGTCGTTAAGCCTGTCAGCGCCGATGGTACTGCCCTCGAGAGGGGGTGGGAGAGTAGGCCGCCGCCGGCGTCTCCTCGAAGCCCGCTGCAACACACCGCAGCGGGCTTCTTGTTTTCCCTTGTTCCATCCGGTATCGCGCCCGTTAACGTTGAGCCGACTCAATCGTATCAATGACATGACGAAGGCTCATCTTCTTTGGCTCGCGCTCGCCGTCGCCGCGTGCGGCGGCAAAAAGCCCGTCGCCTCGATCGACCCGCTGATCGACGTGTCCGGTCAATGGCAGCTGAACGGACAGCAAAGCGACAACCCCACAGACAAGATCGCCGAGACGCGCGCCGCCCACGGCCGACCCGAAAGCGGCCGCGGTCATTGGGGGCGCCGGGGGGGCGGGGGCGGGGGCGGGGGCTGGCACGGCGGCGGTGGCGGTATGGGCGGCATGGGCGGCGGTATGGGCGAAGGCGGGCGGTCGCCGATGGATGAGAAAGAAATGGCCCGGCGCCGCGCCCGCGTCGAGCTGCTGATGGACTTCGCGCAAAACGCGTCGGACGACCTCGACGTGAGCGTCACGCCCGGCGCCGTACGGTTCATCATGCACGATGCGTTGGATACGCTCGCCCTGAAAACCGACGGCAGCAAAAAGAAAGTGAAGTTCGCCGAGGCCGACGACGAAGTGCAGGTCACGACGAAAGCGGTCTGGAACGAAAACTGGCTCGTCGTCACCCGCGAAGTCGACGGTGGCGGCAAGATCACGGAATCGTATTTCCGCGCGCCCGACGGCCAGCACCTGTACGTCGCGGTGCAGCTCGAACTGGCGCAGGGAAGATGGCCGGCTATCGAGTTCCGCCGCGTCTACGATCCCGCAAAAGGGTAAGCTGCCCTCGAGAGGCTGGGAGAGCCCGCTCCAATCACCGGAGCGGGCTTCTTATTGGACATTCTCCCGTTGCAACGCTCAATTTCGAGCCACATGGCCGACGCAATCGGAAACAACGGCGGCGCCTCGAAGCCCGCGCGCGAGCGCAGGCCCGCGCGCGCGCGTGCGCGCAGCCGCAAGTCGGTGCTCCGCACGAACGACGGCAAGCCGATTCCGATCGTCCACGTCGTCTCGGAATGCTGGCCTTACGCGCGCTCGGGCGGGCTCGGCGAAGCCGTCGCCAGCCTCGCTACTTACCAGGCCGCGGCCGGGCTGCCCACCACCGTCGTCATGCCGCTCTACCAGCAGGTCCGCGCCGTGGTCAGCGCGATGGAGCCGATCGGCGCGGCGTTCACCGTCCAGCTCGGCCCGACCCGCGAAACCGGCCGGCTGTGGCGGGCCAAAGGCACGCCTCGCGGGACCGACGTCGTCTTCATCGAGCATCCGGGATTCTTCGACCGGCCCGCGCTGTACGGGGAGGGGCGCGACTATCCCGACAACCACCGGCGTTTTGCGTTCTTCTCGCTCGCCGCGCTGACCGCGCTGCCGCGAATCGCGCCGGCCAACGCGATTCTGCACGCCCACGACTGGCACGCGGCGATGACGCTGATCTACTTGCGCTCGCTGCTCGCGCGTCATCCTTATTACCGCCGCGTCCCGGCGGTGCTGTCGGTGCACAATGCCGGATACCAGGGCCACTTCCCGCCCAAGACCTTGCCCGAGGTCGGGCTCCCCTGGGAGCTGTTTCACTGGGAGTTCCTGGAGTGGTACGACAAGGTGAACTGGCTGAAGGGCGGCATCATTTCGGCGGACGCGGTGGTGACCGTGAGCGCGACGCACGCGCGCGAGCTGCAATCGCCCGACGGCGGATTCGGTCTCGGCGACACGTTCCGCGCGCTGCGCGACCGGCTGTTCGGCATCACCAACGGGATCGACTACGACATCTGGGATCCGACCAGCGATCCGCACATCGCGCAGCGGTTTAGCCCGCAGCACCTCGGCGGCAAGCGCGAGTGCAAGACCGCGCTGCAGGCGCGTTTCGGTCTGGCGCAATCGCCCCGCACCCCGTTGTTCGGGATGGCGGCGCGGCTCGTCGCCCAAAAGGGCCTCGACTTGCTGGTCGACGGCCACGCGCTGCTCGCCAATGACGCGCAGTACGTCTTTCTGGGGCAGGGGGAGCGCCGCTACATCGAGCCGCTCAAACAGCTCGCCGCGCGGTTCCCCGATCGCATCGCCGTCGAAACGGGCTTCACCGATCCGCTCGAGCACGTCGTCGTCGCGGGCGCCGACATGCTGCTGATGCCGTGCCAGTACGAGCCCTGCGGCCTGACGCAGATGCGCGCGCAGCGCTTCGGCACGTTGCCGGTCGTGCGGCGCACCGGCGGCCTGAACGACACCGTCGACGACGGCAGCACGGGTTTCGTCTTCGACCAGTTCTCTGTCCCCGCCCTGATGGGCGCGTTGGAGCGCGCCGTGCGCCACTACCACGACGAGAACGGCTGGCGCACGCGCATGCGGCGCGCGATGGCCAAGAACTTCAGCTGGCAGCATTCGGCCCTGAAGTACCTGGCGGTATACCTCAAGGCGCTGGAAGTCGCGGAGCGCACGGGACGGAGCACCGACTGATGGATTTCGTCCTCGGGCTGCACAGTCACCTCCCGTACGTCCTGAACCACGGCCGCTGGCCCCACGGCAGCGACTGGCTGTGCGAGGCGGCGATCGATACCTACCTGCCGCTGCTCGAGACGCTGCACGCGCTCGCCGCGGAAGGCACACCCGCACCGGTCACGATCGGCTTTACGCCGATTCTCGCAAATCAGCTCGTGTCGCCGACATTCGCCGCGGAGCTGGAGGCCTATTTCCAGCAGCGCATCACGGCGTGCGACGAAGCCGCCGACACGATCCGCGGCACCCACGACGAGCATCTCACGCCTTTGACGCGCTACTGGCGCGATCGACTCGAGCGGTTGCGGACGCTGTTCCGATCGGTCAACAGCGAGCTGGTCGGCCCGTTCCGTGCGCTCGAAGAGGCCGGCCACATCGAGATCATGGGAGGCGCGGCGACGCACGGCTTCTCGCCGCTCCTGGGACGCGACGAAAGCATCCGCTTGCAGTTCTTTCTCGGAATCGCCGAGCACGAGCGGCTGTTCGGCCGCAAGCCGGTGGGGTGCTGGCTCCCCGAATGCGCCTATCGCGGCCGCGGCCGCTGGCGCCCGCTCGCGGAGGCGCCGTGGTCGGATGCGCGTCCCGGAACCGACGAGTTCGTCGCCGAAGCAGGGTACGGCTATTTCTTCACCGACGCGCACATGGCCGCCGCGGGTACGCCGCTGAGCGCCTATGAAGAAGATCTCCCGATGGGCGCCGAACGATTCGACCTGCACGGCCGCCCGCAGCGCCGCACAGCCTTCACGGGAACCATCACGAACTCGGCGTATCAGACCTACCGTGTATCGGCGCGCGGGAGCGCCGCCGTGGCCGCGCTGGTGCGCGATCCAGTCGCGTCGGCCCAGGTGTGGAGCCGCCACAGCGGCTACCCGGGCGACGGCACCTATCTCGAATTCCACAAAATTCGCTGGCCCGGCGGGCTCAAGCTCTGGCGCGTGACAGGAAACGGCGTCGATCTCGGTGACAAGCAGCCGTACGATCCGCACGCGGCGCAGGAGCGCGCGGCGGGTCATGCCCAACACTTCGCGCATCTGCTCGCTACGATCGCCGCGCGGACCGAGGGGGAGGACGGTGCGGTCGTGTCCTCGCCGTTCGACACGGAATTATTCGGTCACTGGTGGTTCGAAGGACCGGACTTTCTGCGCGAGGTCTATCGCGCGCTGGCCCACCGCGGCGACGTCCGGCCGACTTCGGCGAGCCGTCATCTGCGCGAGCATCCGCCGTCGGCCGCGCTGCAGCTCGCGATGGGATCGTGGGGCGCGAACGGCGACTACAGCATGTGGCTCAACGACGAAACGCTCTGGACCTGGCGCCGGCTGTGGCCGTTGGAGGAGGCGTTCTGGAATGCGGCGCCGCAGGCGCTGAAGCGGGAAGCCGCGCGGCCGGTCCTCGCGCAGGCGGCGCGTGAGCTGCTGCTCGCGCAGGCGTCAGACTGGCAGTTCATCATTTCGACCGGTGAAGTGGCCGACTACGCGACGCGGCGCTTCAACGGACACTGCGACGACCTGGAGCGGCTGCTGGCCACTCTGAAAAAGGGCGGGAATCTCGAGTCGGGGCGCGCGCTGGCCGAAGAGCTGCGCCAGCGTGACGACGTCTTTCCCGACATCCTCCCTCACGTCCAGGCGGCAGGGGAGGCCACGAAGCGCTAGTCGTGCCCGCCGATGTAGAGCCGGATCATCTTCTCCCAATAGGGCCAGTCGTGGGCCCATCCGTTCCAGATCCGCAGCGCGTTGCCGACGCCCTTATTCCAGAGCACGGCGGACATCTCGCGATTGTTGTCGCAGGCGGGATCGTGCTCCCCGACGGCGAGGATGATGTCCTGGCGCTGAAACGCGGCGATGCGTCCCGGATCGTTCTCGTGACGCATGAAGTCGATCGGATTGCACGCGTAGACGTTCGCGTCGGAGTAGCCCTGCGTCATGCGTTTGATGTCGTAGGTCCCTGAAAGGCCGATGATCCGCTGCACGAGCTGGGGATGACGCAGGCCGAAACAGAGCGCGTGATAGGCGCCGAAGCTCGCGCCGGCCGCGATGAGAAACGGCGTCGCGTTTTTCGAAAGGCTGAACGGGACGACCTCGTCCCGCAAATACCGGTCGTACTGGAGGTGACGCCAGGCCCGGTGACCGGGATGAACGTGATCGGGCGCGTACCAGCTTTCCTCGTGCACGTGATGCAGACAGAAGAGCTGGATCCAGCCGCGCTCGAGGTGCTCGCCCAGGACGCTGTCGCGGTGCATCCAGCGGTCGGTCCATTCGGTCAACGTGCCGAGCGTCGTCGGGAAGACGAACACACGCGCGCCGCCGTGGCCGAGCACCTGCAGCTCCATGTGGCGTCCCAGCGCCGGGCTGTGCCAGCCGTGGCGCTCCTGCTTCACGCCGGTCCGCCGTTGCGCAGCAGGAAGGGAAGCGCCTTGCGGAAGCGCCGGCCCCAGGCCGATTCATGGTGCTTGCCGTGCTCGTCCTCGACAAACTGCAGCTCCTGCCCCGGCGCGTAGCCTTTGGCGATGAGCGTGTCCCGCAGCCGCCGGGCGAACGCGACGTGCCTCGCTCCCTCCCGCAGCCCGACGTCGAGGTAAATGCGTCCGGGGATCTTCGGTGCCCGCTCCGCGAGCTCGAGGATCGCGCCGTGGCTGAACCAGAGCGCGGGACTGAGCGCCGCCACGAACCCAAAGACGTCCGGCCGGTCGAGGTAGGCGTACAGGCTGATCAAGCCGCCGAGTGACGAGCCGGCGATCCCGGTGTGGGCGCGGTCAGGCAGCGTCCGAAACCGTTCGTCCACGAGCGGTTTCACCGAGTCGATCAGAAAGTCGAGGTAGCGATCCCCCAGCCCGCCGCCCGCGTTCGCGTCGGTGAAGGGCGTGTACTCGTCGATGCGCGCCGTCCCCATGTTGGGCACCGCGACGATCATGGTCTCGACGCCGCGCCGGCTGCCGCGCGCGAGCGCGGCCTTCAAGCCCCAGTCGCCCGCGAAACTCGTGGCCGGATCGAACAGGTTCTGCCCGTCGTGCATGTAGATCACGGGGTAGCGCGTCGTGCCGCGCGCGTACGAGCCCGGCGTGTACACGAGGATATCGCGGGCGTTGCCCAGCTGCGGGCTGGCGACGCCGGGGAGGGTGTGCAGCACGCCTTCGCGGGCGCGCCTCCAGGGCAGGATTAATCGTAGCAATCGCTCCATTTGTCGCCGCATAATGTATGCACGCCTGCACGGGTTCCAAAGAGCGTTGTGAGGGGTTACCGTACTCTCCCCTATGCCCGTCGTGTTGTTCGCGGCACCGATCCTTTCCGAGAACGCCGCGCGGATGATCTCCGCCATCGCCGCCCTCCCCGAGGTGCGGACCGGTGTGATCAGCCAGGCGCCGCTCGAAGACCTGCCTGTGCCTGTCCGGGCGCAGGTGTCGCACTGGCGGGTCGTCGACGTGCTCGACGTCGCTCAGCTGCAGGACGCCGTGCAACGGCTCGAAGCGCGACTCGGTGCGGCGGACCGGCTGGTGGCGGCGTACGAGCAGCTGCAGGTGCCGCTGGCGGAAGTGCGCGAACAGCGCGGGATCGTCGGCATGCGCGCCGAGGCCGCCCGCAACTTTCGCGACAAGGCCCGCATGAAGTCGCTGCTGCGCGAGGCGGGACTGCCGTGCGCGCGCCATCGCCTGGCCGCCTCGATGGAGGACGCGCTCGACGCCGCGCGCGAGATCGGTTTCCCGCTGGTCGTGAAGCCGCCCGCGGGAGCGGGGGCACAGGCGACGACCAAGGTCGACGACGAGCGCGCGCTGCGGGCCGCCGTCCTCGCCGCGGCGCCCGACCGCGAGCGCCCGGTGCTGCTCGAGGAGTTCGTCACGGGCGAGGAGCACTCGTTCGAGACCGCCTCGATCGGCGGGCGGGCGATCTGGCATTCGCTCACGCACTACTATCCGTCGCCGCTCGAGGTGCTGCGCAATCCGTGGATTCAGTGGTGCCTCGTGCTGCCGCGGGAAGTGGAGGAGCCGCGGTACGACGACATCCGGACGGCGGGGTTTCGCGCGCTGCAGGTGCTCGGGATGGAGACGGGACTGACGCACATGGAGTGGTTCCGTCGTCCCGACGGCACGATCGCGATTTCGGAAGTCGCCGCTCGGCCGCCGGGCGCCCAGATCATGACGGTGATCTCGCGCGCGCACGATTTCGACGCGGTGGCGGAATGGGCGCGCCTCATGGTGTTCGACGCGTTCGAGGCGCCGCCGCGGCGCTACTCGGTGGGCGCGGCCTACCTGCGGGGACAGGGAAACGGACGGGTGCGGGCGATTCACGGACTGGATCAGGTGGAGCGGGAGCTCGGATCGCTGGTCGTCGATTTCAAACTCCCCGCGCCGGGACAGGTCCCGACGGGCAGTTATGAAGGAGAAGGGTTCATCATCGTGCGTCATCCCGAGACCGCCGTCGTGCAGCAGGCGCTGCAGCGGCTCATTTCGACCGTGCGCGTGGAGCTTTCATGAACGTGCTCGTGATATCTCCGGGCTATCCGACCGAGATCAATTACTTCACGCGCGGCCTCGCGCTGCAGGGGGCGCGCGTCTTCGGCATCGGCGATCAGCCCGAGCAGGATTTGCCGCCGCTCGTGCGGCCGCATCTCGCCGGCTACATCCAGGTACCGTCACTGCTGGACGAGGCGGGCGTCGTCAAGCAGGTCGCGGCATGGAAGGCGGCGCAGCCCATCACCCAGGTGGAATGCCTGTGGGAGCCGGGCGTCATCCTCGCGGCGAAGCTGCGGGAGAAGCTCGGCGTGGCGGGGCAGGACGTGGCGCAGGCGACGTTGTTTCGCGACAAGGACGCGATGAAGCAGGCGGTGTCCAAAGCCGGAATTCGGACGCCCAAGCATCGCCGCGCGAACACGCCTGCCGCAACGCAGCGCGCGGCGGAGGAGATCGGCTTCCCGGTGATCGTCAAACCGATCGCCGGGGCGGGATCCGCCGACACGTTCCGCGTCAACTCGCGGCTCGAGCTCGACGCTGTGCTGTCGCGTCTGGGGCAGGCGCGGGACGTCAACGTCGAGGAGTTCATCGACGCGGTCGAGTACACGTTCGACACGATCTGCATCGACGGCAAAATCGCGTTTTGGAACATCTGCCTCTACCGGCCCCGTCCCCTGACGGCGCGGCAGGAGGAATGGATCAGCCCGCAGACGATCGCGCTGCGCGATGTGGACGCCGATTATCTCGCCGGCGGCCGCGAGATGGGACACGCCGTGCTCAAGGCGCTCAAATTCAAGACCGGCTTCACGCACATGGAGTGGTATCGCAAGGACAACGGTGAAACGATCTTCGGCGAGATCGCGGCGCGCCCTCCCGGCGCGCGCACCGTCGATTGCATGAACTACGCGTCCGACATCGATCTCTTCAACGGGTGGGCCGAGGCCGTGCTGCACGGCACGTTCAGTCCACAGCTCGAGCGCAAGTACAACGCCGCGATCATTTTCAAGCGCGCGCGCGGCACGGGCCACATCCGTCACATCGAAGGTCTGGAGCGGCTGCAGGCGCGCTTCGGGCAGCACATCGCGGCGGTCGAGCTGCTGCCGATCGGCGCGCCCCGGCGCAACTGGATTCTGACCCTCGTCTCGGACGGGTTCCTCGTCGTGCGGCATCCGGACTTGCAGGCGACGCTGGACATCGCGGACGCGGTCGGAACCGATCTGCACCTGTACGCCGGTTGACTACGATCCCAGGGGGAGTATGCGCATGACCGCCAAGGTAGGATTGATCGTCGGACGCGAGTGGTCGTTTCCGCCCAAGTTCATCGAGGAAGTGAACCGCCGGGACACGGGCGTCGTCGCCGATTTCATCAAGCTGGGACCGACGATGATGGACGCCGCGCCCGAGTACGCGGTGGTGGTCGACCGGATCTCGCACGAGGTTCCGTTCTACCGCTCCTACCTGAAGTACGCGGTCCTGCAGGGCGTGAGCGTCATCAACAACCCGTTCATGTGGACGGCGGACGACAAGTTTTTCGGCGCGGCGCTCGCCACGAAGCTCGGCATTGCAAGTCCCAAGACCGTGCTGCTGCCGAACAAGGAGTACATCCCCGCGATCAGTCATCAAGAAAGTCTGCGCAATCTGGCGTACCCCCTCGACTGGGACGCCGTGGTGCGCGATGTGGGCCTCCCCTGCATCCTCAAGGATGCGCACGGCGGGGGGTGGAAGGGGGTCTACATCTGCCGCACGCGTGAAGAGCTCCTCCAGCATTACAACGAATCGGGGCTGCTGACGATGGTGGTGCAGGAGTTCATCCAGTGGGACCAGTTCGTGCGCTGCATCTGCATCGGACAGCACGAGATCCTGCCGATTCACTACGATCCCAAGGCGCGCAAATACATCGTCGATCCCGACTACCTGACATCGGGCCTGCGAAATCGGATCGTCGCCGACTCACGCACGCTGGTCAGCGCGCTGGGCTACGACATGAACTCGATCGAGTGGGCGGTCAAGGACGGCGTGCCGTACGCGATCGATTTCATGAATCCGGCCCCGGACTTCGACATCAACTCGCTCACGCAGGAGTATTTCGACTGGGTGGTGCAGCACATGGCGGATCTCGTCATCCAGCTGGCGAAACGCCGCGCGCGGCCGGCGGCCCGCCGGTTCCACTGGGAGAGCATGTTCAAGGGACGTGCCCGCGGTCGCGCGCGCCCGGCATGACGTCGGTGCTCACGCGAGCGATCGAAGCGTATCACGCGCTGCTGACGGCCGAGCTGGCGCAGGAATCCCAGGCGGCGCTCGACGCGGAGCTCCGGCGCCGTGGACTGTTCTTCGGCGCGCGCGCGCTGTGCACCGTGCTGCGGCCGCGGTTTTTGACGCCCGGACAGTACGGGCGGTTGCGCGATCGCTGCGCGATCCTGCTGCGGGCGTTCGATCGCGTCTACCAGGCGGCGCGCGAAAACCGGGCGCTCCGCCGGCAGTTCGGACTCGCCGACTGGGAGGAATCGTTCCTGGAGCGGGACCCCGGTTTCCCGGAGCCGAGTCCGCTCTCGCGCATCGACGCCTTCTATCTGCCGGACGACGGGGTGTTTCATCTGACCGAGTACAACGCCGAGACGCCGGCCGGGGCCGCGTACGGCGATGCGCTGGCGGAGGCGTTTCTCGCGCTGCCGGTGCTGCGACAGTTCTCGCGCGAGTTCGAGGTCCGGCCGCTCTTCTCCCGGCACAATGTGTTACACGCGCTGCAGGGGGCGTACCAGCAATGGAGGAGCAGTCGCGGCGGCGGCGCGCCCGCGACACCGCGCATCGCCATTCTCGATTGGCGGGAGGTGCCGACGTACAACGAGTTCCTCCTGTGGGTCGAGTATCTTCGCGCCCGCGGTATCGAGGCTCGGATCGTCGACCCGCGCGAAACGGAGCTCGAGAAAGGGCGCCTCGTCGCCGGCGGCGAGCCGATCGACCTCATCTACAAGCGAGTCCTGATCAGCGAGCTCGTGGAGCGCGGCGGCGCCGATCACCCGGTGATCCGGGCTGTCCAAAGCGGGGCGGTGTGTATGGTG